>JAEIGA010000029.1_pt1 | contig 173867 bp, 164 predicted proteins | sample 9270691 | NCBI WGS metagenome assembly JAEIGA01 (sample SAMN17057246, study PRJNA624740) | gut metagenome | biome: biome; isolation source: fecal sample | host: Bos grunniens | place: China: Xizang | collected 2019 | reverse complement strand
GCAAGTTGGACAAAGGGGAAATTTTCTTTGTTTTTTCTTTTTTGTTCTTTCTGGGTTTTTCTTTTTTTGTTCTTTTTTGTTTTTGTTTTTGGGGATTGGGGGTCCAACTTACTTGTCAGAAGATGGAGTTAAGCGGCTGCGCCAACTTGGAAGCCTGACACCGGTGGAATTGATGGTAACCACGGGTTCTGGGAGATCGAAAGGTCTCACAATCGAAGGAAGTGGAGTACCAGGAGGAGGAGGAACATAATGAGCATCAGGGTCGACACCCATGGCACACTCTCGCTCATGCTCACGCCAACGGGCAAATTCCTCGAATTCTTCGGCTTCGTGTTCATCGATGGATGCTTGGATGCAATCTATTTCTCTGCACTTGGGGCAAAGTGGACGGCGTCCAGCGAACCTTGGGGAAACCTTGACTGGGTTACCGCACTGTGCGCAAAGTTCGATCCTACGAGATTGTCTATGAACAGCAGACATTAAAACTAACCATTTATATAAAATCACTTTTCAGCAGGGCTATATCGTGTATGTAGATACAATAGTAGCCTCGAAGTTTTTAAGCCTCTGGTCCTGCTAGGCGTGATAGGACCACGGACAGTTGTCGACGCAGGGTATCTACCTCCATCTTTAAGATTTCGATCTCACAGTCCTTAGTCGACATACATTGCTCTAGAGCCATTATGCGTTCGGTGAAGATGCGATTAACCCCAGCGTTTATGTCTACTATGGTAGTATGGGACGGGAATGCGAACTTGGGTGTTCTGGACGTGATGATGACAGTATGCAGGACAGGGTACTTATCGAATGCTCCTGTGGTTCGAAGGTCCCAATCCCATGTTTTTATAGACCGATTTGAGAGGTCGATTTCTCGCAGCGATGAACAATCGCAGCACATGTCTAAGTAGTCGTTGCATGTGGATAGATCGAGCTGTTCGAACCCTTTAATGGAGTGCAGAGATGAGCAACCCTTGAAAGTAGATGATAAGCTTACGATTGTTTTATGGGTCCAGTTAGTAAAGTCAATTGAGCATAGTTTACGGTTGCCGCTGAACGTGCCCGATAGAGATATGCGTGTGTTCTTGTTGACATTTGGTAAGGACGATAAATCCGGTACAGGAGCTTGTATGCACGAGTGCGCTTCTTTGTTTACCTTTAAGTGGATAGAATTGTCGAAACCATAGGCTGGAGTACAGATATAATAGCCATCATTGATCGTGGTGTCAGTCATGATGATCTTTAAAAATAATCACCTATATAGGGGAATACGATATTAGGTTCAATGTTTTTAAAGGATTTCACGAAGTGTTACAATTCCTTTCTGCACGATTCGCTCGGCAACGGCATCTGCCTCATAATCGTTTAGGGTATCCCCGAATATATCTAGGGTATTTTGAATCGCATTTGCTACAGCAGGACGTAGAGCGGCTATAGTTTCCTTGGCGATTCTATACTTAAGCAGAGCATTTAAGTGTGGACTTAAAGCGAGCGCTGGAGCCCCTAAACTTCCATCGTATATTCCTGCATGTATCAATGAGAGTTCATGACATAGCGCTGATTTATGATATGCGACATCAGACATATTATATGCCTCGTAGTCCTCTATCAGCGCACGTATATAGTATATATATTCCTGTTCTGTTGAAGATAGACTATTGACATATAAATCATTAGTCTGTTCCGATTCTTTTATAAGTTTACCGGTAATCCAATCAAAGTTGCTCCTGCAATGTGTACAGTACATATGATCGCATCCTTCTGACTTTTGGATACGTACAAAGCATTTTGGGCACTTAACCGTTGTTTCATGAAGTTCTTTGATAGTAGATAGCTTGTCCGGTGAACATTGATGGGTTTCGTTTATCGGTTCCTCGCAGTGTTCACAGTAATGTTGATCGCATAAAAGACAAGTATGCGATATTATAGGTCCGCCGCAAGTACACGTTGATTCTCCTTTGGATAATGATTTAAGGAACCGAATCGGACATCCTTTAAACGGATTGTATTCTGGAACACATTTAATGATTTCGTTAATCATCTTTCGTTGAACTGTGGTAGCGTCTGGAACTAACGCGTCGATTATGGTATCTAGTAAAACGTGTAATGGTTTACCGTGACGTTTAAAGATACTATAACTGCGGTCGTTTATTAACTTGATTAGGCTCGGAGTAATGGTTCCGGTTTCAGTTATTTGTTGATATATCATTCCTATGATTTCAGATGGAGTATTTACACTTAAATTCCGTACGGTTCGCCATCCATTAAATAGTATCGTTGCATTATCGATTTCTTGCAACAGATCATGGCATTCAGCTGGATGGTTTTGTAAGATTGTATTACAAATCATTTTTGCCATACGTATAACGAAAATGATTGCATTTGACGCTACTTCGAAGGTTTTGTATAATAAATCTCGCAGATTGTTATACGTTAATGTTGTTCCGTCGTAATTGAACGGTATGCGTAGAATTCTATGTTTTGTCGCATCAGGATCCTCATCGAAACGATTTCTATACATTTGCGTTATATTGAACAACGAAAGTATTTCAAGTTGCAATTTATGAGGACATTCGATAGGAATTGGTCTTTCATGCCTGTTCATTAACAACATCACTGAGCGGATGGCGCTTATGATGCTAAGTTTCTCCTCGGATGGATAAATCATCCCAGCATCGTGTAATAATTTTAGCGTATCGATATATACTTCAAAGATAGGCATTGAAAGCTTTTCATCCCACCTTTTTTCTATAATCGATTTAACTTCATCTTTACCGAGTAAACGGATTAGTAACGCAGATTCTATTGGAGTTTTGCATGTCGGACAGCATAAGCGCTCCATTGGAAGATGGTAGGAATAGTTCTCGATTAATCCTTCCGCGCTATAGGTCTCGCCGCATTTATAACAGCGTATGCATTGTTTATCGTCTTCAAGAGTGTAAGAGCATGTTGCGGTTACGATCTTAGATTTCGTGTACTCATTAGTAAGATCAATATTATCGATCAATTCGTATTGCTCTTCTGTCAATGTTACTTGTTCCGGATCGCTGTAGTTATGGGAATCGTCGTCAGAATCTCCTTCCGGTGTTTGATGTACGGTGCCATCGTCGAATTCCCACATATCTTCTTCATCGCTGAACATTTCGATGCGTCTAACGGGGCGTGGACGTGGAACCGTTTGAGTATCGTTTTCTTCATCATCTGTGATCGGTTCGCTTAGGTTATCGATTTGTTCTCCGCTTGTAGCTATATTGGAATCTTCTTCGCTAAATGATTCTTCAATTGATTCGTCTTCGGATAATGAACCATGCGGTGTTTCGAATCCACGGTGATGGTCGGGGTTTTCACCGATCCAATCTTCTTCAGCGGCTTCTCTTCGGTAATCATTAAATCGTTCCATTTCTTCGGAATCCGTAGTTGCGTCGGAGTAATCCATTGAGCTGTCATAGCTAGAAGAATAATAGTTATTCTCCATATCAAGATAAGTAGCTAAAAATAATCAATTATAGGCAAATAAGAATATAGATTCAATGTTTTTAAAGAACCCATTCACGGATGTCCAGTTGATGGTATACTGTATCGAACAGCAAGGATCTGAAGGCTTCTAGCTTTGGGTTTTCTGGATCCGCTAGATTATCATATTCAACTGGAGTTTCTTCAAGGGTAAGAATGCTATCGCTTAGATCTTCAATTACGAGGGTCTCACCGTCCATGTAAGTAATGCTGGTTTCGGTTTCTTCGATAATGTCAAATTGATCGAGAATAGAGGCCATTTAGATAGCCGCTTAATAATAATCACTTGCCAGTAACGGTAAAAATAGACTAGAAGTTTTTAATCAATTGAACGCACTTCTCTATCGAGGAATTTAACGATCTGCTTAACGAATATATCAGAACCGTGATCCTTTAGAAGATCTTCTCTTATCTGATTCCAGTTGCGGATAGTTAGTGAGGTATCCGGTATGATCTTCTTAGCATTAGCGTTTGTGCATAAGGAACATCCGATATAGATATCCGTTACAGTAATTCCCTTAAGATATTCCTTTATCGGCTTAGATGTTTTGGTTACCTTGAAGATAATCGCATTGATATCAGAAACATTATCATTGATAAGGGTTTTCTCACTGATTCCCTTGTACTTGATAGCATTGAGGAATTTGATTATACGCTGACGTATAACGCCTACGCAAGAAGGATTAACGCATGAAATAACCACGTCACCGCTCTTGTTTGAGTTGTACTGTAGCTGTCTATGGCAGTGCAAACATTTACGGATTAGTGTGATGGGTTCTTTAGTGTTTGGTGAATCATAAACCGCGACTACCATCGGATTAATATCTGCTTTAAGTTCTATATCACATGGTTGTCCAACATATATCTGACCGAAGTCTTGTATGCGTTTAACTGCCATTTTCGCTTGATGATAGCGTTTATCATTGATCATAACAGTTTCATATTCAAGAGTTGGTGTATATTTACCGGTTGCTCCGATTGAGTAGGAGATACCCAGTAACGATGATTGCACGATATTATTACGCTTGAACTTATACTTAGAATAGTTAACGCGTTTCGATGATTCTTCAGTTACATAAGGGTATGTCCAGTTAGATGGACAATAAACGATACCGTCAAGTGGTTCGTTATATGTTTCTTGTAAACGATCAAGTAAATCGATGAATCTATAGGATGCATCGATAGATTTTGCATGGATAGGCGTGAAGTTAAGAAGTTTCATCTTGGATAATAAATCGAGCGCAGTTCCTTGGGTCGGAACGATATCTATTATGTCATTGCTAATAGGGTCTTTATATTTGATCAACCCTATTTCGAATGGTCGTAAACATAGATTATCTAAGCGATCTTGGAAAGTTTTTAGCTTACCGTTTATACCGCCGGATACAAAACCTGTAGCAGTATCAGGTGTATTTTTATCGCGTTTAACGCACTCCGCTCTAATACGTAGCTCAACGATATACTTTGATTGGATTCTGCTTTTAACGGGTGCGTTAGAGTTACCTAGTTTAGCATTATCCTTAATTAGTAAGTCTAAGTATGTCGATTTACGAAGATTATCGAATGTATCCTTTGGGTTAAGTAGAAGTTTCATCTTATCGGTTACGTAATTGATCTTACGGTCTCCGGTAGTAGAATCGACACCGCGGGTATGAGCAACGGTAATCGTTTCTTCGTTGAATGCTATAGCAATAGTACATCCGTCGAACTTAGGCATAAGGATACATTCATTAGGGATCGTCGGTATTTCTTTAGGTAACTCGATACCATCCATGATTAATATAGGCTGATGCTCTGAACGATCAAGTTTAGCGTATGTACCTATATAAGCTTCATGCTTTTGTCCTTTACGTTGGTACCGTTGTTTTTGCTGGGCTAACTTACCATCTATATCCATCTGAATGACTAATTGTTTGTTAGGATCGATTATATCTACCGGTTGTTCTTGAATAGTCTTTTCCTTGGCGTCTATAACCGATTCGTATAACTGTTTCAGTTCTTCATATTTTTCGTCGGAAGGTATATCGGTTGACTTATAACCTTTTACGCGACCTCCTTTATGAAGTGCATCACAGATATCCAGTATAGCTTTAACGGTAGCGATATTTGAAGAATTCGGTTTCTTCTTAAGCATAGCGATTCCTTTAACGACTTGGTTAACAAGAACGCTCATGATTGTGTGTTAAATATGTAAAAATAATCAGCTATATGCGGGGATTAGATGTAAATACAAAAATATACGGAAAGTGACTTCGAATTACGCCACCGCATGAACCGCCAGTTCTTGCATTGGTAGTGCTCTTCTAGGATACGTTAGGTCGTCCGTATCATGACCGTTACTCCGGGGTCGCTCTGTATGCTCCCGAAGCCTCCTCACCTTATGACTGCGGTAATCTCACTAAGCAGTCGTTACGCACGCAGGTGATTCAACGTGCTACCAATATGTACTACCAGAGGAAGCCCCAGCAGGGGCTATCGTGGCTCTGGTTCATCAGAAGACGACACATTGGAAGACACCGGTGGCAGGAATAGCTGAAGCAGGGAATGGTCCACTGCATCAACATCCCAGGCGATTGGGAACTGGTATTTGACCACACAGTCCCTTTCGTCGGTGATGGTGTCTTTCCACCCAACTCGAACGTTGTGAAGGGAAACCTTTGGCGAATCCTCCGTACCTGATTTGACCCAGATAGGAGTAAGCGCTACTTCGTTCCCGTCAGCAAGCTGTAACGAGATTGGGCAGAACGGAAGAAGCTTGTCCGACTGAGGGGATGAAAGGTATGACCGTTTCGCCCAGTAGGTAGCTAGATTCCGAACCCGTCTTGGTCTGATGACTGCTGGATGCGTGAACAACTGCTCATATGCGGTAATGAGTGCTTGTGTTGTGCGATCAATGCGAGAATACATTGTGAGATTTATTGCTTAGATACTTTCATTTTTCAGTAGATCTTTGAGACATATATTCCGATCGTGCACGCGTATATAAAGGGATGTCGTGTATATACGATACATACAAATACAAAAATATACCAGAAGTGGAGCTTACCTGTGACCATCCGTATAGAGACGTCGATCACAGGGGCTGAGCCATCGCCGAAACGATGAACCTAACGACGCTTTCCATTCGCCGTCTCGTCTTCCCGAGATGCCATGACTATGTCAACAAATATCCAAATGCGTGAACCCATTTGGTTTCGTTTTTCACGCGGGCAAATACCATAGTAAAAGTGGCTGTTTGACCCTCAGTGAATGCACCGTCCTTCAAGTGCTCCACCTGGGACTCCAGCCTCAGAGAGACACCGGAGACATCCTCAGCTATGGACAGGGTTGGAAATATGCACGTTAGACCCCTGTAAACTTCGTGCATATTTTTAACTAAAATCGTTTTTCAGTAGAGGCTGTATATGCAAATACAAATAGCATCTTCGATTCCATCAGCAAATTGTCTGGATAGCTAAAAGCCAGTTAGGCGTAGCCTAAATACAAAAATATTCCGGAAACGACATAACGAACTATCGATAGCTATACTGGTGACGTATTTATGATCACCAGGTCCAGACAATCAATATACATTGTTCGCCAGGACCTATGGTTTTAGCCATCGGGTCGGACGCTTTTAGCTGCAGCGTCGGTAACATCCCCCATATTTCAGGGTACATGGAACCTGTTCCTGATTGAATTTTTAACTAAAATCGTTTTTCAGTGCGATCCACGGTCCGGAAGAAGAGTAATAGTACATGCGTATATACCAATATCGGTATCATAACGAGACGTTAAACGGACTGTATAATCGGAACTTATTGTCCATGTTTGGTAAAGGATTTCTCTATCATTTTCTATTCCCGTGACGATTTCAGAATGTTCTTCATCGAGCTCCGATGAAAGTATACACATTGCCTGTAGGCGTCGAATTGCTTCGTTTAATGCGTCTTTTAAGCTTATCCTTGAAAGATTAGCTGTCGTACAATACATATTAATGCTGTCGTAAAAATGCTATTCGATATACAGAAATAGGACTGGAATTTTTATTTTTCTATTACTTCATCTTCTGCATAACCATCAACGAATCGACAAAGAGCGCAGCGGTATGAATTCCGATCATAGTCGTAGATAGATATTAATCTGATATATTCACCTGTTTGACGAAGCCAGGTTTGACGCAGTCCATCTCCGTCTTGAACAACAGATCTTTCGGTATGTTTTTCAGTTAGTTTCCACGATAGAAATCCCATGACTTGTAGTGTTTTAATCGCTTCGTCCATACAATGATCATTATCCTTATATGATGTAGCAATTCCTCTACCGAACATTAGATGAGTCGTTAAAAATAATCAGTTATCGGCGAAACCAAAAATGACTCCAAGTGTTCGTCAGTCTCTCTAAAGAGAGAAATAGCATTAATGTTTTTATAAATCCCAGGAATCATCGCTATCATTTTCTGGAGTCTCTTTGGTTATTAACCGTCGGCTGAATGTATTAAATGGCGTCTGTTTGGAGCTATAAGGATCATGAGCATGAGATACTTCAGCAAAACGGACTTTTCGTTGAGGGTTACATTCTTTAGAGACAAACGCTAAGAACTCCTTTGCGATGTTGTTCCTGTTCTCTTCGAGTTCTTTATAGAGGAGATCGATTATCTGGGACTTTGAACGTTCTTCTTCAAGGATCGACAGTACTTCTTTTTGTGCTTTACGGAAACCAGGTTCTTCACGGTCTGGAAGGGCATAGCAGCGGCAAGGAAGCATTTAAGATAACCGTTAAATATAAATCAGTTTTCGTTGCTCTCTTGAGACGAGGCTCGGTAAAGCCGAGTGCAACCCCGTTAGGGGAGCGGCAATTTTTGTTGAGGGTATTAATGGATACAGTTATAGGATGGATCTTTTAGTTAAATTCTCTTACAGCAGCAGCGTTTAATACAGCATGAAACTCCTGCAATTAAGAAGCAAAATGCAATAATGCCTGCGAAAAGTATGGTGTTGAACTCGGAATCTGTCATGATAATCGCTTAAAAATAATCAGTTATGAATAGTATCTTAACGGGTTTTAGCGTCGCGAGTACTCTGACGGGGTACGTTTAACGGTCCGCCAAAATGGGGGTTATCATGGGTAATTCGGTAAGGATAATCAGTAAATCACTACATTAAAATACTTCGCACGTCGAGCCGAAATGAAAGGGCTTACGCCCTGGAACGAAGGTGATATCCTTTAGTGAATAACATAAAAATAATTATCACCATACCTCGCCTTAGACCACGACCTTAAGGGAGATAGCATGCTTGATAAGGAGAGTGTACTTATCATTGAAGCCATACTTGAAGTCAACGGACTTGCCATCCTTGGTAACGAAAATGGATTCGATATAGGAGAACTTAGACTGGCTGCACTGGCAAGTCTTATCGGCATCGAGCATGATCTCGACCTTCTCAGCATCGGTAATGAGCTTGATAAGCTGCATAAGATCCTGAGCCTTGCAAACGACGAGGGAGTTAACGATGAGTGGGTTATGCTCATAGATTTGAAGAAGAAGTTCAAGGATTTCGATCTGCTTCTCCTTCTGTGCGATATCGGCAGTAAGATCGATATCGCGTTCAGCCTGCTGTGGAACCTCTTCTGGAGCTGGATAATGGACAGCGGTTGGCTCGGCTTGAACGGCGGCTGGTTGAGCATGCTCGATAGTAAGCCTAACATTAGTATTCTGATCCTGCTTGATCTTTATGCTTGCGTCGCTTTCAGAAGAAAGGATACGCGCACCTTTCATGACGTGTGACATCCTAAATTTGCTTTGAACAAAAATACTTTAATGATTACTTGCGTTTCGCGTTTTTCGTTATGATTTCCTTGATCGCGATGAATTCCTGTACATGTTCTTCATCGACCCCGAGTTTCTTAACGAAAGCTCCGAGCTTACATTCATTAACGATTGTCGATGATTCTGGGAGTTGACGGTGTTCTGTGACGTATTTTCTAAGTAACTCCATTTTCTCGTTAAACGTTAATGCTTTCTTTTTATCGCTTGCGTTTTTGATGGTTATGTTTATATCGCAACCGTCTTTCTTATATCCATTACGATTTACCTTAAACTGCTGGAAATTCCCATCAGAATCGCGAACGATAACGGTACCCTTAACTGGGTTCTTATTACGTTTCGCAAATGATGATATTTCATCTAAATCCTTTAAGAGAATCTCTTCACGGATTGTAGAGAATTCATGTGCTAACTGGAACCCTTTATCGGTACCGATTAATGATAGATTTTCTGGGTCTGTCAGTTCATTTTTAAACTTAAACTCTGACGATAAAACGAGCATTTAAGCGATAAAAATATCGTACATACTTTACACATCTATTAGTATACATTCGCTAGAAGAACTGGTTTGTACGGTAGGTTTAGGTATGTGCGTTATATGAAAACGGTTAGATGTTTCTATATCATGCTGAAAGTTAATATGGTCGTATAACTGCTGCTTTAGAGATGATATTTCATTAAGTGCTGAATTTAACTGTTCAGAAAGGTTTTGTATCGTAGATTCTAATCGCTTGATATGTTTCGCGTTAGTATATTCTTCTTCCTCAAAGAATATAAGATCGTCTATCATTATATGGAAATAAAAGATAAGTGAGTAGGTTTAATGCAAAAATAGCCTTAACGTTTTTTGTTAATTTTAATGGGAAACTTTAAGCAATTTCCTATTCGGATTCATCTTCCCATTTTGGGAAAGTGAAACGTTGATCAGTCGTAGATTTGTTAGTTGTTGTACCCCATCCGGGACACTGATTATTCCATGTACTCCATGATAGTTTATAATCTCCTGTTTTAATGGGTTCATTATGGAGTTTGTAATAGTATTCCTTTAACGCATCCATATAACGAATCACTTCGAGTATATATTTCTCATTTATATCGATATCAGTTACTGGTATATATACATCCGGTAATGATATGAATGTATTAGATGTTGTTTGGAAACCGTATCTGTGGAAAGTAGATTCCGTACCAGTACGCACAAAGAAATCCTTTAATGGATGATTCTTTACATGTGATAGCTTTTCATTGATATTTTTAACGAAATCGTAGAACAATTCATATGTTAGAGATTCTGTTGGAGTGATGTTATAACGATTAACTATCACTTCAAAATCTATATGTTCCACGAAATCCTTGGAGTATACGCATATAGGCTTAATGGATAACGCTTTAACATTTACTTTAGGAGTCATATTATTAAGGCAATCATTGTACATGGTAAGCCTTTTCGGTATATCTTTATAGGAGTTCATGAGAGTTCCTAATCCGTTACGGGTGTAAGAGATCGATTCACGACTAACGGTAAATCCCTTAAATAGCTCCACCGGAAGGATAAATGGGGTGTATATCTCGAAGGTCATAGCAGATGGAAAATCCATATTGTTAACTATTAAAGAAAAATCATTTGCAATTTGTGATTTTATATATTAATCCTAGTAAAATTATAATGTCAGTAAGCGAGACTTTTACAAATAAAGCGGTCACTTGGGTGAAAGACAGTGATAATACATCAGTTAAGACACCAGCCCCGCGCACCGTATATATGGATTCCAATATCGCACTTACCGATGGTAAAAATCCATTAACATCCGGTGATGCTAAAACCATTCCGAACCTTTTTGAAGCTATTTATGATATGGATACACGTATAGAATCGATTAATATGAGTCATGGGCCATCTACTGCTGATGCTGGTCTGTATGTAACAAGCGGAAATAGTGAAATAATTATGTCTCCAATGACTTTCAACCCCAATGATAAGCAAAACGCGGAGAGTGGCATACTGGCCGGTTCTAAAGGAAAGGATGGATCGGTTTTCCGTATCAGCGCTCCAAATATCGAATTTGAAGTTAATGGCACGAACAATGCTGTCACAGGATATTTCGTTAAATTCACGGGTGCCTCAGTTCTGGACACGATACAAACGGTTAATGGCATTACACTCAATACCACAGATACATACGCGTTAGTCCCTGTAGCGGGAAGTACAATAACTGACGCGGCAGAAAATAAAGATGTAGCTATCGATACACAATGTAATCTCTTTAAACAAGATACCGACAATAGCTATATACTCGTCGTATCACATATGAAAGTTACTACCGAGATGGCACTTAAATACACTAAAAAAGACGATGCTATCAGTGACGAAATTACAATACCATCTGTTATGCGATATAGACTCGGTGCTATCATCGAAGCCATTCAGGAACTCAATAGGCGTACAATGTTCATGGATACTAATATGCCTTTCGCAAGTGGTATCAGTTATGGTGATACTACTGACGATATAACTAATGCTAGCCATGAGGCCATTGTGGACGGGCTTCCAGGTGCTTCTGGCCCAGTCCCCGCTTAAAATTCCTAAATGATGTAAAAATATAATATATTTTTTTTTGGCGAATTATTTACCATTAATCCATTATTCGTCCTTAAGCGAGAATCTGCTTGAGGTTTATACCATGGCGGACCATATCGGCGTATGCATCGTTAAATCCATAACGGAGATCAACGGTCTTACCATTAACGGTAACCAGGATGGATTCTATATCGATTAGCTTCTGGGAACTACCAGAACAGCCACAGTTAATTGGTTCGAACATAAGTTCTATCTTCTCGGCACCACAGTAAGCATGAATTAACTGTTCCAGTTGCTTTTGCTTGCATGTTAATAGACCGTTAACCATTTGATGCTTATTCTCATAGACATCTAGCATGGATTCTAGTATCTCCGCGCGTTTAGTCTTTTCGCTAAGGATTTCCTGTAAGCGTTCACGTTCATGTTCTTCTTCCTGTGCTTTCTTAATAGATGGTTGATTTGGAAGCATTTCCTCGGGGCGTTTTAACTCATCAATAATTGAAATATCATTAATGAGCTTCGGAGTGTCATCTATATGTTCTTTAATAGATGCTCTATACGCGATATCGGATAATCTTGGTGGCGGGGCGTTACGTAACTTTGGTAATTCGCCGGACATTAACTCTCTATTAATCAGTATTGGGAAACCATTAGCATCCATATAATTACATGATTCATGTCTTGCTAATTCTTTCGGTTTCTTTAATAGTTCCTCTTTAATTATCGGTTCAGCGGCAGACTCTAACGGTTTTTCTTGGGATGGAGACTGTTTGGTTGTTACGGGTGGAGACACTGGCTCTAATGGACCATCCATTCGAGTTGAATGAGACTGTTGGTGTTGTAATAGAGACGGATGAATCAGATTGGAATGGATATACATTTCGCTTGGACATCGCTGTTGCGGAATATCTTCTAGTATTGGGTTGAAAGTGCTCTTGCGAAGTGCCGATGGAGGCGCCATGGTAGCTAGTTCCGCCATGGCGCATGGTTGAAAATTTACCTGCTGAGCTGGTGGCGCGATGGATAAATCTATATTGGTATCCTGTTGTTGCTTAATCTTTATACTCGCATCGCTTTCCGAAGAAAGAATCCTAGCCTTTTTCATAGCCTTAGACATAATTTGTTTAACGTAAAACCAGTAAATGATATAGCATAAAGTGGATCATTATTCTTACTGTATTATATTTACACCGAAGGTAGTATGATCCGCCGAAAAGTACGGCGCTCCGGTTACAAGATTTCGCGTTACGTTAGTCTTTATTAGTGCTGTACGAGCACGGAGTTCTTCAATCATCTTTAATAGGTCCGTTAATGTTATCGTATTTCCATCGACCGTGAACGCGAAATCATCACCGTTTACAGTAAACTTTGATGTACTTGTGTCTTTTGATCCTTGAATGGATATAGAATTTGGTTTAGGAGCAGAATTACTGGCAATAGTTTTATCGCCTTCATTATATGTGCCGCCCCCAGAAGAAATTATATGTTCATTATTACTGGCACTAACGTATAAATATGCATCCGCTGTAGATATCTCACCTTCTTGTATACCATCAACTCTATCATTTACACTATTAATCCTTGAGTTTAACCCCTTTAAAGTTCCGTATAGATCAGGAACCGCTAATAGAGAATCATCACCACTTGCACCAGAAACGATACTCTTATCACCGCTTGTAAAGGCTATGTTACTGTCATAATATATAGTCCGCTCGGAACTAGATAGGCTATCAATTAAATCATTATCCCATCCGTAATATATGCTAGACGTAACCGCACTGCATATATTCTTATGAAATAACTCATATTTACTATCTCCCATGGTTATGTTTAAAAATAGTTAAAGAATATATTTACTCCAACAGATATGGACAGCCGCGCATTCTAATAGCAACGGATTCCGGAGATATCACTGTAGGGTCGTCTAATAATGAATTATTATTTAACGTTGATATTTCTTGTGTAAACGGTATATTTTTACACGTTTCGTCTATGGTTTTATTAGTTATCGGATCATATGATATAATCTTCATTTTAGGTAATTTCTCGTTAGTTATGGAACGTATATTACCTGGTCCGAGGTCCTCACCGTAATGTCCATTGGTTGCGGCAGGCAGACCGTCATCTATCTTCTGATATGATGCACCCGTAACACTATCACCATCATTTACGTCGAAGTGGTTTTTAGCTTCATCGAACGTCATTGTAGAATCGATAAATGCTGTACGTCTATTGAGTTCCTGAATGGCTTCGATAATAGCTCCAAGGTTATATGTATGGCTATCGGTATCATCAGCATTGGGTTTAATCGTAAACTGTATATCATTATTGGTTATAGCTATAGAAGTTGTGCCTTTCCCGTTTGTTATCTGTATTTTCTCGGATGCGTTATCGATCTCAGTGGTGTTAGTATTTTCGTTAAAATTACCAGGAGAAATCGTAACTGATTTATCGGTTTCATCTTTGGTTACATATAGGTATTTATCGGCATTTGAATATGAGGTATTGATCTGGTTGTGTATATCGGATATCTTTGTCGCTAGTGCGGTTAGTGCGTCATAAAGATTTGGGATAGTACGTGGAGTTTTACCTTCTATATTGAATTTCTTGCAGCTACCATCGGTAAGTGCGATGTTGGCATTGATGAATACTGTATTCTCCGCAGGAAGATGCTGGACATTTGATTCACCTTTATCGTCATCATAAATCCAAGTATTCTTACTGATATCGCCTATGATATCATATAATCCGTTATCCTCTCTATCAACGTTCTCATAAAACAACGGAAAACGACCATCGTTTATAGCAGGAGTTGTAATACCATCATCTTCGCGTGTCTTGATTGTACGGTATTGCGGCTTCGGTTTCATTATTTCTTTAAAAATATAGCCATAAATTTATATCTTATAACGGTAAAGCAAAGGCGCCGATTAGTTGGTTAGTAAGATACATCGCTCTGGTAGAATTACTGCGGTTAGCCAATATGAATTGCGTTATATATGCGCGCTTATTTTCATCGTTTACGTCATCCCAAAAAGCACTATCATTACCCATAGGTATTTTTGTGCAGTTGCATAAATCGGAAACTGGGATGGGTGATAATAAGTTAAAATCGTTTTGCGCTATAACTGGTGAAATGAAATCACTATAAAACTTATTCATTTGTTCTGCATTCATATCTTCAACTTCCGCTAAAAGTGAATCGAATGCGACGGTATTTGGTGAAGCTATACTACGGACGATTCCTGCAGTAGGAGGGTATAACGATAGTGTCACTGTTTCCTCCGTACCCTGTGATGGTTGGTTGTTATTATAGTTCTTTATTTCCGCTATATCTCCTTCAATTTTCGTTAAGCGGTTATTGATTTTCGCTATATTTCATTCTATAGTGGTTACGCGCGTTTCTATATTTTTTATTAGTTCAGTATAGTCTGGACAGGAGCAGTTACCGGGTTCGCTTTGAGCATTATTCGATTGGCTGCGATGATCATCGCATTTAGATACATGGTTATAATGTTTACGTACTTGATCTTTAATCTGTTTAACGTTGATCCTATACATTTTATAAGTTATTAATCAAAAATAACAATGCATTGGTAATGTATAAAGAACTTCTCTACGGTTCAGAGTAAAGTGTGTTCTATTTTTTCTTTTTGTTTTTATTTTTCGGACTATTGTTAGTACTAACCGGTATTGTATCCGTTTAAATGGTATCAGTACACGCGAATGCGTTATACATATACCATTAACTGAAGGGTATTTACAACAGTAAACAGAGCTCAGTTTTGCGGATACTTTGACCTATTTTGCTTAAGCTTTTTTTATTTTTTCGCCTTGTGTTTTATTTTTTGTGAATCATTGGGCGATTCAATGATTCATATAAAAGAAAAAATATAAAAACGATTTTAGTTTCACGATTTTTATAAAACGATTAACTTCTATGATAATCCTTAAGGTTTAACGTTAAAAGTCTAATACAGAAATAGTATCAGTGTTTTTTATCCCTGAGGGTTGTCTTTTGTTTTATTTTTGTTGAGTTGTGTTAGTTAATTACTTGCTGGTTGGCACCTTAACCATAATCTTTGGTGGGCATTTGATACCCATCTTTTCGCAGCAATCGAAGAATTTAGTTGCTTGCTGGGTTGTGAGCTTTTCGGACACGCTGTTAAGCGTTGCTTCACTGTCCTTAAAGATTCCGCGAGCGATATCGACTGGCGCACTTTCGAGGGCGATGATCAAGGAATCAGCCTTTTCGCTTACGTTTAAGAAAGATTCATCATTTAAGCATTCCGATGGTTTGAAGATATCAAAGACCAACGCATAAGCGATTTGATGAACCCTGATGTCCTTTGAGCGTGCACAGAAACCTCCGATTATAGCTTGCCTGATTGTCGGAAGATCGTACAGCTTATACATCAGCAAGAAACTGTCAAACATATGCTGAGTAAGGCATTCATTGCACACGAAACTATCCAGAAGATGTTCCTTGAGAGCCTCGATTGGATATGTCTGAAGGATGGCTGTGACGACCACCTTATGGGTACCGCTGTAGCGGTTCTTAAGACGCCGGAGAGTGGTCTCCATTGTGTTTCCGATTGCATATCGTCTTACCGGATTGATAATATGCATTATGTCAAGGTATTTAATGACTACTTCTATGATAGACTTGACAAGAACCGGTATGTTTCCTTTAACGTCATCTGGTGAATGGTGGAATAGGAAAACGTGTTCGATGACATCGGCGATACAATCGCATAGATCTTCACCGTATTTGGTACGTATAGCTTCATCGCAGCGAAGGTCGCGCATAGCTTTAACGTATTGTCCGATAACGTACGCTTTGCTTGGGTTTATGAGCATTGTCATTGGATTAAGCTCAGGACCGAAGTTGATATGGTTACCGTGCATCGTGATGAGCATCCAAGCAACACGCAAAGCGTAAAACATGTAAACACTTTCCTTTCCGGTGAAGGCTGGGAGTGTGATTGGGTCCTCGATTGATGGACAAACCGGCTCATGATTGTTCTTGATGAGATCGGTAAGCAATTCAAGGACTTTAGCACGATATGCTTTGCGTGCAGCGACATCGCGTGCGTAATCCTCGTGGCTGAGTTCCAGTTCACCATCCTCATCGCGGGTGTGGGTTTCAGTGATCCATTTACTGCGAGCGATACCATCGATGGATGTCTGTATGTTATCGAAGATCCACAGGAATGGGACTGACCAATCGATGTTGTAAGCGGGAAGTTTGATATCCGGAATTGAACGGACATAGAGATCGACCCACTTTTCTGCAGTAAATTCACCACGCTTTATGGTTATCGGTTCCTCGGTTACTGTCTTACCGAAGCGATTAAGGGTCGCGAGATCACGTTCATTAGCAGGCTTGCCGCCTTTGAATGTCGATTTCATGATCATCTGCAACTTGTAAAAGGTCTCATCATAGGTCTTAGCGTTTGAGTTCTTGATGATGAGATCGCGGAAGGTTCGTATGACAGAACTTGGGTACAGCTGGAGTTCACTAGTTTCTTCTGGAGTGTAAGTGAAACGATCTTGCTGACGGCGATTTCCTTGATGATTACGATTGTTGGTGCCTCGTTGATCATGGTGCGGGTGCGGTCTGTTGCTTGAGCGAGAAGAGCTTGTGTTGCGAGCAGAGTTGTTCCTACGCATTAGAATGGAGTATTAATAAAAATCATTTATGAATAATGGGTATCGTGCACGTATATAAGGGATGATATATACAAAAACAGCACCGAGGTTTTTATATGGGCTTTATTCATTTGAGGTCGGGTTAGACGGCACCGTTTCTCGCCAATAAGGACGATTTTGTTTAAAGCACGGCTTGAGTTTTGCGCACATTTGCTCATACATTGCTGTACCCTCTTTTTCGCCAAAGGAATTAATGAAATACTCATGGAAGTAGGTTACATAGTTTCCGTATGCCGCACAGCTGAATGTCCAGAGGATCCTGTTGTGGTATTTATCATTGATCAGTTCGTACATGTCCCAGATGATATTGCGCCAATCGTCGAGTTTAAGGAGCCATCGACTTATAGCAGGATTACCGGTCATTTCGGTCATATGTTCGGCGAAGAGCTTGCGAATGTAGTGGCATTTCTCGATACGCTCTTCCATGGTCGGATAACTATTGCCGTTTACGTCTGCTTCACCGGTTAGGAACCTGTAGTGGCGTTGTCTGATCTCATGGTAGAGAAGGTACCAGTCGCGAGTTTTCGGCGGAGTTTGCTCGATTCGTTTAGAGAAGTCACGGTCGATTGCTTTGTTGAATGCATCGCATAGTTCGGCCAATTCAAGCTTCATTTTAATGAACCATTATAAATAATCATTTTTCGGTTGAGGTATACAACTTACCCTTTATGGATCAAATAGCACCTTCGGTGCCAGCCAGACCTTTGGTCTGGATACAAAAATATGCCGAGAGACTATTGCCGGGAGCACCCTTGCCGGCTAACATAAGGATGCTCTATATACGGGTCCGCCGTGCTGAAAGCACTAAGCCGATTCCGCATACCTATTGATGATTTGATCTTTGTGTTTTGGTTTTTTGGTTTTTGGTTTTTTGGCAGTGTCTGTCATCTCATGGTCCTGCCGCACAACTATGAGACAATCTTTTAAGAAGAATCATTTTTCAGTTGCAGGTAAAAATAGTTCAGTGCTCCCAGCGGGACTCGAACCCGCGACATATGGCTTATAAGACCACTGCTCTACCGACTGAGCTATGGGAGCATTACGAAATAAAAATGTTGTTATATTTTTAGTTTGACATATTTTCGGTTTCGTTGATGCGGACGTTAAATGAACCATTAAAGTACATCCGCACGTATGAATACAACAATAGAGCCGGAGTTTTTAGATATGTTGAACTTCAGATGGATTATTTGACGATTTCCTTAGTAGTTCGCGCAATGCTTGTCTTGATTGGGGTCCCATTGGAGGGCGTGTTGGCCGCGGTGGGATATCGTTTATCGTCAGTCCAGGTCTAAAGATAGTTGAGTCTTTGAATGGATTAGTGTCATCGTTTAAATCTGCGAAGAATGGGTTGCTGATAGCGATTTCCATGTCCATTTACTTTAATAAAGTAACATTAAAAAATAGTTCTCAGTGTTACCATTATACCCTCCTATATTAGTATGTACCGCCGTTAAAAATAGCATTAATGTTTTTATTGAACGATGCACTGTGAGCGGTTGGTCTCCAAGTACGCTGAAGTCTCCTTTAAACGGCGTTTATAAAGATCGGCAGCGTTAAGGGAAACGCATTTAGTCTTGAACGCGCGCATATACCTATCGATAAGTGCTTTAAGGGTGGCATATAGAATGTTGGAATATGAATGGTAAAATGCCATAGAAATAGACATATTTTCCCAGCTTTTCTCACACCAATCAACGAATTCTTTATCGTGTGTCAGTTCATCGATGTAATCAAGGATTTCATTAGGGTATGTTTGAACGAACTCCATGTATAGGTTAACGATGTTCTCTTTTTGGTAGGATGTTAGATCAATGAATTGGTTGGTTTCTGGGTCGATTTTGGGCTGCAATTTACGGCGAATCGCTCTATCTATGCGTCCAGCGAAGTCGATGATCTCCATCAGTTAATGTAGGCGTATAAAGAATCATCTTCCAGCTATGGATACTATTTGTGATTCCTCTAAAGATAAATACAAAAATATACCGGAAGTGGTGTTCAATTGACTCGGTTCTCCCGAGCTTCCCGGGTTAGGGGTCAGTGATTGAACGGTCACCTAGTCGCTGTTTGGGATGTCGACTTCCATTTAAGGGGGGGGGGGGGTGGACAAGAGCCTTGAGAGCTTTGCGACCACGCGATTGTCCGAACGCGTAGAAGTTTAATGAGAGGATCCAAAACGTGTAGCCCACAAGGGGCTAGCCGTCTTCGTCCTCAGCAGCGAAGCGAGGTATCAACTCACCCGCTCGGAATTGCGATGGCCTAAACGTGAGCCACCTCCCGTAGTTCACCCACTGCATCGTATCGAGATCGAAACGTTCATGCGTGTAGGTAAACTTGGCAAACCTGACGTGCTTTTCCCTTTGTGGGGGATCTACACGGTGGGCGTTGCTACGGGGCGGCTTGCGCGGTGTATTCCGAGGTATGGGTGGAGGCTGAACCAGCAAAGGCGTGCCGAGGATGTTCTTGAGGAACGGATGCGCTGACATCAAAGGAGGTAACCGTTTAATAATTTTTGTTTTTCACTGGAACTTTTATGTGATTTCTTAAGCCTATCCTGATAAAAGATCGAATAAATCGGATTATCGTGTATGTACCATTACAGATAGACTTTAATAGTTAAATATCAGGTATTATCCGATGGATCAAATACAAAAATATGCCTGAAAGTTTCGACGGAGCCCCTTTCGGGGTCGCCACGATGGCTGGTACTCTCACACTCCCTGGTGAGGCCAACAACACCGTTGTGCTGGACGCGTACGTATCGCGTTGGGAGTCACACTTCCTTCCCTTCCCTCACTATCGGCCACATGCTCCGATAGGCGCTGCCAAATGTAGTGGGCAGACGAGGCGTATTCCTGGTTCTCCTCTTCTGAACCTTAAGGGTCGCTGTCTGGATTCCAGCTGTCAACACGTCACCATCCGTGTAATCTCCGGCATTATCCGGTATCGTTCCATTCCTATTCAATGGACAAAGTCACCCTGAAACCCGGGAGCAGCCCAACGGTATAACACCCCGCGGCGGGTCCAGCGTATCGTCCCACTGGAGGGTAACCAATCGGAGCAGAAAGTGCCCCGAAGGGCTAATCTGACTCTTTCTTCGCGGACGGCGAGTGTTCCTCGCGCCATGGTGCGGAGACATCCCTGACTGCGTACGTGCGTCGCAGAGTAGGAGCGCGACGCACCGGCTTGGGGGCCGGCGGGCGTGGTGGGATGTCATTGGGCGGTGGCGGGAGATTGCTCATGTCAAGATCCGCAAAGAATGGACTGCTGCGATAAGACGCTTCCATTTTCAAGAGTATATCTTTATTATTAATCTTTTTTCAGTAATTAACGCGATCGCTTGAGGATTTAGCATAATGATTATGCGTTAAACTGTAAATAACTTCGTAGGAGCTATCCAGATCGTTGGTCTGGATAGCTAAAAGCCAGTTAGGCGTAGCCTAAATACAAAAATATTCCGGAAACGAACTCAAATCTAGTTTCACGTTCTTCGTGTCGTTTACTCTAATAGCGGTGTTAGGAGCAGGTACAAAGCTATTAGAGAGGCATTTGCCCCGACACCCATCATACGTGGCTTTGAAATCGAGCTCCCTCGGCGTTGGTCACCCGGGATTGACCAACAACACGGGGTGATCAGTGCCTTGCTCGTACTTCTTCAGTACCACGATCTTTCAAATGGTTATAGAAAAACAGTTTTCACTTTATCATGCATGCGTATATAGAAATACATATATGCTTTGAGCATTCAATTTAGGCTATGCCTAAATACAAAAATATTCCTGGAGGGAACTTTAATCAGTCCCACGTTCTTCATGTCGTTGACTATAGCGGTGTTAGGAGCAGGTCCAAAGCTATAGAGGAGTACTTCTACCCCGACACCCATCATACGCGGTTCCGATTTCAAGCCCCCTCAGAGCGGTTAACAAGTCAAGCCTGTTAACATCTTGAGGTGATCCGTGCCTGCTCTCTTGCTATACATATAATATAACAAGAACCGTCGTGGTACCACCACAACCACCGATCTTGCTCAAATTTTTAAGCAAAAATCACTTTTCACAGGCGTTAGATAGACTTCCGCGGTTAGCACTGAAGGAGCCGGATATCTGATGAATAAATACAAAATTATGTCGATAGGGAACAAAGCCAGTTGTTAACGTGTTCTGGTTCACGGGCATTGATTAAGACAGTCGCCATCCCAGTCACCCCGGTGTTATAGAGTTCGGGATCTCATTAACTTATGATTAATCAATTATCAGTTATCGTGCACGTGTATATAGAAAACCGTGTTTTTGGACCCTAAATGGTCCGTTTAACGGCTTCATTACGGTTCATCAATCGTGCCGATAAATATATATTTTAAACGGCTAATTACAGCAGATTATAGATAGCATCGAAGATGCCAGCCAGATCGAAGATCTGGATACAAATTTAGTATCAATGTTTTTAATAAAGTTGCTTCGTTCAGAGGTCATGTTCTATGACATATTCCTGGACCTTTTGGTATAGCTTGAATGCTCTGAATACGTTGATTATGGTTGGTTCTCCAACGTGATATTCATCGCAAGCGCCATGGGACCGTAGATAGAAATCGCTAATGAATTCGTCTTCATCGCCATATAATTCATCGATAAGCCAGTTATATACATCGATATTCATGTGGATCATCGCACCGACTGTCATCGTGTAACGAAAATCGTTAAAGTAATGCATTGGGACGGACTTTAACCAATCGCTTATTGTGTACAACTTAGCGAATAATGCGGTGTCAGATACAGCGTAGGTTAATCCCAAAGCAGGGAGAACATCGAGCTGATCCGTATCATCTTCAATCACTTCAGCGATCGCGCCATAAAATACGCGATGGTCAGAATACTGCACACGCGTACGGTTTGTTGTGATTGATTTTACTATTGGACCGATTTCTGAATGTACCATTAAAGCGGTAAGACATTTAAGCGCTTTATTGCACAGAACTATAGATAAAACGGCGTATATCGGCTCTTCTTTTACATACTCGTCAATGATATCAAGTAATGCGACTGCGTTGTCCGATTCGATTGCGGAAAGCAGTTGTTGCTTCGTATCTTCCGAAAAGTAAGCTGAAGTTCTTATACCGGACAACTTAAAAGGTAATTGCCAGTCCATGAACTTGCGTATGTGTTCTGCAATCGGAGACGATTCACAGTACTTGTTAACCAGAAGAGCAAGAGCGGCATCTATAAGGCCATTGTTGTATGCGGATTCCATAAAGATTCGCGTTTCGATGTCCATTTCAGGTTTCATTAACTCGGATAGTGGATATAACGCACTAACTTTACCTTCAACATCGGTTGTCAATGGGAGTTGATCAATTGATCTCTTGAGGTTCCATAAGCGATAACCCTCCATACAAACTCGAATAAACTCTTGTTCTGGCTTACCGCGTGGGAGCTCAGTGACATGGTTCAGTGAAGCGATGGTCAGATCGGCATCCATTGACTTTAGTACTTCTATGCCCTCGTAACGACGGGATTCTATAGTTGAAAGTACTAGCGAATCGAAGAGCACTGGGACGTTAGATGGATTACTTTCAATGCACTCCATTATGAATGGATCATTTATGAATAATTCCTTAAAGAATGCACTGGAAGTGTCTATATGAATGAAGATTCGCTGCATACCATTAATACTGAGGTACTGTTTAGTGGATAGCATTGACTTGAGCTGATTTCTGGTAAATTCGTGTGCAAGAAACGCCCGAATGACATCATATGCTTTATAGGCAAAAGCGTAGTTGATTATAAGATACAGCCAGAGCTTTGAGGTAACGGTTGCCTTATTAGTCTCCTGATTGCTTGGATCATGGCTGAGAATATCATACAGGTAGATAGATAGGACTCTGTCAGCATCGTTTTGCTGTATCGCTTGATTTAGTTCCTTATTACCTGTAGTTAACATGCGCTCGCCAATGTAGTCCATAAAGTCAGTGTTTACAGTCAAATCGCTTTTACGGAAATAGTGACGCTGGTTGCTTGGGATATGTCTGAACATAGCACGTTCAAAAGGTGTAAGCTTAGCAAGTTGCTTTGTTGCTTTGTTGAACGCTTTATACATAAGAATGTGTTACTAAAAATAATCACTTTAAAGTATGGAAACTGATAGATCCAAAACATCGGTTTGGCGATATCAGAACAGTTAAACAAGAACCTAAAATTAGCTCTAAAATTGCCCCGTTTAACGACAAAAATAGCATCGAAGATGCCAGTTTTGGCAAAGCCAAAAATAGAGCCAATATTTTTAATATTTATATCTCATTTTCAACGGCGAATTCGATGCATTTCCGGTATAGCATAAATGCTTCGATCATGCGATTTAGGTTCTGCCTAATCGGATAAGGATCTTCATCGCGTAAAAGCTGAGTTCGGAGGTACATCTCGCTTAAGAATTCTTCTTCCAACCCATTATAGAGTTCGCTTATGGACCATTCGTAAAGATCCATGTTAAGATGTATAATAGACCCTAACGTAACCATATAGCGGAAATCGTTAAAGTGGTTATCAGGAATGTCCTTAATGGTATCATTTAACACATATAATTGGGATATTAGCGATGAATGTGCACTTGCCGGTATCAGGAAGGAGAAACGGTTGGATTCGTAAGGAGCAAAGCATGAATCGTTAAGGTATTCTACCGCACCGTAGAATAACCACATTATCTTTTTCGGAATAATATCTTTTCCACATCTCTTAAGGCGTGATACTATATCTCTCATTTCTGGGTGCAATGTCATTGTCCGAACGCATTTATCGGCATTATAGATTAATGCAAAGAAAAACGCCTGTTCTACACGGGGTTCTGTAATATCTCTATCATTAATGAATACGGACAATAAGCCCTTAACATCATCATTTTGGACAGCCGTCAATAGCGTTTCATGTTCGGATTTTACGAAATACTTTATCTGTGATGATATAAAATTAAACGGTTCTCCCCAACCGTTAATTTGCTGTATAATCTTCCCAATTGCATCGCCTCTATGTGCATTGAGGAGAAGCGCCAATACTTCATCGCGTAAATCGTACCGTAACGCGTTATTCATTAACAACTCCATAACTACATCACCTTTAAACATATCTATTAGCGGATTCAATAGACATGGAACATCAACGGATTCGTTAATGATTTCCATTTGATTGATGCGCTTAATGAACTGTTGGTAATTATATCCATCTAAGCATCGATTAATAAAGCTTAGTGCAGGATGTCCAAGCGGGAGTTCCGTTACGCGTGCAAGTGAAGAATCCGTTAATTTATCGTTCAAATTCCTCAGTATTTCGATACCATCATAGTGCCTACCTCTAATACAAGCATAAACGAGATCTTCAAAGAGATATCGTTCATTATCTGGGTTTGAGCGGATGGTTTCCATTATTAACGAATCTTCTATAAACGCGACATCGAAAGTGCGATGTGTTGGATCGACATATCCAAAGATGTTAGTTTTACCGCGAACATTATAGTATTCCGGTGTAACGAGCATCTCTTTAAGAAAATCGCGTATAAATGGATGTTTAAGGATTGTTCTAAGACATTCTGTTGACTTATTCGCGAAACACACGCTGATTAGTAGGTAAGTATGTGTTTTACACTCGTCACGGGAAACTTCAACAAAATCATCTTCATAACCTACGATATCGAGGAATCTTTGAAGAGCCTTTTCTGGTTCATCTAAACGGATAGCGCGTGTCAATTCCGTATCGCCCGTAGTTAAGCGATTTGCATGAATCAACTCCATAAAACTTGTATCCATACCGAGATCACTGCGGCTTAAATGATACCACTGTTCCTTTGGAGTCAAACGCATAATCGCGCGTTCTAATGGAGTAAGCATTGAGAATGTAGCCTGAATAGCATCTTTAGTGTAAAATGCGTGTGCAGACATGTTTGGAGATAAATCGCTAAAAATAATCGGTTTAAATTACATCTTTCTTGGCTTAAAATGGGAAACCTTTTTGGAACTTGTCCTAAATGTGAAGAAAAGGAATGTCCTACCTGCGACAATTCATGGTCCGTGGTCGATGATATTAAACGGATCCCGGTATCTGGAACACCATTTACGGTACTAAAGATGGATATAATTGGTGCACATTCTGAAAGAGAGATTGAACAGGCTACTAGCCCACTCAGAGATGTATCTACTTCATTGGTACTTTTTATATCACCGGATAGCGACTATACCAAGAGTGATAAAATATCGGTAATTACCCTTCAAGTTCCATATAAACCGAAGAAAAGTTATGTTTACGGTAAACGGGAAGATTACGAGAAACTAAAGAAGGCAAGTGAGATACTCAATAATGTACTAAAAGAATACCCGAATTGGCATATATTCTCTATAAATCAATCATTCGACGGATCATATTCATCCATCATAAACGGAGGAGAACTCGCAGAAAGATATAATAAGTATCAACCACTGCTTACGAAAGAGGATGAACCTAATATGGTCAATATATTAGGACCCACGGTGGCGATTAAAGACGCGATGTTTAGTTTGAAAAAGGAAATTAACATTAATGATTCGGACCTAAAGATAGTAGCATTGATGTGGCGCGATTCCGATCTATCGGGGAATCTATTGCTCATGCCTGAGCAGAATACTGAAAAATTCTGTACTTTCTCGGATAATTGTTGTAGTTTAATAACCACGATTATCATATTGATATTGATCGGTATCGGTTTATATATTCTGTTATCCAGAAGCGATAAATCGGTTCAACGTGCAAATATATCAGAAAACCCTGTAATCGTTAATGAATAGATACTATAATATGTAGTCAATATGGATACGAAAATAACCTTAAAGTTTTTAATTAACCTGACCCGTTAAGCGGTAGTATATTTTTAGGTGGTTTTCGTTCAGATATGGTTCTTTAGCGTATTCGCTTGAAAGATAATCGATTGTACGCCAAAACGTAGAAATACACCATTCAAATACCTTTGTATTGCAAGTTCGTATAGCAGATTCTGTTATCATACAGCCGAGAATGTTTTGTTCAAGTGGCTCCATGCGATCGATCACCCCTGTATCGATAAACAGTAAGTTGATTATCCGTTTATAGCGCGCGATTGATGGGAACCAGTAACAAGTTAATGATACATTGATCAACCATAAGCGTAGAAGATCTTTGGTATAATCGTTTTTGGTTATATGCTCGATACATGAATAAGCGTCGTGATTTATGCAATCATTTAGCGTGGTCAGTACATATTGTTGTAATTTTAACGGTTCCAGTATAACCTTTTGCACTTCATGTGTAAAGATGGGTTCGAATAGTGTTACGTTATCGGTTTCGATGGCGAGTATCATATATTCGTTATCCGTAGTGTAGAACGGTTTGGTAGAGACGATAGAGTGACCGTAATCATCCTTATGTGAAAATAGACTGTTTACATCAATATATTGGTTAAGTTGCTGGTGTACGGAATGGTTATTACTATACTTAACTTGCAGAAAGGAAATCATGTTAAGCGGATCCTCTTTAAGAATAGCATTTTCAAGTTCAGTCAGACCTGGAACATTGAAATGTTTGCTTTGGGTCATGTAGAAGTTGTAACGTTAAAAATAATCGTTTATCGATATGCATTGATGGATAGCTCTTATGGAGCTAGTTGAATCTGGAGGGCAAATAGCTGAAAGCCAGACGGACTAATGGTCTGGATAGCGCCTTCGGCGCCAGTTAGGCGTAAGCCTAAATACAAAATTAACCTCAACATTTTTAAATATGCTCTTCTTTACGGTTTGATGAAGAACCGCTAGAATCTTCGCTTGAATATCCAGAGGCATGCGATGATGATTTACGTTTTCTGCAACAGTGTACACATGTAAGGATTATTACTATCAAAACCACTACTGAAACTGCTAAAATGATAACGGCTGTGGTTCCGTCTAAACCGTTGTTTATAGGAGTAGCACAGTCCACATAACTCTTAACGTATGGACAGAGCTGGTAGTCATGAACTACTGGATAAAGTTTTCCGTTTAATGCGTGAACGCATGAATCATCTACGTGAATTTCTCCGCTGGAGCTTGCCATCTGAAGGCTGCACCTTGAATCACAGATATCAGTAGATATCGCTTTAGCGAGTTCTAATCCAGCGGCTGTGCTATGAACATCGATCCAACCGAGGCTTTCAAACCAACTCGGATTGAGTTTTGTGGTTAAATAGTTATATATTTCATCGAAGCTACGGAGTGCAGTAAATTCTTCGCTTAAGTACTCATCGTGTGTGGCTAAATATAACCATGTCCACTTGGATTGTGTAACGATCTGCGCGGCGGATCTGTATGCATCTTCATCATTAAGTGTGAATTTTCTATCAGTTTCACGGCACTGTTTATCAAAAGTGAAGTAATTACACAAAACATTATTGTGTAATCCATAAATGTCGATATTTAATTCATCAATACGCTTAGTGCATGTATAGCTTAAATAATCGGTATGGGTTTCTTGATCCCATTCATTCTTTGCATAACATGTTGTCTCGCATTCTGTCTCACGGAAGAATTGATATACTTCTTCGTTACTGAAAGCCCGTTTAGCGAATAGTTTAGCGTTTCCTTCAGCAAACACATATGGAACGGTATTCAGTTTAAGTCCCATCCATTCATCATGTTCGCTTTGAGATTCCAATAATCGTGCTCTTTCTAACCTTAACATTGACTGTGTAATATTAATAAGGGATGCGTTGAACAAGAGCATCTGTAAGATAACTGTTAAATAAAAATCACCTGCAATGCATCTACGGATACAAACGGTATTCCATTTGCGATTCATCCATATGGCACATACGAAAATAGTACCGTTGTTTTTTAAACAATCCTGTTTATTCCATCGGGATATCGCGTGTACCCAATAACTTGGCTAGTGCATCGAATAGCTTACTGTTGATCTTCTCCAGTTGCTCTATTTTTCGTTCAAGCCTTACGTTTGAATCCTTAATCTCTGTCATCTGAGTGGCAACAGTTTCAACGAATTCACGTGGAGCGTAATTTCCTGAACGACCCTTAGCATTGACGGGACGCTTACTTTCTAGGGCAACGAGACCGATCTGACGAACAGTTTCAGCGGACAGTGAATCGACCGTGATTTCAGGGATATCCATGTAGATGTTCTGGATAACCATCGATTCTTCTGTTGCATTTGGCGTGATTATTAAATGCACATCAGTTGGATCTGGTACATCTTGATCGCGCTGTTTGCACTGATTCGGTAAGCGAAACAGTCTAAAGACGCTATAAACGGATTCATCAATGTAGTTCTTATATTCTTGGTGAATATGCTTGAACGCAAGGATGATATTCTTTTGCAGAATATAGTTAGCTTTAGCGTCAAAGACTACGTGATAAGACGCGCCTGGATGTCCTTTAGAGCCAGCGTTAAAGGTTATATAATGTGCTGCCTTTATGCCGGTGAATTCCTTGAATTCCTGAATGATCCGGCTAACAATTCGTGCATGGTCTTCAGTTTCGATACACTCTAGATCCATGTAGATTCTACGCATCGGTTTATCGAGAACTTCGTAGGCACAATCTGTTGGATCGTGTATGTCAGCGATTAGCTCTTCAATGGTTTCGTATTGACGATGACGCGATGGAGTGTTTTCGGCGTAACGATGCTTGATATGCATAGCCTTGAACTTGTAATCCTTTGGTTGGGTTGTAGGAACATTAAGTTCGGAATCGTTAATCGGGGCGATGTCAAGCTGCTGTTCTGGAGCATTAGTTGCTTCGGTAATGAAAGTGGCTGACATGTGCGGTTAGATGATCGTTAAAGAAAAATCACTTGTGATGAGGAAGGTAAAAATAGGGTGAAGGTTTTTAAGTGGTTATGGGTTCCATTGAGGTATGTCAATGATTTGCCAGTCCGATGGGAGATCGATAAGGAATGTATTTTGTTTGGTAGCGTTTATGGGTTCTTTGATGGGTTCTTTGATGGGTTCTTTGATGGGTTCTTTGATGGGTTCTTTGATGGGTTCTCTTATGACACAGTCATTTAACGCCGTTTTTTGTGCGGTCGTATTTAGATGTTTTTTGCAATGCGCGGTTGCAAGAAACGCATTATATGAAAGACCGACATTAATACTACGTGGGAGCATATCATTTACGTCTTCAACGTCGTATATATCCCATTTAGCCAAGGGCGCTATATTTTGAAGTTGTGTACATCGACCGAACATATTACCAACATTCTTAACATGGGACACATCCCATTTAGCCAAGGGCGCTATATTTTGAAGTTGTGTACATCGATAGAACATATACCGCATGTCTTCAACGTTAGATGTATTCCATTTAGCCAAGGCTGTTATATCTCTAAGTCGTTTACAATTGTTGAATAAACGATAAAAGCTTGCTGTTGGCGGCATAGGAAGGTCATTAGGTAATCTAACATCACCTTTACGCATATACTCATAATACGTGATAGTTTTACCGTCAATAGCAGTCTTAATAAGTTTGAAATACTTATTCCATATACCTAACATTATTAAGTTAATCTTTCAAAAATAATCATTTACAATAGCTTAGATACAAAAATAACAACCGTTTTTTTTAATCACAGAACCCCTTTCATGATGAGTTTAGCGAGGAGTTTATTATCCATTTTATAGGCTTCATTGTATATCTTCTTGAGTACGGAAGATATGTTATTAATAATTATACTAGCGGAATTATTAATAAGACCCTGTCCGTTTCGAGCATTACATCTAAATGCATTCATCAATGAATCCAATTGTTCTGGTTTCGTTGATTTGATTCTTTTTAGACATTTTTTGAATGCATTCATACCAAATACACCACATATACTGCGTTTAATAATGGAAGCGATAGATATACATATCTCATTTGAACGTTCCTTGATTACTTGATCGAGTGGCTCTTTTATGCATTCCATTTGCTGTGCATTCCATTCTTTACCTTCGGTAGTACAGTTTTTAATTATAGAATCTTTAATGTTATCGATAACGATATTCTCGTAACGCTTAACGATAGAATCTACATGATCGGCAACAGTATATGATATGTATTTTATAGTATTATCGCTTATATCACCCGTAGCTGTTCGCAATGCAGCAAACACTTCTCTTGTCATTATATCCGTCAATTCGTTATCAGACATGATAGCATTTATATAATCAGGGCGACTTTTATGATTATCTTTTGCACCGATCAAAGATGTAAATGCTTTAGCGAATCCTGTACGGATATCCTTTCTTAGTCGTTCGATACGAAACTCCATTGCATTTTCTTCTTCATCGAAGTCATCTTCAAATTCATCGGCTGATTCGGTTGTAATTCCATTAGATGCTGAGTAAGCCTTTTCGATAATCGAATTTACCGTTTCCGAATGGAGTTTGCGAATCGATTGTTCGATATTATTAGATAATGTAGACCTCTCGAAAGCATGGATAATAGCGCATTTAAGAGATTCTGCCGAAACGGCATCGATGATGTTCTTTTCGAATATTAATATCGAAATATCGGTTCCGGAATTGGAGTTTAACGCTTTAACTATTATATCTATATCTTTTGTAAGCGATTCAATGGCTACCGGCATGACCATCGCACTTAACTCGGACCAGAAATCGGATGGGTTATGTGTCTTTGATGTGAGTTTAATAAACGCGGTCAATTCAGTTGCGCGAATAGAGTTAATCGCGGAAAGTTCACATTTTTTGCTTTCGAACACTGCGATGATAGATTGTCTTATCGACGTTTTAACTAATTCGTCAATGGCGCCTGATTCGATTGCGTTGATAAACATCGTTGTAAAGAAATCATCATTGAATACCGTTTTGGTTTCGGTGTGAATTAATGTCTTAAATGATTGCGCGAAGGCAGAAGCATTATCTGTAAACATCTGACATATGAGCTTCGTGATCTCCGTGGAGGTAATTTGCTTAGTGATTTCAATAGCGACAGTTGACATATTTTGACGTTGAATGGTTAATAAAAATCATTTGTGAGAATATATAACTGATACAAATATAACCTCAACGTTTTTTAATCAATAACCTATTCAGGAGCGCCTAACGCTGATCCTATGATTTCCAATAACGATTACATTATCGCTATGTTTATCCAGTTCCTCAATGCGAGCGTTTAACTGAGCCTTCAAAGCTTCTTCCATTGCAAGTTCTTCGGCTTCCATTTCATCGGTAACCAGTTCAGCGGATTCGCCTACCTGAGACATTCTATGTGCCTCTTCAATCGCATAGTCAATGCGAGCCGCTAAACCATCCTGAATCTGTGTCAGCATGGTCTTGCCGTTTTCGTAATCTCTAAGGAATCGATTAACGATCTTCTTGTATTCGCTGCGCAAAGTGCGTTGATCGTTACCGTTTTCACGAACAACGTTAAATGCTTCCGCCATAATCTTATCGAAGGTGCTTTGTATGTAGTTCACGCGCATCTTCTTGATGTTCAGTTCATTAGCGAATTTCATAGCGAATGTATCGTCATGGACGAACTTTGACGCATTATGTCCTACGCTTTCACGGTGAAGTTTAATAGCACCTTCGGCATCTTTCATGTCTACATAGAGCGTGTTGCAGAACCATTCTATTGGGTCCCTTGCACGGTTCGCTGGACGAACGTAATCATCAAGCAAACTACGTAAATTGGATACATTGCCGTGCCTGTGTTCACGGAAATGCGGGTTAGTGTTATGCGCATCGTCAAGACGTGACAGATCGTTCCAATTAAACCCATTCTTGCAATTAGTGCAGAACATATGGTTACATCCTTCTGCTTTCTGGATATATGTACCGCAAACAGGGCACTTCTTGCTGATAGATTCTAACAGCTTAGCAGTTTCTGGATCCATTTCCTGTTCCGGTAGAGCATCTAGCTGTTTATGGCAGCGTGTACACTCATAGACCGTAGTTGCACCGTTTGAGGTTGCGATAACCGATCCTCCACAAACACACCTGATGAATGATAATTTGTGTGTTGTAGAATTTTTCTTAAGTACATCCCCCAAATTCACGTGTAACATTTCCGGTAGTTTAACGAAGAGATTTTTATGACCGGTAGATCCGACGGAAAGCGATCTTGGTTCCTGAACCAATTCTAGTATCGGTCTAATGGCTCTATCGAATGAATCCGCTACCGTTGAATCGTTAAAGATTTGTTTACGGATCTCCTCGACCAGAATACCGATATCGTCATTCCAGTTAAATTGGCACGCGAGATGATAATATGCATGCATCATATTCATAAAGCCATACATATCGAAGAATTCTTCTTTAAGCGTAGACAATACGGATTGTAGTAACGTTTGCGCGCGTTTTAGATCTTCATCTGACGGATGCAGAATCCGAGTAGTGTAACTGCGTACCGATAAGGCTGTATGCATGAGCGAATAGTATGATTCATCAATCTCTATATTGTTTTGATAGGAGCGATTAATGATATCATCTAGCTTTGTGCAAATTACGTTACTTAATTCATTGTAATAGCGCAGTTCCGTAGAGATGTCCCCTGTACTTAATACATCACTGAACTTATGGACAGTAGGTAATATTTCTATATCATTTACCTCGACGCGAACGCTATACGGTACATATTTAGATATACCGCGATCGATAATCTTTCCTCCAAATGGAATCGTTAATACCGGTTCTTGTTCAAATTTGCCTAACGGATATCTATAATCACGGATAGTATATTCAAGTGATCCACCAAGGTAATGGATACTATCAATCACGATGTTAGTGCGTGATGATAACGCTGCTTTTGCTGCACCGATTTGCTCTTCGTTCAGTTCGATTTGCTCTTCGATAACCGTTAGATATACTTTCTGGACATTCAGGTCATAATATCTGTAACGATGTAACTGAGGATTACCGTTAGCTTGTAGCTTATGGAAATATACGATATTTCGTCTAGAATTGTCATTCTCTATGACACTTCCGGTTCTCCAGTCGACATGGTTATATCTACTGTTAATCTCGCAAATGGAATCTTGAAGGGATTTGTCAGTGTGGTTCTTCGTAAATAAAGCAACAGCATCAGCAAAACTATCAAGCGAATCAATTAGCGGAGTTGCTTCATGAATTCCCTTTGCCCAAGTGAATATATCGGTTTCAGTTGGGTGCTGATCACGATATAAGCGATTTAGATACAGTTGGAGTAGCATAGAACGCTTCGTGCAAATGTTTCCATTAGCGTCGCGTTTAAGCTGTTCGAAAATGGCTTGCAGCTTATAATCTCCGCTTGATTGGATTCGTTCACGGTATTTGTCGATTTGGGTCGACAAAAGTGGTAGAACGTTTGTACCGTAAATGTAGTAGTTGTTCATCATGCCGTACTTTGACTTACAAGTTGGGCAAAGTCCGGTGGTCTTGTTGCAGTTGTTGTAGTCGATAATGCATTCGCGGCAGTAGTAAGACTTGCAGCGGGCGCAGTGGACACAATCGTGTTCTTCCATGCAGGATTCACATTCGTGCTTAACAAGGCTGAACATTAGGGCTTAGATGGGTAGTTAATAAAAATCATCTAGAAAGTACGGACAAAAATAGCCCTAAGGTTTTTAATACCACCGACCCCTATAGTATATCGGTGTTGGATCCCCGGTTCCGTTCATTAAATCGGATAGTGTAGTACCGCTATATGAATCGTCCCCATATATTGACGGTGTATTTTCTTCACATAAGCGCATACATTCTTTAAGCAGTAATTTCTGTATTTCCACATTCATATTATTTAAGTCGGTAGCTTGAGCATCGAGATCGAGAAATTTCTTAAATAAGCTATACAGCTGATCTGCTATTTCTTCCGACGAATCATCGTCATCTTTATATAATGTCGTAATTATGTCGGCGAATTCTTTTGTAAATGTTTCACGATTTTGCTTATATGACTGAGCTTTCTCGTTACGTTGATCCGTTAGTGATGAGATGATGGATGTCATTGACATAGTTACTTCTTTGATAAAAATCATCTAAAAAGTACAGTACAAAAATAGCCCTAAGGTTTTTTAAAGTGATTACTCGTTAACTGATTTGATCACTTCAGAGCGGTGTTTTTCGATGCGTTTTTCGAGCGCTATTGCTTTGTCGCTTAATGCACCGATTACACGGATATCATGTGCGACTTGGGCGGCATATGGGAAATAATTCCACATCCATAAGTAATGCTGCTTGACGTACTCCTTGAAGGGAAGATATGCAGCATTTTTGGTCTCCGCGCTTTCTTGTACCTTAGTTAGGAACTGAGCCGTTGAAAGGTTATCCAGGACGGGTTGTGGATAGTGGATTAGTTGGACGTGTTCGTCATAATCGCATCCCGATACAGTGCGATAGATAGCGCGTTCCGGTGGGCTTGTGAGGAATCCTTGTGGGAGTTCTTTAACTTCTTCCGGTGTAATGCGATGGTGTACGCGTTCATGAGCTGAATACGCTTGAAGTGCTCGCTGTGTCTCTGGTGGAAGCTCGATATGCGTTACTTTGACGTTAGTGCCTTCGAAGACGGACTTACGCGGTCTTGTTGCTTGAGCCTGCATCCTTAGATAATGCTCATTAAATAATAATCATTTGGCATTCATGTTCGATATTTCACATTAATGATGCATTTCTATATGTTCGGTGATCGATATGTAATTGTCATTGCGGAGGGAATATGTGTACAAAAATAACTCCAAGTTTTCGTTAGTTCTCTCTAAAGAGAGAAATAGCAACTCCGTTGCCAGATTTTTCGAAGAAAAATATAGCATCGAGGTTTTTTAATAGAAGATGACACTTCATTTAGCGATTGGGGAGAAATCGCGCACTTTTGGGGACCCGAAGAACATCTTGTCCGTCTTAGCTGTGTTTGGAAGTTTCCAGCGATTGATCGAGCTTGTGTCCTGTAGTTCCTTACAGTTCTGGAATGCATGCTTTGTGGATTCAACCATAGAAACATCCCAGTTGGAAAATGCGCTGAGATCATGGATAGAGCAGAAGTTGCATATATGCTCCATAGACCTAAGATTTGAGGTGTCCCAACCTGCGATTGGTGAAAGGTCTTCGAGCTGCATGCAGCAGTTAAACAATCCATCCATATTCTCCACTTCAGAGACATCCCACTTAGCGAGTGCAGAGACATCACGCAAGTTGCGACAGTTGTGGAACATCCGAGCGAGTGTCTTAGTTGGTGGCATTGGAAGATCTTGTGGCAGTGTGACTACATTACGGTCCTTGTACGAATACTTACCGTTTGAGAACGAGAAATAGCGCGTCCAGTTGCAGTCCATTAGCGAATGAGTTATAAATAATAATCATTTCCCAGTAAACATTGGCCGGGACGATAAAAAGCTCTGTAGGATCCCGTCAGACTTTCGGTATAGATAGCTTCGCAGAAGCCAGTTAGACATAGCCTAAATAGCATATTTGATGCCAGCCAGACCGACAGTCTGGGTACAATATTAGAATCGGGGTTTTTAAAAGTCATCTTCGTCATCGGAGTTGAAGAATTTACGTAGATTTTCTGGTGATGGAACTTTTATCCGAGCATTTACTGGCACATCCTTATGATCGTCTTTCGGTGGTGGCGTTGGACGCTTAACTTTAGGGATCGTGCACGGTAGAGCAGTTACAGTTAATATATCCCTATAGTATGTTCGGTATTCTACGCCATCGGGGGTAAAACGTGCACTGACAGTCGGGATCTTGCGGTTGCTTGGCTGCTGATCGGACATTTAGTTAATGATAGTTAAACAAAAATAACTTTGCACTTATCGGTTAACGGGGTCGATTAATCGCTTCAGTTCAGCTCCATTAGTGATATCGCAGTTAGCGAATACGAAACCTCCATGCTTAGCACGGGACACATTCCACGATGATAGTGGACTGATATCATGTAATGATGTACAGTTAAGAAACATCCCATGGATATTACGTACATGGCTCATATCCCAGGAGGAGATTGGCGTTAAATCCTTTATCCGGAAGCACCATGAGAACATCAAGGATGTATCGATTAGATATTCTGTTGAGAGAAGGGATAGAGGCGTTAAATCCTTTAACGAACCACAATCCTGGAACATCAGTGAGGTATTAACTATTCTCGTTAAGTCGTGGTTAAATAGGCATTCACAGAATCCCCAGAGATCTTTGAGATTATGGTGTTTACGGAAGGTTTCTTCTAACGAAATCGATATAACGGATTTCAGTTTTGGTATGATTTCTAGCGATAACGGCGGAGCAGATTCGATATCACGATTCTTTGACGTAATCGTGCACATGAATGTGATTTCTGGTGCGCCAGGCTGATGGTCAAAACGATAGTTATAATTGTCATCGGAAAGGGTGTAGAATGAAGGAAGTTCAGTAGATGATTTCCCGTTACTGAGCGACATATTGATAGTACGATAAAAATATACATCGTTTGTGGTTTGCGGTAGGAAAATACAATTATAAGTTCCGTATTATGCTTATTATACATAAATTTAATATTATGATTCCTACTGGATAGTACGCGAGAGCGTCCATGGAGCATCGGTCCATGGATCAGGCGGTTCTGTACTCCAGGTAGCCGATGAACTTTGCCGTATATTTATAGTATTAATAACATCTGAGTTATTATCCGTAACGGTCCAAGCGGGATTTGTAGGAAGCATTTTAATGATGGAATTCGCCGATTGATATAACGATACAGATGCAAGACTGTTACAATTAGTAAACATATCACGCATTTTCGTTACGCTAGAGGTATCAAAGTTAGCACCTAGATCTATTGTTTTAAGTGTTGAACAGCCATTGAACATACTACCCATCTGCGTTACTTTAGTTGTATCGAACTTATCTCCTAACGTTAATGATGAAAGAGTCGAACAATTATAAAACATACTGTCCATATCCTTTACATTAGCCGTATCGAACTTATCACCCAACGTTAATGATTCAAGCTTTAAACACCTAAAGAACATAGCATTCATAGTCGTTACCTTGGTAGTATCAAAGTTAGCACCTAGATCTAACGTTGTAAGTGCTGAACACCCATAAAATAAACCATACATATTATCTATATTAGTGGTATTGAAGTTATCTCCTAATATTAATGTCGTAAGGTTTGAACATTCCCAGAACACGCCATTCATAATCGTTACGTTACTATTAGTCCAATTATCTATCGCTAACGATTTAACATTGATTGGCAATAGTTTAAACATATCCTCATACGAAGATGTTATATATTCATTTCCTTCTGTGTCTATTAAACGCTCGTATGGCATATGCTCATAATCAAGCGTAACACTATCTCCTGTAAATTGTTCAGAAAATGCATCAGCGTTAAGTGTGACATTCAAATTATCGGTAGTATCTTCTAATATAGTATATGTCCATATACCATTGGCAAACGTATCACCCTCAAAGGTTACACCAGTTAAGATCTTCTCCATTCTAACGTTTATGTTCTTGATTACATCAATATCCTTATGGATACGGCATATGAGACGCTCCAATAAATCATCATTTATGTATCTGTTATAAATGGGTACGCTCTTTGTCGGTAGTTCTTTATCTTTAGCCATCCTATTATATTCTTCGATAAGTGATACCAATTTATGATACATCATTGTCGTATTGTCATTAACAGAAGGAGAATTTAACCTTCTATCGACTAATGCCTTATTTATGCGCATGGTTTCCGAAAAATAAAACACAGATATATACCACTCGTGCAAATACACTATTAGCTTCCGTATTTTTGAAACGATTTACGATTGTTCGTATTTGATAATATTATCGATGCAGTCACGTGCTCGTTGAAGCTCTCGTCCTAGGTACATCGCATGAGATATTTCGGAGATATATGGCATAGCGAAGTCGCAGAGCATTTGCACGTTAAGCCCAGTCGTAGATGCTATTGGCTGATCTGATGGAGACATATATGTCAGTTTGATAATTTTAGGGCAATACTGTGGTTCATGACATAATATATAACATGAAGTATGTATTACCTTTCGAGCGCGTTCACCGTACTTACTTTCAAATTCGCGTTGATCATATTGATTTTTTACTACCATCTTCCAACAATCTATCGCTTCGTCATCTCTAATGGTTTCGATAATGAAATATCCTCTCGGATCCATCCTACAGCCTAGTTCATCATATATTAACGCTTGAGGATAATCGTAATCGTAAACGTGAGCGCTATTCGAAATAACCATTATATAACCAGGAACGCAGTCGGTAAACGCGGCTATCATCTCCTGCAATTTGCGGAACCCACAGATGTTAGCACAATAAGCGCTGTATATATCATGGCTCCTAAAGTATAGCGTTAAATATAATGCGTCTACAGTAGATCCGTTAATCGAACGCGGTTGTACTTTAAAATCAGCGACAACACAACACGGAGGATACAAACTGGTACTATCCTTAGGAAGATTCCATGTAACTCCTATTGCTTGACGATTAGCTTTATCTGCTTTCAGCTTCTCGATAATCGAGTCGATTTGACCGTGATCATGTAGCCGTTGACCATAAGTATACTCAATTCCCGGTTGTGGTGAATCGGTTATGATTTGTGCGGAATACGCTTCAATAGCCGAGCTTAATGGTGCGTTCTCTGGCATCTTAACTGGTTCGTTAAACGCTTCCAAAACACTAACCAAACCTATGATTTCTCTGTATTTTTTGCCAGTAGACGTGGTCCTTTCAACACCAAATCTTTTGATATAAGTTAGTGCTTTCCGCCAAAGGATTTCGAGTGATTTATCCTTCACGACGAACCCTTGATGCTCCGATGGGAGCGTATCGGTTTGTGCGGATTCTTCGCTGTAACAATCAATCGGTTCGCTTATCCAATTGCAATTAACTGAACGGTTAAGCAGTTCGTTAAACGTTTCACATATATCATTTTTTTCTACCGTCACGCACAGATCAGTACCGATAAATGTATTATAGAATCGCTTAAAATTCTCGTCTCTATTGTAGTAATATTCCTTAGACAGAAACGTTTTACGTACATCATTTTTATCGTTACCGATTAACATGAATCCTCTAATCTGTGGGCATAAAAGACTATTCTTAACGATATATTGTATACCGTTTTCCGTGTAAAGATTTCCTATACAGAGTATATACTTGCGGTACTTCTCTGGTATCATCTCATAGATTTCCTCTTTGCGTGTCCAGAAGGTGATTACGCATATATAACCCGTCTCTGATACTTGCATAACGGATTGCCTGAAGTACTTAGGAAAGGTGGCGAAGATGCTCATATTAGTTAACGAAACAAAAATAATCATTTATATGACTTCTTTTATAGCCGCATTCATTAATTGCGGTTCTTTAAGCCAATCACTTACCTTGAACTTACCGTAACTGATTATATATGTATTCTGGTAGACTACGTTAAATGGTTCTATTTCAACGCGTCCAGTACCACTATCTCCATAAAAACTATAATAGTTATCTGATCCAATTCCATCACATGCATATATTATGCTATATATCCTGGGGTCTATACCAAGGATTTTAATATAATCCTTACCTTTATAAACGCACCGGGATTTCGTGAATTGTATATCGTTAATGTTTATATCAGATAACCCCAGTTTTTCTATAATAAGCGCCGGAATAAATTCACGTAAATGTATACCGTTAAGAGCTATCGCGGAGCATGGAGATATACCAGAAATTTCCATCGCCGAGCGGAAGATCTTAGCGTGTATAGACCCGAATCCTTTACCGATAAATATTAGCTGTGCAGAATTAGATATCTCATCTTTGAATTCGGATAGATATTTTTCTTTAAATTCTTCCCATGCAATATCGATGTTTAGACTTTCAATCCATTTACCATCACAGGGGCGTTCATAGACCCCATATGCTTCATTCTTGAAGGATGTTCTGTTCATTAGGGATTTAAACTTAGCTCCTTCCTTTAATCCATTAGGGTATATATCCGGTAAGTATATGAATATGTATTTCGCTTTACTATTATGATGAATGTTTGACAATATAGCGGCATGTTTAATGTATTTTGGTTTCTTATTCTTTTTAGCGCCACCAGTCATAGTCGCACTATTATCGGCCGCGAAGTATGCATTTATAGATTCCCGTTTAGCGTATATCATTAAAGCGGCTATCAGTAACATAAATACTATAAAGATAGCCAGTATGCAATAGTCCATTGTTTTTAATAAAAATATAGCATATGCGCGCATATTTAGGGAACTGTTCTTAACTATATCGTTTAATCGCCAATCTCAAGACATTCTGTTATCTTTGTTAGTTCCGTGACTTGCTGTTGGAATATATTATCGAAAGCTAAGTTTAACCATACACCGTTATAGGATGGATTTATACGACAGCATTCCACGATATTCGGGCAATATTTCCTTAAGACTTCAATTGAAAGGACAATGATTAAATGACCCACTAAACGGATGAAATGTTGGGTAGTATTTGATGTTCTATTCCGAGCGATAGTCTTTATGATGAAGTCTGGTTGTACCGAAGAAATACGTTGTAAAACCTGGTCATTAGACAGCATCTTTTCAGTAGCTTCATGGAGGAAAGCTATTCCGGTTATAGACTTTTCGTATTGCATTGAGTATATCTGCTGGAATGGTAGCGTCATGACCAAGGTTAACCATTTCTTTAAAGATTGGAACTTAATTGGTTCCGGTACGGTATCTACGTCTAAACGCACCGGTACGAAGAAGTAGTGCATCATATCGAATAAACAATTAATCGGATCGGTAGCTTGTGTAGCATAAATCTTTAGGTGGGATTGCTTCTCAATTTGCTGTTTAAAGATAGTCGCGATGGACATAAGATCATCATTAGTAAGTTCATCCGTATGCGCGGTTCCGTTATGGTTCTTAATCATTAGACCATTAAAGATATCTCCAGCGTCAAGTTTATCGCAACCATCAAATTGTTGCTCTTTAACAAGTTTCTGCGTAATGGCTAGGTTAGAAACAACTGCACATAGTAAGCACTTAAAAGACTCCTCCATATAGATATAACGCGGATCTTTAGAGTACTCTAAACGTAACTCGTTAAAGTCGAAATCGTTAGGAGTTTTCTGCATGGAGAACATGTTTGTGAATGATAATAATCCCACGGTAAAAATAGATCTGAGATTTTTTAATTACTCCTTCTTAGCACGTGGTTTACGTGTTTTCTTTACTGGTTCCGGTTCTTTTGGTTGTTTCTTGGTCTTTCTAGGAGCACGCTTACGCTTAGTGTTTGACGCATCATCCTTTGGAGGTTCTTCTTCTTTATTATCATCGGATGATTCTTCGATATTCATAGGAGTTTCCTCTATAACTGGGTGCTTTACACGTACTTTCTTCGCTTTTAATAATGTAAGGGATTCGTCTATGGATTTCTTTGGTAACAATAGGTAGCGTAAAGCTGACTGCTGTGTCATATCGAATTCATAGAGTTTTGGCTTACAGTTCAATATAAGATAGTACATTAAAGCGTAATGTACTCTAGCAGATTTGTTAAGCATATTATACCGCAAATAGTTGTATAATGCATATGCTAACTGGGTATATAAAGATAGCATCATTTCTGCCATATATTTAAGCAAATCCTTCGAAAGTTCAACACTAACCGCATCCGAACCAAGTAGCTCCATCATGGATGTTTTCGTTTCACCGATTACCTGTTCAAAGTATACTAAGAACTGAGATATATACTTATTTTTATGAACGGATATCTTTAAGCGCTCGAACAATATATCCAAAGGGTGTATTTGTACGGATACATCGCTAGTGATCATATCTACAAGGATTTCATCATATATCATTGCCCAAGCTTTAATAAACCAACCCTTATAGGCAATCTTATTACCTATATTGCAAAGCAGTTCATTAATATGTGTAGGCTCTATGGTATTTATAGTCGTATTCTCAAGTAATAGCTTGATCTGTTTAACGTACAGCTGCTTATTGAGAGCTAAACCGCTTATGTTTTTACGGTCTTGATTCTTGACTACATGACTAATGATTCCAGTGAAAAAGTCTTCCTTAATCGGCTTAATCTCCGAATCGAAGTAAAATACGGCAGAATCCTCATCGTTAGAGTTAATGAATGGACTAGTAAAAGTTTTAACATCGAATGATTCTTGCTTAAAGATATTACGTATAACGTTAATATTTTCAAGTATTCCTTCATAATCTTCCGCGGATTCTAATGCTTCAATATATTGCATAACGATATGCTTTAAAGATAGCAGTATGGATAGGTTATAGCTTAACTCGAATCCACAAATCGCTAGAAGATTATTGCATATAGTATTAAACTCCATAGAAAAGCTATTGGTGGTAGTTTTCTTTGTATCCGCTTGAAGAGAATTGTTTGTAATTGCTCCGTTAACAGTTGGGATTTCGATGCGTTTTGGCATACTCTTATTAAGCTTATCGAGTATATCCTTAACGATTAATCCACAATCGGGAATATCCTGACTGAACTGACTATTCTCGAATCCTGGAGCGATAGTATTGATGGTTCCGTTCTGCTGTGCACGTGAAAGGAAAGCGGCTAAATCCATTGGTTAAATGTATAAAAAAAGACACCTTGAACTTGGTTTTATACCATTATCTTAAGGAGTCAGAAACTCAGTATCTTCTTTCTTACGTGCCTTCTTCTCGTTAAAATGCTCTATTATCTTTGCTCCAAATTTCATATATAATAATTCTATAATTATTATAAGACCGCCTAATGCGAAAGTACCCCAACCGCATATCCTCATCGTTTCTTTATAGGCATGTTCTTCAAAATCGCTTCCAGAATTCGTTTTCTGTAATTCTGCGCAGATACCGATGATTAATGCTAATGCTGTAATGATTCCTACGATAATATTAAGTGTAGTTTTACTAGGAGACAGAATCGCCATCTTTATCACAAATAATTGTTGAAATTTTAAAATTGATCTTATATAAAAATGGCAGACTGGAAACCCATTTCCATATGCGTCGGCATTTTCCTATTGATGGTTTTAATAGTACTGACATTCACGGCTTCACTGAATCAGAGAACAGAATCGAGCGGTATGGAGTATGATAGTAAGTGGGTCGCCGTAGGATTTAGTGCTGTATTACTGGCTATAGCTATAGGAGTTGCAGCGGATGCTATACAGAGTAAATATTTCCCTGAAGTGTAACAAAAATAGCTTTAAAGTTTTTAAATAACCGTATTTTTATTCTTCATTTTCGTAGAGAATTACCTTTGATGCACCATCTCCATATGGTGGGATTTCACCGAAGAAGTAAGAGGCCACATAACCATCTCCGCATGGTTCTGGACGGTTAGCGACTGTAGCATCAACAATCGCTTTACGTACATCTTCGAAATTGATCTTCTTCATAGCATCGCTATACTCATCATTACGGACTGAGTATCTATTGGCACCGGCAAAGTAACCATTAACGAATAGCATATGGGACATAACATTGTAGTGTTTTTGTAGGACACCTTCAGTAGCTGAAAGATGCATAGCTGCATAAGTTAACTCTGCTTGTGTTTGCGCTAATCCTTCATTAATGCCGAAAAGATTGATCATTGTATCGATATTCGTGGAGCGGCAGAGTGCAGGGTTAATCTCTGGACGGTATATAATATTCTCTAGCGCTTGAATATCATCCTTAACTTCATTAGCCTCGATGATATAATGACCTGGATTACTCATATTTTCGCTAACGAAACAGTTAATAAGATACTCTCCATGGATAACAGTTGAACGAATCTTAGTTGACCATTCTTCGCTTAAGGAAAATACTCTATTAATTGTTACGTCAGGCTTAAAGTAACAATGTATGCGCATTTCAGTAGAATTGAGCACATAACCGCCAATGAATAGGATTTCTTCATAGTTAGCCATAAGTGCGTTAATGACATCCGTAGGGTGGATTCTGTATGGAGCAATCGGTACAATATTCCATGTCATTTGTATATAGTACTCCGAACATGTCAAATCATCAAACGGTACGTCTGGATATTCTTTCTTCATGATTTCATCGACGCCGGCGGTGATGTTTATAGATGCATTAACCAGTATATCGGCAAGATAGAATGTCTCGAGAGAACGGGCATACCTAGTGGTATTCTCTTTGCTATCATCATAAAGACCGATTGTAATAACAGAGTTGCTAAACGATGCACCGCCAATAAGTTCTTCGAATCTCGCTGAACCGTTAGTGCGGACTAAACGGTTAAGATCAACGCCACCAGCATGACCGTGAATGGCGTGAAGAATGGCTTGTGTGAGTGGTTCAGATGCGGCAATTGCAGCTTTAATTCCAACTGGATCACCACCATGGCAAAGTATGCGGCGGAAGTTTTCGATGGTTAAATCGTAAGTCTTATCCGTTAATTCGTATTGCCTGAAGATGGTCCTAAAGAAGTATATGTGCTGATAGAGATTAATGAGGCTCATATCATCATCCTTAAGGATTCCGTTGCGAACTCCACTTGGAACGAAAATGTTCTTAATTTCTTCGATAAGCTTATCGATTATACCGGAATCAGTAGTACCAGGCTTACAGTTTTGCTTAATGAATTGTATCCAATCGAAGCCGCTTGTCCATACATCATTGACTATGTTAGACTGGGTTTCGTGTGCGAATTTGGAGTAACGATCACGCCATTCCTGAATACGTTCAGAGACATACTTTAATTCCTTATCATTGGCGTACTTTTTATCCTTAAAGTCTGGATGTACGCATGGAAGTTTAACGTGTAATCTTGGATCGGTACCGTTACCTCCATATTGTAAAGCAATTAACCTTCTGGTATCGCAAATTGCACCAGAAAAGTCATTCATAACTGCACCGAACAGCATGCAGAAACGCTTCTGGAGATAACCTTGAGCGCCGACAGACACACCTTTATCGTAAAGGTTCTTACGTTCTGAACGCGCGTTGTATAGCTGATCTACTGCGCCTGGATCTTCAAGATAGCCGGTATCGATATAACCATAAGCGCATGGGTCAACGGAATATCTTGGATATGCTGCGGTTGTACGAGAACCTTCAGCAAGTGTAGGAAGGATACGCGTTCCGCCTTCTTCCATAACTTGTCCAGCAGAAACGAGCATAGTATAAAGTTCTTCTAAACGGTTAGAATATGAACCTAATTCTGTACCCTCAATGTCTTTCTTAAGTTTCGCTTTAAGATCTGGCTGAATCTTGGAAATTGCGATGATTTGCTTAACATCCTTATCAGGATCGTTACCTTGTTCGGTTTTCCTAAGGGTTTCCATTAAATTTTCCTTTACTTTGTTAATCTCTTTACGAAGTTCAGGAGAGAATATTCTAATGTTAAACCCTAAGGTAACACCATCATTTTTGTTGAGATCATAAGCAGTTTGTGATACTCTATCAATGATATCGCAAATGTATTTGGTACCGTGGAAAGAACCAACATATTTGTAGAAGTTCTTATCATTAAAGTTAGACTTTTCCTGGATTTTACTATCCTTAATCACGAGCTTATCGGACTCATAGTTTAGTCCTTTAGGAAGAACATTTTCAATTTCACTAAACGCATCTACCATAGGATAACATGCTTTCCAGTTCTTAATGAAGGATTTCTTACCTTTCTTAATACGCGGAACACCTTCGGCGCTATCTTTAGTATAGAACGTAGCGGGCATACCATCTTTGTATGCGATACACTGCTTATACACGGAGTGTAACAGTAATTGTTCCAGTGCCAAGTTATTACTGGATGAGACGAAGATCTGCGCTTCATCACCATCGAAGTCAGCCATCTTCATTTCGCAGATAGCGAGAGGAATTGAAACGATAGAGTTATCGTCGCGCTTAACTTGTAACGATGACCATGATTCTTCACGGACAGACGGATAACGGGATTGCATAACGAAATCTCCATCAATGAGAGACAATTCGACTTTATCACCCGGCATGAGTAAAGCGGCCTCAGTAGCGGCATTATTAACCTCAATCTTCCTAAGAGTATGCGAACGGTTATGATGAACGCGAACAACTCTAGGAATGGTTACATCACCTGCGAGCTTAGGGTTACCCATAGCAGCAACTAACGCTTTCATTGTTTTAAGGTTTTGCTCATAAACTGGGTACAGCTTAGATAATTTATTAGCGATGAACTCAGGAACGGTAACTTGAATTATTTTTGCGTCTGGTGCACCACCGAGAACGGTACGCGCTGAACAATCATGGCGGGAATCAATGATACCCTTAGAGAAAAGCTTTTTACCCTTACCCTTAAGGCGACCAAGAAGTGAATTAGATGGGTCTACGTGTTTACGATCTTTCTTATCGATAAGCTTTAATGATGTTTCTTTAACGGCTTCTGTAGTCGGATCCGTAATGAGACTATAGTAAGCATTAAGCTGATCATAGTAATGGTTAAACTTATTCGTTAATTCTCCTTTTGGCAAGGCAACCCAGCTAGTTGTTGGTATTGTCTTGATAATTTTAATGAGTTCTGGTATGATTTCTTCTATAATGGATTTGTAATACGAACCGAGTACAGATGTAGTAGAATCGAACAATTTAAGGCGAAGTTTGTTCGGAACAATTGGAATATAAATTGTAAAGAAGTTCTTAGGATGCCAATCATCATTCCATCCCATTAACTCAATCTCGGTAAACATGTTTACCATCATCGCAATTGCTTGCGGATTGATTTGAGTATCCTTGTGGAGCATATAACGCATAACTGGTTCCGCTCCTTCTACTTCGATTAATGAAGTTTTCTTTCCGCAATTGGGACAAAGGATTACATTGTTTTCCTTTGCGACTACCTTATCTACTTCATCTTTAATCTGACGGTATCTCATATATGGTGGTAGTTCAAGGATTTTCGCTTTAAGTTCCTTATTAAGGATAACATGTGCACATTTCGGACAAGAAACGCTAAGAATCTGTTTGATAGAGTTGGTACATAATGCGCGCGGTATTGGGCACGGGCAAGTAATCAAACCCATATGTCCATCGCACTGAGTTTTCTTGCAAACAGAACAACGTGTATCAACGGCACCGAAAACGGCGCTATCGAGACAATGGGATTTTGAGATTAAATCCTTTTCGCTAAAACGCACTTCGCTGATCGCAGCAAGTTCATAGTCAGACATTAAACGGATATTGTAAGAACCCGGCTTAATGACTTCGGTATTCTGAGCGAATGTAACATGCTTAGTGGAAGCAGAATCCATTGGTTGTTACCGTAAAAATAAAAGTCAGTTGGAACTGGATAAACTAAGCCTTTTTATATAGTTTAATGTAACCATTAAATGGACGTTGTGTGAATGACATGTATATAGCGTAAAATCAATATCTTTAACGTAAAAACGAATAGCAATGGATAAGTTATGGAAATGGACTACATTTATTCTGTTGTTTATTGCGCTTATATTATTTATTTTAAATAACAATAAGCTAGAATACACGAAAAATGTATGCTTTAATTCCGCCATCATCGATGCAAGTGTATTGGATAAACTAAACAAAAACGTCAAGGATATAGTCCTAGTGCATCGCCCAATGAATTCTTTTAAGTTCATCACAAAATTCCGTGCTTCTCATGTAGCTATAATATGTATAATGGAAGATTGTAATGCGCTTTTATCGGTTGGAGGATTTAATACTCTATATGCTAGAGAAGCTATTAAAAATAATGATTGTTGGTTAATATCCGGATATGGCGGACCGTTAAAGGAAATCGCTAAATATTCAATGCATAAGGAGGTAACATTGATAGATATTATAAACGAGTTTATTACGATCAGAAACAATGAATTTAACTACTTAAACAATAATTGTCATCATATGACAAGCGATATAATAAAACGATTCTGTGAATTTGACGAAAACGATAACTATTTACATTGTCCACGCGGATGGAAATTGATAAAAGAATGTCTATTCGACAGGCTATAACGGTTATACATTTACGTTATCTTCTAATATTAAACATGAAGACTCTTATAATAGCAGGAGTAATGATACTAGTGTTAATTGTATTATGTATATGCGTTCCAGACAGAGAGTGTTTTAGAGCATCTACTCCAGAGATTAACGCTGCATGTTTATTCGCTGTGTCATCTTTTGACGAAGATGATTATCATGTAGTTAAAGACCATTGTAATGATATACACTTTTATATAGTCAATAACGGTCCGGGTACCCAGTATCTTAAAGATGCCGAACTTCTACCTAACGTAATAGTAGAAACACGTGAGAATAAGGGCTGGGACTTAGGTGCATGGAAACATGGGTTAAATAAATTCCGTAATGAATTATCACATTATACGCATGTCATTCTGGCGAACAATTCATGTATATATGCGAATACATGGCGTGAATGGTTAGCTATGTCTATGGATTATGATTTATATGGGCACATTAAGCACGATAAGCGGTCTAAAAATAAAGATAATTTTACCATGTTATCATGGTTCGTGATCGTATCTAAAAATCTATTCAATGATGAAGTGTTTAAGAAATGGTTTGACGATCTTAAACCGGGTAGCCGAAAATATTGCATAGACCACCATGAAACGAAATTCGCGGAATACTTTGACAGTAAAGGATTTAAGGTAGGAATAGGAGCCTATAACGGTAAACTTGGATGCATAGGTGGAATGCTTAAAAAGAAAGAGAAAAATGATAAACTATTGGAGAATCTTAAAGAATGGTCTGCCAGACATGTTCCATACTATACTTTCAATTAATAACCGCGTTGACGGTTACCGTTGATACCGTCGTTAAATTCATTCAATTTCTCCGGGTACACTTTAAGTTCACGTTTTTTAATGATTTCACTAGAATAATGGTCATTACATTTATATTTATATGTATCTTCTACATCGAAGAACATATATGTGCCAACTTTATATCCGTGCCGTTCAAAGAATGGCTTTAACTGATATTCATTGTAGTTTACGGAAGCGTCATGATCACAAGTGTTTTCGTCGATATTATCCCAGTGCATCTTGAAGTCAGGTGAATCATATAATCGTTTGTTGACGAAGAATAGATATGCATGTAGATGCGGGTTTTCATATGGTTGCCTATATAATTCATAAGAGAAACCGTATGAATACAAATCGTAGTCTATAGCATGTTCGCATAAGCGTAATAGATCGACGCCAAACACACATGAATTATTCATGAATAATATCATATCATATCCGTTAAGCGCATCACTATAATGTTTCATACCAAATTTCCATGCTCCAGCATCATAACCTTTATTCTCACGATTAACTATTTTTATGTTTGGTTTATTTATTAACTCTTGTCCTGCAGTAGATAACGTACCGTTATTGACTATATAAAACGGTATATCTTTAGAGTATTTGAGTATAAACGATGTATCTTCAGTTGTTAGGTTATACGCAGCATATAAACATGCGACATTGATGTTTCTTGGTTTAGTGGTAAATTTCTCACACGGTTTATTGATTAAACATAGTAAGATGATTACTATAATACATAGTAATAATAATACCAAGAATAACATTTTCACTATATAATTATGGTATTTAAACAATGCGTTTATGGAAGGATATTCTAATAGCATGTCTAGTGATTACGATAATAGGATTAATCGCATATTGCGTGGATAAAAGAATTGGAACTAGGTTAACCGGAAATTGTTTTGTTTTAAGTAGCGATTTAACGATGGATGATCTAACAGCACCCGTTATAGAATTATATTTAATAATGTCAAAACTAATTCCCGTGGTTAATTCCCATCTGACCGGACACTGGTCGGTTATCGCGAAAACAGCAAAAGGTTACTTCAATATATCAACTGCAAGGTATATGTCTATGTATATCTACCGTGTCACTAAAGAAAGTATGTTCCACTTCAAGAGTTCTAGGTGGGAAGATAAGTTATATATTCTTAAGAAATATCAATTAAATGATAACTATGGAGATAAACCAGTAACGATATATGATATGACAAGACATGCTATAGATTTCTATAATAAGAACAATAATATGAAATATAGTCTATTTGATAATAACTGTCAGCATGTAGCACAATATCTTATTTCTACATACGGTAAAGTCGATAAAGACGATAAATTGATACGTAATTTTAAAGGTTTAAAGTTATTATCTCAGTCAATAACAGATGCGATAAATGGACCAAAAATAATGTTTTAGGTTCAAGGTTTTTAAATGATTTACTCTTCATTGAATTCGGTAAGCATATAGATATCCATTACCTGGTTATTTTTATCGAACATCGTTCCAAAGTTAATAGTGCGATGCGACTGGGATTTATCGCATTCTATATCCCCGGACCAGATGATACGGATGAAGAGCAAAACATTAGCGTAAGAAGTTATAACGTAATACATCTTATGCTTACCGTAAATGTATTTGCTATAGTTCATCTTAAAGAGATTATCATAAGATTCGATGAAATAGCGCTTATGTGTTCCGCGCTGGATATAGAAAGACCATAATAGTGAATCCGTTTCAGAACATATAGGAATAGTTTCGTTTATATGGCTACTCTTAAATGAATATGTTATCCTATTTACATTTGGCATCGCGTTATCATAACCTATCGTTACGTATGATTCATCATTCATACGCATTTTGTTGTCCGAGAAGTCGAAAACGTTTTGTATATCCTGTACTGCGCTTACCATCATTACTATAGATGAATTAAGTGCAATAATCGGATCTTCTGGAATACCCTTCTGGATACCGATTGAACGGATCGATTCAGGTTGAAGGATTGTACCTATAATTTCCTTCGGTACGAGATTAACGTTATTAATGGTTGTCGTTCTAGATTTATTCTCTGCTCCGATAACATTAAAGTCGAGCTTAAGGGTATCTTTGTTATGCAATACCAGTTGATATTGCGACGATTTACCGATAGACTTAAATGATATATGATTAATAGGGAAGCTATAATATGCTTCCGTTGCATTAGGATTAATGTAGATGCTGTGGTCATTCTGTGGTAATCTTATAATAACCACTGGATAATATGATATAACCTTAATAATTACAGTAAGGAATCCCGATCTATCGACATAAAGGTAAACTACAGGAATCTTCTGTTTCCTATATGATGTTAACGTGTTAAGTAATGCTTGATCGGATTGTATAGCGCAAATCACGTCAGGATCATTCTTAAATGAATCCAGTGTAGAGATTGTGCGTTTAGCTTGCTTAATCCTAGTGTTACGCTTAACAATTGGATTGAAGGCGGTATTTATACGATCATCCTTTACGTTAAGAATCTGTGAGCGAATTCCGCTATATGACATCATGTAGTGAAGCTGATCCTCATAATCTACGGTAGAAGTAGTGATTGCAGCCATGTTTCGTTAAGTATTCGAAAAAAATCAGCTGAAGAATGGATATCGTATACGCGTATATTTGTGGTAATTAAATGCGTATAATCCTATTAGCATTAATACTTATCTTAGTAATGGTTATAGTTATAATGTGTACCTGCAGAAAGGAAACGTTTACGGTACCGTCTAAAGAAATCAAATCAGCCATAGTTTTCGCGTGCTATTCTATCGATAAATTCGATTATGAATTCGTTAAGAAATGGTGCGATACTGTTACGTTTTATATAGTCGTTAACGGAGAACCAACGGAATGGGATGATAAGATAAAAATACTATCAAATGTACAATATATGAAACGCGTGAATAGCGGATATGACACTATGGCATGGAAAGAAGCTATGATTCGATGGGAAAATGAGCTTAGTGGATATGATTCCGTTGTATTGGCTAATAACTCATGCATATACGCTATCGATCTTATAGATGTACTTAGTAAAGCCGACGGTTATGATATGTACGGATTATATAAGCATTCTAAGATAAACCCAGATATTCTCATGAGTAATCCTAAATACAGGTTCTTACATACATATTTCATAGTAATCGGTAAACGGTTATATAACTCCAGTGATTTTAAAGAATACTGGCGTAAAATGCCCGAAATAAAGGATCATGACGATGCTTGTATCCATCATGAAAACCGGTTTAGTATGTACTTTGATTCCTTAGGTTATCGAATAGGAGTATATATATGCAATATAAACCCGGAGGTGATTTATGAAGCCGATCCGCGCCCTGCCAATGCTCCGTATAGACGTGAATTCGTTAAACGTAAAGTTTCAAAGAATATATTTGACGAATTCATGGAAAGGGTGTATAAAAAACGTTATCCGGATGAAGAAATCTAAAAATAGCGTCACCATTTTTGATTAGGCATTATTTCTTGGATTTCTTATAGTTATCATTGAGTTCTTTGATCTGTTTCTTGAATTCCGCAGAACCGTTATCCTTAAGGAATTTCTTAGAGATAAACCCGCAGCGAAGACACTTAAAGAAGTTAGTTGCAGCTTCATCAATAGACCTGGTCTGTTTGGTAGAAACATTAACGTCATCGGAACCGCAGATCGGACAGTAAATGTCGATAGTATTCTTAACGTTATCCGCTGAAAGATGTTCTTTAATGAATGCTTCTATCGGTATCTTTTTACGCATAGTCTCGTTAATGATTTCTTGTATCGAAGATTCGCCTTTTCCACCACATGTTTTTGTATGCACGTGAGAAGTTGCGCGCTTTACTCTACTCATATTACTTTATCAATAAAAATCACTTAGGGACAGTATAACTCATATTATAACGCATTATAAATCATGTTTAGACGCATTTTCAATACTTTCAGAAAGGAAAACTATACCAATACCATAATCTCACCGACAGCACGTAATGCTAAAGTTTTATGTATATATGCGGTATATAATATCGATGACGATGATATGAAATTCATCAACGAAAACTGCGATAACTGTGATTTCGTAGTAATAGATACGCTTATAACTCCTTATTTAAACTCCATGCATTTACGGTCTATGGATGCAGAAAAGCGTTTAATATATATACAGCGTCCGAATATAGGTTATGATGTTACATCATGGAAGCGGTATACTCTGGAGAATTATGAAAAGCTAAAGTCCTACGATTATGTCGTATATGCTAATAATTCCTGTAGATACGATTTCTATATTCGTAACCTTTTGGACGATATGATTAAGAAAGAGGCCACATTTTATGGTATCAATTGGGTTAATATACGTACAGAGCATATACAATCATACTTCATCATAGTAGCTAATTCGATTATAAAGAATCCAGGATTTCGTAACCACTGGGTCTTTATGGGAGACATTAACGGTCGCGAAGATGCTATTACTAAGCACGAATTAACCTTTATGTCTGATATGAAGAAAATCGGTGCAAAAATCGGTTCTTTAACTGACCAGGCCACTATAGGTAGCGGATATGAAGTCGAACGATATAATGATGATTTAGTTCTCGTACCTCCCTTTATGAAGAAGAAAGTGATACATGAAGGCGCCAACCGTACTCGATACGAAAAGCTAATTTCACATAAGAAGCATATGGTATAATTCTTGAGTTTAATACTTTAAAGTATTGCGTTTAACGACAAAAATAGGATTCATATTTTTATTGATCGTAGAAGCGTTTATATTCAAGATATTCCTTATACATAAATGCTTTCAGAGTAAGTAAACTGGCTTCAGTTATGACATTGTTATTAGATGGTATAACGAGCACATCAAATATGTTACGTTTCTGTATACAGTACACGATGCCGTGTAAGTTGGGCTTCAAATCATTTACATCAATGATATAACCAATGTTTTGACGATTTTCTATATCATTTACCGATTTCGCTCTAACTACATCGTCAATTGAATCATTATACGATAATTTAGTAACGACAGCTTTATATTGCGCCATCTGTTCTTCATCGCTGAACTTTGGTCGCTTAGCGGAAGGTAATTCATCGACAAGTTTCGACGGCAGATCCATACGCACATCTGCTATATGCTCCGGTAAGGATATTATAGAACAATATTCGTTAGTAGGATATTGTTGAACGAGACCATAGTAAGAATATAGTCCATCGTTATTTTTATCGAGAGTTTTTCTAATGTAAATCGGTAAAATGTTAAGATTCTTATAGCGTTCCAGAATGGTAATCGCTACAGGAATTCCATTGACTTCCGTTATAAACTTATTCTTCTGATTTACATCGATAAGCTTTAACGAATCCTTAGAAACATAGTATATTTTCGTTGGATCGAATAACAAAGATGTATATGTTACATCCACTAATGTATAACCGTCGATTATGTAGTTCAGCGGAGTTATTGATAGTACATTTGCATCCGTACCGATATAAGACTTAACTGCAGCATACTTATCGCGATGATAAATCCCTTCAAGTATCTTTAATCGTGCGCGCTGTACGAAACCGTTATTCCTATCCCCACGAACTCCTTCGCTTTTCTCTGTTACCTTAGGAGTTTCATCAACGGTTTCTTTTTCCGTTGGGTCTTCGATTTTCTCAGAACGATTATGCCAACCGCCATGCATACCGCGGTCTATGAAGGAAAAATCCTTAGAAGTTGGCGCATAATCATAGTTCATCCACATGGAGTTTATGTGTTAATATATATAAAAATAATCACTTTAACTACGCACGAGGATCGCTATCCTATGCATTTTTCGCATCCGAAACATGTGCAATATATGGCTGTTCATTATAATAATACTTATCGTAATAATAATAACGGCTATAATTGTTTATAATTATACCAAGAAACCAATAGTAATTGATATAAATTATACGACTATAGAAAATAAGATAAAAAACGGTGAATGTTTTGAACGACCTGCTATTACTATAAATGGTAGTGTGTTATATGCCATATACAAGGCGGATGAGAACGATTATAAATTCGTTGAACGATGGTCTAATGATATACCGTTTTATATAGTCAATAATGGTGAACCATCTGAGTGGGCGGAGAAAATGCAAACATTACCTAATGTGAAGTTTATTGCACGTGAAAATAAAGGATTAGACGTAGAAGCATGGAAAGCCGGTATGAAAGCTTGGAATGATGAACTTTCTACGTATGATATAGTAGGATTCATTAACAATTCTTCCGTTTATGCTGTGGATCTAAAGAAATTAATGGCGAATGCTATGGATTACGACGCATATGGTCTTACGCCGTATTATTTCCTTCCGTTTATATTCCATCTACAGAGTCCGTTCATATTATACCATAAACGGCTATATAACTCGGAATTCTTTAAGAAGCATTGGGAAAAAACAACATGTAATTCATATCTTGGAGCGGTTATTAAAAATGAAGTAGGTATGGGTATGAAGCTTACAAAAGCGGGATATAAACTCGGTGTATATGATTTAACCCATGGCGGTAGTATCCAGTACTGCGAAGATAAGAAAACGGATATATATAAACGCGAATTCTTAAAGAAAAAGATGAACGGTATTATAACAAAGCGCCGCGAACATCCGGAAGAAACTATTATGGAATATAGTGTCGCAAATGCTGACGCGGGATATATCCTCAATTAACCCCGAATAAAGATCGGCGCATAGTATATATATCTATCTTACCGTCTTGTCCAACTAATGAACCTAAATTCTTACCGTTTCTACCGATATCTTTAGCGGTTTTCATTACGTCCATATTATTACAGACCATAAGGAAGTTGGATACAATGCTGAAGTTTCCACATGAATAACCATCGCTAATCTGAAGGTTTTCTTGGTTATAGGTAGTAGGGAAACCGTTTTCTCTTAACTGTGCCATGATAGGACCTTGAAGCACAAAAGCGTCCCAACCTGACCCTTGAGAACAGAACAATACCGCTTCCGGTTGGAGCATATTTTTACTGGTAGCATTAGCATTTTCGCTTATATTAGCATCTAAACGATCTGTTAAGGATGCATCATTAGATATATTGGTATTAGCGTAATGCGTTTCTATATCAAAGTTTTCGCTATCAGAACCAGGTGCAACCGATGAATCACTTTGGTCTATTTCGATAGCTCCGCCTTGTAATCGCTGAACTGTTTGCTTATTATGAAACATTACAGACATCCAGTGTTGTCCCGCTTGACCATAAGGTGAAGTGTTAAATACTCCACCGAAAATCATAGCAGGATATCGCTTAAGAAAAGTCTTAATATCTTTGATTGTAGCAGTCCATTGCTGACCCGTTTCAGGACCATCGATAAGCGCATTACATCCATGAGAACCGATATAAGAATATACGAAATGCTTATAACATTCATCGCAAATCTTCTGAGTTGACATATTGTTAAACTTATCGGACTCAAGCTTTGAACGAATTACGGATAATTGTGTCGGTACACGCATATTAGGGTAAACACCCATCCTTATAATGAATTCTCTTAGGATTCCTACACAATGAGTTGCAAAAGTATCATAATTAATCGATTCGCTTGTACGGATTGGTTTATATTTACGCTTAACCGTAAAACATTCTTTGTTATCATATTCGCGCCACATTACAGTGGATATGCATGTACCGAAGGCATTTATACGCCAATTATCAAGCCAATCCGATTTGCGTTCTAACTTTAATACACGCCCAGAAAAGTTAAGTGCCCTTATGAGTAATTCATTGATATCTCCGTTATAAGCCAATAAAGCATTTGCATAAATACACTCAAGAGATTTGCATTTAAAACCCTCCTGTAAAGCGGCAAACATTTCATGTATAGTCTTTGAAGATTCTATCGCTTTATGTATAGTTTCACGATGCATTTTAGTGTTTGGGTTGTTTTGTGCTTTTCTAACGGTTCTCCTGTCATAATGCATTAAGACTGCACAGGTAATGAATAACTGGTAATCATGGAGATTTTTGCCGTAAAGGAAGTGCTTCATGTCTGTGCTAGCATATGTATCTGTAACGGGCATATTAGTACCGCCTTTAAGTGCATCAGCTGACATGTTTTAACGTAAATAAGCTTACGCTAAACGCTTATTAGTAAATGCTTAATATTTACCGTTTTAGTATTTTCGTTAATATATTTTTATTACTAAATCCCATTTAAGACTACTATGGCCGATAATCTTCTACTAGAAACCGTTACAGAAAAGCCAAGCGAAATTCTTAAGAATTCGGTTAACGAACCGCTTACGGAAGAACAGTTAAACAATAAGGAAAATGCCGAAAAGGAAGTAGAAAGCTTAGAGATTAACGATGATTCTAAGATCAAGGATCTAACGCATAATTTCCCACAAGTACCAGACTTAAAGGAAGATGATATAGCTTCCCTTAAGGAACTGTTGGATACTGTTATGAATGATGAACGCGGTGTAGAAAAGCGCATCGATTACGAGTATTATGATAACAATAAGAATTTCTTTAGACAGTTTATGGATTATACCATTAACAACACCATTTCTACGATGGACATTAAGAAATTCATTAATACTCTCACTAATTTTAACTATGATCCGTTCGAGGGTATACGCGCTAATATGCTATTCTCCGTACAAGACCGTTTACTGTATGTTCATGAACTCGGTAAGGTTTTCGGTCATGATTTCCTGGGAAAGATCGATATACAATTTAAGATGCATAATATCGATGGAAAACTCGCTAAATTCATTAAGGCGGAAGGTGTTCCGTTTAATGATTTCGAACATAGATTAATTAAGACCATGATGGGTAAAATGATCCTTTCTATCTATAGCAATGTTGAGCGTGCATTCGTACAGGAAAATCACTGTTTAAGTCCCGATTATTTGAAGAACATTAAGGATATTGATAGGACAATGCGCGATGTATGCTATTCTGATAAGTATGTAATGAAATCTTGGAATGCATTCATGAACAAGCTCACGGATACAAAAACAATGTTTAAGTTCAAGGATTACAGTGATTTAACCGATAAACTTAAACTATGTTATGATAATAAGTTCCCAATAGAGATTTTCATGGCGGATTGCGTTAAGGGTTTAATCCCATCTATCGGACTCAATTACGTAAATGCTGTTAAGAGTATTTATTTAATGGGTAGACTTATAAGCATTTACCTTACCAAATATATGGAGAAACGTGCCGGAAACGGAGATGCGGAAAGGACTCGCTTAACTGATATCATTGTTATATGTCGCGCCGTTATGGTCGATTATGAGAGTAACTATTTTGCTACTTCAATGATACCGCGCTCGATGCCAAAAACAGAAGAAAACATGAGCGAAGAAATGAAGTTGTATTACATTTCGCATACCTTAACGGGACCGCAATATTTCCTCCTTAAACAGCTGGAATACACACTGCCATGCTTAACGGTTTGCTATTAAAGAGAGCGTAATGGTATAGATATAGGATGATCGTCGAAATGATTTTTTTCATAAAGAATTATATAGGTAATATATAAACGCGTATATACTATAATCGATATCAATTATTGGATAGCAGTAAGCTGCTGCTGTCGAATAATTTAGCTTTAAAGTTTTACCTTTGAGCGACTTCTCTATGCTACTGGATGTTCATAGACAAACTTTAATGTTTGTCGCGAATAGCATGGCCGTTACTTGTCGAAACGTTGGACGCAATCCGAAAGGGCTTAATCCATCGGCGGGATGCCAGTCACACTAAACTCTTGTAGGATAGTGTGTATCGGAGTATATTTTTGTAGTTATTCTGGCTGTTATATGTCCGGTTCTACCAGCCTAGATGCTATTTCGTATGCTGTATATGGATCGGGAGCTACTTTTAACGCCTCGTACTGTGCTGCAAAGATACCATTTGTTATACTACTATCACCAATGGCCTTACTAATATAATCGAAATCAATGGCACCTGGATCTATAGTAGCTATAACAGGGACGGATTGTAGTAATCCGTTGAGAATAATAGCAATTACGAATTGTAATACGGCGCGCCCGAATGAATCATCATGATTTATAAATGCAGATATTTCTTCTAACGATTGCCATCTAGATAAATAATCCTCCCCGGTTACAGTATGATATGCTAGATATGCCGCGAATGCAGCTGCCAAAAGAGGAACGGTTAGCGGCGATCCATTAGTAAACATTTTCTGAGCAACCGATAGTAAACAATAAGCTCTATTTTTCATAACGTTCTTCCTTATCATATCTGGTAGCGAGGTCTGCGCCCACTCCAGCTCCAACGGCATCAGTTCAAGTGCTTTTTGCACCAGCTGCTCCATCTGCGCGATCAACTGCGGCGCCGTTTGTAACAGCGACGCCAGCGGCTCTTGCAATGCCGGTACCATGGACATTAATACGGAACATAAATAACCCTGTAGTTCATCATATTCGATCGCGATTCTAATCGCATCTGCTCCATCGCTCATTAAATCGTTTGTAATTACATTACTACCAAAGGTGTCTGTTGGTTCATGGAATATGTAGAATAATCTTGCTAAATAATCGGTTTCTATCAAGTCACGAAAAATCAGCTCTATGGGGTTGCCAGAAACAATCGCTCGAGCCCATACATATGCATAAGGACTTTTCATACAGGAATCCAGAGCTATCCGTATTACGATTTTATTTCCGGTAGCGAAAGCGGATTCAACAAATGTCTGCATTGTAACGTCTTGGGTCGCACCGTTAAGACCGATACCGTGTTCCACGTGCGCACACCATTCGGAAATTACTTCATTCGCTGATATAACTGCTTGTTCGGTTGGCACTATTATAACTCCTCGTTCGAGTGGCGGTGTTGCAAATGTTTGTTCGGATACCATCATAACTGCTTGTTCGGTTGGCAGTGTTGTAAATGCTTCTTCGGTTAACACCGTTATATTCGGTGAGCTTAGGGATCTTCGAAGCTGCTCGCGCTGCTCGTCCGGTGATAGCGCCGTAAAAGCAGCGACATGATCTGGGCTCATTACCGTCATAGAAGCTGATACGTTCCGTTTGTAATCTAAATCCGCCAGCGATACCATAAATGATAATACCAGCGGCGCAAACGGATCCCCACCTGTCATCTTTATGCCGCCACCTTTAAATTTCTTATTAGGCGATATAGATTTTCGTAGTAATAACCATACCAACACTCCTATGAAGCATAAAATAATGATTACGATTACACAACTCCATAAAGTATCCATTTTATGATAGAATATATAAAAATAACTGCATAACAATTACATATCAATAACATCTTCATCGAAGTCTTCATCCGGAGCAGTTACGACGGCATCCATATCATGAGCTCCGTTTAAAGGGTTATTCATAACGGCTTCTTCAACTGATCGCCTAATGTTACTTGATGGCTTAGGTAGATCAACGGAAATAGCTTCATCGTCCTGGCTAAAAGTTACCTTCTTAGTCTTCTTTGGACGTGGGTGTTCGTGGTCTTCTTCAGTGTATTCTTGAAGTATCTTCTTTTGCTGAAGTTTGTTAACGGATTTCGGTGGAGGAGCATTCTTTAAGCGATCATATTCTTCCGATAATTCTCTAAGCTGAGACCTTAAACGCTGAGCCTCTTCGCAGTACTTATCCCTTGCGTTACACACATCACCGGATTGTTCTTCCATTTCCGCTATCATTTTATTAGTCCTTTCACGCTCTTCCCTTACGGTAGCATTGCACTTGATATTCACAAAGTAAATCGTTAAGGATAGTGCGGTGATGGTTAATAATAGAACGGCAATAGTTATAAGCCATCCTCTATTGTTTATGAAGAACAACTTTATTGGACCAGGTGGTGCTTTTTCGGTAACATCTACTCCTTCTTCATTACCGTTTTCCTCATCAGAATCATCAAATAATGAAGTGTTCATGTTATTTATTTTTAGTGGATCGTTACTGGTATCTACTATAACTACCTTCGGTTCACGGTTCATTTCAGCAAATATAAAAAAAGCATAGTCTTTTTTAAAATCACGTCAAATGTATTACAAATATATGCTTAGTATTAGTGTTTTGATGAGAATTCTGTAGCGATCATCTCGTCTATTACTTCACGCATTAGTTTATCATAATCGTCTTTTTCGTTTTGGTTTTGAATGTATTTTCCTTTACCATTTCCTTTCGGCGCGCGTCTAATTTTCGTAATATCCATGTGCCTAAAGATTCCCATATAAACAGACTTTACACGCGCATGCATCATACGTATCCGTTCTGATATCTTCTCGTTCTGGGATAAGAGTTGTTGTGTATTTTCTTTATCCAAATCTATCAATTCGTTAATCGCTCTATTCATGGATACACAATATTGTTGTATCGTCAATAGCGAGACTTTATGGTGTTCCGCAATAATGTTTAATCGTTTATGCAATAGTCTTACATAAAATACAGTTATTATCATGAACGCTAAAGATAATACATAAATATACATGTTTAATGGTATATCTGTTAAATTTATCATCCTGTTAAACTATTAAGAAAAATCAGTTATAAACTATATTCCCATAGAGAAAGATGTTTAAGTGTATATCTAATACCATGAAAACCGTTACACGGAAGAACCTTAAGCGTGTATATTCTTATGCGAAAATCGCTAATATAAAGCAGTTAAAGAAGGGTTTAATAGACTATATTCTTGATGAACTATATGATCTCAGTTACTGTAAAGTTATCTTTGAATGCGATGATAGGGACACGCTTATACGCTATATAGAACCATTAATTACCATGCATAAAACGCGTAATGATTACTATAGAACTTTCAACGATTTTCCTATAACAGAATACTATTATACTCCATTATTCGACGATGATACTAGAGATGAACGTATAATAAAAACTAAGTCCCAAATATCGTTAGGAAACATAAAGGAAACGTGCTACTTTTATAGCCTCCGTTATGGGTTTGATGTTTATGCATTATATCAGTTCATGGATAACAATAAATATGTTAACACCAGCAGTTCTTCCGATGATGATCTTTCGGTAGACGATGAGCTACCTAAAACAATCAATAAACGCTTCGTTAAACGTGATATCGTTAGCAAAATCGATAAGGATACCATTAAATTGACCGATTATAACGATAACCTTAGAGTGATTATCGCTCCTATATTTCCGCAGAAACGTATACCATTAACATTAGGTCCTGAAGTGGATTTATCTATAATTAGGAACGTTAAGCGATTACCATTTAACGCATTCAATTACCCTATGTACTTTGATATCCCAGTAAGGAAATTCCATGAAAGATTACCGTTTGAATTTAAAATCGATTCGAGCATCAGCGAAGGAATTTACATTGATAATACCAATAATCGTATAATAATAACAGGTCTCGATTTATGTACCATTTATCGCTGTCTTTATGGGGATTACTTATGCTATTCTCGCGGACTGAAACACGTTAATGGTAGCTGTGTATCGACTGCGGTTGACCATTATTTATTGATAGATATCGGTAGAAAAATAGACAGTGAAACAGAGGATTTCGCACGAAACGTTAGAGATGAATCATTTAAGGAATTTTACGATTTAGGGTTAGTTGTTTACAGAGAACTGTAAGGATATATTTCTATGTTTTTTTTTGCAAATTCTATGTCTTGCGACCATAATAAAGTACTCTGTTGTAGAGCTATGCGTGTATTAATGAAAGATATCAGTACTATAAAAAATAATTCTACTTCCATGAAAGATTTGACCTTTACTGTAAGTTTTAGCAATTCTGTGGCTAAATATAATGAGCTACTTCTTCAAAACGGTGAAGGACAATGGGTTAGTTATAATATGGGTAACTTTTCATCGGATTTTAATCCTAACGGTATCGTTAAAGCCGATATGTTAACCCATGCATACGGCGGAAGAATTACCATGGGATTATTAAATAATGATTCAGCTGATAAGTTGTTTACGGTAGGAATGTCAATTAGTATCGAGTATCATTCTTCAGACGTGAATGACGCGGTTTGGGAATTGATAGATGATATAAGTAAAAACCATGAAATTAAATACTTAGAGTTTGAAATAAACGGCATTAAGCGTAAATGTTATCCAAAATACATAGAACCCAGCGAGCTCACGTTTAATTTTACCACATGCCCCGGTCGTTTGACGAGTAGCTCAAATACTATCATTTTATATGGTTCTGGAACTACTAAACGCGTATCGGGAGATGATGACAGTTTTAGAAAGGGTGTATGGGTATACCAATCTTCGTATGATTTAAATAAGTTCCCGAATGCAACTGTAAGCCTATTCGGTAATGAATCCGTTACATTTAGATTAGTATACGAATGAGATTATTCACTAACTACTAAGAAAGGTTTACGCGAATTCGTTATCGGTGATTGATAATATTTGGTCTTTCCTACAGTTTTAACTAATTTCCAGTATTCCCCGTTAATTTCGGTTAAAGTATCCGGTTTATCGACATACTCAAATGGGATATTTAACGGCTGTGACATAACGGATTCAGTTACTCTACGATTATCGATATCCAGTACAAATTTCGTTTTAGGAATCTTCTGTTGAACGATATATTTTTTGTCCGCCCATTCAAGGTTTCCGCGTTCAACGGTTACCTTTTTACGGGAGATAGTTATTTTAACGTCTTCACCACGCTCTTTCATCGAACCTAACTTCGATATCCCTGATGGAGTTATTATATCGACTCCTCTACCTGGACGCTTAACGGTACCATTAGCGTACCAATCATAGTTAAGTCTAACGCATTCACCTAATTTATTAAGGTCTTCTGTAGTTCCTGAAAGGTCATTCGCGCCAATTTCCTCAGCTATATCGTTAGACGTGAAGTGCGTACCGAGCCTAGAATTAAATTCATTTAAGGCACGCTTATAGGTTGTTCCGATAACCGATTTAAGGTTCTTAGCAAGGAAGTTAAATGCTTCATTAGAGTAGATTCCTTGAGGCTTATTTATATGTTCATACTTGGAATATAACCGTTTATCGACACCATCAATGATACCCGAAGAATGATGCAATATTTCGTCTACCGTGAAGGTTAAATTGCCTAACTTAAATTCCATAGAGAGATTACCCTTACCATTAAGAGTCCAAATCATAGCGGATAATACGAGTTTGCTTATAGAATGTATCGGAAATGGGGTTTCTTTAACGGATTCATTAACGGTTACGATTTCCTCTTTACTAGCAGATGTTTCTATCGGTTTCTCCTTTCGCGATGACCTTTTAGGTTTCGTTAATGGTTCCGTTATAGCTAAATTTTCATTTGTATTTTTATCGATATTCTTACCGATATCCTTTATGGAATCGTTGATATTTACAGCAGAGTGTATCGCTTTGCGTTGTCGCTTGACGGTAGGTTTTTCGATATGTTTTTCCACAGTTGGCATATTAATTACCGGTTCAATATCTTTCTTTATGGTATTCGGTCTAACCGAACGTATATGGGATTTTACTACAATCTTCTTTGTAACCGGTTCGCTTTCGGTAGTATCTTTAACGGTGTGTTTATGTGTGCGCTTAACTGGCATTTCTGTACAAAAATATTAATGCAGTTTATTCAAAGTGAAGGGTAAACGATTCCGCGCGTCCACCTAAATTCTTTGATATAAGATCACTATTCTGGATGAAATAAAGGCTATTAAGGTTAAGAACTTCGGATGATTCGATGTTTGAATTTAGTGTAGTTAGGACTGATTGATAATCTGCCTGCGATGCTGTTGTAAGTAATCGAGCGATTATACCTGGGAAATTGCCTCCATAATTCATTCCCGCTGGATCTTGAACTTGCCTCTGTAGTGGGTTAAATAACACGGAGCCATCAGCGTTTTGGACAAAACTTTCTAATGGGCTGTAAGCATCATGCATAAATTCATCTTTACCATTAACTGCATGAATTTTCCACATACCCGATGGGCGGAGATTATTAATGTATGATGATGAAGCTGGGGCTTCATAAACGGTGGCTGCATTGATTACATCTGCGCTAAGCCATTTAAGTTCTGTTCCTGAAAGGATATTGCTAAGAACTGCGCTAGTTATTTCCGGATTCTTCCTAAACACGATATCTACACCATTAATACGGTCATTAACGGCATCAATCCTGTTGTTAAGCGTCTTATATTCGTACTGCAAGTTAGCCCTATTAAGCATAGCCTGGTTGATGTTTCTAGAGTTCATAATTTTTGACGAAAAATAATAAAATATACCATATGCGATTTACATATCGTAATTCGCTTCACGGTCAAATTGATGATAACGCTCAAAGCCGTACTTTAATAGTTCATGCTTATCGACGAACTTAGCAATCGCGTTGTACTGGCTATTGCTATCAGCGAGAATCTTTTCATGCTTAATTTTCGTGGCACCTAGAGTATAGTTAATAACTTGTTCAGTAGTGAAACCGTTTTCGGTACAGAGTCGCTCAAACTCCGTATTCTGAGCATAAAGTCCAAACCATTCTGCCTTATTGGAATCCGGTGAATATGAACCGACGAGGATATTACTAAGTGGATGTCCTGCAACGCCAACCAATGGAGCGTTATTCATGGAAACAACAAATCTTGGCTGGTTCAGTTGCATAGAAACCTTAGACATATACTCATCGAACTTAACCGATTTAGTAAGCTTTTCGGATAATTGCATACCGTCTTTAGCCTTACAGCTACCGAGATAGTAAGCGCAAAACGGTACAGATGGGAATGTTTTTGTAGCGGTTGCAGCAAGGTATCTAACCATTTCAAGATTAGACCGTGGCTCGCCTTTCTGAGTGAAATCTGTAGCCGGAGTAGTGCACCACTTAATAATAGCGCTAAGGAAACTAGCATAATGTCTACACGATGATGGTTGAATCTTAGCCGTCATACCATCATCGCCCTTAATATCGTAAGCATCAAACATCTTCGGTAAGCGAATCTTATCAAGGACATTCTTACAGATTTCTACATCGGAACGCGATAACTTATACGCTTCAACGACATCATTAAGATAGTGCGGGAGCCAAAGTAATCCAGCGATAACTCCTTGGAAGAACGATTCATTGATACCATCACCGCCAAGGCAAAGAAAAGCATCGCAAGGATTACCCTGCTTAGCGTTTTCCTTCTTCAGGACATCTTTAGCGGCATGTAGGGCTTTAGTAACCATTGCTGGGCTAATAGAATCATACATAGTATGAGTATATTCAAGCGGATTCTCTGTAGTGACTCCGTTAAGCATGGAGACTAGAAGCTGGTGAAAATCGTTCTGCTCTGACATAATAGTTTACGATTCCGCAAAAATAAGTACAAAAAATTGATATCGTGTATATAACTTACATGATATATAGATAATTGGAATCGACAAAGCAATTCACTTTATAACCTATAGGTGAATATATCTTCCATTTGGCTTGTATATCTGATTGGGTAGGATCTGATTCGTTAATTATTCCTATTCCATTGGATACCGTTTTAACGATACTATTGATTGGATCGCCTACCGTAAATATATCTTGCGCGCAATGCTTAGTGTTCTTTATGCGTTTCTGTATTGCTACGGATACATGTATAGGTATTATGCGTTTTTCGTACAGCGCATGTACTTCTGGTGGTATGTTCTTAAAGAATTCGCTTCGACGAGATCGATAGACATAGCATGGTAATGGTACGCCAGGAACCATTATCTTAATGTAACCATTCTTGTTTAACTCGTAACGCTGACGGTAAAGATTACGCGTTATAATCTTTTCTATAATTGCCAATATAGCTACTATTATAGCGACTACCATAAGTACTAAGAAGAATGAATCCATTATGGTTTTCGTAAGGAATATATTAGTTTTCCATAGTTTCTGGTTCCGTTACAGAACCATCAATAATGTTCATATTACCTGCGGATGGAACTGGTTGTTCTACGGCCGGTTTTTCAACAGGGAACAGAGCACGTATAAAGAAAAAGCATAAAATTACACCGATAACTACTAAAACTGTGGTTGTAAGTATAGAATCAAACAATGATGGCTGGCGCTTCATCACGCATGGATGTATCACCGGATAAGCTGGAATGTACGGATTAATGGAATCACAAACGCGATTACCATCACTACCGGGCTGTTTAGTAATCATTTCTAGTTTTTGGTCATTGAATTGATTCTGTATGCTACCATTTTCGTTATCTATTTTATCGATTAATGTTTCACTTGGGTGTGCTTTCTCTATACCATAATCAGATTGCGCTAATATCTCTCGCATCTGACTTTTAAACTCATGATCATTACCACGTAGACTGTTACCGTTGAACTTAAATGATTGAGAAAATGGGTCCGAAGATTGACCTTTATTCCTTTCATCTACTGTATTGTTTATATATGCATCCGCTAAACGATAATTCGGCGCACTCCACATATATTTAACATAGGTAATTGATTAAAAATAGCACATTATATACTTAGAAGATATCATCATTTTCTTTAGTATTTCCGCACACATCGGCTAAGCGCTGAACAAACTCTTCAGGATGCATAAATATATGATCGATGCAGTTACATAATGGCTTAAATATCTGCATTAGATTCTCAAGGACAGCACGTGTATTTCCTTGATCATGAAGAGCTCTAAACATGTCGTTAATGATAAATGTATAACAGTCCATATGGAACCATACTTTAGAGCTTCTAGTCTGTATAACCTCATTGAGCTTAATAAAATCGAAGCACATAATCATACCCTTTAACATATCACATGTTTCATAGGCCCCGCATATCCAATCATTAGGGATCAGACGAATTTGATCTTCAATAAGATATTCATATGCTTCGTCAATAGACGATGATAATTTGCGATTATTCTTAAAGATTTCGCGTAAACTCTTAATCAGTGAATGGATATCTTTAATAAGTGCTTCTCTGGATTCTTTTGGTGGTAATCTTGGACGTTTTGTGAAAGTACGAGACATTAGTTTAATATGCAAAAATGATATATCAAAATATAAAAACGTTAAATTATCTTATTAACTAGTAGATTCATTAATACGCTATCGGCTATGTCATCCTTTTTCTTATGTTTATTGAAGGATTCGACTAACGCGGGATATAAACGCTCTAATGTTTCACTGCATACCGCAATCGATAACTTTTTATGCGCTTTGTTTTTAGTTGTATATTTAAGGTGTAGATCAGTGAATTTCTTCTTAGGATCGTATATAATTAGGTTCTCTAACGGTATCTTGGTTATGCAAAGTGATATGATGCAGTACATAATCTCCATAGCCATAGTGTTTGTCTGAACCTGACGCTCAACGATAATCCGTTCAATGGAATATGTTTCAATGATTTTCGTTAAGAATTCGTTCAAAACATAAGCACGCTGAACTGGTACGCTATTGATTTTCTTTAATTTTGGATCCTTTTTGTATGTATCCTCGATGTCGAAAATATCGAAGATAAGTCCTTCCGTAGACAATATAGAATAACCAAGGTGACGAATACCGATATCTATGGAAAGTGTTGGAGTAACGGTTTCAATAGTAACCTCCACAGAATATTCGCTATGATCCTCGGAGATTGATTCCATTTCAGCTGATGTCATTATATAGACGTAAAAATATATATTTAATCACGCGCGCCAACTAACTTCATTCTAGTGGTGTTAGGGAACTTCTTTTTCTTGCTTGCCGCATAAGGATTATACTCGCCTGTGCTGAACTGACGTTTATCATCCGGACGGTTACCCATATTAGTTTTAACGTTTACATTTTCGGTCTGTTCAATAATATCATCAAAGTTATTCGCAAAGCGTTTACGACCGAACTTAGTAGTGTTAAATCTAGTATAGATGAAGTATACATCATTACCGACTTGCCTACCGGAATCGGTTTGAAGATATATGTTATTATATCCCGGTGGAGCGCTAATCTCTATAGCGAAATCATCAATAACAGCGTTAAAGTCATAGTATGGAAGCTTAAAGTTAGTACCGAATTCGCTTAACACGGCACTTACTTGCGAACCGCCGAAAACCGCTTTATTAAAGTGTGCGCGCTCAGCGATGAATTGGTTATTGGTAAACTTAATCGGTTTCACGATAAGTTCATTGTCTGCGATATTTTTAGCATGGGTCTCGTTAAACGTATATCCTATAAGGAATTGTATAAGCGGAGTACCATCCGGAAGATTAAGATCGATATAATAAGGAGTAACATTGATTACCCAAGAACCGTCGGGATGGAAGGTATAATTGCTAAGTATTAATGGTACATTGTTAGAGCTTATCATTTCATTATAACGAGTAGTCAGAACGGTCTTAATACTACTAACATTATTCTCTAGGATACCCTGCGCGATTATGCCATAAGCATTTTGGTTATCGATATACTTAACCCAATCGTAAAATGTTTCCATAGCCGCGCATGTTCCTTGAGTAAGTGATACAAACCAATATGCACGTAATAATGGATTACTGAGACCAGCTTTAGCGACTAAATCTCTACCGCCAATCGCATAAATACCAACATTATCACTGGTACCTTTAACATATGGCTGTTGAATATATGAGTTATTGTTAAGTATTGTAACGAATTCATCAATATGATCGTTAATGAAGTTAGTATAGGCCTTATTATGGAGATACATCAGTGAAGTTTCTAGTGCTAATAGCTTCTCGATCCTTAGGTTATCCAGCTCATGGTTTTGGCAGAACATACCCATTGGGCAAAACATATTAATATTAACTGCCTTAGTCGGTGGAAGTTTAATACCTAAAGCGGCACCGTTTGTAACTACAAACTTAAGTATCCATTCAGGGATGAATGATAAGATGTAAGCGCTCATGATTTTCGTTCCATATGTATTCGTAAAGAATGAATTCAAAAGCGCCGGTATTTTCATGATATTTTCTATAGATTTCATGAACTGTGGATTGTTTTTAAGGATAGCGAAGATATTCTTCAGCGAATCCCAATCTTTAGCGTAGATACCGTTGACGAATAGGCCGGTAATAAGATTCTCCATAGTATCTGTTCCATGTTTCTCAGTAGCGATGAAAGATTCATCGATAGTGATAGGGAAATCATTAAGGATATCGTTTTGGTATTCGGTGAACTTGGATTTAGCATATGCACTCGCTAATTGTAGACCAATAGAGGAGTTTACGAACGGTTTCTTTGAACTGATCGGTAATTGTTTAATCTCGGTGATCAGTCTCTGTGGTGGAAGGAAATCGATGATACCGTGATGTTCAATATCACCGACACCCATATACGTAAGATCTTTATTGATCATAAATGGTTCCATACCACCGGACATGGCATAAGCAGTCCATTGCCCGAGTTCATATTCGTTAAGGGTTTTCGCACAGAATAATGGCATCTTACGAAAGACTTTAGTTATCGGATTCTGCTGAATGACTATATCAACGAGATCGCATAAAGCCTTATGAAAACCGGCTTGTACAACACTTTTGGTAACGCACGTTTGCTGGCTTATAGCTTTCTGGAGTTGCTTAGTGGAATCATTAATGATGATATCGTTACGGATTTGTATAATATTTTCTGGGTTAAGCATTTCATTATACATGGATTTAAGGATATCCGGACTGAAGTGCTTAACAAGATCATGCGGTTTAGCGAAAAGCTTAGTCATGTTCATACCATTAGTAGACGCGATAAGTTTCTGGTAATACTTGGTGAAATTCGCTTCGATGGATTCGAAAAAGCTATTATGTGTTGAACCCGCAAGAATCTCACCGAAAGTATAATTCTGGCAGTTAATGAAGAAATTATAAAGGTAAGCTATATACGGTAATAGATCAGCGATATTCTCACCGGTATTAGTATAGCACAGTGGACGAATATCGTTAAGTGACATAGCTCTATCTTTAAGCTTAAATGTCTTGCTATCGAGGAATTCTTGAAGGACTTTATTATTGAATGCTAGAACCGGTTCATAGATATAACATTTCCTAGTTTTCTTTAAGTATCTCGCCCAAGAAAAAATCGGATCAACATCCTTGTTAATCGGTTCGATTCCACGGAGAATCGATGCGAAAACCGCTGGTTGAGAATTCTTAACGAATGTCTCGAAAATGGTATACATTACAGCAACTTTCTTTGTCTGTCCCGCATTAAGGATGTAGTAAAGTGTAGAACCCTTACCGTCCATCAATTCTGGATAGCGCTCAAAGATCTTGTTAGTGAACTCAATTGCCTTATACTTGTTACCAATGATTTCTTGTATAGGATTGAAGTTATCGGTTGTAGCCTTAGCGACTGTCTCGGTAAATTCCTTGTTATAATTAATCGCTTCGGTGATATCCATTTGCTATGTATAATTAACAAAAACTCCTGTAGTTTTCGTTTAATGAATATGTGTTAATTCCTAGGATACAAAAATAACGTCAATGTTTTTAATCTACCGCATCCAATAACTCATCGATAACGCCGGTATCAATAGTTGCTTTGATATGCAGGGTTTCTTGTGAATTTTCAAGCAATTCATCCAATAGTTCTTCACTTATGGATGGATTAATGGTTGGAGTTAAAATATCATCTATACTAATCATACGGTATATGATTACCAGTTCATCCATATCCGTTGGAAGTTCTTCGTATGTTTCAAAGGAGTTGCTATCATAACCCCATGTATAGAACCGGTGATACTTTCCAGCATTAATGAGATCGTATACAGTAAACTTACCTTCTGGATCAGGATGCGAAGACCACTTATCGAACATATTTTTAATTAATTCTGTTTCATCTACGGATATTTCGACTTCATGAAACCTATCGAATCTACTGTAATTCTTATAAACGAAAACGCTATATAAGTAACGCTTAAAGTCTATCTTTGCGTGATTTAGCATATAGTCATACATTAAACGGTCAAATTTATGTACAGATATGACGTTCGGTCCATAATATGCTTTTTCGGCCGCAATCAACTTACCGATTCCAGAACGCTTTGATAGTGTATTGGCAGTCGTTATAGGATAGAACACGGCTAATGCATTCTCATACTTCTTTGCAGAGATAATCGGCTGACGGTTATAATCATTACCGAATAGTGGAGCGAGACGTATAACGTAATCGAATATACGGTTATCTTTAATGAGTTGCTCTTCTGTACCATCTTCATAGACAACAGTAAAGGCTAATCGCCACTGTTCTATAGGAGAATACACCTTATCGTAAGCATGTAGACCGGTAATATAAACGTTAGGATTGTTGGAGAATAGTATGAAATAATCCGTGTCTGCCGAACATATTAAAGTTTTAGGTTGAATAGTAATCTCTTCATCGCCTTGTTTCCTGGAGAAGGATTGTGTAGTCTTTTCTCCAATGTTTTTGATCACTAAATCAGCTTCATCTTCTGCAGCAATAACGTGCAAGATTCCTGGATGTATCTTATCGAATTCCATGAAGATTAAGCTACTAATCATCCTCCCTAATGCAATAGCATTACACGGTTCCATAAAGTGAAATGATTGACGGTATAATGTGGCTAAAACATCATCCGTATCAGTTTTGAGCTTATCATACATTTCTATAAGCTGAGGTTTCTTTGAAGAGGCTCTTTTACGCGCTTCTTGCTCTTCTGTTTTGAGATCAAATTCAATTTCCTCTACGGGTTCATCAGGCTTGAGTTCGAACGGTTCATCCATTTCTTTACTCGTTGAAGCGACTCCATTAAAGAGAAATTCTCTAGCGAAAGTACTAATTTCCATATCGGTAGTGAGTTTATAGTTAACTCCCTTCTGCGGATCCATACTGAAATAAATCGTATCAGGACGGAAGCGCTTTAACCATTGATTTAAGATATCAACGCCTCTACTCTTGGCTATTTCGACAATATATTTCATTTGATACAACATATTACGATTAACCGTTTTGTATGATGTTTTAGGTGCTTTGCGTTGTAAATCGCTTGCCGCGCTTAATACAAATGTTATAATAAGATTGCTACCGTCGATGATTAGTGTATCAAATTTCGGCATATTCTTATTAGAGATAGCTTGTCTTCTAACGATATTATTGAGGTCTTTGACTCCCATGTTAGAACCTTAATAAAAATAACCTAGAGCAAGAGTTTCTATGCTCCGATTAGGAGATTTATATACTGACCTATATCCGATACATCATTAACGATAGTTTCGTTAGTAGAACCGCATATAAAGGCTAACTTATAAATATCCAGGTTACGTTGAATAAGGTGGTGATTGACGGATGGGAATCTCGATGTTAAATAGGTAAATGGAATGAATTGAGTCATATCATTTATCGTAATTTTTAATTGTTGTCTATTGGTGACCCCGTTTAATAATGTCGCTAAACGAGCTATTACACCGTTAGTTCTTATCAGTCTCTCTATACTAGTCTCATTAGTAACAACAGTATCCAATTTATGCTTCTTAATTAGAGAATCATATCCTGTACGTAAAACATAGTCGCTAGCATTAGGATATATACGTTTAAGTTCTGCGAATAATCTAGGATCAATGGATGCATTTGAACGCCATCCAGATGTTGTATTTTTAACGCGGTTTATCACAAAATCCTTATTAAAAGAATGCCATTCACGTGTATATAGATTTGCCGGGATATACATATGTACTTTATCATGTTCTTTGATGTCGTCATCCGTTATATTGTTAATAGATTTAAAGTCATTGATTATCGCTTTATCACTATCGAATTCCAATAGCGATTGCGTTTCATATGAAGGAGTAGGCTTGACAAAATACTTGAAGCGTTTATTTAGAGGTTTTAATGCATCATTTATATACTGTGGATGCATATTAAAGGATTTGTTTCTCTGTATAGGCATAACGCGAGCTTTATTCGATAACATTGATGGTGGCGGAATATTCTTATATAAGTTATCATACGGAGGAGGTAATTCGTTAATATAATTCGGATTCAATACGCGTTCATATACCGGGTAATCGTGAGGTCCTATTATACCGCGCTCACGCAGCATATTTAATGTGGTTTTTGAAGGAATTACGGGAAAAGGATCAGCGGATGAGAAATATGCATAATAATCTCCCATGTTCGGTGAATCCATGCCATAAATTAAACGGTTATAGCTTAATGCGATACCGTTATTTGCAGGTTCACTATTCTCTATAGATTTAATAAATTCATCCATGTTTATACTACATTATATTAATTATAAGCCGAACTAAATGAATGAGTCGTAGTTGAATTCAAGAGATATAATCTTTAGAACAGTCTTTATAGTTCGATGTGATGAATGCTTAGGGTATAATACTAATATTTAGCCCATTAGAATCCCCTACAATGTAAGTGCGTATTTTCATAATTTAAGTAACAACTTCCGTGAATTTGGCATACAGGAGTCATTCACTTATCGTACTGATCTAGCATTAATAACTTGAATCGAATACTGTAGTATGTCTGATCTCCGGCGCACTGAGAACTGGCCATATTTATGTTTCGGGTATTAATACACCGTTAACTACATCTTAATAAATAATTATATATTATACTTATTCAAGTTAGTCTATTTTTACTTTTCCATCAACGAAATGACGAACATTGCTACTAGAACCGTTAGAGGAGGTGCTTCACCGAATTTCATTAACGTAGTAAACAATGATGATGGAGTAAACACTAAACATATTAACCCTCCATTTTCCTTCTCTAAAGGAGATAAAACTGGAGCACATTCAATTACGGCTTTAGATAGATATATTTGCGCTACTAAGAATGGAAGCACCTACTCTGATAACATCAATGCGTCCATTGGTGAAAAACCAGAAACCCCTAACCCATACATTCCAACGAAAACTCATAAGCCACTTCCACAAGAATCTTTTAAACCAACTGATGGAAGACTTGCGAATAGCTGTGGCTGTATGCTTGGTAAGAAAGGAACTAAAGAAGGTGCTCCAACAGAACCTTTCTGCGGATGCGGTAAAGTTTTTATGGAGAATGCCGATTCTATAATGGCTTATGGTCCGATCATTATAATTGTGTTAGTTTTACTTGCCGCATTCTTAGTAGCACGTATAATCATAGTCCGTAAAGGAAATCGTGATGAAACTCCAGCTACAAAAACAATGTCTGGCGGAGCTATTGATGAATCTTTCGATTCTATAATTTAATCGGTACCGCTATATTCATACCCTTCTTCTTCCTCATCGTAATCATATATTTTTTCATCAGTTTTATCTTCAATAGCGGCTAAATGCGCACCGTTACCCGCATCTATAGCTTTCTGTTCGCTTACCGGTACTTCAACGACCTGAATATTACTGATCATCGTTTCGAAGATAGATATAACGGCTAGAACAGAATCAGAGATGTTAATGTTAGCTTTCTTAAGTAGATTGCCGAAAGCATGACCTTGAACGCTGCTATTATCGAAGATTTGATTAGTAATTTCCTTTACTGCACCTTTCATCTGTATATAGCGTTCATTGCCTGTCTTTTCGTCTCTTCCTATACGAATACCATTAGGAAATACAGTAGAAGTTATAGTCGTTAAAATGTTACCACCTTTCTTGAAAACGGTGTACAATTTCTTTTCGTCATAAGCTTTCTTGTATGCACGCGCGAGTTCAGTTAACTGCGTTAAAGTCATTTCGCTTATATCATCTTGTGTAAGCGCACCGATATCACGGATTTTACGGTACTGATTAATCTCTTCCTGGAGTTCTAAGCGTTTTTGCTCTTCTAGCTTCATTTTATATTCTTCCTTTTGAACGACAGGAGTTAACTCGCTACGGGCAATGTTTGTCGTTAAACGGCGCACATCATCGTACGTTAAAAGCTTATTAGTAGTGATATCGTAATTGGTAAGCCCTGAGGTTCTATTGTATGAGAACTTCTCTGGAATAATCGGCGTGATAGGGTCAAACTGTTCATTCTCATCGGATAACTCTTGCGACTCCATTAATGATGTTTGTGGGCGTTCCGGTTCATTATCATCTTCTTCAGGTTCATCCGGTTCCTGCTCGAGTGCGGACATAACATTAAACGCTACAACCTTACTGAATGCGCGTTTAAGTGTTTCGGGCATGGAAAGGCTATTAGCGATAAAATCCTTGACTTTATTGATCAATGGATTACTATAAATATCATTATCGGTAACTCTTACTCCGAATAACTGTGTGATACTCGGATTGATGTAGGTAAAGGATATATGATTGGGTTCCTTTTCCGTAAAGTCCCGAACATGACTATCCATATATTCTATTAATTGTTTGCGTTTGGCATGACCTATATCGCCATGAAACGGATTATCCTTAAGGAATTCAAAACGCACGTCACGGTACATTATTTATATAAAACAACAATACACATGATATATTTACTTACAACATTAAGGGGTACTTAAAAATAACACATTAAACTAGTTATTTATCAGTTATATTCTTATAGATATCATTTATAGTGGTTATTTCTAGAGTACCGCTATTAATATATTTTTGTAGGTTATTTTGCACCGAATTCTTTAACGATTCATCAGTACACGTTAGAGTATAGATATCCTTAAAGGATTTAATGTTAATGGTTTCGTCTATATCTTTATACAGTAAGGAGTTCATAGTAAAGAATATAACGTTTTTCTTCGCGCGAGTTATGCCTGTATATAGCATAGGGAATTCGAACAAATTGTCTATGCATATGGCTACATTATCGAACTCTAAACCCTGTGACTTATGGAAAGTATAAAGATATGCAGGCATAACTATCGGTACCTTTTCATTAATGTTTAGACCGTCAATGTTACGTATAAACATGTCTGTTATGATATTCTTTCCATGATCATTTTTTATAGTAACCGATGTAGCGTCTGCTGTTAATAGGGTAGCATGTTCGCCATTATATAATGAAGATGTACTAATAGTCATATAGACTGTTTCATTAGGCGAATACAACCAATCATGATACTTTAACATATTTGCTTCCGTGCGAACCCGTTCATTGATCTTTTTTAATGTATTATAACTGGAAGCTATAACTGTATACCCATCATCCCTTACGCGTTTAACGATCTCGTCAGATGTGTATAGGTTAGGCAATATCTCTAGTAAATTCCCTTTAAAGACTATATCTTCAACGAGTTTCATTATAGTATCATTGCTGCGGTAGTTATTAACTAAAATCTTTGAACGCGACGTTAAACCGTCTACCAATGGACTATTGATGCATAATGATCCCCAATGGCGGATAATCGGTACGATATTATCTACTGGGATAGCATTTAAGGGTAAAACGTGAAGCGCTTTATCCAATACCGTATATTCTATAGCCGAATTAACATTAATCGACCCTAGTTGCAATGGATCACCTACTAAATATATCTCACATTCATGTAAATCATTATCGCCAAATTTAAAGATACTCCTTATACATTTATTCAGTAAATCGGAAGAAATTAAGGAAAATTCGTCAATGATTAAAACGTCAAACGGTAAATAACAACCCATTACATCTCCTGAGAAATCTATACGAAAAAACGAATGTAAGGTGGAAAAGTTACACTTAGATGAAAACCCTCTACGACGCATGTTTTCCACAGCGCTATGCGTTAGCGATAAACAGTATATTGTTTTATTACGCTTTAAGTGGTATTCAGCTACCTTTTTAGCATATGTGGTCTTACCTGTTCCAGCTCTACCAATTACCTGTTTGATGGTTATTTTTACCATAAGCGTTTAACGATTGTAATAAAGATTCCATGTTCGGAATTACGCATCCCGCTTTAATTTAACGGTACCTTAAATGGATAAAAGCCTTTCGATTATATTCACGGTATACAATAAAGAAAATTACCTTAAAAAGGCGCTAGACTGTTTATATGACGCGGTTTCGTTATTGGATACTCCATATGAGATAATCATTATAGAAGATTGTTCAACTGATTCTTCATATGAAATTCTTAAAGATTACAGTGAAAAGACTTGCACTACTATACTTCGTAATAATGAAAATAAAGGACATTTTCAAACTAAATGCCGTGGTTATTTAACGGCTAAGAATGTATGGATAATGACTATAGATGGAGATGATTATGTCGACAAAGAATACGTTAAAGAATTAGTGGATGCGGTGAAGGAAGATACATACTTACTAATTGCCCGTGATAATAAAGTCTTAACGACAAAGATTAGAGATAGTACTCTTTACTGGTCTATCCATAACTTACCGTTTATCATTTTCCGTAGAGAGCTGATCGTTAATCATATAGAATATTACAGTGCTCAATTACCTAAATCCGCTTGGGATGATTGTATAATAATTACCCCTCTATATTGTCAGGTAACCGAAATGGTTGAATCGGGTAATAAAAACGCATTAATGCACTACAAAAATACATATAAGTATAACGTTAACTATACCCATTCTAATGAAGAACTTGCCGGTATCGCTAAAGTGACATTGGAGAAAGGAATTCAGTTAATGAAACACCTCTCTGAGTGGACGGTTAAGACGGGCTATTTAGATAAGTATTATAGGTTCTTAATTCCGGTGCTTACCCAATACTTGGGAGTATTTAGTGTAGGCGTACATATGATGAGACCATTTGTTCGAGAGATTCATCCGCGTAAGGATAGCTCTATCGTAGTGGTATATGAGTATACCGATAGAACTAAAGAATTGAAGGATTATAAACAGCTAAACTCTCAACTAACTTTCATTAACGATACCTACTTTTCGTACTCATTTACCGATACAGTTAGATACTTATACCAGAAGGATTTGATTAAAAATAGACCAGTTTTACGTATAAGCGGTGATTGCAATTATATCATAGCTTTCATAGATGATATCCTGGAAAAGCTTAAGGATGAAGAGTTTATATTTGACTGTGCTGGTTATACATATAAACGTAAAGGAATTACCTATCTAGATTATTCTAAACCAGTTCTGTATAACGATAAGTTCCTAAAGATTGTCGCTAATTCTCCATCACCTATCGCAGTACAAGAAGCTATGCGTTTAGGGTATAAACTCAATACAGTTTCCTTGAACGATATGTATGATAGAGCAGTGTACAGTAAATCCGGTTTAGATTATAGTTTAACGTATATCCCTAAGCTATTATCTAAGCTTAGAAAGCCAATCGAACATATAATACGGTGTATATGTAAGTTATCTAATATGAAGGATATGCCTATATTTTACGTTAAAGATGATTCGCATACCGATGAAGAAAACACTATTCGCTTAAGGGAATTCGAAAAAGCGATACCGAAGGAAATTTTACCTGTAACTCTTGACGCATTGAAAGAATTGTATTGTACGGAAATAAATGATGAACCGTGGTTAATTTTAACGTATAATATGGACCCGAACAATTGCATTAAAGTAATAGCTGCGGCATGGCAACTATCATTCGATAAAGTATCATTCAACGCAATAATACATATGCAATATCATATCGAAAAGCCGAATCGTATGAAAATATATGCTCCATTAACGGATTCGGTTAACATATTATCTCATGGCGGAATCGTTAAAAATAAGAGTATTATCGTTAATGATAATGAAATGGTAAACGGTATTTACCAAGCTATCTAATACATAAGTAGCCTTAATGTTTTTATAAGTTAATTAGTACGTTATTGGCTACCACAAACGCATCGCTTAATCTGAACTTCGCATAACTGGTAGCCTTCTCAGAAAGCTTAGTAGTTATATCCTTAATGGTATCCATGTTATCCTTAACCAATTGAGGATTAATCTTTGTATTATTCAATAACGCAATGTATATATCTATAGCGCTTTTCGGTGTAAAGATGGTGTCATCTTCTGTAACGCTAAACGGTATTATGTTATACAAGATACTCCAAGCAACCGTATTATGATATGACTCATAACTCTTGGATGGATGTGTACGTATTGCGGGAATTACTCGATCCGATATATCGAACTCAGTCATCATCCGGATAATGCATATCTGTTGTGGCTCTCCGTGAACATTATCGGTAAGCATGGATTTAACCGCATCATCCTTGAATGTTTTAAGTTCGTTAAGGACACGCGTATAACGATCTTCCGTTAAACGGTTGATTAATGTTCGTATCTGTTTTGATTGCGTTGGAGTAGTTTCATCAAGGTATTCCAATACGACTCCTTGAATGTCAAATTCATGCAATAATCCGTTGTTACGCCGCATATAATGATGCTCGAAGTATACGAGAATGATACGCGCTATTGTATCATATAAGCGCTGTTCTTTAGCCTTAGCATTAGATGTACATTCTTTATTGCGGTAATATTTCGCAGCTTCAAAGTACATCTCCCGTGGATATGCTGTATTAGTATCGGCTAACTGTTCCCATTCTGGTTCTATTAAGCCTGACCATGTAAAATTATTGTTAAGAACACCGTTCATTAACATCAAATCAGCATACTTAACGACATCTCTTTCAGGAAGAGATTTAACGCGCATATAACCGAAACTTTTAACGATATGTCCTATACGATTTACCCAATCATATGTACTCTTTTTAAGGTCATTTATAGCCTTAGAGCGAGCTTCATGCGCTTTATTTCTATCGTTTCTATTACGCGCTTTACTATTAGCTTCTTGGAATTCCGCGTCAATTATTTCGCGTTTCTTAGAGCTGCTAGTAAGCAATAGATTCTGATATGCGTAAACCGCCGTCTCATACCATTCTTCGTGATGTTCTTGAGATAGTTGACTACCGTCAGGAATTTCGCTAGAATAGTCCGATAATTCCGAAGAACTAGACAGACTAAGCAAATCGATTGATGTAGAGTTGTTTAACGGATACTCTATACGATTTGCGTTAAATGGATACGGTACAGATGGAATTAATGCACGGAAAATCAATACCCAGCGCTCATACTCATATTTTTGAACTGGGAACGTTATAGTGGTATCATTAGCTTCTCTCGGAACTTTAATCTTGTTAATAGAATTCCATAAAGGGAAATCAATAGTAAATTTCTTTTCGCACAATACATGCATAACGGATTTAACAAGAACTTTGATTTGCTCAAATATACGCTTATATCCTTTAAGGTTATTCGTTGAAACCATATCATTAACGTATTCTGCAATTTTATAAGATGAGATAGTCAATCCGGCTGGTTGTTCCGGAGCGGCTATCTTTTTAGATTTAAAATCTCCAGCCATATACTTTGGAGTGTATGTGGTAGAAAACTCAACTTTTTGCGGTGGTCTGTACGCCATGTTACAACAACAATAAAAATCAGTTGGAATATCGTGTACGCGTATATAATTAAAGATAATACAGTAATGTATACAAATGGAATACTATTTGTGATTTGCCTGAAGGATTGAATACAAAAATAACTCCAGGTATTCGTTAGTTTGGCAGAGCCAAAAATAGCCTTAATCTTTTATAATCATGTTTCATATGGTTCCAGTAATTCTAAACCAGTTAAGATATCGCTTTTCATGCAGAATGGAAACAGAATCATCATATCTGCACGGGATATGTTAAGCGGCTTAAATATCGTATACCAGTTATCCGTTAATACTATATTTGATGTCTTTATGTTAAGTTTTCGTTTAATGTATTCTGTATACGCGCCCGTTAACATGCCATGGTTTGAGGGTGAACTCATTACGTTATTTTAATATAAAAAATCACTTTATACGATACGTTAAAGGAGTTTATGAAAATTTAACCTATTCTTCCGTCTATTTTTTAATGTTAAATCATGGCTAGCTTTAGTTTTGGGCTATTAATCGTGGTAATAATAACCATATGCGTTCTAGCTCTCGTTAAGCGTTACGTTTATCCTATAAAGGCTAATAAATGGCGCAATTCTACAGGATTGAGTAGAACGCTAGCGGACATCTATGATTGGACTGATGGAAGGGGAACTGTTAAGCGTAGACACTGTACTGAACTCGTTGAAGATGATGTAGTTTATAAAGATAGCGAATAAAAATAAAGAGTTAATGTTTTTATATGATATTTAATGTTTCATCTTCAACGATTGCATCAGTAGGGTTTTCATTGATCTGAACGTTATATTTTATGTATATATCGGGATTCTCTATAATGAATAGATGCCAATACATAGCGATCGTATCCATTGTCTGGGAATCGATATACTTATTAGGTAAGCAATATATGATATCCTTGTATTTATGGAAATACGATAAGGATTTAATAATACAGATCAGCGTGCATCCGAACAGCGGTGAGTTGTTCTTATTCCCGTTCATTTTAACTATATTCCGCTTATAGTAATTGTTGAACGCGACTATAATATCGAGTATGTTATCCTTGTCATTATTATTGATCTCCGTAAACGGTATGTTGAACACGTAATTGGAGATTATGAAGTATTCTTGACCGTAATTATACTTCTTTGGAATACCTTCATTAAACTTATAGACATCGTTAAAGTCAAACATTAAGCCTCCAATCGTTAGGCGATTTTCATCGAAGTTCTCTATTTTTTCACCGAACTGTTCAACTATGTACGAGTATATCTCCGTACGTTTCATGGAAGGCTTATATAGTATCATATCGAAGAATTTACCGATATTGTATACGTTTTTACCTTTTTCGGTTTCTACAGAAATGACATCATCTCCGGTAGGGATTGACTGTTTATTGTACAACCATTCATCGATGATCTTTTTCTGTATGTCTAGATCCATAGAAATGATATCCGATGTACCGGAATTCATTAAGCGCCTCGCTAACTCATTCATTTTATAGAATTCATCCATGATTATCTTATAAACCTTGAATGACCAGCGATTAGTATGCACGCGTTCGACTTTTCGGTTAAACCATGAACTATCGATAATCGTATCCGTCAATTGTTGATACAATATACGGAAATCGTTAAGGGAATTAGAGAATACAAGCCAATCGTACAGGTAATGAAGATCCGTTAACCAAATTTCGATATAGTTAATAATCTTATTGATTGCGATAGGTATTTTCTTTTGACCGCATAGGGAATCGATTTGCTTAATGATATGCTTAGTATTGTTGATGTTAAGCTTAGTGTTTGGCGTACTATATGTACGTGGCGCTTCGAAGTTACAGTTAGTGCAACCGTAAGTGGAATCATCAAAGAATACCAATGGAATATCGCAATGCGGACACTTTGTAATACCTCTCTTTGAACGCATTACCTTAGTAGTTTCCATAGTGAATGATGAGGACTTCATCATGTTAGGATCTGTATTTTGACGATATTGCTTAAATGTATCGTACCTAGAACAATCCATATCCTGGAACAGTGATTGAGCATCATCTTCGTTCTCTTCCATAATTAAATATATCTCATCAAGTTCATTTTTGAGATCAATGTACTTCTGCAAGGGTTGACGGTCGCTATTCGTGTAACCGTCGATGAACAGGGTAAGATCGTTATAGAAGTCAATAAAACATTCGCGAAACGGGGCTTTACCGGTATTCATTTATTGTTATTCTTATAAAAATAATCAGTTAAAATGGGGTTTGATATGTAACGTAAACTCTAGGTTTTAGTCTTCTCGTACTGGTCTTTTAAGAAGGCTAATCGTGCCTGATTAGCGCGATGACATTTATCGTAAGAACTAAGCATTATACGCCAATTTTCAGTATCTTTATATAATGCATTAACGATTAATTGTTCTACTTGTTTAAGTTTAGCGTAATCCGTAAACTTCTGTATATCTACTAGTCCCCTGTGATGAATAAGTAAAACGGATTCATATAGGCGATTTATGTCAAGATAAGACATACAATCTATAGTTAATTCATCCATAGAGAGAATCTGTTCCACGGTAAAGTAAAACGGCATCGGTTGTCCTAATTGCGGTAGTTCACCGGGAGATTGATTAAATGTTACCGATTGAGGCGATGAATCGTCTAAACTAGGATACCCTATAATTGGTGGATATGGATTCACAGAAGGATATACAGTATGTGAATATGTTGACTTTAGTTCCGAACTGGAATTATATGAGGATAACGCTTTATCCATTGTATTTTTGTTAACGTAGAAGGTATAAGTTAATTGATATCATTAGTATGTAAAATATATCATTAATTACGTATAAATGCAAGCAGGTGTATGTGTTGCAGTAGTAATAATGATATTGCTCATGGCGACTATTATATGGCTATCTGTTCATAGTAAAACATCAAGGCTCCCTCCCCAACCGAAAAGCATTAAAGAAACCGGTGGCGGCTGGGGTGGTGATGTCTGTAAATGCAATGGAAATGTCAGTATGATTTACTGGCAGGGAGCGTCATCGCAAATAGTGTATTGTAAGGTAGGATATGTTAAATTCGGTATGGCCGGAGGTTCGAAAATAGAAGGCTACGAAAATTGGGGAACTGCCAACGACGCCCCGCATACTTTCGATAACAGTTGCGCGGAATTTTACCATGGTAATATTCTTAAAGCATTCAACAAAGCTCCAGCTGATCGTAGACTGTGTAAAGATTGGGTATTTTGTAATATTCCCAATAATCTTCGTGTACATTTTGGAGGTAAGATTCATGATATTCCTGCTTCGGACTTTAGGATCGGCGTCGCCGGCTGCGCGGAGGTATTTGCTCGAGCTTATGTTTTGGCGCGCATAATACAGATGTGTCCGAACGATATAGTAAGTATACGATTCGCGTCTAATGGAGAAGACAAAAATAAAAAAACTGAAAATAAAAAAATTGAAAATATTCCAGATGATATACCGGAGTCAAAATGGGCTTACATCAAACGACCAGAAATCGAACGGTTTTCTCCATGGGGAAACAAAACCGGTGAAGTCTTCGAGTTTAAGTTTAAAACACCCAATAAAGATTACACCATATTATTTAGAACTATTCTTAATACGTTGGATGGTATATTTGAAAAATGGGGAACCACCGCCCTTGATGAGCCGTTTTCTAGCGATATAAATCTAACGACTTCTTCCGGATCTTTAATGGTTATTAAAAACGATAACAGCGATCTGATAACGCTTCCCATATGTAATACTATAGATTCCTTAGTTAGGGACAAAACAGCTGGTTGGCGAAATACGCTCGTGTCAAGGGGTATTCCAGATGTGATCGATTTTTGTATGATAAATTCCATATCAACCAAATATACATCAATTACAAAAAACATTGTATCAACAAAGCATCCATATGGCAGAGGCTGTCCTCCAGGTATATAACCATTATTCTTGGAGGTAAAAATAGGATGCGCGTTTTTAAAGCATTTACGCGAACATAAGGTTCTTGTACATGTTAGCATAGCACTGATTAAACATAAAGATGCCGTTAAAGTTATAACTATCTTCACCAGGTCTAGCGCGTTTCAGTACGCGATCATAGCATATCTTAACATCGTTGAATAATCCTATAACGATTTTGCTATAGGAGCTATCGATGATGAAATCACTTGCAACCTTAGCGTTTACCGATAGTTCATCGGACTTAATGATTAATGCTGATTGATTGGGCGTTTTAGTATAACACGGGAGATTAAAGTAATCATTCATTTTTGCGATTAACTGAGATAATTGTTGATGTTCTCGTGGAGAAATTAATCCTTTCATCTGGTCCATTCTAATGAAGCACCATAACGCATCATCAGGTACGCGCTCGAAGATTAATACGGTATCTTCAGTAATATCTTTAGCGATTCGTTCAAGGTATTGAATATAATAAACGCTAACATAGCGCTGGAATTCATATGATGAAATCTCACCTTTAAGATACTTCGCTAAACGTTCAGTAGCATCAGGTAATACATCAATATATTCCGGTACAAGCTTATATTTAAGTTTACCATCTAGATGCTTACATATCTCGGTTAGTATAGTAGTTTTACCTACTCCAACTGGACCAGTAACGACTACTTTCTTGCAGCGTCTGACGTTTTCAATACCGTCAAACTTAAAAGGACAATCCTTAGATGTTCCATTTAAATCATTACTCGCTTTAAGGAAACGGTTAATGGTATCGATTCTAACGGAATCGTTAACAGAGCCGATGAAAGTGGTAGACATGTTGTTAATAGGTTAAAAATAATCACTTCTATCGGGATCGTTAAACGGATATAATAAAGTCTAAAAATAATACTAAAAACTCTTATCTATGTACGCTTACTCAATGAGGTAAATGTTGATTTCCTTGGACTTAACCTTATCAGCGAAGATCTGCTTGATCTGGCTCTGAACATATCTAATAACCGTAAGAGCCATAGCGATGTAAGTCTGGCGGGTAAGCCTATCTTCCTTACGGATATTGATGCAGCTCTTACCGAAGTTATTAAGGAACTTAGCAAGATGCTCGGCGTCAAATGGATTGTCACCGATAAGCTTTTCGGCATGTTCCTTATGGGATTCGATGAAAGCTGGAACGTCAAGCTCATCAACGGTGAGATCATTCTTGAATGCATCATTGAAACGGAAGCGCTTCTTAGTATCAACAGTACTGATGAACTGCCTAACGAAATCGCTCTTCTTCTCCTTATCGACGATACCGAAAACATCGAAGCAAAGAGTAATAGTTTCAACAAAATATTCAAGGAATCCCTTTGGAAGAGTACGCTTATACTTGTTAGCGGCTTCGGCAGAGAATTCATCGAAACGCTCAACAGCGCGCTTGTACTGTGAAAGGTAGAATTCACCGTCAGTCTCAATGGTTTTATGGTTATGTTCCATACCATTAAGAAGAGTCTTAACAAGAGTCTTTGTATGGCTCAGTTCACGAACGCAATCGCGAATATGAGCCTTAATCTCGCGCTTTTCGGCAGCAGAGAACGCACCCTTTTCCTTAGCATCAAGCTTCTTCTTAAGAGCGGCTGGAATGACTTCGTCAAACTTAAGTTCGGCACCGCGACCATCGAGAACGGCATCAACAATGATCTGCTGCTTAACGATAGTCTGAACGGTCTTATCCTTCTTAAGATCATCAACGATCTTCTTATGAACAGCACTAAGGATTTCTTCAAGGGATTCGCCCTTAGTAAGGCGTTCAAGAACCATTGAAGTGTTGCGTGGAGCGTGCTGGAGATAAATAGTATTAACTCCATGCTTAGCATCACTTTCGGTATTGCGAACGGCATGTGGGTAAATCTGGTTAATAAGCTTAATCCTATAAAGACCATCAATGAAGTACTTATCGATAAGATCACAGAGATCGATAGCCTTAACTGGCTTATAATGTGGAAGATCGAGATTCCTCATGAGATGGGAAACGAGAATAGTCTTACCATCATCATCCGGCTTATCGAACTCCTTGTACTCATTAACAATATCAAGAGTAGCGCGAGCATCAAAATCGAAGATACACTTACGAATATCTTCGATCTTACCGGCCTTAGCAGCTGGATCATACTCACCCTTCTCATTAACGCGGGAATGTTCGAAAACATTAAGGAATTCTTTAAGACCTGGGCACTTAGTAACGGCAACCTTAGAAACTGCGTCAAGATTGAACTTCTTGGTTGGATTACGTGGGACAGTCTTAAACTTAATCCTAAGTTCATCAGCAAGATCGGAAGTAGAATATTGCTCGTTAAGGAAGTTAGCAAGTCCGGTAAGAGAAACGTTTCTCTTCTTTGGCTCGGTAATTTCGGAAACCTCAACGGCGGCAGTAGAAATAGTCTTACGTGAACCCTTGGCTGGCATAATTGTTTCCATTTGTATAAAATATAGTTATGTTTTTAGTTTCGCACTTTTTACGTGAAACTTTAGGCGAAACTCATGAAGTGAATTATATTTTTCCACCAAGGACTTTCACACGTAATCATTAGGGTTTGTATTACTTTATATTTTCGATGAATGGGGTAGGTAAAAATAACATCGATGCATTGTAAACTATATAGAATCCGTATTGATTATACTTAATAAAATGGATGTAGACGTATCGTTGAGCGCCTACCTAAACACTAACATCTTCGATGTAATCATCAATGCGGCCGGTAAGAAAGATACGCTTAAAATCCAGTTCTCTAATGATGTACCGAAATACGCTGTATCGTCTAATGATATTTTCGCTTCAACTACCATCAAAGATGTTAATACGTTAAAGGTATCTGAAACGAAAAATGGTGTAACGATATACCCTCAACTACCACTTCCTAAAGTCCTTTCCATGAACGAATTTATGCGTGTAATCGGCTTCATTTATGGTGTACCGTTAGACGCAATTCGCTTAGAGTTGCATAGTGAAAATTCTCGTATCGGCTTCATTAATGATATGACGGTTATAGGTAATACGAGTAGTGTTGGAGACGGGGTATATACTATATATCTTAGCCATTACCCGACAAATGATGATTACCACTATAGTGATGAATTCCTTACGAATTACATAAAGATTCTCGCTTATATTAAGGATATTTGCAGTTCTAAGCTACAGAAGTACCATTTGAATATATTCACTAACCGTATCGTATTCCGTACACGCATTAACGATACATTTAAGGATAGAGTATCTTTACCGAGGCTCTTTAACAGTTTACACGTTAATGACCTATGGAAGAAGATTCTCATTCATGATGATATCTTAGATGATTACTATAGAAACCCATTCCCAACGCAATACGTTAAATCGGATCTAGATTTGAAGTACCCATTTAAGGGTACTAAGACTACATTCAATACGGTAACGATATACGTTAATACACCTATTCATGACGGTGTTACTTTATCGAAGTTAGATATTAATAAATACGGTGATGTATCCCATACATACACAGTTATGAATACTACTCTAGGATATAGTGAATCCGTTAGTATCATAGAGAAGTACATTAAAGAAAAGTTCTTTAAGGATGTCTATGAAAAACTTGATCTTATGAACTGTATTGACAGTACACAGTTAAATGAACCGGTAACACGTATCGATTCGGTTAGCACATTAACATCCGTGAAATTGGCGAAAAAGTTCAAGATAGAAGCGCTTAGCGAAATCATTTTACAAAGTATCCCGGAACTAAAGTACAGTACGAAAACTTCTATATCTATGAATGGTTATAGTTTCTTTGGGGAATCCCTATTAAATTCCTTTACGGATCTAGCCATTACGCATCAAGCGGTAGGCGAACCGGGTATGAAGAAAAATGCATTACCCAATATAATATGCTCTAACTATATCGAAGATGAAGTTGTCATAAATATAAGTAATGCGAATACTTTTGAGTGCGCGTTAGTGAATACATTGATGTTACTTATGTCCCTACCGATTAATGATAGTAAGAATGAGAAATCTAAAGAATTGACCACCGAAGCAATCGCTAAAAGATGCATGTCAATACCTCCTAAAGCGTTACTGAAAATGCTTGAAGATGTTGATCACCGAACATTTGGTCCGCGTTACGTTAAAGGTAAGATTAGACCGTACTCAGGTCTATCCCAGAAGGCTAATCAACGTGTTGTTCCTATATCTCTACAAGAGTATGAAATCGTTAAGAAAGATCGTCCAGAGTCCGTCGCTAATATAGAAAACCAAACTACCGGTGCGCGATTATGCTTGTTCTGTCCACATAAGCTGGCGCCGTATATTAACTTCCATTATTCCCCCGGTGAGATATGTATCCCTAAGTGTACGTTAAAGCAAAGCAATAGACAGCAATATGCTTTATGCGCTGAACAACTAAACTTTGAGGATAGAATTGAATTCGATACCACTTATGAGAACCAGACAATTGTGCTCTATAATCCACTAATCTCACCGGGTCGTAAATGTAGACCGCCAGAGGAGTTTACAACACTATTATCCGGTTATGTACTCATTAAGGTAGACACAGAAGATATCTTTGAATATACCCTCGAACACTATGATATCCAACCATATGTCATTCAGCGTAATACATTTAACCAGTTCTATACCATATATACTGAATATGATTACGAAAGCGATTACTGTTTAGCGTTTAAATCCGAACTGGATAACAGTTATATGATTACCATCGATGAGAGTAGCGGTAAACTGCTTAAGTTCAGCGGTAATAAGTATATAGAGTCATTCTTTAAGAATAACGCCATTAAAGGTAATACTAGTAAAAATAATCTATTTAATCATATCGGTAAGCTTTTACGTATAAACTTTAGCGATCGCTATAACAATACGACAGATGTAATCCTTAGGGATCTCAATAAAGAATATGGTATGAAGTATGTATACAACAACGATTATATCGTAGGTGTTATACATAACGGTACTTTTTACTGTACGCCATTATTGTACGTTAAGTTCATAGATAAGACTAACTATTTTGTGCATCTATTCGATATAGCCGCTGATGATAATTTCGAGAACACTTTCCCTAACATTAGTGACTTAAATAAAGAATTCATTGACGCAGTCTATAAAGATTACATTACTGATAGTTATCGTTTAATAGTCTTCGATGGAGTGTATACTTTCATTAAACAGACTAAAAATATCGCTCTAGATGCAATAAAGAATACCGTTTTGTTTGACTATGAAGCATACAAGCTTAACTTCCTATTCACGAATGTTAATAATGTAAAGTCTGAGTCCAAAGACATTGCGGAGTTCGAGAATATCGTTAAGGTTTTGGTTAAGTGGCTTGTCATTTTCATAAGGTTATTCGGCGATATTCCCGCATCAAATTATATTTCTGAATTTACGCGCTTCCTGAAGATCCAGAAGGTTATAAACTCCAAGCGCGATATTAAATGGTCCGCGAATAACGATTACGTACAATGGCGTACTTCAACGGTTACAGATGAGGATGTAGAGACTTATATTGAATCCATTAAAATGGCTAAGTTTGACGATAAATATATCCTTGCCGAATACATTAATCATGCACTATATAGGCAATACACTGATGAGCTCATTTTCCATAAAATCGATAGAATCGAAAAAATAACCAGTAAGAAGATCACCATGTAATGTTTATCGGTTATATTGCTAACGCAGAACTAATATATGACTCCAGGTAAGAAGTTTCAGGTTTAATGTTTAGCCCTTTATGACTATCGGTTGACTGTGGATCGAATGGTACGAAAGTTTCGGTTTTGCTATGTTTTACGAGCGCAACTATTCCCCAAATAACTAAACCTATAACTATTGCTATCACAATAATTCCGATAATCCACCATAAAGTATGACGTTTAAAGCTATTTTTAATGCGCGTCATAAAACCTGGTTTTTTATTGATATCGTTGATTGTCGCTGGAGGAAGTACTTCGTTATCAGCCATTTCTTGATTTATGACTAAAAATAATAAAACTTCACGATATCCTTTTGCACAGACCGATAAACATATACATTAACTAAACCTATAAAGTTTAATCGTTATATAATAGCGTTTTACATCGTACAAACCTAACAATGCTTGATGAAATAATAACAGTGGCTCCTGAAGAGCAAACCGATGAACAACAAACCATGCCCGACATATTCGCTGAAGAGAAATCACCTTTATTAGACCAGGAGGATAAAACTGATGATATATTTGTCGGTAAAGGCGATCATAAGATAACCGTACAGGATATAAAGAAAAAGATACACGAACTATCAAAAACGATAGACCTTAGCGATATAACTAAACCGGACTGCGAGAATAAATATATTCATACGCGAAGTATATGTACTGCTTATATAGTTTTCATTTTGATTTCACTGATAGGATTGATAGGGATATTTATATGGAAATACATACGTGGAGGTAAATTCTCTAAAAATAAAAAAGATATAGACGAAAACCCTAAGGAAGAAGCGTAAATCTATGATTATTTAAGCAAATCCTTCTGCCGCCCGTCCTAACGGGCGACTCGTTTCTAACGAGCCTCGTCTCAAGAGAGCAGCTCAAGCAAATCCCTCAGCATCCTCGCTATAGTATTCGCCTTCATCATTATCGCTTGGTCCAGTGATTATATTTACCGCGTCTATGCCAGAAGCAATTTTCTCATAGGCTTCTCTATAGTTTCTGTTAAGTGTATCTAACTTTAACGGTTCCGTTATATCATGTAACGATGCTTTACCGACACACGTTTTCTCAACTTCATTAGAGTTAATGTAAAGGAAGTAGTACTTATAGCCGGAGTTAAAGACATATTCCTTAGCAACTTTCATGATATTTTTAGTTGTCTCTGGCATAGTACGAGCACCGGAAACCTTATCAATTGCACCCTCATTCATGAACACAACATTAACGAGTAACGATTTATCGGATATGCACGGAACGGTTGTGTGAAGGAATATACATACAAGTGCGTTATAATGTCTGCATCTGGTTAACATATCTGTAAAGATAGCACTAATCGCATCCTTTTCGCGCTGGAGTTTACCCTCATAAAGTACCTTCGCGTTGGACTTAGACATCGCTTCAAGTTGGCCAGTAATATCATCTAGAATAAGTAATGTTCGTGGTGTAGTTTTAGAATGAAAACTCCTAACGAGAGTCATCTCCTCATTACTAAAGACATCGTCACCGTTATTCTTAATGTAATCATTAATGATTGCGATTACTGTTTCATACATAAAAGCGGTTGCATCATTCTGCCCTAATTTGCTAGCAGTCATGACATCTTTACCGTGTTCCTTATAGAATTCTATCTGTTCCTTAAGAATTGATGCTTTACGCTGCTGTATATCAATGATCATGTTATTGGCATCATTTTTGTACGCGGTCTTAATCAACTGGAATAGCTGTGCATCGTTAACATTAATGGTAGACGTAAATGATTTAATTTCTTCCCAGACGTTAATGAGATTATTAATGTCCGGTTCTCTACGGAAACACTTAGGAATCACCGAAATGGAACTATCTTGCATGGATTCGGTAGTTGATGTCATATAATATATGTTTGAACACTGTCCGGCGAAAGTATGCAGTAAGTCCATAGCGATCGTAGATTTACCGGCTCCGGACGAACCGAAGATAAGATAAGCGGGCTCGTTGAAGCGAAAGATCTTATCTAATGGTTTCGCTTCCATTATGATCTCCTTACCGGATTCGAGTACAATAGATTGCTTACGGAAACGCTTATCGTCTGACATTTATGGATAGATTAAAGTTAACATTAAACGGTGAGTATGGTAAGAAAAAGCATACAAAAATAACCTCAATATTTTTATTTAGCGGCTGCAATCATCTTATCGAGCAAATCATTAAGGAATTTACGTTCATGATCACTTATGGATAAGCGTTTATCGTTCTTCATTAATGTGAGTATGTATTTGATGTCCACATTCCAGTGATCATATACGACAAACTCAAGGATATTGACATCCGGAGTCCTGAAACGGAATAGCGTCAATGATTCATGAATATCGGTATAATCAACTGTCATCTTCATGTCCAAACGTGAACCGATATCGATTGCACCGAATGCGATTCGCTTATTAAATAAAGCGGTAGACGGTTTTGCGATACCCATCTTCTTGGATTCTTCGAGGATTTTCTTATCTAGATCGCTTTCTTCAGTTTTGATCGACGCGGAGGTTAAAAGCTTACGCGTAACTGGTGTAGAATCACCTTCATTTCTATACGGTATCTCAGCATGGATATAGAAGGTAGTTCCTATGGGAATCGCTTGGTTAATATGCACATATCTTACCTGTTTACAGAAATTACCGTTTAACGGTTCGATCTGTACAGCAGCATTCTCTATTCCCTTATTTTCACCAATGATGTTGGATTTTTGAGCGACATAGCTAAAAGATTGTTCATTAACTTTAAAGTACTTAACTGGTAATAGGTACTGAAGCTTTAATATGTTCGCTAAAGCGATATACATATCGTTACTCATTATATCACCATTTTCATCGGGTTTGTTAGTAGGAAACTCAAAACGGTAATGTGTTTCCGATAGCATCTCCGGATCAATATAATTGTAATCTTCTTTGGTAAACTGGGACTTATCGATAGTAACATGCTTAGTGGAGTACTTAACGGACATTTTGTTAAGGTTATAATAAAAATAACCTCTATCATATGTATCGGGTATATTTTAATTCCGAATCTTACCCCAGCAACGCTTAACACCGTCCCACCAGACATCCTTCCAGAAACCGGCAGTACCGCGACCTACCCATGGAGGTACCACTAAAATTATGATGATAACAGCCATTATAAGAAACCCTTGAAGTCCCGGGAACATATTTTATATTATATAATCACTAATTCTACCACATCCATTTCGTTACTTAACCACCTCTGAGAATTATTTTACGACATATTGATACGATTTAATGAAACCGGTATCCTTTACACGATTTACTAGGATGTTATATATCTTTTCGATAGTTTTGTAGAACTCCGCGTAAACTGGTGAAACTTTAATGAGTTCGTTCATGCGTATACGATTATCCTTATTTTTAAGGACATCTATTACGGCGGTAGCGATTTGAAGCTTATAGTCTTCACGCGCATTCTCGAACGTTAAAAGTACATCTCTATTCTTAGATTGATAGTTGCCTACGGAAGGTCTTTTCAATGGAATATCCTTACATGATTCCTTATTACGATCAATGCAAATTATATAGGATTCATTATTCAATATACGTGATGTACGTGGTTTCGTGATGTAAACTTCCTTAAAGAATAGCGTTAATGTATCCATTAAGTATGCTGTTTCGGCCGTGATTGTAGTATACATCTTAAGGAACATCACTCCATGTTCGGCGCAAAGATTTAACGCTAAAACCATTTGTCCCCATTCTAAATCCAATTGCTGGAATTCCTGAAGGATATCATATGATTCGTACCATGCGCCGATATCACCTGTAACGAGGAAGTATTTACGGTTATCTTTTAAGCAAGTCTTTATGTCATTTTCGTTAGTTACATCGCATGGAGTGAAGCGATCAGGGTTATCGTGGAATAAGCCATATGTATCTTCTAATGCGTGGTTTTCTTCGGTATTCATCAAAGAACACGCATGCCAATCCAGTTCTACGTTACGTTTACGGAAGAAATAATCAGCAGCTAGTACAAACATACCGGGTGCACCGGCAACATCATACATAGTCAGTTTCCCGTCCGTTATATGTTTTTCTATATACGGCTGTATATAGACGAGAAACTCATACATCTTCATGAAAGCGTTAGTTATCTTAATCTTCTCCCCTGAACGGATTAGCCGTGGAATGATTGTAGTTTGGATTATCTCAAAAGGGTGAAGAATGATGCGTAACTTTCTATAGTTTTCTTGGATGAATTTATCCTCCTCGTACATCTTAGTGAATACCATATGTTTTTGGTATATATCTTCATTCAGTAGATGGTATTCTTTGCCATCATCTTTTGTGGATTTATCGGGCTTTACATCTGCTTTAGTTACATGCTGAAGAGCGTTTGTATAGCGAAGCATTTTTAATGCTAATTTCTTATTATGTACGCATAAAAATATAATATAACCAAAGTTAATCATCTTCGTCTTTCTCAACCGTTTTACCTATCTCATCAGCGATTGCCTTAAGTGCTCCTTTGTTTAAGGATCCTGGTTCAATAAAACTAATCCTTATAGAATTATCGTAAGGCTTAAGATCTTTACTAGCTGCGCCTCCATGTAAATGTTTAATAACTCTCACTTCACCAGTCTTTTTATTGATTTCATTAGCGCATGCGGTCTTATTGCCCACGTAAATACCATGATCATCGGCGAGATTCTTAATGGCTTCTAGAGGGCAATGATTATTGGTATCTATCAATAGAGTATTATATAAGTGATCACCCTTAGGAGTATAAACATTCAATCCCCTAGATTTAAGATAATCGAAAGCGGATTGCCATTCTTGCTTACGGTTTTCGCGAGGATCCGTATGTTCTAATAAATTAGCGTTCTCCAGTAATGGTTTCATGCTATAAGAACCACCGCGTTTACCATCTTGTTGAGCGCCGGCAACTAACGGTATATATTGTTCTTTAACACTGGAGTTTAATACTAAAACTCCCGAGAAGTTCAACGGGAATCCCAACTTATGCAGTGAAGCCATAACAACGTCGATTGGTTGTTTATGACCATGCATAAGAATGTTAACTTTACCGATGGATTGTGTAGCGTCAAGCATAACGACGGGGCGGTGTTGTAATAGCTTATCGGTGCCATAAATCTCATCATTATCCGTTAATTCATCAATGTACTTATATTGAACGAGAAGATTCATATAGGTTTCTATATCGAGAATCTCACCGGTGGTGGGGTTAACGTGTGTAAGCATAATGCCAGCGGTTAGATCCGGTAAAATTCTTTGCTTTAGTGAATCTTTGTCGTATTTAAGGTTATATAGTTCCGCGTTTTCTTGAACGGTTTTATGATCATAATCAGTACCGCATATTATACCATATGGAGATGTTTGGGAAATCCAATGCATAACACTTGCCATTGCCTCTGAACATGAAGCCATAAAGATAACTTCATCATCTTCATTAGCGCCTAATAGTTTACGGATCTTATTCTTAAATGCTTCCGTTTCCTGTAGCGCTTGAAGGTTTTCAGGGTACATAGTATCGCTCTGATTATACGCTCCATGTTTTTGCTTAAGGGTACTATTAGTGTTTAAGTATATCTCGCGCTTTCCACGATTTCCTTTAATACTTTTCGTGCAATTCGGACAGGACATGTTATTATTTAACTGTGTTCGCTTTAAGTGGCGTAAAACGCATAGCGCATATGCGATTGCGCCTATTAATAATCCTATACAGATTATACATAGAAGTAACTGGTAATTCATGGTTTAGTTAGGAGAATAGTAGAGGAATTATATAAGCGAATAGCTTCTCCGCCTATTAAATGTACCGCCTTAGTGTGGATCCTAGTGTATTGCGTAAAAGATATGTGACTAAAGATGACTTAGAAGATACGCTTACTGGTGGTCTCGCTCGAATCCCTCGCTCGACCGGTGGCGATAAAACGCAGCAGAAAGATAATGTTTATAAGCTAATCCATCCATCTAAATTCGATGATAATACTCTTTATACGCACCGTTTAATCCTACAATATTACCAGGTTATCCCTAAGTATTATCTCCTTAACTCAGACATCAATGTTCTCGTTTATAATGCGAAAACTGGTTCCGGTAAGTCTATCGCCGGTGTTAATATGGTGCTGGATTGGTTTAATAGTATCCGTACAAGAGAATTCAATAGAATGTTTATACAGGATGAATTTACTTCAAGAGCATCTTGCGGGAATATCTTTGTCGTATCTGTTTGGTCTGGTATAGCCCAAATTGTTGATGAATTCTTCCGTCCGGAATTCGGTTATGTAGACAAAGAAACATCAGCCGCATTACGAAAGATACATTCACCCATAAAAGAAGAACGTGAAGCGGCTCAGGAACTGCGCCATCAATTGATAATTAAGCTAAAGAAATACGCTCACTTTTACGGTTACCAAGCATTCTTTAACGCATGCTTAGGCGATTCATTAAGCAAATCCTCATTGATACAGGATATCGATTCTCTTGTAGCAGCATACAATAATGGTACAATCGCTATATCGGATAGCTTTAAGGAGCAGTTAAGGAACTCTGTTATCGTAGTCGATGAGATGCAGAAACTCTACTCCGCCGACGGTATGAACAGTTATGGATTTTGTATAATGCTTTGCTCTAAGTTAGCTAAAGAATTGAACATAAAAATAATGCTTATGTCCGGTACCGTTTTTAATAGTTCCAGTAAGGAGGTCGTTGATGTGCTTAACATTATACGCCCACAGAAGGAGATAATACCTTACGAGTACTATCTTAGACCGACATCGTTAATAGAAGATGTTACTAGCTGGGACTTTAAGCAAGATAAGCTTAACGAACTCATTAAAGCTTACGAAAGACAATTCATCTATTATAGTCCTGCATCAAGGATATCCGGTAAGCCAAAGATAATGCCGATCGATAAACTAGTTAACACTTATGTATATCACGATGAGAATAATACTATGGCTATGGTCTTTGATAGATTACCTAACTTACCCCAAGAGATATATATCGGTTCAACGGTAATCAGTGATGAAGACGATATAGTACCGTTTATGACTTACCAGTGTTTAACTTCCGGTGAACAATCGAAAGCGTATAAGGAATATATCGCTAATATTCTTTCTAGAGCTACCGGTAAAGATGGTATCACTCAACGCGAGGATATCGATGAAGATGATAATAAAAACACTATAAGTATCCGTGATGCGGCAATCCCTAAAACCGATCGGTTAAAACATGGTATTATCGAATCAGGTGGAGCTTTCATAGGTAAATTCCTTAAGTTAGATAACCTTAAAAATTACTCTACTATCGGTTATAACTTAACGAAACTAATCATGGAAAATGCGTTTCATAATGAAAAGACTATAGTTTACCATAATAAGCTTAAAAACTTCGGGATTATTCAGTATGCTAAAATCCTCGAAGCTAATGGTTGTATAGGTCTTGAAGATAGACCTAAAGATGAATCCGTTTGTAAAGTTTGCCGTAATACTTTCGATATCCATAATCTCCCTATAGGAGAGCGTATAAAACACCGTTGCTGCAATAACTTTAGCCCAATTCGTTATGCTGTACTTACTGGTGATGCATCCGATGCAGAGCGTGACAATATCAAGATGACATTCAATTCCAGACTGAATACTTTTGGCGCTAAGTGTTCATGCGTATTCGTTAGTAATGTCGCGTATTCGGGTGTATCTTTCCTGAATACTAACAATCTCGTTATGATCTCCTGTGTTAGCGATATCAGTAAATGGAAGCAGATTGCTGCTAGGATTGTACGTACTAAATCTCACGCAGCGTTACCGCCCAATAAACAAATCGCTAAGATATATACTTTCGTCGTCAATTTACCGGAGGAGAAGAAGATCTTCCCTAAACTGAAACGTTATACGCTCGGTGAAAGATACTACGCTATCAATGTCAAGGAGAACAACGCAATCGATGGGTTCGTTAAGCAGCTGTCACAGAGATGTATCGGTGAGACGCTATTCAATAAACCGGATGATTATAAACCAACTCCGGACGAACAGAAGCGCTTAATGAATATGTTTGTTAACGACGTTCAACATAATCTTTCTACCGTTGTGGATAGAATCTTTATAGATTCCGTTTCGCGTACTTGGTCTTATGAAGCGTTTATAAAGAGATTAATGGATAGCGATTATATCACATACTTCTTCGATTTATCCTCAATGAATCCAGAAACGTTAAAGAACTTGATTATATCATTGCCGAAACTTAAGATCTTCCGTTATACGCGCCCAGAAGATGACGATGCATTAAAGGGAGCCAGTAAGAGATTAATGCAGAAACTTAACAAATTGAGGAATCCTTTAGCGCGCGCACAAGCAAAAGACGTAGAAGGTATGCTGTTCAGCGATCGACTTTTTATCGAATTATCTGATAATGTAACCGAAAAATTAGAAACGCTAGCCATATTCCCATTCAACACTATCTTAGACGCTACCGCTGATCCTAAAGCACTTATCAAATTGTTTGATACCTTGGACCAAGCCGAGAGTTTTCAATCGAAGATTAAGGTTCTACAGCAGATCATGAAATATGTCGGTAAACGATATAATCTTCTAGCTGATCGCGCTTCATTCTGGGACTGTATGTATTCAATTCATAACGAACATTACCCGGATGATGATGTGAATTTCTTTAAGAATCATACCAGTAAAGAACGCAATAAGAGTAAGATGGATGGCTGTTATTTCGGCGATTATATTATCTTTAAAGATGGTACATATAAGTTACTCGATTATCGGTTCCCTAATGATTTGAAGCACTGGGACGGTATCCCTTATCTGTTTCGCATAACGTGCAGAGCAACAACAGAATCATCACCATTTTACCTTAACCTGGTTGTTATAGAAAAACGCGATAATGAGGTTGTTGATGGAAGAAAGATGATTAAGGGTACATCATGTATATCCTATAAGGGATTGGATAAGCTGGTTAAGCTGTTCCCAGAATGTAAGGATGCGGTAAAGAAATTAGTATGTAGAGACCTACTCCAAGCGGTTATCGATAGACAAGCAAAAAGCGATATACATTCTGTCTATAGTCCGTTCGAAAAATAATCTTTATATATTTTTACATATATCGGATCGTGAAAGTCACTTCTTGTCCAGCTATTGCATAGATCGATGATGTATTCGCGTACGCCGATTTATATGGAATATATAACCTAAATATATCACCATCACGTGGACCATTAAATGTGATTAAATGAATAATATGTCTACAATTGCTAATATAATTCATATCGGGTGCAAGCGAAAACTGATAACCGCTTCCCGTACGAGCGATTGGATAGCATATTGTTTTGAAACCCTTTGACGTATTAACTTCTAATGATAAAACGTGATTATTTCCATTCTCGAGTAATTCGTTAAGATTATTGTATACATTAATGGCATCGTTTTGAAGTTCTCCTTCGGTGTTATCATTAGTAAAAACTACTTCCGGTACATACTGGATATATGGAGGGATAGTATCCGAAACGAACTCGCTTGTGCTTAAATCATCGCCAGTTATCGCATTAATGTTTTGAACGGCAATAGCATAGTTAGTTGTTGGAGCCTTTTTAATACAATCGGGATACGATGTGCCCTCCGTATCATAATACTCTCCGTTAATGGTTAGCTTGAATGTATATGATTTTATTAAGCTATTTGAGTTAGATTGCATTACCTTTTTCATATCATTTGCTAGTACTTTCATTGCGCGACAGCATAAAGCCTTATTATGTTCGCACGACATGGATTTCGCAAAAAAAAAAACACAAAAGTGATACCGTGTAAGCGTTAACGACATATACTTTCTTCGTCTATAATCATTAGACTCGCTCATATCTTCGCTTGTCTATATTAGAATATATAAGCGTTTTCGCTATTGACTCGCTCATATCTTCGCTTGTCTATGCGTTAGTGACTTATGTTAAAATATATAAGCATTCTCCCTCATAGAATCCGTTACGATAGAACAATAACCGTAGAAATTAATTAGGATATAACGGTAAAGGATTGCAGTGATTTCTCCATTAGCGAGCTTATAAGATGGATGGCTAATCTCGGACGGATACTCCTGTTCGTCAAACGGTAATTCTAAAGCGGAATGCATGCCGAAAACACTAAAGTTCTTTAACTTCTTAAGGTAATCAGTTATGCGCTGGAACGATAAAACGTTCTGTGTTTTTGGCGTACAAACTACACCGTTTCTAGCTAAACTATCTAGAACACCGTGATTTTGTTTAGCGTTACACGATTGGATATTAGCACCTTTCTTTCCATAAATAACCGCGAAAAGATTATTGCTAAATGCGTCTAAGGAAGTTGATTTGCCGCTAAGCTGTTCCTGCATCTCTTCTTTCGTTACTTGTTGTTCCTTAGAGGATTCACCAGCTTTCTGTATTTTTGGCATCGATATCTTGATATCGCTAAAGATATCACATTCGAGATCTATAACTATAACGGAACCGTCTTTCTCTACCGATCCAAGTTCATCGATTGATTGTAAACCGATAAAGGATTCATTAGGGAATTCCATCTGACGTGACGATAGAATATATACCTGATTGTCTCTTGTAAAGCGTTCATTAAACGCCTCTAGATTCCTAGCGAAACCGAAAGATTGTATCTTTTTAACAACATATTCAGTGGTCATCTTTCAAGGCAAAAATATAATAGGTTATATTAAAGTTTGCTATAATATTTTAAATCATCTACCATGAGCTGTGATCATGACTATAATAGTTACTCCGAGATTATTTACAAAGAATATAAGTAAAATAAAAATAGCATACGAAGTATGCCAGTTTTGGCGGCTTCGCCAAAAATAGCTTCGGAGTTTTTAATAAAGTATACTTGCTGGATAGAACCTAATGAAATCATCGCCGTTATGTTCTTGGAAGTATTCTTTTGCACGCATCGATACCCAGAGCCAGGCATAGTTGTCGTTTAACGGGAATCTTACATTGACTGCATAAACAGGGAGATCTTCGAAGTCAACAGCTTCTCCATCTTCGTTAAGTTCTGTGGAGAGGTACCATGTGATATTTTCGGGAACGTCATTGAATGTATATTCGGGGTCTTGAGTGTACCAGATGGCTAGTGGCATTTAAGATAATCGGTAAAGAAAAATCACTTTTCGATACAGACTTTATTGGAACATAATAGATTGTCTTCTATAAGAAATGATGCATAGAGTAATCTGTTAAAATACGGTTTTATTATTTTTCTTGGATTAGTCTATTTATATCGTTTTTCCTCCGGGAAATTTATGCGGAAATCAATCACCGTTAAAGAACTGTATAATAAGTTCGGTAAACGGTATAACTCTAATATAGATACGATTAAACGTAAACCTTTCTGTAATGATTTAATGAATAACGATACGCGTATCCGTATTCGCGATACTTTGGACACATCATATAAGTTATTATTATGTATTGATTATGATCCTAATAAGATAATTGATACCGGTATATTAACTACTCCTGAAGAAGCTGTTTCCGGTAATTATATTGATCACGCGGATACTATAAAGGATATTATCGTTGCAAACAATAAAGCTGGAACTGCGCATTCTTTCGAATATATTGCATCCGGTAAACGAATCAACCGTGATAACCGCACGGTAATGATTATCGGTTTAAGTTCATCAGGAGGTACCGGACACGATACCAACATATACCAAGTCACGAGAAATACGGCGGTTAATTGGAATTTTATTTTACGGCTCCGTGGAAATTATTCCGGAAAATCATTACAATCGGCATTAGACGCATTCAATTCCGGTAATATTCCGTCATATATGCAGCCGATGGTCAGTATGTACAGTTATTCCCAATCCGCATATAAAGAAATAACGTCATGGAATAATTTCATGGCAACTACTCCATGGAATACTAATATATCTACACTTAAGTGGCTTCGCTGTCTGGATATCAGTTATATAACGGATATATCTTCACTAGCTAAGAATACTACGTTAATAACTACCGATGAGGGTTTAGAAGTATTCGCTAATCACCCATTGATAGACATGGAAGCGATGTTCTATAACTGCTCTGCCTTACATAGTATATCTCATATGAATGATTATATATTACTATTTGACGGATCTAATGATGCAACTAAATCAATGTTCTCTGTTTGCCCTAACTTAAACTACCTAGAACTGATAGGTTGGAATATATCTACTAATGTACCGTACCTTTCGATGTTCACGCCATCCGGTGGAGTCGGAAAGGATTTTATGCGTGTTCCTAATAAGACATGTACGATAATAGTCGATGGAACTATGAAAGATGTAATGATGAACTTCGGTGGCAGCGATGATCCCAATGATACCAACGTTACCACCGAAGATATAATATACAGATTACTTTCGAATGCTACCCTGGTTAATGGTATCTATACGATAATCTATGAAGTACCATCTGAATGATTATGATATATCGCCCCATCAATGATATCCATAATCGTCTTACATACATCAGGATCCATATGGAGACTATGACTATATGTCTTACCGTAGTGTATTTCGTATGAAGAACCACGTTTGACGACATATACTTTACTAGGCTGTTCTGGATTGGGATAGTACGTAAATATTAACGATTTCCTTGGATATATTGTATCGACTAACTTCGTATTACGGATCCATTCACGCCACGATACTTCGAGTATATTTTTACCGTAATCTTTAATAGTTGCTTCTACGGTCGGTTCAAACCATTCCTTTACTAAGTTATGTCCATCACAGATGGGATAATCACTTGTATAGTCTATCTTCTTTGAACGATCGATATTTAATAAATCATAGGCGATATACGCACATGTTTCTTTTAGATCTGAACCATCAAGGGATACGTATATAGAATTCGGTAAATGAGCAGCGAAGTACTTCGCATAAACCGCACCATAAGAATGACCGATAATAACAAACCTATTATGTGTTTTCTTAAAGATCTCGATAAACGATTTGAAGTACTTGAGTTCTTCTTTGAGATCAGTTGAACGCCGCTGGTATATGATAGCGTCTTTGCCTTTGATCCTCAATAGTGCACCTGCTACTTGCGGCGCGTAAAGGAGTCCATAAGGGTATAATCCTGGAATGTAAACGTATAGAGATTTACTTTTAGTGGTAGCGGTTGATGTTTGCATTTTCCTGTTGGAATAGAAGGGAATCGTTGTTGTATATAATAATTATGCTATATAAATGACTACAGTAGATCGATATAAATTTGATGTTAGTTTCTTCCCGGAAGGCGTTATAATGTTCCACTATGGAAAGATTGGAGAATGGGGAATCGATCCGTTTACTGATACCGATAAACGTAACATTATTAACTTAGTCAAGACATACGCATTCGAGTTCACGGCGGACGGTAATGGGAACTATTGGAATCTATCTCCTATGAGTTCGATGACCACGGAAGGAACCGGAACCGTCGAAGGCGAGATCTGGCTACTGATCATGCTACACCATATGGACATAGATACGTTTAAAGAGATTAAGGAATGGAGGACAGTAGGACAAGATAGTACTATTAGCGTCGATTGACATGTCCGTTTGACTGAAACGAGCACAGCGGACAAAAATAGGATCAATATTTTTTAAACGGACCATCTCCATGTAATTCGCTTAGGTTGTTCTGTTACAGGTTCTGGTTCGATTGGATCTGTGGCAATAGATTTCCTGATATATTTAATTGGAAACTCTATCGTATTAGCCTTTAATGCATCGATAAATGCTTTCAGTTGAGTTATATCTACCTGATAGAGATTATATGGGTTTTTATCTAGAGTGATCCATGTATCGTTTTTTGGAGGAAGTCCCGTTAATTTTCTAGCGCGTATGCGTAGACTATGCTGTAATCTTTTATGTTCGTCAATACCTAAACTGCGTGTCATATGCGTATAATACTGCGTCGAATATAGTTCATTTAGCAGCATTTCAAGTAATTCGATTACCGTTTCATTTCTATCGTAAACTATAATGGAACCGAAGTAACCTGCAGAACAAATAGTTTCCTTACATTTATCAAACTTTATCGTACTCCATATTCCATCAGTGATCGCATAACCTTTTGGATACTTATGCATGGCTAGAGGAGGATATAAATCGTCTATCTCTGGGCATTCATAAGTTTCATTATTTAACGTTACAATGTATGTTAACCCATGCATTAATGGTATCTCATAACCTATATATTTAACGAGTGCGCACTCATCGTAATGATAAACCGGTACATCTATGATTGTACGTTTAAAGCTGTACATTGAGTTAGTTCGTTAAAAATAATCACCTGAGTGTGACAAAATTAGGATCGATATTTTTTTAAACGGACCACTTCCATGATACTAGTTTAGGTGGTTCTGTTATAGAATACGGTTTAATCGGAGAAATATCAACTATAGTTTTCGTATGCAAGTTATAGCGGGGTTTATATGTTCCATATAACTTTTCCAGATAATGTTCATCGGAAATTAAGTGTTCTATTAATTTATCCAGTGTTTCACGCGTCGCGTATTCCTGGGCATTCAAATGTCCATCATATTCAGTGAATAGCCGTCCCGGAGTATACCCGCCCGGTGCATAACAATACTTGGATAATTGTTGCCTGCGTTCTTCATTATTTTTCGGAACTTTCACGGAACGTAACCATTCTATAGCTTCCGGAGTATTTTCATATACTATTACTTGCATGATACATGCTTGGGTCCTGTTCTCGCCGTAATAATCTATATTTCTATCTTCATACCATATTCCGAGAACCATTCTGGGTAAATCGATTACCTTATCTCTGTATTGGCCACGGTCAAAACCTATCTTGAAACAATTGGCTTTAGAGTTATCGGCTGCGCGTGGATTTATTTTAAACGGAACGCATACATAATGATAATAAGATGATCCATCTTTATATCTTTTTTGATCATAGCCGAGCAGATCGATATATTCATTACTCCGTTTGAATAACCATTTCAGTATATCCGGAGTAAGTGTTTCATATGTAGCGGTCCACGTTACTATCGTATCAGTTGGAGCAATTAACGAACCACCACCGTCTCGACTAAACTGTATCTCGGGATACATATTTTTCAGTCTTTCGGCATGATGTGAATCATATGTGCATATTATCCAACTAAATCCACCATAACCACATGATCTAGTAACTGTTTTATAAACTGTTGTATCCGATGTTGAACTAGATAATTGTATGTCATCTGGGGTATCATTATAGGTCACTTTACCTATAGTTCTCCATATAGTTTGTCCAGTTTCCATGAATCTGTTATTAATCCAATAATAATCACCTCACAGTAACCCAAATGGAGTTTTCAATAAGAATTGATATCTAGAACGGCTCCATTGTCCATCGTCAACGTTGAACTTACATACCCATAGCGCATCATTTAGATGCAGTCGAGAAAAGCGATACGGATCGATATATCCTTTACTGTAAGCGATTAAGCAGATCATTAGATAATTATAGTACATCGGTATCCCTTTATCGATATTTCGTTCACATGCTTTGAGTATAGCCGCTTTCTCAGTAGCGGTGCACTTTTTAGTTGTTTTTATCGACGGCAGCTTAACTCCAAATACTTTAGCCGCATCCATTATAAAATCTATTATCTCCTCTTCATCCATTAGGTCATAGTCAATGATAATCGGTTTACCGTTAATCGTTCCGAGGTTATATGGATGGAAATCGACAAATAACAACCCGTGTTTGGTTACGTTTAACGATTTCTTCAGTAACGCGTGTATCTTATTGTAATCTGCTCCCTGGTAGTACTCAATCAATCGTATCTTTGCATAAATGAACTTCGGCGTAGCTTTAACGGATATAGGTGAAAGAATACCATAGTCATGCTTCGATATAACGCTATATATTTTATTGGTTACGTGTATACGCCAATTGGTTATCGGACGGTAGTAAATGCGATAGATATTATTGCCCAGCTTAGCGATTACATTAAAGTTCCCGAAATCGATTATAAATTTAGTGGTGCCTGGTTTGATGGAGTATGATGGTGAAATATCCTTGACCGCGGCGAGTATGTTCCGTTTAGCGACTTGCTGTTCTTCTTTCGTTAAGCCGCGGTATTTAAATAGATCGTTAAGGGTAAAGGACATTTTTGATCCAATAGAAGAGGGAGATGAGAGTGGTCGGTTGCTCGGTGAAAACAAAAATAGACCGTATATTTTTAATCAGTATTCCTCCCGATATGCACCATTCATCTTAAGCAGAACATTAAGATGCGCGCCTTCGCAGTGATCGGCTACATCGTTTAATATATTAGTGGCTTTGTAGTCATAATTGCGTTCAGCTTCCCGTTTCTCTCCATCAATATCGTCAACGGAACCGCCTAAAGCGATATTCTCTGCATCTTCAACTATGCTAAATAACGTATTGTCGTTATATAAGTCGTTGCAGTTACAGAACATACAAAACTTATCACAATCATTGTGAAAACGCCAGTTGGATAAAGGTGATACAGTTTTAAGATGTATGTTATTGGCAAACATGAATTCGGTTGTAAGAACATGGGACATGTCCCATGAACTTAGAGCCGATACATCCGTTATGGAGCACATACTGAACATATATTTCATTGATTCTACGTTAGTAATATTCCATTCACGTAGAGCTTTAATATTGCGCAGATCGATGCAGTTTTCGAACATAGACGTCATGTTATAACATTTATCCATATTCCATCGTTCTATGCCGGTTAGTTTCGTTAAGTTTATACAGTTAGCGAACATACCAGTAGCATTGAATTGTTCATTCATGTTCCAGTATTTAAAAGCACGTAGATCGACCAGTCGTTCGCATGCCATAAACGTATACTGAAAATCAGTAATATTACTAACATCCCAATGGGATATTGGACTAAAATCTTGTATTTCGATACATCCAGCGAACATACAATTTATATTATCAACAGCGGTCATATTCCATGACTGCAAAGATGATATATCTGTAAGTTCTATACAATTCAAGAACATCCCTGTATAGCATATCTCTACGGTTTCATGATCCATATTCGGTAATCGTATATGCGGTTGATCGACAGGAGCTGTAGTGATCGTTTTATCATTGCATGTTATTATTATACGAATCAACTTATTTTCCGTCGGAATGGCATCGTTTAACCTATCCGCCAATGTTATTTCGTACGTCCATATACCGTCATCGAATATTAATGGTTCTTCTTCAATGGTTTGCTTGGAGATTTCATGTGCGGACATTAGTAGTGAGCTATTCTCTAAACAAAAATCATTTCGCGCTGCCCAACAAAAATAACAGGGAAGTTTTTAATTAAACATATGTCGATAGCTTACGGATCTTCGATATACATGAATCATGCCTGCCGCGGTTAGTGATCATTATATCCAGATCATTGGTTATAATGTCTTCTTCATTCTCCAGTAATACATCTTCTATACGTTTTAGCTTCTCGCGATCGTTATAGGTTTCTCGTGCCCATTCAGCCGATTCAATGTTAGCCATATAACCCGACATCAATATGTTCACTGCGTTGTATAATGTCATGTCACCAGTTCTGCCTAATCTAATACGAACATCCGTGAATGGTTGCGTCGTTTTTACAGCCGACAATATAGCGGTAGTTATTATTTTTACAATATCCGCATTAGGATCGAAACGTTCATTATTAAAACACGTTTCATTGATATATTTAAATAACGGTTCATTATTCTTCCGCATGGATTCCAACCAAGCTACTGCATTAGTTGTTACAGTATTTGCTTTTCCGTTGATATTAACGGGATATTCGACTATCGCGTTTTTTCGTTCTGGTAGTCTATAGTTACATTTAACGGCTACCGATTTAAAGAACCGTATGATGGATATATCTTTATCCTTACCGGTTCCACTGATGTATTTATTATTATCCATTTTACGAGTAGCAGCGTTATTCGATCCTTCTATGAACCTAAGGGTAGATTCTATCTCGATACCATTAAAATCGATATTGCAAAGGGATGTTTCATAATCACGGTACTTCTTATACACTTCCCTTAACGCTGGTAGATTAAAGTATTCGGATACATCGATACCATCATCATGCATATATTGTACCGGCATAGATTTAATTGCCGCCGCTTTAAATGATAACGTTCTATTACCACATTGAAGTACTTCTCCATCTGACGTTAAATAGCGCTGTCTGAATCCTTCGGAGCTAATCTGTAGATCAGATAACGCAGAAGTATAGTCGCTACCAGTCAATTCCTTTAGCTTGTTATCCACACAGAATCGATGATATTTTGATTTGAATATTCCATCCTCAACGCCATACAAACATAGTACTTTACTAATAACAGGAGATTGAACAAATAACTCTAGAGAATTATGTTTACTTGATGCGATTATTACTGGTTCTGGTTTTATAGTTTGCGTGACTGGCTTAGCTTCACGATCATTGTATGATTCGAGTAGTTTCATATATTCATCAGTCACTGCGTCTAACCGAGCTTGAAGTTCTATGTATCGTTCATCTAACCTAAGCACTTGATTGACACGCTCATCAACGGTAGTATCGAATATGCGTTTATCGTGCCGTTCAATGATTAATGTAGCGACATCATGCTTTGATACCTTTAATGCATACAGCTCCATGTATATGTTATACATATCCATCCAACGGAAATATTTAGCGTTTATCATGTAAGCATGTTTCAGTACACGAACCATTGATGGCATATCATCTTTTCCAAAGTTGATGAACAGAGACAGATTATCATTCCAGTTAGTCATATCTCCTGCAAATTTACGATCTGGCGATAATATGCTTGCAGTTGATTTATACTTAACTTCAATACGCAATTGCATATCGCTATCGTGTAAATCCATCCTTCCCTTGGCATTATTCATATGCTTCATCTTAGGGAATAAGCGCTTGAATTTATCAAGCACGACGAGCTCTGCTGAACGTCCGCGTTTATTCTCATCGGACTTGCTGCTCGTATATGCTTTTAATTCTTCATATTCGTCTTGCGTAAAGACTAACGAATCGTCGAAGCGATAAGCATCAATGGTAGAGGTAGGGATTGTCATACTAGTGTTATATCCTGGATAAAAAATAGTTGTTTCTGTAGATTGGTATCATAACATATGATAACGGTGTTGCTTTGGTACAAACGGCATCGCTTTAGTAAATCACCGGACGGCAGGTTCACCTTGGCTCAGCCGTTGGGTTCGAATAGCGAAATCTACTACAAAAATAGCAGAGATGTTTTTATAAACCGAATATCCTTGATAGCAACCCTTTAGGCGGTTCGGTTTGGGTTTCGGTTGAGCGTCTAGCGGGAATCGTTAATGATGAGACGTCTAATGCTATTGATAGATCAGGTGCTCCGATACTTTGACTGTTCAACGAATAATCGGAGTCAATCGGCATGTTAAAGTTAGATAACGCGTATTGAAATGTTTCGCGATTATTTATATAATGTCGGTTTACACTACCACCTATACGGTCAATGTTCGGTTTTGTATAATATACATCACAGAAAGATTGTAAGTTAACCGAACTGTTCAGTTTCCAGTGCTTAAGCGGTGTTATATTATACACCGAACACCATATGATCATGGAATCCATGTCGGTTACTTTCGAAACATCCCATAAGGATAATGCCCGTAGATCGGATAACTTAGAGCATTCATTGAACACACGAACCATATTGGTTACATTGCTAGTATCCCAAAAGACTAGCGGTGAAATGTCCCGTAGTTCATTACATGCAAAGAATAATTTGTTAAATGAAGTTAGTTTACTGGCATCCCAGTTGCGTAATGGAGAAATATCGATTAACTTCTTACAGTTACGGAAACTTATACAATGGCCGGGTGGTTGTTGAAGATTCTTCGGGAGAGAGACTACTTCTTTATCGATATACTCATATGTTTCGAATCCATCGATGTTCTGTAGAGTGAAGTGCTGTTCCCAAGTCATACTAAGATGATCCGTTAATAAAAATAACCTAGAACGACCAGGTGAAAAGTCGGTTAAAACAGACCGATGGGCGTGTACACCATGGTTTATTTTGTACCCGTGTACACGGGTATGTTTTTCGTATTACCAATATGTTACCTGGTTATTTTGTGCACTCGATTGACGTCGGCTCGAGCGACTCGTTACTGATAATCATCGAACCTCAATCCGCTAGCTGAACCGGTTTAACGAATCGTTTCATTGATATTTTTGCCTCATTTGAGGCAAAAATATATCGTTTATCGGTAGTGTTTTTTAATTGGAGTGGCAAAAATGAAATATATGGTGTTGCTTAGAAAATCAAACGGAATAAATTCAAATTGACTAACGCGACACCATTGGTACCGAAGGAGATTACTTTAAGCTTACCTGCCTTAAGGTTAACAACAGTGCCAGTCTGCTGAGCGACAGCAGTAGAGGACTCGCTTGGCGGAAGGATTGTGCACTTCAAATATCCAGCAATATTAGAGTCATAGTAAGCATAAGGCATTGAATTAGCGGCTAACTTGGAAGTGAAAGCGACAAGACCAATGTTCTCGAGAAGTGGCTGTTCGCAACCGAGGATATGTGGAGTGAGTTCGTTCATCATGTCCCAAGTGTAGATAGTAGTACCCTGAGCCTGTTCGTTGGTAAGCCTAATGCCTGGGATAACTGGCATTTCGTGGTTGATAAGCTGATGTGGGTAAAGCCTCATAGAATCAACGCCATTGAGGTCCTGTGGAAGGAACCAGAAGAGAATACCCTGGATGTAAAGATCGTTGTTGATATCGAACTGGGTAGTATTAATGTCAACATCAAGGGTAGACCATTCAGTAGTCATGTAAATATTTGGAAGCTTAGAGAGGAACTCACGGATGCATGGAAGAGTCTGGTAACCAACCTGGAGAAGCTTAAGACCGATGTTGGATTCGAAGGAAGCGTAGAAGGAAGTATCAACCTGGGATGGGCGCTTGATGTTAACGTCGAACATACCGAGGTAATCATCAAGGGTATCAACATCATTATAATCATTAGTGGTAGAAGTATTAGCTGTGCCACCGATACGAGCATTAGCAAACTCTGGAAGAGATTGGCCCCAAACGCCAGTAGCACCGGCGCCGACACCAGCGCCTGGGAAGCCGTGCTGAAGGAATGTATTGCCCTGAGAAACTGCTGTAGCACCGGGTGGAGCTACTGGTTGGTTAACACTATAAACGATACCTTCCATGACATTAGCTGGGTAACCATTGATGATATTACCGGTATTTGGAATCATACCGGAATGCATGAGATTATCGGCTTGAACTGTATCTTCACCAGTTGAAGGAAGACCGGCAGCGCGAAGAACTGTTTCGAAAGTATAGTTACCGAATCTGCCAATGGAGAGTGGGTTAACCCAACCGATAAGCCATTCAGAACCTTCGGTGAGTCTAGTAAGTGGGACATTACCCGTAACTTCACCCTTCTCGATCTTCTTTTCAAGACCTGGAACGAAAACGGCATCATTTTCAACATAATGAGTATGGTTAACGAGTGGATGAAGAAGTGGAACATCAGAGAGCTTAGTAAGATAGAAAGCCCTATCGAACCAATCTGGATGAAGCTTAATGGAAATGAAACCGCAATCACCAGCAATAGCAGCAGATGGAAGAGCAGAAGCGATAGAATAAGAGAATGGAAGGATATCGAGTGGGAATGTAATAACCTTAGCAGCATGAACGAATCTGCGGGAATGGATAGAGTGCCTGCAAGCGTAGTTCTTAACCATTGGGGCTTCATACCAAACACCACGGCGGTAAACCTGAGCGAATTCCTTACCGTCCATAAAGGAATCGTAGATGAACTTGTTATTGAAACCGGAAACGAGAACACCTGTACCGCCAACAGTAATATCTGGGCTAGTAACAGCGGTCTTTTCAAGATTATAGGTGGAAGTACCATCATCAACGCCCTTGTAAGAAGCAAGACCAAGAGCGGAACCGTGAACGGCATATGGGTCATAAACAATCTCGAAAGCATCTTCGCCGGCCATAAGATCATTGAGCTTCTTCATAGCGTTACCGAAGAGCATGTTATGAACGAAGATATCATAACCGGAGTAAGTGAAAAGCTTATGGGAGTTGGAGCGTGGATAAAATTCAACTTCCTTGATGATTCTTGGAATAAGATCCCTGTGCCAAGCACCGAGATACATGTGGCGCTTATCGGCCATACGGAGAGCAGTGTTATTACGAACGGCTTCATCCATGATACCGGTAGTATCGACTTCTGGAAGGACGATACGGCAGTAGTTCCTACCGATGAAATCAACGATTCTCATAAGGTTGAACTCCCACTGGACAGCAGCGGTCTTAGCCTTAACGGTAGCATCAACGATAGTCCATGGAACTGGAACAGTAGCTGGGCAAGTAAGGTTAAGTGGGAAGTCCCAAATGTTATTAAGTTCCTGGGTATCAATCCTACGGTTGATGACTGCATCAGCGAACTTTTCTGGGATCATCTGCCTGTTGAAGACAGAAACGAATTCCTTAAGATACTTTGGGTCGTGGACAAATTGAGCGAAGCCCGAGATAAGACCGTCGGCCACAGCATTATCGTTATTGATAATGATATCTGCGAAGGAGGTGGAGCTCTGGGAACAACCGATTTCGACGGAGTTGTCGTTAGTCGCTAACATAATTTGAGTAATGAAAAAAACAAAAATACATATCTAGTTTAATACCATTTAACGTAAATTCATTAAACGAAACTCATTTATACGATTTCAAATTTTCACAGGAATCGTAATGATGTTCGGATAGGATTTTGAACTTATTTACCTTTATTTTAAATAAATTGATAATTGCGCACAGATTGCGATGAACCGTATTAACGACACTTTAAATATATTAATATAGCCATGGTAGTGTTTATGTACGCGGAATGAAAACACCACTATATATTTAATTATTATAGGTCCGCGCGAAATCGCGCGGACCCGTTTATCGCCATCGTAGGTGGGTGGGAATTCCCACCCACCCATAATTGTATCGATGATGATGTTTAGAAAGTACTACCTCAAACGTGAGGTAATGGTCTATTGTTAATTTTTACATATTAATAATACGCACAGATTGCGATGACCCATAATAGCGAAACTCAAATAACGACTATATTTTATCCAAGCTATAAACATGTCCGTAGAAAGGAAGCTCTACTTCGAAACCAAGGATGGTGAGAAGTTTTATGAAGATCATTATAATGGTGTCCGTATAATTGTCCGCGAAAAGGATGGCTATGTGAACGCTACTAAGATGGCTTCAGATAATCATAAGCAACAGAACTTCGCCAGATTTATTGAATCAAAGCGATGGAAGGAGATCGTAATAGCGTTCATGAAGCAACACCTCAAAAGTGAGGTGTTGGTCGAATCCAGTTACGTCCTTCATTCCTCTATCCCCGATGCCTATAAAGATGCTAGAGGAACATATGTCCACCCAAAGCTCATTCATTTTGTAGCTGAATGGGTTAACCTCGACTATGCCTTTAAGGTAGCGCATATCATGGATCTTCTTAACGAAGAACTCCACAATCGTACCATTACACTAGAGCAGAAGATTGCAGAGCTAGAACGGGATTTGGAGAACGCTAATACCGGTAAGCGTGTCGTTCTTGGTGAAATCGTTATACAAAAGCGTACACCGGGTGCATATCATATTTATCCAAAACAGCGCGTTTCACGTATCCAAATAAAGAACGCCGAGAAGATTCCGTATTATAACTCAGTGCAGGTATTTAACCTGTTTAAGTTCTACGTTAAACACCGGCTTATTGATGGTATTACAATTAACGGTAAAGGTATTTTCAAAGGCGATTTGACTTTGATGAAGAACTATCTTGATATAGTTTCTAAGCGTTCTTTCCGTTCAAATTTGTCCTTTGAGGATATTATTAAGCTGGCTAAGCTCGAAGCTATCCGTTCAAGGAATATCACTAAGAGTGCTATTAACGGTACCATTAACGGAACATCCAACGAAACCGCTGAGTTAACTAACCATTTATCCTCTCAGCAGCTGGGTTTCTTATTCGAAGTATATTGCGCTGAAAAATATAAGCTTCTTCCATATAAGTATGATTCTTCAGAAGATCTTGGTTATAATAAGCAGGATGTTGGCTGCGATTTAATGGATTTCAACAAGAACGTTTATGCCCAATGTAAGTATTATTTATCTTCCAATTTGCGCGAAGATCAAGTGACATCCTTCATCAATTTCGTTGATGGTGTATGTGAAGATGATGCCCGTTTTATGCTTATCGTTAATGAAGAACTTAGGCTGTTTAAGCCCTTAGTCGAATTGCTTGAAGCATATGGCATTGAACCGATAGTAGAAAAGCGTATCGATTTTATGGATTGGCTTAATGGTTTCATTAACGATTCTTCATTATGGGATGATAAAATAGCTGAATCTGTAATGGAAATTGCTAACGAAAATTCTTCTGATGAATCAACTTCTAGCGAACGGTCAAGCGAGAATCATTATGTTGGTAAGATTGATGGAAATATGTTCATGAATACCGTCCGTGAATGGATAAAGGAACATCCATCAACGAAGCTCGATAATGGACTATATAAAGAACCACCACAAAGGATTCAGTTCATGGGTTTCGATTTTGGACGTTATTACCACTCTTACGGTAAAATGGGTCGCTATGGCGATTCGATTAAGGAAGAACTCTCTAATATGTTCTTCTATCCGCCAGATTTCAAGCGCACTACAGATGAAGAACGCCTATCATTGTTAACTGAATTCTGGGATTCAAACCGCCGTCTTCCTCAGTTAAGTGATATCATTGAACTACCATCAACTAACCCGTTATATCGTACAGTTAATGGTCTATCCTATCGCAGGCTCTATGAACTATGCGTTCGTACTGGTAGCAATATCCGTACGCAAGTAACGGATATATTTAAAGACGCCAAAGTAACAACAACCCGTTCTTCTTCGCTTACCAATACTGAAGTACTTTCATTATTTGCTCGTTTCAAGGAAACCTATAACCGTATCCCACGTGGTGATGATTTGTTCGAAAACATCAATATTTATCGTTTATGGCTATCCATTAAGAAAGGTGAGCGCTCGGACATCCGTTCGCAAATCATGGAATTATTTGAATAAATGGAGCGCTATAGCGCTCTTATTTTTATCGAAATTGTTATAAAAATAACTATCATATTTAGATTATAGCAAATTCATCGGTGGCTTGTCCTTCTTGTTCGCTTTCTGGATCGGCACCAGCACCGCCTAAAAGATTCATATTTCCATTGTTTGCCGTTGTACTTGGTCCCCATTTGATCGTGTTGTTAAAGGAACCGCCAGTAAAGATCTTTCTACCGGTATGTTCTTTAGACCAGCAATTGAAACACTTAATGAGAAGCCATATAACTATAATCGCGACGATAACTCCTAAAACGGCACAGCCATATGGAGAAGCGCAGGCTGCACAGAATTTCTCACTTACGGATTTACAAGCATCAGGCATAATGGTAGACATGAATGGCTTCACGGCAGTAGATGATGTACCCATATTTCCTGGTTCGTAACCGCCTGGTCTTGAGGAATAATCTGGAGTAAATCCTTCTTTCTTAGCGCCAGACGTGCTAGCCATTAAATTGATAGACGGATTCTTCTCTAGTTCAACGAAACCAGTACGCATTCCGGCCTGGGAAGAATCTGTATAAATATCTGTATGTTCAACACCATTATTAGCCGTTAACTGCTCACCCGGCGATACATTAGTATAAAAGTTACCCGCAAAAGCGGTACCACCGATGGCCTTTTGATAACGTGGCATTTCTATCTGTTGCTGTCCGCAATGTATTGAAGAGTTTTCATTATAGAATCCCGTGAAAAGTCCTTCCGTGTCAAACTTATGGTTCTTGCAAAAACGGGAGGATGGGCATATTGGATTAATGTAAGGATTGACCTCTGACATATTGAGTTTCGAAAAGACAAAAATGATAAAATCACCGTTCGGTCTTAACGAATTCGCTATATTAATTATTCTTCTTTAGAAGGATTAAACTGCCGCCTTTTCTCGTCATATTCATCATCGATATTATGATATTCTCATAATGATGGTAATTTGGCAATTAAAGTAGCATAGATGTCTTGATCATATACGACTTTCTGAAGGATATCCGGGTAACGATTATTCAATATAGCTAGATTCTGTGCCTCATTACTATCCTGTTGGATATTATTTAATACTTCCATTAACTGAACATTTAAGTCTTTACAACGTACACATAGTTCACGTATAAGCGGTGACATATATGCGTATTCTCCAGGTTTCTGGGATATTGTAGGTTTATTATGTCCCCAATTCTTATTAACTTTAACCGACGGGTCTTTCATATACTTAATGGTACTCATTTAATATTCTTAATAACCATTATATTATAGTCGCTGTTTTTTCAATATCAAATGTCCGAGACAGCTAAGCAAATCCGTTATGATGGCGGTACTGTAAGGGTTCGCGCTATATTTAACCGTAAATCGTCCGCTAATGTAGTATGCCTTAGGTATAATACTAAAGAGGATAGACTTTTATATGTAATCCTTGAGAAATTCATTGCAGAGAAGGTTCTTGACTGCGGACTTAATATTAACAATCAAATTACATCCGGTTACGCTACTAATAAAGGGCTTGTTGTTACTGTTCCAGACAATAAGATATTCAGTGTAATCGCCCAGATTCAGCGCTATATCCTTAACACCACTCTTAACATCGGACAGCAGAAAGTTGCCGGTTCGGGTTCTTACTCCAGGCTATATAAGGATATCGGTACCTTTGATGTCATGATTATAGGTAAATGCCGTTTAACCGAACGCGCTCTTGGTAACTCTAGGGATAAGAAGATAGAGAACTTTGTCCGCGCCATGAACGCAATCGCTTATCGTGAGAAAGATGATTTTGACGCTAATGGTGCATACGAAATGGAGACCATTAAAGGCGGTTCCCTTAACGCGGGCGCTAAACTCGCATTCGCTGTATGCTATTCTCATTTACCGTTCTACTTCGAGGGAAATGATATCAAACTCCTTTCCCCAACCGCTCTTTCGGATTTCGAAGAACGTGCACTTTATAAGAATGGTTTCCAGGGTAAACTTAAAGCATTTCAGACCCAATTCGGTAACATAGGATCGCCATCCTCAAATGATGCCGGTCAAAAGAAGTTCAAGGAGAAGTGTAAGCTTATCCATGATTCTGTTAACTTTATGGCAGAGATTTACGGTATGATGCATGGATTCTCCTTTAGGTATTCTAATATCGATTCCGTTAAGACCGTAGATGGTGAAGCCATGGCTTCAGCGAAGGCAGTTAAGATTAAGGTCTAAACAAAAATAACTGCAGGTTTTCGTCAGTTGGCTTCGCCAAAAATAGCTCCACTATTTTTATTTATGCAATGCGTTATTGATTATCCTTAACGCTTTAATAATAAAGTCCATATCATTTCCGGTAACTTTATGCGTAATCCCTTCTACACGATTGCTATTAATTATATAACCATAATCGCATAATTTTTCACCATACGTTTTTATAATGTCCTTACCATTATTACTAGCTTTACCGGCTAACCGTTTAATGGTAGTAGGTACAAAATATATCGCTATGTTATTTTTATCATAGGATTTCTCAAGGGTTTTCGTATCATTACTATATGGTACAATGAAAACGCTAAACGAATCGTTTTTATACTTCAATACCAATAAATTACGATAAATGAACTCATTTTCATTGATTATCTTATAAAAATCTCTATAGGGGATTATCGTATTATTAGTCGATATTATATCATAGTTATGTACTATATAATCTTCCGTAACTAATAACCGTGTAGGGTCAATATCTTCTTGTTTTATTATCTCATTATACGGTTGATAGTTACCGGCTAAACACGCAGTAATTAAAGCGGTTCGTAAAAGCATACCCGTTACAACTGGATTGGAACTGGGTCTTTCATCCGTAAACTCCGTATCTAACGTGCGTTTAACGAGTTCATCGAAGGATTCTTCATCAAGTTGTTCCGTAAATGATAATTCGTTTAAATTCTCGTCTATCATGATAAAGCGTTAAAAATAATCAGCTAGCGAGAATTACTTAATATTTTTACCATTTGAAATGCACGATTTCGATAACGTTATTAATTCCGTTTCTGGACAGGTCAATTATATGGATTCGCTTACCAAAATCATCGGAAACATCCAGCATATTGATTTAGATATTTATAAGTCCGCCAGAGACACAGTTGTTAGGCAAGAACGCTTACTGAAAGGACTTATTGAAAAATTCCCAAGCGAAGCATTAAACAATACCGAATTACGCACTAAGTTTAACGAATATCTTAAAGAATCTACTTCTATGGATATTGAAAACAAATCCGTTATTTGGTACAAGCGTAAATCCGGAAAGAAGACAAGTCAAAAGAATAAGGATAAGCCGGCTCGCGAAAAGGTTGCGGAAGACTATTTTCCATCTAGACTGGTTAAGTCTAAATGGTTCCAGTCTATAAAGCATCTTGAACGTTCTGCAAGAAAGTTACTCGGTGTACTGGAATTCGATAAGGATAAGTCTATGGATGAGAACTGGAACGTTATCGATAAGAGATTCATTGAGGATCCTAACCAACGCGATATCCATTCTTGGCATGATTATAAACTTAATGGTAAGGAAGATATGGTTAAGATGATCCTCTTTAAGGATACATGCGTTAAGCTTATGGAACCATTACTTATGCCTATGTATGATCATCGCGCAACAATTGCTAAGAATTGGCACTTAGTTGCTAACGTTTTCAACGCTAACGCTGAAATGACACCAGCTCTAGTTCAGGATGTTTTGGCTAAGTTTACTGTTGCCCGTTATAGATGCGAGATCTTCGGTACTACTAAGTATTACATGAAGCTATTCGGTGAAGTGCTCAATTCTCCAGCCGTTGTGAATGAAAATGGTGATCTTGACGGTTCTAAGTTCATGGATGTCATTGACTCCATTGATCTCAATAAGTTCGATAAGTCCGCCAATACTTATAAGTTCATTACCGCGGCTACACCAATTATGCGTAAGCTTGTCGATCCAAACTGTAATGATTCAATGGAGGATATCCTTAAGGAGATCAATGAAGCGATTCAGCCAAAGGAAACCGTTCCAGAACCCGAGGCTAACGAAGCTAAGGATGAAAACGCTGATATCTTTTAAGGTTGATTCGAATACAAATGGTATTCCATTTGCGATTTGCCCGAAGGGCAAATAGCTCCTACGGAGCCAGCCGTCCTACGGACGGATACAAAAATAACATTAATATTTTTATTCACCGTTTATGCCTACGCGTTCATCGTATTCATTTTCTTGTAATATTGGACGATTACGATCCCACTGAGCCTCAGTAAGCACATCCTCATAAGTTGGTGGTTTACTCCACCATCTATCACGGTAATAATCCGTAACGTTTAAGCGGCGATCGTTAAGGGTTCTTATATCTTCATCATCAATCGGATTCATTATACGATGCGATTGTATATCGAAATGTAATAAACCGGTTTCATAACCATTTCTACGTTTTTGCCAGTAATATCCCGAAGATTGTTCACAGAGGTTATAAATCGATAAACATCTAAACCAATTGGCCATTTCATTCATGTCCATTGAAGGTTTACCATAAGCTACAAAGTCCTTATCGAAACAATCATCATAACCTTCAAAATCCATACGTTCAGCGAGTTCATAAAGATCTTTATTAAAGATGTACTTATGCGCATTGTATGCAGCAACTGTATCATCTGTTATCGGCGAACGGTTATTAAGATTATCGAAGTTAAACGATAACCATTTATGTAGATGATCATCGGTTACATTAGGATCATTAATCTGAATCTCCCGTAAATTAGGACAGTTAACGAATGGATGGAAGTTAGGATCATTTAAGCACCACGGAGGGATTCTCCAATTGCGTAGATCTATCGATTCCAACATTGGTAAGTTCCTGAACATCTCATTCATAGATAGTACATACAACGGTGGCTCATTAAACTCTATTCGTTTAACGGTTTGCAATAAGCACAAGCGGTTTGATCTCATAGGAAATCCGTTATAATTACAACGGTTATAGAAACTATCAAACATTCCATCGAAACAGCAGACATGATAGTCTTTATCATTAGCTTTATTATAATAAGTATGCGGAATACGATCAAATCGTAGAACGTCAAATAATAATGTATCTTGATAATGCATTGGTCGATTATAGTGAACTCTCATGTTTTCATCATCAACGAAGGAGTAAATACAAGCATCGCACTTAACATCTTTGACGGATGTATCGTTTGTATATAAATCATACCAAATATCCAATGTGTTTTTACCTTTATGTATTCTTTCACCAAGATGGTAATCGGTATTGAAATCATTTGGAACTATATATCTAGGATGGTACTTATATATGGTTTCATCGGTAAGACGAGGCATATAAGCTGAATTCCTAGCTTTAATCTGTAACATGATACCGATTGAATAATAATCAGTTATGTCCTAGCGCTCAGAGTTTATACAAAAATATACAATCGAAGATTGTCCAGTTTCGCCTAACGGCGAAAATAGCATTGAGGTTTTTAAAACGGTCTACCGTCCATGATTCTGTTTAGATTCATGCTATTAATGCTAGCATACATCTCCATCATTTCGCGTTGTTCATTGAGCATGCGCTTAAGCGTCTCGATTTCCTTTTCTTGCTTACGCAATTGCCCTTTAACTTCAAACAATTCACGTTCTCGTTCGGCGAGGGCTTCTTGCACTTCAATTCCTTTCTGTTCCGCTTCACTGATGCGTCTAACGTAACCATTCATCATTTCGGTTATTTGTTCCTTAAATACATCGAATCTCTTAGCGGTTTTGTTAGACTTTGCGGCAGATTCATCACTTTGTTTCTTGATAGCATCAAAGCCGAAAGTGAGTACGCTTAAATTGGATTCGATCACCTCAAAACGGTTAGGACCGCTGTTAGATGTCGAGCGCTTAGCTAATTCATCAACATGATTAGCAAGATGTTTCCATGCTTGTCTAGAATGTTTAATCGAGTCATTCATGTGATGTATATTTTGTTTAATCCTTACCATTGTATCGTCGAAGGATTCATTAGACTTAGCGCGCTTTCCGGAATCATTTATCGGTAAGAGTTTATCGCTCGCTTTCTTCGGCTTCTCAGAACTGTGGCGCTTAACTGGTTTCTCATCGAGCATAACCTTGGCAACTGGCTGTTCTGTAGTCATTAGATGAGTCGTTAAAAATAATCACTTATAAGGGATACAATAATAGACTTTAAGTTTTTAATCGCTATCTTCATCGAAATCCTCTTCTATATCTTCTTCGTATTCATCACTGGACGCATTACTGGCTATACTATAAAGATCATTCATAAAACAAATCCTGTCTGGAAGATCATCGATGATCCTTACCATGATTTCATCGATTACGTTAGCAGTTTCATCATCGAGCTTTTCCATTTCTTCTTCAAGTATGGAAAAAACTTTGAGCATTTTCGTATCAAAGTCATTCATGATGATATTGATTTCCTTCAATGCATCGGAAAGGACTTTATTGTCAACTGGGCGGATATGAACCTTATAAGTACTCATATATAGTGTTACGCTTATAATAAAAATCATTTACGAGCATTACTCAGCATATCCCTATGGAACCATATATCATTGTTCCGTTCAAGGATATCCATTAACTTTTCCATCTTTAGCTCAAGTTCAAGTATCTTCTCATTCTGACTGGCTATAATGATATCCTGTTCCCTTACGCGTTTAACTAATTCGTCTATCCTACTCGCTGATAAGTTAGTCACAAAACGTTTCTCCGGCTTAGGTTTATCGGTCAAAGATACCTTTCTATCTAAGCTTACTAACGAATCGCTGGACTGGCTGTACTTAAAAGAATCACCATAGAAAGAAGACATTTATGTTATATTATTGATAATAATCATTTAACCGTTAAAAACAAAAACAGACTCAATGTTTTTATAAGTTCAGTTGGGTGTATTTGAATGCGATGATCGACCCGATGAGTATAAAGAGGAGAATCCACAGCGGAAGCATATCATTGATCGTGTATGTGCGAGAAAGCGCTTGATGAGTCCGTCTGAGCTTAAGTTCTAATTGTTCAATCTTCTTCTCAGCGATTAACAGATCATCGTTTAAGAGTGCATTTTCTTGCTTCAATTCCTCGATCATTTTAGAGGGATAACGTATGCGCGAATCGATTATAGGGCACCTCATATGAACATCCGCGTAAGTAGCGAAACGGACTGTTTTTTCGGTACGCTTTGGCACGATTTTAATGATCTCTTTAGGAGCTTCCTCTTCTTCCTCTGGGATGGTTTCCAGCATGATTTTAACCGGTCGGGTGACTACCTTTAATGGGTCGACAATCCAATCAATTTCACGGCAAAATGGTGGAAAATTGAATGGTTTAAGGGCTTCCATGCTCATTAGATGATGTGTTAAAAATAATCAATTATCGCTATCCGTATACGAATATAGCCCCTGGGTTTTTAATTATCCTGGTCGTTATTATCGAGACCTTCAACCATCTTCCAGCCAACGATATATACGTCGCTATTTCCTTCATCCTTGCACTTTCCGCAACCCGTGGAATCGATGGTAGTCATGGCATGTTCCCTTAAGAATGATGCCTTAAAGTCTTGCGTAGAATAGCCATTCTTGCGAGCATATTCTGTAAGGGATTGCTTGCCTGGAATAAGCCTATAAACGACATTCTTTCCACGCTTTCTGGAGACATAAGCATAGTCAGTTTCCGCATCGGACATGATATATGTAGGTTGTTCCTTTAAGCGATACATATGACCGCCAAAGTATTGAACCATGCCTCTAGTGATTTCCTTATCGATATCGTCAGGCTTACGAGCTTCACAGAACCTGTATGGATGATTAAGTTCTTCACCCGGTTGTGGAAGCCTATCATTCCAGCGCCTAAGCCTATCCTTGAGGGCATTAAAGTTAATGATACCCAGTTCATTATCAGAAACTTTCTCGATAACGTTAGAGATGGCTCCCATGACGGATATAACGTACTTAGTGAAGATCTCTTCACAAGCATCTTCGACGCATTGTGGCATAGTGAGTTTGCTCAATGGAAGAGCCTTTTCACGTAAATTCCTTTGGGCATATTCAAGAAGGATATAGAACAGTGCCTGCCAGTACTTTGGTTCGTCGGTAAGGGCTTTAGCTACAGCAGCATCTGCCTTGAAGTGATACTCTGTATTGACGAAGCTAGAAGATTCATTAGTAATGAACTTACTCTTATGCTGGTACATAGTGAATCTACGCTTAAGACCATCAGTAGGATCGTCAACGTAAGGCTTATAGTTAGTCTGCATGATGATAAGTGCATTAATCACACTGCTAGTCGCTTCCTGGTAGATCTTACGTGTGCTGGAAGCGGTACCAGAAAGGATTCCCTTAATAGTAGCACCGTTAAGGGTAACGCGACCCTTATTATCGAGCTGAGGCTCTTGAGTATTGCAAAGCCTAACGTCAACGGCTTCACTAATACCTCCTTCATCATGGTTGGACTTTCCACCAGCATTAACCAGCAGCGCTTCAGCTTTCATAGTAGAAGCTAATCCCTTAAGGTTTCTATTCAGAGCAATGCGTTTACCGTTCTCGAATATAGTTGCATCTGCACCGAAACCACTTTGACCAAGGAGCGCTTGAACGGCATTAACGATAGTTGTCTTACCGTCAGAACCGGTACCGTACATAACGAATAAGCGGTCCTTATAACCAGTGCCGTATAGAACAGAAGCGAACATACGCATGCAATATTCGCGGCCTTCTTCGTCAGGGTAAATCTGTTCAATAACACGCTTAACTGCACGATATTCAAGGCAATTCTTATCGTATTTTTCTAATGGACCATCCCAATTGACTTGGGTATAGCGACCCATATACATATCCTGTGTATCGGTAAGGAATTCATACTCACCCGTAGGCTGACCGTTCTTAATAATCCATTTAAGCCATCCGTTACGCATTGGGAAGTAATCGGCTTGGGCAGCGTGTAACATCTTAGGACGTGGATTACCACCGAAAGTCTTAAAGACATTCTTACAAATGGTACCGATTTCTGTACCAAGATTACCGAAAGGCTTAAGCTTCTTCATTACAGGAGCATCTAAACCGATACCGGCATTATCCATAACTTCCATGAGCTTGTCGAAGTTCTCGGTACGGTCAACGGTAAGCAATAACGGTCTAATAAACCGATCATAGATAACTGACATCCATTGCTCCGTTTCGCTTCCCTTTGGGTCTTCAATCCATTGATTGTATGGATAAGCCTCAAGGGAATCCGTTTGCTTGATATTATAAAGCCAGGTTACTGGTTCTTTCTTGCTGGCATCAATCCATATGAATTTACGCGTAAACGCTGTCATAATCATACGAACAGTATCGCTTAAATCTTGTGATTCATAAAATCCAGTAAAGAGGAACATTAAGCACCATTTCCTCATGGTTTCGACATAATGTCCGATCTTACCATAATCGTAAGGATTAACGAATTCGTCTGGGAATGCTTGGTCAAAAGTTATACTTTCACCGTCTTTATTGAATGGTTTAATCTCATTAGTAATACCTTCCATAATAACATCTCTAACGAAACCTATCCAGCGCTTCATTTGGGCACGGCATATATTACAGAACATCTCGAAGCGAACACGCCTATATGTACTAGCTGGCTGGAATTCGCCGCCTCTTTTCATGTTGCGGCGAACATAATCCGCTTCGAGTAATTGCTCTAGTTCATCTTCTTCTTCCTCTTCATATGGGTTCTGCGCCCAGAGTTTATAGTTAAACGTTCCGGCTTTCTTATTAATCCAGTTCTTAACCCAGAGTCTATCATAGGAGTCATAAACTGCGTCTTTATCGGCTAACCATGCATTCAAAGAACGCTTATCGCTTGGCTTGCAGTGACCGATATAATCACGATAAACTGGTAACAAATAAACGCGATCTTTATCACGATTCTCTGGACAGAACATACCGTCAACTCCATATTTCTGGAACCAACTGGCAACATTTGTGCGGATATCTTGTTCGATATCGCGTTTCTTATCATCCGTCTTATGATGTTTGAAAGCGATTTCCATAAGCGGTTTCATTAAACGGACCATAATTTCACACATGTTTCCTACATCTAGTGTATGATTACCTTCTTTAGCGATAGTATAATTAACATAGACAAATCTGGAAATTGCTGGGAAGATTCGCATTACACGTGAATTGTGATCAGCGAGCATCTTAAAGAATCTATGCCCTGGACGGAGATGCTTAAGCGAATCCATGAAATCGAATACTATAGCATTAGCTTTACCGTAACGTTTAGTCCAGTTGGTTTCATTGAATGACTTTACAGCCCTTTTCATCGCGTTCATGATAAAATCATCAATATTAGCTTTATCGGAATGCTTAGTAGATTTACGCTTAACTGGTATGCTTTTAACGGTTTTCTCTTCAGTGTTATCATCACGCTTAGTCATCTCAGCAATAAGCGGATCTACCTCAAGCTTTACCGGTTTGCTTTCTGCTGTTTTCTTTGGGGATTTATTGACCGTCTCTGAGTGTTTATTGACAGAGTACTGATTATAAAGTGCAGCATTGTCATCGCTATCCGAACAACTAATAGCATCGTCCCAGCCGCTGGAAAATGCGACGTGATTTGGTTCATCGGAATCATCATCTGTAGAATCTTCTTCGGAAACACTTTCTTCATTATATTCCTCGGAATAGCTATTTACGTCTTCTTCGCTAAGGTATCGTATATGCGATACTCCTATAGCAATGTCAAGCTGTTCGCCGTTTATCGCGGTATTAACACGCTGTACAAATGGATTAGCATAATGTTTGCATTTAGGATCGAATTTACACATATCGCCTGACAGTCTGTATGAACGGCTAAGCTTACCGTTTTCGCCCATCTTAGTTGCGAAAGGCAATAATGATTGTGTAGACTTTAATGGACTTTCATCCAATACGGTAGTACCGTAAGTGCAATTATTCTGAAGGTGATTGAATAACGATAAACGCATATCCGATTCAACATTAACATCGGTGATGATGAAAGAATGGTAACCCATCTTAGCCTTACCGTTACTGATAGGGAATTCAGTTGGGACCCAAATATGATGATGTTCAACATTGACGTGATTCTTCTCAAGAAACTCTAGGGCGAGTTTCATATCAGCGACTGCTTTATCGTTACAGTCGGTCATGTATACTTTAGTAGTTTTACCTTCATTTTCCTTCCAATCACCATCGAGGTAAATAATGTTATAAGCATTTAATATCTGGAAGTTGAACTTAGGATCTGTAGTGTATTCTTTTGCCTTAAGCTTCTCTTTGACAAACTTAAGAGTTTGTTCATTAAAGTAGTCGGCTTCAAGGTATAGCGCTCCAATCTTCTTGGAACATGTATTAATCCTAATAAACTTAGCATTATCATTATCATTGACGTAATCTTCACCGAGATTTCCTTCAATGAGGGCGGACTTGTAAGCATCAATGATCGAGTGTGTCATAGACATCTGTTACCTGAAAAATAAAAATCAGCTCGATGATAAGAGTTCGGCTCTGTCATTTCGGTTGGGTTTTAAAGCCGATTTTCAAGCATTATTTGATGATATTATTTAGTACGATTTTCCATTAAAAATAGAGCGCAAAACCTAACCGTAAAACGGCTTAATTTCATACGATTTCCATTAAATTATCTATACTAATCGTAGGGCTTTTAGTGATATTTTTAACAGTTTTATCACGTTTTTGGATACCATTTAACATGCTAAGGTTAAACACACCATATAACGGTTTCCAGCGCTTAATGATGCTTTCTAGTACTATTTTTACATCATTTTCCGTTATCTCATTCGGTTCAATGGATTCGATAAAAGTGCTATATAAAACGGGATCTATATTATCATTCAGTTTATCGATAACCTCAATGTAATCATCTAAAAGTCCTTCATCTAGGAATATATGAGATTCATTCTTAACGTATAACTTAAACGGATCATCTGTTAGAATGAACATGTCATAGCTATTTGTCTGGCAGCAATCTATAAGCGGCAATTTACGAGTGCATATAAAGTGTTCGTATAAAGATTGTGTTATAGAGGGGTTTTCTACTATACTTTCATTACGTTTGTAGTTCTTCCAATTAGGATTACGGATAAACTTAGCCTTATGGTATTTAAAGTAATCTATATTGGGAGTATCCGTATATATAACCCTACAGTTATCTAACGCGTTTAATATAAGGAGATTGCAGTAGTATATATCATCCGCCGTTAGATGATTCTGTTCTATTAGTGCCTGTTCTATGAATTGTAACTCTAAACGCGGTAACATATTATCGTAATCATAACCGATTTTGCGATTATCTAAATCCTTTAAAGTATATCTTTCTATATTATCTTTAAAGTATTCGTGGTATTTCATATAGCTTCCGGACATGTCCGATGTTTCCATCAATCGTGCCATATCTTTAAATGCTCGCGCTAAACGGTTATTATAAATACGTTGCTGTTGATATGATCGCTTAAGTATTCCTATTCTATGATTAACGTTAAAATATAAGACTTTGAACCGATATTTCTTTAACAATTGCTCCATATGCGTAATAGTATACATAATATAATCGATTGCCATAGATACGGGATTTATAAGCATACATTCTTTATGTGTCAGCGCTTTACGAAACTTTAAATACTTACCGTACATCCTATCGAAATAGATAGAACAGTCAATCACTATGCTCATTGTATAAAAATAAATCTATATCTGATCATCGTAATAGTGGTTCCATCCAGACGATATATATTCCGTAGTTAATTCGCTAAACGGTTCCGTCTTGAATGAAGAACCATCAAAATATGTTACATTATGGATATTGATGAATTGTTGTATAAGCATAGAACGCATAAGCTGCAGACAGTGCGCGCATGGTTTAGATGCCGCATATTCATTTTTATGAGTTTTACGCAACACTGTTAAGTCCACCCGTACACGTTTACGTGTCTTATCTCTACGCGTATCGATTAACCGCTTTATTGCATCAATTTCCGCATGCGTAGATGGACACTGTAAGCGCTTACGGAATATGTTAACATGAGGCACGTAATTGTTATACCCTATCGCATAGATAAACGATTTGTCATGAAGTATGGCACAGACTCTTAATCTACCGCATTTACAGTACTCATCAAAAGGAGAAAGCATTACCGATTATATTAACGATAAACATTAGTCGGGAACGGAATTTTATATTGAATTTTCTTTACCCAATAATAAACCGCTATGTTTAATGATTTGTATTCATATGTACCCGATAACTGGAAGTTTTACATTAATGAATCCAATTTAAACAGTATCATTGAAAAACTAAACAAACACAATCCGATAGAAGTGTTGCCGTCAAAGGAAAATATCTTTGAATCCTTACGACACGCTGACCCTGAACAAGTACACACTATTATACTCGGTTATCCTAGTCCGCAGAGAGAATTATCAAGTGGAATTGCTTATAGTATACCATTTGAGTATAGATTCACAGATATATATAAACGCATACCTAATCCAGTTATACAGACTAAGGTTATAACATGTTTAAACCAATCTGATACAACTTTAAAAGAACTAATTCGCGAAGGAGTTTTGTTAATGAATTATCCTTTAACGTGCGTAGTTAGGAGGAAATATGCGCACCTGAATTACGGTTGGGATATTATAATCAAAAACCTCATTGAGCGATTACTTTACCGTACGGACGCAAAACTCACTTTAATCGCTTGGAATAGCGATGCATTTGAGATATTCAATAAAGTTATTCAGAACTGGATTCCGACAAAGATCAATGGCATATATACCTCGCCTATGTATAGAAACGTTACATTAATCGTTTCAGCAGGACCAGAAGAAGAAAACGCCAATGAAACCCCTCTGCGGCTTAAGTATAAAACGATTGTTAAAAATACATCGTTTGGTTATGAAAGCCATAAGAAATATATTAACGTGATTCATCCGACTTAAGAAGCGGTTCAGTGTTCATTTCCACTCTTTCTTCCTTCTTATTATTTGTTTGTTTGCTCTTCGCAGCGCATTTTACGGAAATTACTATAGTACCGCATATAATTCCGACTACAGCGACTATGGCGATTATTCCCATAGTCTTATCGGTTGAGAGCGAAGTTGATTGAGTATATGATGCGGCTGCGGTAGCAGTTGACTTTGCCGTTTGACTTGCTTCTACGGTAGATGTAGCACTACCGATATTAGTCATTTCTGCCGTTAATGCAGATTTCATGTTACTTGTTATCGCACCCTGCAAAGCCACATTAGAACCGGACATCGCACTCGCGGATGCGTCAAGTGTATTCATTTTACCGGATACGTCAATGTTTACTCCATCCATTTCAACTCCGGCTTCATTATTGTTAACCATATTAACTAATTGTTTGGCGTTATTTATATTTTCAGCAAGCGATTGACGTTCTGTAGTTGATGACATGTTATTGCTAATAGCCATACTGAAAACATTACGGATAGAGTTATTAACGTTGGTACAAACACTGTTATTGATACCGACAGAAGCAGCCGCTACACCGATACCTGAAACGTCTAACTCTGTAGTACTTGAAGAAGTCGCCGCGCTGGACATATCGGAACTCTGCATCGAGAAACCGTTATTTGCTATATTAAACATAACGGCATCCTTTAAGTTGGATGAATGCTCAACAATTCCAACGGCTTCGGCTATACTATCGATAGCTTGAATGGCACTAGTAGATGCGTTAATCGCAACCTTATTTCCCTCTCCGCCTATCTTTATGGAAGTATTCTTTAGCTTTACTTTGGCTTCATTTAAACTGCTCATATCATATTCTTGCAGAATAGCGTTCACCGATACCGTTTTCTGGTTCATAGTATTAGTGATACTTATTAGATTATCCATACTGAAGTACTGTTCATTAGATGTGCTATTAGTGACATTCGATTCTGTTCTATTACCCACACTAACTGAAGCGGCAGCGCCCATTTTTCTGTAACAAAATGAGGTGTTACGACTTCTGGATTACTCTTGCAATTATGACCGTTATACTTCTGGTGGTGGTAGTAATAAAGTGTGTTCCTAAGTATAAGTTACCGTATTGTTTAGGTGGAACACGTGAACAAGAACAATTCGTATGCATTAAAGATTATAATAAATGGTGTGATCGTAATGGTATTCCGCATGTACTTAATCAAAGTGATTTGATGAATAAAGATAAATCACAAGTAATGGAAGAAACCTGTAAGCGATTAAATATCGATAAATCATTACTTAAACCGTTTTAATCACTGTCATGTACTGAACGGTATTTTATAGTGAATGTTACTGTCTGTCCGCGTAATGCGAAATCCTTATATGCCCCCGATAAACATCGGTTAAAGTCACCGACTTCAGCCATAACTTTTAAGGGTTTATCGCCTATGGTATCTATTTTTTGAATAATGAACATTAATTTACCATAACGCTCACGTTCACGTGGATTATTAATGAATACTACATGATTATTCATCTGAGTCGCACAGGGATATACTTTAACTGTTGTTCTATCGTATTGATCTATAAATGATACCGATTCGCATTTATGGTTAAGCATATTCCTAAACTCATAACATGTATTCTGGTTAATCATTAATGGTTCAGACATAAGTATCATGCGTCCATCCTTAGTATCTTCCAATTCAGTCTTGAACGTAACCGTAAAGCGCATTTTCTTTGACTGAGATTGTTTGTTGAATATCCGTTTAAATAAACTTTTTATGCCCATTTCGATTGGATAGTAAAGCGGTTTAGTAGGATAATGCAGTAAAAATAGCAACTCCGTTGCCATATAATACAGTTATTAATCTTCTTTCCTCTTCGCATAGCAAGTATTGCAAACACAGGATCCTGGGCGTCTAAACTTATGGAAATACAATGAACGGTTACATGTAACGCATTTATGTGGAATATAGTGCTTTAAACGACATTCTCTGCATAAATCGCGGTTATTGTTTTGTTTAAGCCCATAGAAGTCGATTGAACATTCCGCGCATTTCAGTAAGGATTTACGACAGCAAGACTTGCATGTATACTTCGAATAATAATGGCTACTATACATGGCATCTTTACCGATATTACCGCAAACATCACACTTTAAATCTGAACGGTTCTTCCAATCACATTCCATGCATACATGGACATTTTCGTTATCGATGTGCTTTTCGGAAACTAGTGTTCTTTTTCCACAGAACTTACAGTTAGCCATGGAGAAAACTGCATTAAAACAACGGTTACAAACTATTCCTTTTCTTCCCTTTAATCGATATCCGCATAAATAGCATTGTTCGACGGGAGCTAAAGATGAACTCATTAACCTTAGTATAAGGTAAAAATAGCTCTGACGTTTTTAATAAGAGAGTCATACAGGGACATCGAACCAATCATCTATACCTGGTGGCAACTCCGGATGTTCACGGTTAACGCGAATCATTTCATCCGGTTCTCCTTCTGCTACCCAGTAGTTGATATTTCTATCCGGATACTTTAGTGGTGTCCGTGAAAGATAATAGATTAACTGTCCGCTAACCGATTTCGGTAAAGTCATATACGTAATGCAATCTCTGGCATATGTGGTGCCGAACATGGCGTAAATATTAGTTAGTTTACTGAGATCCCAGTACTTGATCCATCTAATATCTTCATTTGTTAATAATGTTCCGTAAAACATATAACTCATATTAGTTACGTTACTGGTATCCCATGAAAGCGTATTTCCCCATTGAATCATTAACCTATAACAACCGGAGAACATATGGGACATATCGGTCGCATTATGAGTATCCCATTTATATATCGGTTCAATGTTTCTAAGTCGATTGCACTCCTTGAACATACCATGGAAAGATATAGCATTTGCGGTATCCCAATCACGTAGATTCTCTATATCCACTAAAGAGTGGCAACATTCAAAACAGTAGTCAAATGATACCGTACAATCTTTCGGTAATTGTAATGTCGGTAATGGCGGAGCTTTACGTATATTTTTACTACCATGGAGCGTGATGTGTACATTGGGTTTATCGTCAGTATATGTGATGTTGAAATTATATCCTTCAGCAACTATGTTGACTTCTTTACCGGACTCAATGAACATCTATAAGATACCCTAAATAAAAAAATAACTTTGAAGTTTTTTAAAGGGATTGCTTATATGGCTCCAGCCTTAGCGCATTTGGCTTCATCGAACTCAATCTCGATGTTATCGATGAGATATTTAATGACCTCCTTAAGCTGAGTCCTTTCACGGTACACGTTCTTCATATCGTTAAAGACAACCACATCGATATCTTCTTTACCGCCAGCGATCTTCTCCCAATCATTCTTTGTTAGCTGAGCGAACATGCAAATATCGGTAGTTAAGAGATCTTCGTGGAGATATTGCTTTAATCTCTTGAACTCAACCGGGATATAATAACGCGGAACTGCTGGATCGAGTAATTCAACATCAGACTTGCAGAAGATTAGCTTGTTCTCGTTACTATTGGAGAAGTATGAGTACATAATTGTCTGATTTGGATTGCGCTTAACGCCACCCGATTTAACCATGTAATCGTAGTACTTAACGGATTTCATTTCCATTGGGGTAGTAGAAGCGTTAACGTATTGTGCCCAAACATCTTCAATGGTAACTCCAGTCTGCCATTGCTTACGCGGATTACGCTGGTCTTTAGTTGAATTCTCTCTATAGTTAGGATTTGGATAGACCTCTAATGGTGGTTCTTCCTTATATGTCCTAACCCAGGCAAAACCGATATCAAACCTAGTAGGATTATCGATAATACCATCGGTGAAATCATTGAAGTTATCATGGTTAATGACCTTACGGTTAACGAGTTCGCAAAGATATTCGATTACACAGTCTTCACGCTGTTTAAGCATCCAGAGTACGGTAGACGAATCATTAACGAAGCATGCATTAACTACTTGCTTAGCCGTTCCGTGCTGAAGGACTAAGTTAAGATAATCGGCGCTATGTGGATACTTAACGCAATGATCAATGGTTCCGATGAACTTGGTCTTCCACTGAGACTTTAAGCGATCATCATTTGTCGTCATCACCATATTAAAGCGTTTAGCGATTTCATTGGTAACGGAGCAGCTTACATCATCGATTCCGAAGTTAAACTTAGTATATTCATCCATAATGTCGATATAAGGAAGAACCTTAAATCGGCACAGATTACGTTTAACTTTAACCAAGTGATTAGCGTAAATTCGCTTAGCGTCTTCGGTAAGCTGATCGAATAACGATTCATCTTTATCGGTTTCGAATAATCGCTTAGCAATTGGTTCGATTTTACCGACCTGGTTAAGATACTCAACGGAATGCTTAATATCCATTAAGTTTAGTGCGAATTCTGCTTGATCGAAACCGATTAATCCCTGTTCGAGATATTTTTCAATGTTAAGTCCTTTACCTAAATAGCGAATCGCTTTGGTGAAACGATAATGACGTCTATCATTATCATCCTTAAGAAGATCGAAGCGATAATCCTGTTCGATTGGCTTTCTGAAGAGATGTTCATTCATCATGGCTTCTGTAACGAAAGCATCGGGGATGTAAGGATATTCATCATCCATTTCGATCATACCGAGAAGATGATCACAATCGTATGTACCAGTTAACTTATACGCTTTCATAAGCGATGGATAGCAACGGTACCAGATATCGCGTAATCCTTTAGATTTGCGTGTAATGGTTTCAGTGATGAAAGCAGCGTTAGCGGTATCCTTAAACTTGAGTTCGTCATACTTGGCGTCATATGTGAAAAGTTCATCATAAACGTTAGCGAAGATGAAAGCGAGTTCAGATTGCATTTGGGGTGTTATCCTTATAATAAAAATCACTTCTATTAACGAGTTGGATAAAAATATAGATAGGAGGTTTTTTAAAGCTTAGAGCTTAATATATGACAACATTGGCTTATCATTATCATTAGTTCGAAGCATTACGCTAAAGATGATCTTTATGTCTTCATTTTCCGTCTGCATATTAGGAAGAACATCTAGACCGGTTTCTTTAACCGATTCCTCGATAGGAGATAAGGCTTCTTCGATAACGGTTACTTGTTCGCTATATAGATCAGCATCTTCAGAATCCGCTAATGTAAATGCTTTAACGTTTTCATACCAAGATGGTTCTTCAACGGTTTCGGTTTCGGTAGCGAATTCGTGTTCATAATGGAAAGATGCTTGAGCGGTTTCCTTTACGATTGTCTCGAAAGTACAATCATTACGCATAACTTCTGTAGCGTTTAACCATGCTTCTGTTACCTTAAAGATTGGGCTTTCAGGTAAGCATTTAACTGGATTGTAGAACACGGATTTCTTTGTCGAATGTGTTGAGAGACTTCTCGGTAAACGTGAAAGATGAGACTTAATTCCTTCAAGGCTTAACCTAATATCGCAGAAATCTTGGATATAATTAAAGCGCATTGGTGTATCGTACCATGAAGCGTAAATCCTTAACGGATCTTCAACTCCTACCATCCTAACACAGGTAATGTAAACGAGTTCCATTAACCTAATAAACGCGAGATGATCAATACATGGTTGATGATACTTAATGTTAATAATTAAATCATAGCGCTTAACGAATGCATCAAGCATGGTGCCAATAAGGTTAATAAAAGTCAATTCATTATTGGTAAATTTAGCTGGTTGCCTGGTTAATCTAAGTAGATGTGCAGCCCAAGCGAGAACTAGTTCGGCTTTAGCGATTGGGCGCCTAAGTAAAGACCGTCCAGCGCGTGCACGCAAAACTGCATCATCTTTCCTGCCATAAAGACCGTTATGGAAATTAACAGGAATGTTTAACAGTTTCATAGTTTCATTAAGATCTCGTGCGGCATCGATATATTCTAACGAAATTCCTTCCGCAGCCATCTCTCCAATTCTATCGAAAGCGATAGACATTTGGAGCAATAACTTATTGAGTGCATCACTAAGATCATTATCGACCTCGCATTCAAGGAATTCGTTAATGAAATGCCATGCAACTGATTGGGATCTACCGGATTGATTCTCGTCGGTATCCAATGACATGCGCTTATCGATAAGATCAGCGGCTTTAATAATAAGTTGACGGATTTCCGCTAATGAGAAACGGTAAACTGTAGTATTCTTAACAAAACGCTGAATATTAGCTACAACCTTATCAATAACCTTAACGTCATTGTTAATGAGAACGCTAAATGGTCTCAGAGAAGAAGTAGTAGAAACGGAATTCATAGACATAATCTTTGGGTGTTACATGGAAGATAAAAATCACTTGCATTCCCGGATTCGGATGGTAATCGTGTACGTGTATATACGTATATACGTATATACGTATATACGTATTACGCGGATTTTTAAGTTACACTTATTGTTTTTACCGTTAAAATGAGCTCCATAAAGGAAACTTCGATTGATATAGAAATGTCTGAAGAAAAGCCTCTAAAACCTACCGAATCGGATACACAAATTGGTGCCAAAAAAGCATCTAAAAATAAACGTAAACGCAAGACCATTAAGGGCGATCGCTCGGCCGCTTCATTAAGTGAGCAGCGTTCAGTGTTTGCGGACAATGTAAAATCTAATCTGTCTGTAGTTCAAGAAGCTATCTCTGATGCAGGACTTTTTAACGAAAACTATGAGACTGTAATGAATACAATCGATACCATTAACGAACAGGTTAAAACGTATAATATCCTTAGCTATTCTTCCATTTATCGCGACCTTTACGATATGGGTATGGCGTCTGTGGATTTTGATAAAACGCGTGCCGTTTTGGTGAAGAAACTTAAGGCTGAAAAATGCCCCGATTATGGCGAACTGAAAGAGATTATCGCGCCAACTTTTAAGCTTTCTAGAATAGATGCCGATCAGTTTAGTGATATGTGGTCATCTCTTATAGAAAACGATAAGAAAGCCATTCAGCGCTACATTGAAACGAAAAACGAGGTAGCAGCTAACCTTAACGATTACGTCGATAGTATTGGCTTATTTGAGACGAAAATGGTAGAACATAGAGCCCGTTTAGCGGAAACTGTTAAGCATAACATAAGCGAACTCCTTAATATGCATGCTAGTTATGCTTGGTGCGTCAAAAATAAAGTACCCATTGAGCATTTCAAGGAAATGGATATAATTCTATGTAAATCTCAGAAGGAATTCATAGAAAAGAATCTAAAGCATTTACTGGGATTGGATGAAGAATGATCTACTCTTCTGATTCCTTTTCCGCAGAAGTATTAACTGGTGTTTTTGGATCACCTTTAATATGTACCGGTTTCTTGCTCTTGCTAAGCATACTAAAAGAGGAGATAATGCGGATAATACCACTGCAAATGCTTTCAAGCTTTTCTTGCTCAAACATAGGGATTTTAGCAGCATGATTGAACAAATCAATAATGGTTTTCGCGTCGGCTTGCGCGAAATATTTATCACTATCATTAAAGATTAACCGCCTAAGCTTTAATGCGGTCGATAAAATAGACTTGTTAATATGAGCGTCAATGGATGTGTTAACGGTATCAAGAGTAACGGCATCTATATGTGAACCTAAAGACTGCTTAGCCTTATTGTAACCTGTAATATAACGAACTTCGCTAATAACCAAATTAAGACCAGTTTCCATCAAATTGTTATATATAAGATAAAATATCATACTGTTTCTATTTTCATTATGTTCGTAATTAAATGGAGACCAATGCTGTTTTGGTTCAACAAATATATAGGTTAATGGAAGCCCATAATAGGATAAGCGCTAAACAAGGAAAACAGATCTATCCCGTTCCAGCCGTATCCATAGTGGACCAACTTAATAGGGATATGTTGTTCAGTTTCCGAGCATATCTGATGTATTCAGTTAAATCGCTTGATCCAAATTATAAGCTAAGTGATGCCGGAATAACTGTCAGTAAAGGCGCTAAAATGTATATACCCATAGAAAATTTACCATTAAAGTGGCCGCCTGAGGAAGATACAAAAACAGCACCTTCGGTGTCATAATGCTGCTCGCTTCTAGCGCCGTAGGCGCCAGCACCGAAGGTGATAGCGAAGCGGCGGTTTCCTAAAGAGGAAAATAGAGTAAATGTTTTTGATTAGCGCTTATATCTTATGGTATACTAATGCGCCTATACTGTCCAACGAAAAAGCGCTTAACGGAGCCATTCTAACTTGTCCGATTGACATATCATCGTAGATCCGTACTACATTCACCGGACCGTGTTCAGTGTTAATAATATCCAGTATACAACATATGTAATGCAGTCCGGTGTTAGCTATGAAAGAATGCAGTCTATATCTATCGTTATATATATTTATTTCAACGTTGATTCCGTCCGCGAAACAGCACCACATACCTATATCGAACAATAACCATTCAGGATGTAGCTTTCGGATATCATATATTATGGATTCTTTAATATTCATTTCTGTATCGCGTCCGATAAGAGTTTTATAGCTTTCAAGTCCTTTCTTTAGCGCGAAGTTCATTTTAACGGATGGCTTAAGGAAATCACAGAAATTATAGTCATTTAAGCCTTTAGTACCAACGGATGCATAAACGCGTGATGGAGGAATAAATGCGGCTAAAGTATCTGCAAAAGAACGTAATACATCATTGATTTCGCTCATAACAGTACACATTTCTCCATTGTTTAAGCGATTAAATCCTTGAGCAAATGCCTTTTGGTGTACTATGTTACCGAAGTCAAAGAAATTGCTCGTAAATCCCATCGATAAGAGCATATGCATAACCGCATGCAATCCGCAAGATGCCGGTATACCTCCTATCTGTGATAATAAAACGGTAGGTAGATTCGGTTGGGATATTCCTATAGTAAACTCATTCATTTTCGACTGATGCAGTATCTGCATTTCTTCAAGATCGTTTAACGGTTTATCGCCAACTTTAATGTTAATCTCGTTGATCATGCCGTTTAATTTATTATCCGTAGCCTGAACTAATAAACCGGATATTTTTAGTATCTGCTTCTTAATCAGAACCGTTAAAGCGTTATCATCGATGTTTTCCAATAAACGGTTTGCGTGTTGTAGTAACCGTTGAAGAAATGTTATTTCGAAAATATAATCGTCAACTGATAGAGATTTCTGTGAATTTATCGCACAATTCTCAGTGATTATCTTACACATAATATCTTCGTTGAAGGATAATATGGAAGAGAACATATAATTGCTTTTTGCTTGAAATAAATCACTTTCAATGTCGGAGACCTCGGATGCACAAATAGAGACCACGCTAGGCACAATGATGCATAACTATAATGAAATTAGTGATAATATTATCCTGAAAGGCGGTAAGGTTGAAGAAGGACATTTATTGTATCCGCTAACGAAAGAACAGTTAGAGATTATTAAGAAAAATCTGCCAGATGATAGTGATGATGAAGAAACCCGCGCGGAAAAGTCCATGAATATTAAGGAACAAAAAAGCACGATATTCGATAGGATTGAAGCTCGCTTCCCCGAAGAATATTTAGAGCATACTGTGGCGTTATTGGGATATAATATTGGAAACAACAAACTTAGCAAAGTAATAGATAAATATGATATTAAACAAATCCTAAACCACATCTTTAAAGCGAATATCACTAAAAACGTTAAACTGTTTAGTATGGAGAAGTTTAGGCATCGCCCTATATTCTGCGGCGTTAATGTTATATATGATCCTACGGCTAGTGAAGAATTCAATACAATGCAACATTCGGATGAATACTTAAATGGTACTTGGAAAAACGAATATAATAATGCTGATTACATGGCCGATGCGAATGGCGACTATAAGCATAGAGATATAACTTTTAGTCCTACCTTTTTAGGTGATTTGCAGTCAGCAGCCGGTACACCGGGTAAAAGTGATGAGAATGAGTTAGTTTCCGTATTTATCCGTAATGGTTTTAGTATTGGTTTATGCTCAGTTGATAGCACGAAACTTGAACCAACGGCATCACTTCCGCCACAATATAGCCGTGTATTTACGAATAAGTATGAGAATGATCCTCAGTATAATTATTCGACTATATTATTACCGGCCAAGACACTTCGCTTAAATCCTACAGCAACTGATACAGCGGCATCATATGTAAGCATACCGAATAGCGAGATTCTATTAGAAATTCCACCATTAGTTTCCGATGATGGAAAGGATGAAACCCAACCTTCAGAAGTAAAACCATTAATGACGGATCATCCGTGTATAATCTTTGCTGGAGAAACATTAGAGGCTGTAAATCCACAAGAAGGAGAATCGAAAGGCTATGAATTAGCTACTTTTACAGCCGTTCCTATATGTTCATGGAAGCACTTCAGTGAAGCTTCTGAATATAAAGGTACAAAGGCAGTTGAGCGCTTAGCGGCAACCAATATATGTGGTCCATTTACCCGTGTGATTGCAAAGGGATTCTATAGCTCTGCTATATCAAATATATTGCAAACATATACCGAAATTAATCTCGTAAAAGATAAATATACCGACGAAGATGGTAATGAACACGAAACATTTGGCTTTAGAGAACCAGACGGCACTTTCAATTGGGGAACTGTGAATTTAAATTTATACCTCGCGGCCAATTCAATGTACAATACATTGGGCGAAAATAATAACGTCATCAAGGATAATAACGGCGGTGTTATCAATGATATGGGATTATATGAAAAAGCATATTATAGATACGCTGAAAACTATGATTCATATCCTCTTTATATAAAGCGGTTATTCAGTTCAACTATTCTTCCGCTCCGTTTCGCCTTTTTCCGTACAGAATCTAGCCCTAATGTTATACACATCAGACAATATCCAGCAATGCCAATATTAGGTGCTCTACCAATGCAAGACCATTACATAACGCAACTAGTTCCTGTATATCGTAGCTTAGATGAAACACCATCAGAAGATAAAGGAATAAACTGGTATATTAATCCCAGGGACATCCTCGTTGACGGTAAAGCCGGTACATTCTATAACGTTAGCGTTCAGCCTTATGAAAAGGTTACATATCCCAACATGGAAGGACAAGGCGGTATCATGTTTACATATACCGGACATCTCTATAAGGGAGCCGAAGAAGGTACGAATCTACCGAAACACGTTGAGGCGATACGGATGGGTAATATACTTGAGGGCAAAGAAACTCAGTCAGAACCAATGATGATCGCAGCTAATAATTACTTAAAGTATATGTATGATCCCGGTTCATGGGATGAGGCGGACCTTAGTAGGAATGCATATAAAGAATTCATTAAACAAGGTTGTGTATGGAAACATGAAGACAAGCTATCACCTATTCCCGATACAACACCGTTAGGAATAGATGAATTCGATAAATATAACATTGACAAATCCGATAAAGTAATCAATGAAAAGGAACCAGTTAATGAACCGATGTTATACACTGCTATAGCTGTAGTCGTAGTAGTATTAGTCATTGTAATAGGATTCATTATATACCGAGTAATTAAAAAGAAACGCGCAGAAGCTATGGGTATGGGTCCGCAAGGATTTTTATGCGGCGAATCTGTATAACTATGATTATAGTTACATATAAATGTGTAAGTGTGTTATAGGTATACTTTTAGCGGATTTCATAACACTATCCTTACTATACACCGCATTTATAGAACTCAATCTACATGACGAACATTATAATATTATTAAGCTTTTTCACAATGATTATACATTTGACGGCAAGCGCGAAGCGCTAATCACTATGGTAAGTTATCTGATAGCATTAGTAGTGCATACATTAGCGATTATTATTAAATGGCTATACCAACTAATTTGCTGCTGTAATTGTTGTTGCGGATGTAATGGTTATGAAGACGATTTAATATACTATGGTTAATATATTTTTGTTTACGGTAAGATATATACAAAAATATACCCGTTGAAAACATATAATATATTTAACCAGAACGCTTTCCACTGTGAGAACCCGATCTATTATGGGATCTTACTCCGCTTGAGCCGCATGGACCGATATGTGGAGGCATATTGGTGTATCTTTTAAATAAAAATCACTTGCGGAATTGTAATATATAAGAAATGGCATCGGAAAGTAATAACCCATATTTTAGCGAGTTATTTAACTCTTTCGATTCATATGTACGTAATGACTATACCCTTAGCGGTAGCACACTGCAGACTAGCGACGGAATCACTAACGATAAACTATCTAAATTTACACCAAATTTAGGTGGAAATAGTGCTTTCATTAACATTGCCGGTAATTATAAATATAGCTGTATAGTTCCAATGGACAAAAACCAACCGCCAAACTATATAGGAGTACTTAAAGAGAATAATGCATTAAGCGGGTCATTTATAGATGAACTATTATCATTCACGGAAAGCGAAGGAAAAGATAGACGCCATATAAATTGTACGCGTGCAGCCGAACATTTATATGATAAAGCTTACAGAACATACGATACTGGGAAAACAGATACGCTACATACATACTGTATTAACTTCACGGAAGGTATGCCATATGGTATATACGAACCGGCATTACGCATCGTCCATAAAGATGTAGTGAAGCAATTGAATTCTATAATAGATTACGCGATAGCCACCGGACAAACCGATCTTACTGCTAAATATGATGATGTTCTCGTTAGCAACTTCTTAAACCTGTTCTTCACGGCTGATAAGAAACCACGTTATTATTCCTTGCGTACGGGGATACTTCCAAGTGCTATCGCTTATGCTAGATTCATGCAAGCAAATGATAGTTCATCCTTTGCTGATCATTACGGTGATTTCGAAACGGAAATCGATTTCCTCGAAAAAGGAAAGCATTTTATACCCATCGGTCAGGGAGAGCAATTCTTAAGAAGTGAAGCTAAAGGAGATCGATTGTACTGGTATCCTTTTAGTACTCAATCGCCATATTCATATAAGTTTGTAACATCCGGAGAAACCACGGATGATTTACGTTATGCTGTCGATTATGGGTTTAATCACTATCAGATTACAGGAAGCGATGATTTTGTTGAAAAGATCAATACCATACTCGATTCGACATCTATTGAAACGAACGAAATCGATTCTTTGCTAGCGGGTAATCATAGAACGATTTTATCTTACCGTTCTTGCCTTTCTGATATACCAGCTCCACATGTTATAACGGTAACTGACAGTTATAATACCGCCGTAACTTCAAAACTGAATGGTAAAAAACAGACATGTATTAACGGTAATCGTACCGATGTCATCAAAACTATAGACAAGTGGGCTAACGTAGATAATAAAAATAATATCGCAATGCATCCATTATTGAACTTATCGAGTCGTAATAAAGGATATTTAAGTGTTGAAGCCGAAAAACGCGCGAACAATGTAACAGAAGATACATTATTTAACACGTCGATTAATGTCGAAGAACTGCATTATTATAACAATGGATTCGATATACAACCAGAAACTAGAGCCGTTGAGCGTATGAACTTTTATAGTACAAACTCCAATGATAAAGCAGTTAATCCATACAACTTAGAATTCGGTGTGATTAGCCATGATTTATACAGCGTAGTTCATGGTAGCAAAGAACTAAAAATCGATGAAAAAGTACGCGTTAAAGATAAAGTTTTCGGAGTTTTAGGAAAGATACCCGGAGGAGAACAGAATACCGAGCCTTTATGGAGGACCGTTAAATGCGGTGTTACTAAACAATTTGACGGAATAGAAACGTTAAAGGCTGATGGAAACAACTTTCTGTTCGATTTAGATAGCCTAGGTTTACCTAATAAAGTCGATCCTATTACGATGAAGATTCGTACTATACACTATGACGATGGGCATGGAAGCTCAGATGATGAAGATTATGGTTGCAATTACTGGAATGATGATGATTTTGCTGGCGGATATGATTGCCATCCCGTATTATATGTAGCTACCGGAGATGATTATCATGAAGCAGCTTACGGAAAGAGTGTACCGAAAGATTTCGCGGAAACCGCAGTTAATGTAAAATTCGAAACCAATGTGGCCGTTTGCGGTACATATAACCAGGGTACGGTATATAATATGAGCAACATGACACTTAATGCAACAACCATTCAGGGATATTATTATACTATCCATATCTTAGCCGATGATGGTAAAGAAGGTTCTCGAATAGAAATAGACTCTAGCAATGGCATGCCTAAATTTACTGATAATGCTGATACTGACCAAACTTCCAAAGAAACCAGAATAAGTCGTTACGGTACAGGTTTACAATACTTTTTCGGTGGAAATTGTTCAAAAGAAATCTTCGATGCATATCACAGTAGAGGTTTAACGGTTTATCAGTTATTCGATCCTGGATCTGATGCATATGTTGATGATGCTGGCAAAATTTATGGTAGAATCATTAATGGCGTGAGTGTAGCCAATAGAGCATTTGAATGGGACTATGATGTAGTATTTAACGCATGGAACTTAGCATTATGGATCATGCGTGGTTTTCCGGATAATAATCGCACTGACTATGGTAACGTGGATATGAAAGATTTATATACGACAACTGATGCTGGACTCGCATTAGCGGCATTCTTTGATTATATCTATCATACTAACGGTATTAGATTATTACTTGGTCCATCGCTTAAACAGATCAACAATGCTATAGGCCCATATGGTTCAAGCAAAGATCATAAGGGTATTAATGAGGACGCCGAAAGATATGACAATATTACACTTAAAGGAGCATCGTGGAACGCTATTAATGATAATAAACCGGATCGTGCGGCTGTATACAATGCTTTGAGCGATCATCCTAAAGCGGCAGCAGCTGTGTATGTCGATCGTGATTTACCGTTGTATGAAGGCTCTAACACATTAATCGGTAAGAGCGGTGTCGGTAGAAATTATTGGTCTAAAGGTTATACTGCAGGAACTGGATATAATGATAACAGTTATCGATCGGAATGGGGTTATCAAATGGCAGACGCTAGACGCCTTTCAAGACATAGCGAAGGTAGACTACATTTAGACCATTATTCATGGGAGTGGCATGTAGATAATAACTTTGACTCTATCACGGATCCTAAAAATAACAATCTTTGGCACGGTGTATTTATGTTACAAGCCAAAAAACAAGACGAAGAACACGATTATAATTCTCCATTTAACTGGGATCAAGGTCCATTCCATGAAGTTTCACCAGAAGCGAAAATCCATAATAATGAATACGGCGTGCGCAATAAGTTAGTTGATTGGACTAATGGACTTGCAGATGGTGGTTGTAGGGATTATCTTGACACTTCAAAAGCTAAATATAAACAAGGATGGGATGGTATAAATGGTGACTGGACATGGGACCATCAAAATCCTAATATACGAATTCGTTTACCGTTCCTATGGCGTTATCTTAAATCGCTTCGTGAAAGGGGTATCTATACAGATGGCCAGTTAATGCCATGTGGTATAGAACTTCATTACTGTAGTTATAGGAAATCGTTAATGAGTTCCGTTACAAATGCCGAGCATACTATCCCTATCACGACAGGTATGATAACGGCTGTGAACGGCGCAAGTCTTACTAGTGAACAGAAAAGGAATAATGAAGCCATATCCCGACTCAATAAGGGTAACTGGCAGGCGGCTATTAGATCACCCTCAAGCGTTACGTTTGCAGAAACGATACATGATACATATGCGATTACACGGAATACTATTACGGAATGGTATAACATGCTAAATAAACCAGAATTCTATACACCTCTTATACGAAACATTCTATCTGGAGTTAGAAAGCATAGTGATAAACTAACGGCAATGTACCGTACTAAGCGCTACGTAGATGATGTTGCTCAGTATGTTGACCTAAAGAATGGTAAAACGATATACAATTTACCTATTTTACCTTCTATTTCCATGTTCGGCGCATCCGATGATATTAATGGATCGGTTGATGAATCTGTTGTTATGACTTCGGATATGAAATTAACATATAACGTTCCGCCAAACTTTAATCTCGATACGGCTAAGACAACTAATGTCGCTATAGGCATAACTTATCCTCCTACGATACCGGATGGTCAGAGTGCAAATCAGTTTACTGCTATATCTTCCGGGTTATATGCTGATTTATCAAATCTCGATGGAGACACTATAGGATGGATTGTTCCAATACCTACTAAAGCTAATCTCGCTTTACTGAATGCGTATAACGGATCCTGGAGGCATAATATGTCTTCTGTAATACCATTAACGATATCCAATCTATACTCATTATTAGAAGAGTTAAATAATGCTAAATTGCACTGGATTGGTTGGGTAAATAGCGATAATATAGCTTGCTTAACGGCTTCTGACCTGAATAAATATATTCATATCTGCCGTGATAATAACGCTCTATCGTCATTAATCGGTGGAGATGTATCCGTGATTCCTACGGTTTCCTTAAAGATAACTCCATACTTTAATAAATCCACTGAATGCACCACCGATGGGGTTAAATGCACGCAAAGCGATAACGTTAAAGAAGAATGCAAAAATATAACACCATTTAGCGTTAAGGTTGAGTTAGATACGCGCGGAACAGATGATTCTCTTAAAATGATAATGATTAGGGATAAAATAGAAGATGATGTGGAATATAATATACTCAATATATCCAATAATGTTTCCGTTAAAGGTAAGGATATAACCACTTATATGACAACCATTAGCTATAACAAAGATAAGGTAGAGTTTCCAGCTATGCTACAGCCGTTATAAATTATTGTCTTTATTTTTACCATTAAACAATATGGAATTCACTTTCGCTACAGCAGTAGATAATAACGGTCAGTTATCCGGTATCATCAAAGAAGGCAATGTTAACGAGAAAGGAGAAATTAATTATACAAAGTCCGAAGAAATTACAGAGCATCCTAGCTTCGAAGAAATAATCGCTGATGAGATTCTTAAAAGACTTTATGGTATCGATTCCCATCTGGCGAAGAAAACTCTTAAGGAAGAAGTGTTTAACGATGTTCGTAAGAGACGAGGTATGCCAGTTATTAATGAAGCTAAGCCCGTCAAGAAACCAGTTAAGCCTGAACCAGTAAAGACTGATGAAGTAAAAATAGGTGTTAATGTAAAAGAACTTAACGATGATGAGTTTATCGAATTCACTAAGCGCAGAGTTCAGAGCAATAAGGAATTTGAACGCTTTAAGGCCATTAAGTCTAAGATTCGTTCTACATTAGAGGGGCGTACATATAACGAACAGGCATTTAACCTATTCGTTAAGCTTCATGATATCGATAAGCGCGGATTTTTTAACCGTAGTGAAGAAGATAATGCTACAATCGCAGAAGCTATTAAGCTCTATGGAACAGCGTAAAAAATAGCTATAATGTTTTTATAAATCTATCACGAAACGGTTACTATAAAGTACATCCAAGATTGACTTTATATGGTATGCGTTTAACAGCTTTTCATCTACTGGTTCCGTTATGAATCTTCTATTATTAAACACGGTGATCATCTTTATCATATAGTCATGAATTTTCTTGAGTTTGGTTTTATTTATCGTTTCCGTAGAATGATTGTTAATGGTATCGATAAGATAGTTAAATGTTACTCTATTTTTAGAGCAATTGTTAGAGATTATATATTTCAATAACTCTCCTGGACGGATATCTAGAATATCGTTCAAACATACGCAACTTATATATAAAATGCAAGCCCAGATGCGTACTCTGTTTAACGTTAATTGACTTAACGGAACTTTATAAACGGAAGCTATAAAGTTATATACGGTATGGATTTTCTTATCCGTTATACTATAAATTAGGATGTTATCATAGTACTCCAGAATCGAATAATATATCAATGTATCTAACCTTCCGTCAATCACTATATTTTTAGTTTGATTTCGTTCTATTATATCATTAAATCCAAGGAAATCCTTACGATTAATCCGTTCAACGATGCAATTTTTTATGAAAATATACGTATCATCGACTTCACGAACAACAACGGTTTTATTATATGCTCCATTCGCTGCCGTGAGCATAGTGGTTATATTAATAAAAATAATTAGTTGTTACTATTAATTCAAGCATTATGCTTAATATATGATACCATTACATCAATAAGGTAATGATTGAAATCATATTCATCAGTCCAACCGAGTGAGCGTATTTTATCTATGTTAAGTGCATAACGGGTATCATTAAAGATTCTATCTTCAATGTTAATGATTATCTCATCATCTGGACGAGATAACCACATCTTCTGCTCTTCGGTTAGCATATTAAATAACCTCGATTCATGGTGCATATTATACTTCATTTTATGGGCTAAATCGATAATGGAAATCTCAAAATCGGTACCGATATTATACACTTCATGGACCTTTCCATCATGGATAATCCTATCATATGCCTCACAGAATGAATCAACATGAAGGAAATTCCTTACTACTTTACCATTACCGTGAATCGTTATTGGCTTACAGTTAAGCATCTGTTTCATAAACTTAGGGATAACCTTTTCTTCATGCTGTAATGGTCCGTAAATATTATTCGCTCTGGTAATTACGATAGGCATCTTGTATGAACGGATATAGCTTTGGCATATCATTTCAGCGGCCGCTTTAGTAGCAGCATAAGGATTAGTCGGTGCGAATAGAGTTTGTTCATCCGCCGGGAGTTCAGTAGGTCCATAAACCTCATCTGTAGACATATGGACAAACCGTTTAATCTTACCATATTGGCGCGCGCATTCTAGCAAAACATGGGTACCCACGACGTTATTCTTACTGTACACAACACTGTCGTTGAAGGACATATCAACAGCAGTATAAGCGGCTAGATGTATAATACAATCTATATCATACATCCTAAGCACCGCCATTACAGATTCCGCATTACAGCAATCGATAGGGATAAACATAAAGTTATCATCGTCAATGTATTCTCCCATGCGCTCTACGTCTGAACAATAACTCATCTTATCGACTCCGTAGAACTGTGTACGTGGGTATTTACGTACTAAGTACTTAGCCAGATGGGATGCAATGAAGCCTGCCGTGCCGGTAATCATCACATTATTATACGGTAATATTTTATCCTCTAAGCTCATTTCTTAAGCGAAAAATACGATAGCAGGGTATAAAGAATAAAATAAGATGAAAAATACACTTATACGCTTATACCGAGGATCGATACATGAATAACCCTAAGGCAATACAAAAATAGCATGGATATTTTTATTAATATATTGTTTTATTTTTGGGGTTTTAAACATATCTACATTCATTGACGCCTTTTGCGCATGTGATCTTTAGTAGAATACGCCCTTCGGTATAGCAGTCACCGGCTGCTCTAAGGACTTCGTAAGCTCTTCTGGATTCAAGCTCACGACCAATATAATTACTTGACCGCCTTATGATATCGCGTTCCGAGGGTTCAGATCCTGATCTACGTACGCTATCAGAAGTACTGAAACGAAGAGGAGGCATATTTAAACGATATATATTTAAAAATAACCGTTTTTCACTATCACTGGAAACCCCTAAAATACCCCAATTTACAGCATATTTTGGCGTTTTACGCTAGTTCTATGGCGCCTACGCATAGAGCGTTCTTGCTCCCTGGGAGGCTCTGGATCGGCATCTTTATGGACTCTTTTAGCCATCTCCCGTATATAGTAATCCCTATAGGATTCGCTTCCGGATGGGGCGGTATCCATGCTCATTCCCTGGGCTTCCTCACCGGGTGCCAATACCCTGCCATCTACCGAGGGTTTCATATGTGCTATCTGGGCGTTGATACGCTTAATGGCGTTGTCTATCTGGATACGCTTATAGTCTGAGTTATAGTCCCCGGATTGGACATCATTGATGTAATCCCTTTCACATTGCTCATAATCGCCATGACTTTGGGTATACCCTTCTTCCATAAGCCGCTCATTGAAATCCTCTATGGACTGCGCCATTGCTTCCGGTTCAATGTAATGAGAATCACCCGTAACATACTGCATCCCTTTACCGTTGCGATAAAACGGGAGTAAAAATATAGATTATACATAAAGACTATCATTACCACTATCTTCGAAGAAGCATATATAAGCTAAATTTCCCATAAAGACGATGAAGACTATGGCTAAAATAAAGGATAATATACTATCTATTATATCCCCAAATGTCACGCGTTTCTTTACAGTAAACTGTTCTTTAGAGACGAGTTTCTCTGCCGGTTTATCATATGGCCTATTCACGGACGTTACTTTACGTTCTTCTTCACTGGTGGCCGTAAACCTCTCTTTATTATCAAGCAATCGGGCTACATCGTTATTTTTCCTATTTATATCTGCCACTTGGCGTTTTATAGAAGGGATTTCATTAAAGTATCTATGCATGTGATGTTCCATGCTAAAGTTCCGTATTTGCTTGGTGTCTATGTTTAAGTTAGGTCTCGCCATATATTTTACAGTGAGAGAACCGTATTAATGACTATCTAAAATATTTATGAACGGACTATATATGGATACATGTCTGTAAGGACTACCTTTTTACGAATATTTACTGTACCACCGGTAAGGGTTCTAGCTGTTTTGTTACGTAATTGATTAAGGACTAAATCGATTTCGCTAGCCATACTATGTGACGATGTATCCATTTCATCATTATCCGAATAGTTATCATATTCGGATTCATATCCGTTTTTATCTTCATCGCTACTCTCGTTCGTACCAATGAGTATGATATTTTCTCCTGTGGCGTTTTTCTTACCATTTTCATCATCAGAATCCGTCGCTTCTTCAAAGGATCCACCTAACATTCCCATGTCTAAGCGACCATCTTCGGCGCGGTAATTATATGCATTTCTACTACGCTCGCTTACACGATTTCCTTTAACGCGGATTTCATTAGTGACACCGCTATAACCTTTCATGGCAGATGTTTTTCCTAATCTAACATCACCGCCTTGAATTCCTAGCATGTTATTAGCGAAATCGTTAGTGGATGTGGTCGTATCATCAAACCCATCTAAATCTTCGCCGCTACTGTTCAAACCGCCACCAGCCATGTTTTCGATTGCACGGGTAGCATCACTGCCACCAGTAAGACCATGTTTATCTATATGCTGATCTAGGACTTCTACATCTAACATGTTTTGTTCTACTTCGTTGTAGTTATCTTCAGTATCGGAACGGTTATCGCGCTCAATACCCGAATCTTCATAATTATCTCTATGGATAGCATCTATCGCATCATCAAATGTAGATTCATGAAGAATACCATCTAATGTCTTTTGTAAATCTCTCTCATCATTACCACTAACATTAGCGATATAAGACTTAAAGTATGCGTTAAGCTCACTCATTACATCGGCATTTGTAGCGTTATAGCTATCCGACTTACTATTAGCGAAATCAATACCATTATATTGTTCAGCATCCATTTCCTTTCATCGAATATAAAATGACTCTTGAAGATACCGTTGAGCAGGTGTTGAGTAAAATCGAAAAAACAAATGATTATGATCAGTATGTTAATATTCTAAAGCAATCTTTCGGTCCGATTGTAACTAAAGAATATCCTAAGACGGATGGTTATGACGGACGGAAATATTCTGTATATTATCAGTTCTGCGCATACCAATTAATGGATGAGATAATAGTAAAGAAACATCTAGTCATGCCGTTCTACGCGCAACTATATGGATTAACTGTCATACCATCGTTATACCATACCCTTAACGTAGGATTAACGCATGAAGAATGGGAAACCAAAAAGCAAGAAATTTCAGACGGTATAGATAAAATATTCGGTTTGGATAGCACATCGGCTATCGTTACGCGTTTACGTAATATGGTATCGGTAGACACAGACAATAAACAAACTAAAGTTAGCAGTTTAGCCATGTATAATTATCTCTATGGCTTCCGTGTAGATTATGCATTCGTGGATCAACCTTTAACGAATTTGCCAAAAGATTTCAATTATGTACTCGTTAACGCTACATGTAATTTAGATAAAGAAGACGCGATCATTATGTACAAAACTATACCGAAAATGGATACTAAGTTAATCTCTAAAGATATGCTTTCAGAGTATGTACCTTACACTACATATCCTATAAAATCAGTTAAAGAACCGGTTCACATGATAAACAATAAAGCTAATCAGTGGAAAGTCGGTATCGATTATAATAATGGTTACGGTACTATCTTTACTATGATCATGGACGAAAAAGAACGTGATAAATTCCTTGCCGGTAAACTATACGGTTCATGCGACTCCACTATATTCGATATCGAAATGCGTCGACGATGGGCATTTAGGTTAAATGAAGAGAAAGAAAGTACGGATGTAGTAGAAACCCGTGTATCAAAAATACCGGGAATAGTTAATGATGTATTCAGTAAGGATAAATATTTAACGATTAAACGCTTAACTGATCGATTAAAAGAATGGCTTATAAATGATAAGGAATTCAAGTACTTTAACGCTTACATGGAGAATGCTACCGAACTACAGGAATGGACAGTAGATTTCTTAGCGAATTACATTAAAGATTATTTCGATTTCCCGTAAAAATATATTACTTATTCTTCGGTTGTTTCCGGTTCTTTTATAACGGTATATTCCTCCATGGATTCATTAACCGTTTCTTCTACAATCTCGCTTGAATATTCATCTTCTAAAGAACCTGTTGAAAGAACTGTATTAGATAGGTATTCTTTGTCTATTCCCGTAGATGTTTCTATAATGCTGCATAACATAGTTACCCATAACTTTATTAATCCTTCGGTACCTTTAGCGAACATATATACAATTGATAATGGAACTCCTGTTAGAACTAATGCGGTAATGGCAAATACTTCGCTGCATATGTTCAAGGTTGGGCGCATCTTAATCTTTAAACGGAGATAGTTTAAACGTAATGGAACCCATAGGTAAACATATACGCTAGATAATAATCGCATAAAATAATTTACTTCAAACTCAGGCATTTAAGACAACAAAAATAGACTCGTTGTTTTTAATTACGCTTAATCATTTATGCGTAATCTTCCGGACCATGATGGGTTAAAGTTCTACCGGGAAACATAGTTTGAACGATAAAATCTTCTGTTGTCGTATTATCGGAATTCGATGCTTCACTACGGTATGCGTACTCCATGTCTTCTGGCACTTCAGAGTAGTATTCTTCCTCTTCCTCGAAAGCTTCTTCTTGCCAAGTAAAGTCACTGAGATCTTCTTCCGTATCGTAATCCTCTTCTTCAAACGGTAAATCTTCAGAGTAATCGATAAGCGCATTTATCTGTTGTTCATACTCTTCCTGATCCATCTCTTCATGATTATCTTCAGGTTGTTCGTTTAACTCGATTATCCGTGAACGAATATCGTCTAAGCCATTGTAGTAATGAGAACTGTTAAGGTATTCGATTAAATCATATAGAGGACGATTCATACCAGGGAAATGACTATGGAAGTATAGCTCAGAACATAGATGCGCATCATATAAAGCATTGTGTGCTCTGTTTTCACCATAATTAGAGTTATATTCCCAGTTAGGATTAATGCGTTGAACAGTTTGACTTAGGTTTTCATAGCGACCTCTATAATGTTCGCTTTGCTTGGTATTTACTACCGTTTTTCCTATCAAACATGATATATCGATATTATGCAACAAGCATTCTCTAAAGATTACGCCAAAGTCAAAAGCGTTACCGTGAGATATCAACAAATCACATTGCATAGCAACATTAATGAATTCTTCACAGACAATCCTGCTAGGAACAGCATTTATGCGTTCATTATCTGAGATTCTGTGAACCTCATAACTGTCAGGAGTAGAGGCATTAGTACCATCAAATCTTACAGTCAAGCAGTTTTCATAAACGGTTACTTGATCGATATTTTTAACTAACATTCCTAACTGGATTAATCTACAGCTAGACCAGTCAGAGTAGTTATTATATGGGACTCCTGTAGTTTCTGTGTCAACGAATAGGTAATGCATATTCAGTGGAGTATTGCGATCAACTTGTTCGTTAGCGTAGTATGTAGACATGTTATGCGTTACCGATATAATAAAAATCACTCGCCAATCGGTAAAAATAGAGCGGAAGTTTTTAATAGCTGCTCCAATGATATCTCCTACGGGAATGGTAATGTCCGTGTACACCTATAGACCGTATTTCATGCATAGTTTGGCTTATAGCATTAAAGGCATAATCCTTACACAAATCGCTTACTAGATTAAGGAAATCAATGTTATCTTCATGGAGATAATCGTTAATGAATAACTGTAATGCGCTAGCACTTACACGCTTTCTACACTGGGTCTCCGTTAATGGATCTTGCGTAAAGGTTTCCGCATTAATTCCGAGCAGTCTACGGATTCTGTTGTATATCATTAACAGTTCTTCATTAGTTAATGTATTAACGTTTCTCCTTCTACGTTTAAGCGTTACGGTTGTGTTTCCTAAGGAATTATTAACGCCATGCTTATATATGGTCTTAAACAATTCTTTAAGCTTTATCCTTTTAGTCATGCCGGAACGGACTACATTAGATAGATTTGTTTCGTGACGAACATGCTTTATCATATCATCAAGATAGCGTTTATCGTTATCAATATTGTCTAGATAATTGAGCAAATGATAAGTCATTTCGTTTGATGTGAATACCCCTAAGCTCTCGCAATATCCATAGCTATATGATGCTTGTTTGATGTTCGCGGCAGTGATGAACATAACGTTTTGCTTGTAGCGAGAATGCATTGCGATTGTTCCGCTATAACATGCTTCAACGATACACAATACACGTGAAACTCTTGAGGCTAGTTCATTAATGACATTGCCGAATTCATCACTATATATTGGTTGATCGAAGGCATTTGGTGTGGATAACATATCGTATGCTCCATGGTTAATGTATATTACTAATACTTCAACGATATCTTTTAAGAACCCGCCTTTACCAGAAGGAATTGTAGATAAAACCTTAAAGAAATTGTCTTTATTAGCATCCGCTCCTGTATAGTTAATGATATTGGGTTTATATATATCCGGACCGTAACATGTATGATAAACGGTATTGTTTGACTGTTTCGGTATATCGTTATACGATAATGTTATTATGTTTTCTGGTAAGAATCCACGGTTGATTAATACGGTTCTCCACGCATAAACATCCGCTTGATGTCTATAGTTGGACCATCCCTTTGAACCGCACATAATTACTGCGTAATTTCTTACAGTTCCAGCATACGCTAGATGTATGAACAGAGATAGCATTTTAACACGATAACCTTTAAAGAATAATCATTTAACCGAATATCCTTGAATACAAAAATAACGCTAATATTTTTATTTGAACGTGAAGTAATGTACCATCAACAGTACTATTACGAATAGCTGAGCAGCTACTAAACAAAACATAGTTAAACGGCTATTTTTAAGATCCGTTGTTAAGGTTTCGTTATGCTGAATCAGTTCTTCTATTTGTTTAGTGTAATCTACTGTTTCCTTAGGAGTTTGCATCTTTGCAACCTGCTTCTTTATACGTTCTTCGAATCTCTTGATATCTTGCAGCAAAGTGTTATGCTGAACATACATTGTTGTATCGATGTTTTTAATACGCTTATCGACTGTATCGGTTAGTTCGGACAAGGTATTTTGTATCATTTCATCGTTCTTTTGAGCGATATCATCAAGGATTTTGTCAGCATGGTTACATAAGCCCTGTGCACGGAACTCCGCATAGCTAATCTTCTTATGGATCCAACTATTCTCCCATGGTATGGAGTTATTCATTATTTCCATTGTAGCGAGTGTGTTATCATGTATCAGTTCATGAACTTGTTCGATAAACTTAAGCGCTTCATCAGGGATTATCATATAATGCCTATCTTCATCGAATTCGCATTCTATTATCCAGTGAACTCTGTATATCTGGTATCCATTGATCAGTGCTTCAAAAGATTGTGTCTTAGGGCGCTGAATTATGGAACATTTACGAGTATCTATGCGATTATCTTCAAGGTATTCACGTATCTGCTTCTCACTTATTATATTATCGGTAGGCTTAAAGCTATAAGCGTTTATATACGTATGCATTAGGAATTTAACTGTGGGTTCTGGTACTTCTGGCAATTCTTCACAAAAAGCATCTGGGACGGTTAAAACTACGTCGAAGCAGTAATCAGAGCACATCAAGATGCCGCTTTAAAAATAATCAATTTATATCTACTTTAGCATGGGAACGGCCTTACAACCTCCGCGATGTTCCATATCGTTAACTCCCATAAGGACTTCCTTGTTGATTTGTATGGTAACGATTAGGGTTACAATGACACCAATCATAGTTATAACTGGGCAGACAAATGCAGCGAAATCTTTGAAGTCTTGGCTAAGAAGCATTTCCAGAATAAAAATAATAGTAATTACGGGTATAGGTTTCGCTTAGATACCATAAATAGCTTTAAATCCTTCACGCTTTTTACCACTGGTAACTCCGACGAAAACAGAACCGATAAAGCCGACAACAAGCATTATAACTGGGAGATTATCAGGTATAGCACGGCGTGTTGCAAACTTACCGCTGAGTTTAGCGATTTGTAGAGCGATACCGAAAGCGAGCACTATTGTGAATATCCACATGATGATTGTGATAGTGCTTTCCTTAACTTCCATTAGGCAGACCATTTTTCAGTTATGCAAAATCCTAGAATTATCAATAACGATTACGCGGATAAAATATGTACTTAACGTTATTCATATTAAGTATCATAGAACCGAATAAAGTAACGCTTATAGATTCTAACGGAATCGTTAATGAAACTTCGTTCAATGATACGATAAGTATAGTTACGGAAAACTATAATCATTTCATGTTATTACATAGAAGAATGTTATTAACGTTATACAATATGCATTACGTAATACATAATTAGCACTTTCGTGCCATATAATGCTGCTCGCTTTTAGCGAAGCCAAAAATAGTTTTGAAGTTTTTAATGATGGGTATTGTAATAGCTTATCCATTGCTGCTTAACCAATCCTGTAGGGCGTGCGCTTACAGGTAAAGCGAAACATTCTTTAAAGTCCTGAACTAGATCCTTAAACTCTTCCGTAATGTTAGTAACATTAACCGCACTAGCATAAGCGGTATAACTATTATTGATGCGGTTGAATGTCTTTTTGGCTATCGTTTTATCTGCTGTAGTTCCGCGCTTGCTATATGTGCGAGTATCACAGAAACGATCTGACATTATTGTTAATCTTTTAATAATAATCATTTACGAATTACAGCCAAAAATAGAGTAAAGGTTTTTTAATTATTTATTCATCTTCTTCCTCCATATTTGCTAGGAGTTCTTGTTCCTGGGCGCGCTGATCATTTGGATCAACTTTCTTTACCGGAGCAGCTTCACCATCATCTTCAATGGCATCGAACAATGAATCCTCAAATGCGGACTGTGTAGCAGTCATCATAGCTTTACGCTTATAGATAACGGTTTCAGCATACCATTGTGTTTTTGGTTGACCCTGTGCGTAAATGGCATATTCTGTAGAAACTCCCATAAAGAGCGCTGCATCATAATGCGAAGACCATTTAGCCTTGTTATAATCATTGTTATAAACACCGTAAAACTCCTGCAATTCATTGAAGTCCATAACGTGATTTCTATGGTCACGCTTAGGAGTCTTTGTAAAGAGCTGTGGTGGGAAGTTAACTGGTGTTGAACCTGGGATCTGAAGGTGGAACCTTAAGGATCCTTCGATAGTTGTAGCCATAATCGGTTCGCCAGACTCATCCGTCTTCTTAGTCTCATAACGGAATCGCTTAAAGCATGGAACAATGCTACAGCGCTTATCCTTAATAACCTTCTTCATCTCATTACCCATCTTAATAGCCTTATCGTTACGTTGAATGAGTACCTTAACGAGATTCATAATGCTATGCTGCTTTTCTGGGCTAGTAGATTCAACATAGAAAACGCCATCGCCAGAAGTCTTTTCCCAAGTAGGTGGATGCTCAAAGTATGTGTAGAATGCATCATTCATATTGGATTCTCCACCTGGAGCGCCGATATGAGCACAAAGCTTAGCGATGAGATTCTTATCGTCATCTTTCTTGGAAAATTCAGCAAACTTAGCGGCAGAAGCAACTAAAACGAATTCAAGAACTGTGCTATAGATTTGATCGATTCTGAGCATAAGTTCATCTTCAACAGAACCTTCACCAGAGTCTTTATCGATTCCGATTGGAGAAATCGATAAACAGACCTTATACTTGGTCATATCAGCCTTACCGTCCTGAAGATATGGCTTTTTAACCATGATTGGCTTAAGTGGTGTTTCTGGATTACCATAACGAATAGTAAATAGGTTAGTAAAAGCACCTTCCGTACCATTACGCATGAAAAGACGTGGGGTAGCAAATTGTGTACCAAACATCTTCTTAACCTTACCAGTTGAATCCTTACGGACTTTAACTTTTCCGATATCCTTATTGAAGACATTAGAACCGAGTGGCTTTGTGAACCATGGATTCTCGATGTACATTGAGGAAGAACCATCAAGTGCACCGATAATGGTCTTTGGAAGAGTAACGTTAGCTGGATAGATAGAAACAATCTGAGCAGACATGTTGGGTGTTAGATGCTGATAAAAAAATCATCTCGTTTTTAGTTTGACCCTAAATCCCAAAAGGAAAAATAAACGAAATATCTTTCCACGAGAGCATTAATTAAATACATTTATAGGACAATGGTTTTTAAGCACTTTTTACGTGTCCGATATAACTAAATCGCTAGGCTTATCTACATGCCTACAATCCTTATTGGAACATACATACCACATATCGCCTTTACGATCTCTTAGATATCGCATTTTAGTGGAACATTTCTTGCATTTCCTTTCACAGAGCTCGCATGTAGGATCTGTAGCGAATCGTGGAATGGCATTATGAAAAGCCCTAAGGATATCACCGCTTATACTGGTCTCTTCGGTGGTTGAGTTAAACTTAACGCCAATCGTAATCGATTGTCCGGGTTTGATTTTATCGACTTCTTTACCACATTTAGAGCAATAAATACTCAATTTATCATAGAATAGGAACCCTCTACAGCATTTTGAGACAAATTCGTAAGGATTATAGGATAAAACCTTATGTTCATGAGTTTCGTTAGAAGAACCGCCTTCCATAGTATCTTCAAGGATTGCTGGAGTGTATGCTGTAAACGCTTCATCTACCTCATATTCATCATCACTTCCGCTTCCGAACATCATATACGGTTCATCATAGTTATTGTGTGGATCTAACATTGTTAATTATGGAAAATAAATCAGTTAACTTTTACCGTAAATCGGGCTATTTTCCTTGATTTCCTCTATACATTACGCGTACACGATTTTCTATCGATTTGTTTGGGATTTTGCAAGTGATTTTTTTAATGAGGATAACTCCTACATTATGTCTCCAGTCAAGATTTCTGCTATCAAGACTCACGTTCCAACTATCTCTAGGATATCCGCTTCCACGGTTAACGTTAATAACTATATCGGAAGGCGCTCTCTGCGCAGTGTTTCCAGAAATGGTAGCGATGGAACCGACGATGATGAACAAATCATTGCTGTCCCAGGATGGGATGATGATTCTGATGAAGAAGTTGCTGAAAATACACAGCAATCCGATAACGAATCCACCAATTCTTCCCGTGAACCGACTCAGTTTGATTCGGATAGCGAAACGGAAGAACAACCGCCAGCTCCAAAGCGTAAGCAAGTACGAGCCGTTAAGGGCGATTCATCAAAGGAATCATCGAAATCGACAAAAAAGACAGAAAAACGCGAGAAAAAGACTTCAAATAAGAAGGAAAAGGAAGTTTCTGAAGAAAAACCTTCAACTAAGCGCGGTAAACAACCTAAAAAGGATGAAAAACCTGCTCCAGCTAAAGGAAAACCGAAGAAACAACCGGTAGAAGAAACGCATATCAGCGAGACTTCTAAGACGATTTCCTTTGAGTCTGAAGACGAAGATGTAAAGGTAACACCTGCAGATGAAAAACCACAGAAACCAGCGAAAAATAGGACCAAATCTCCTGAAAAATCGCCGAAGTTGGAAGAAGCGGACAATCACCGTAAACGCCAACAGCAGTTACCTAACCTCGTCGCTAAGAAATCCAATAAAAAGAGTGTAAATAGACGCAAATTAACTGATTCTATCGACGATGATGTTTTCAAGGAATATCGTGAGGCAATTACACCGTTCTTCGAAACCATAGGAAATGACGGTGAAGAAGTTAGTCCAGATGATCGTTTCGCCGAAATGGATGACTTTTACGCATCTGTCGAGAAATTAGCTTCTAAGATGGAGAAAGAGCTAGGCGATAATTATTCTAAGTATAATCTTCAGATTAAGAAATTGGACACTAAACGCTCAGAACTTCAGTACATTGATGGAGAGAAGATCGTGAAAGCGAAATCTCCTGTAAACGGACAAGATATTCTGAAATTCTTTAGGATGAATCCGATGAAGAAGGTCTTTGAAGCCGAGGATGTAGAAGCGTTTCTTATGGGTTCATTCATTAATACCGTTAATGTTCTATCCATTGATACTAAACACCTATCATTGCTCGATTATGATAGATTGACATTGTTTAGCCATTATAACGATGTCGATTATCAGAAACCTAGCGCGCTTACCTATAATATGCCCGCTTATATCAGGCTCATTAGTAAGCTCAATAAATGGACATTTTCCGCAGTATTCGAAGCGAGGAGTAATTGGTTATGCTTAATCTCAGATGCGGATAGAGAGAAGATATGGGATTCCGCTGTAAGATCTTTCGATGCATTCAAGGAAGAAGATAACTCTATAAGCGAGAATATTTTAAACATCTGGGATAACCTTATCCATAGCCAGTACGTTAAACAATACATTATGTATTGCGCTACACCGAATGCGCTTTTCGGTAAAATCTTTAAGCTATTCCTTGAAACAAGCGACTATAATGATGATATGATCGCGCTGTTTGAAGGACCGCTAGAACCGATCGCAAGTATGTTTACGCCAATTCACTTCGGTTATCGTGGAGTGGAATATGGTAACGCGGAAGATAAACCGACATTCACGGACCTGGTTAAGTTAACTGATGATCCTGGAATGTATGATCCCAGAAACTATGCTTGGATTGCGAGGTTAACCTAATAAAAATAATAAGGGTTATTTAAAAAACCTTATAGCTATTTTTGTATTATAACCCATTAAAGATCTTGGTGTGGAACGGGTGTACGTTCGGCGTATTTCTGATTAGATCCACCGAATAACCATGAACCTATCAATATACCGAAAAGTAAAGCGATTATACAATAAACTATAACGCTACATGAATCTGATATCGGTGCGAACTTTTCAGCAAGTATCTTCTGAACTCCTTCAAGCTTTTTACAGTTATTGTCTTTATTGCATGCAGTCTTTAAACGATTAATTCTATCATTTAGAGTCTTTACCTTTGATTTCTCAGCCTCTAACGCAATCCCTCTTTCATCGTATTGCTTGTTCAAATTAGTTATATCATTATCCTTTACATTAATCTGATATTCCAGTTCGGTTATCTTTTCTTTGTTTTCATTATCGATTTCGATATAATTCTTAATAGCTGTTTCGTGATTAGCTACTGTTTCTTTACATGCTTTATGTTGTTTTTCGTCATAACTACATGTAGATTGATTATCAGTCGCACCACTAGCACCGACTCCCATTTAATGTATGCAATATATAAAAATATAGCAAACATATTTACCAACCGGAAACATACGGTGTTCCTCTATTGTTGCACTCAAAAGACCAAGACTTATTGAACGGTGAATTCCTGTGCTTCGTCCGTTCAACGGGTCTCTCTTTAGTTTTAGTACAATCGATTATATGAATTTCATGGGTTTGTACGCAATCGCGGTTAGCATTACCGGAATCATTAATGATATAATTATCGCGATTCGCTTCTTTTCTACCACGTTCATGCAGTCTGAGTTTTTGCCTTAAAACTTCACGTTCTTCTTTTACTAGATCGGGATGGACAAAGAATATCTTATCTTTAAAGTTATCGTTGAACTTATCATTCCATTCGTAATCTCGGACTACATTATATAACTTATTATTCTTTAGGCGTATAGTATTGTTTTCATTATGTTCGATATACTTAGATAACTGAACTAAATCATCATAGCTTAACTCAAGTAAATCAGTATTGTTCCTACGCGTACCACCTAAAGAATTGTTTACGCGTTTACGTAAACCGGATTCCATCTCTACAAATGGTACTTCTAATGCAATCAAATCATTATCATATTTATGTCCGTCGAGAGTATAAATATCATCCGCATCACGTTTTTGTAGAATGTATATTGATTTACTATCTGCTGTAGCAAAAGTCCTTACAGGTTTCTTACTAAATGTATCCGGTTGAACAAGTATCGGCGCTTTATGTGAAGTAGGATCATCAGGGAAAACATCATATATTTCTCCTTTCTTAACTAACTGTACAAAGTTTCCTTTATTGTATGTATCTTTACGTTTACCAGGAGAATCATCCAAATAATATGAACGCTCATAAAGTTTAATCCTGTTAGTCTTTTCATCATCTGTAACTGTTTTAGCATTAGCCTCGTAACGTTCGATTTTGTTGTATTTTTGATCGGTGCGTTGACGTTCTGAACTATGACCGAATTCTTCAACAATTGCCTTATCAACGGTAACCTTTTGATGCTTATCGCATGTGTTTAATTGACCGAATTTATTAGCAGTAAGATCGTATCTACCGAGCTGTAAAATGCTTTCATTCTTAAGATATACATCAGCTTCACGTTGTCTCCTTTCACGTTCAAGCTTTTCGGGGCTATTACGCATTCTAACATTAGCGAGAACCTTATCACCATCAGTTCTATACGGGCGCTGGAATGTTTCTTGACTGGTACGTAATCTTTCATCCGGTGAAGGAATAAGCGGTTGTGCATGCGGTGTATTAGTATCGGTAGTTAGCAGCATAGAATTATATACTTCATCCATAGTCTGTCCTGGACAACGCATCATTTCCATATTCTTTGACCATGTGTTCGAACTATAAATCTTATTACGATTAACATCCTTTAAGCGTTCTGGAAGATAGTTTCCTAGATGAGCTTGATCGTTAATAGTTCCGCCTGTGCGTATATCAAAAAGTCCTTCTTTGCCGGAAGGATTTGAAGTTTTAATAGCTTTAGCTGGAGTATATGTTTTCCGGCGCATCGTTGAAAGATTCTTTTCTACTCCTTCTTGTTCAACGCGATCATTCATGCGCATATTAGTAGTTTTAGTCGCAAAAGTGCCACCGGTATACGCATTTGCGAGTAATTGGCTAGACTTCGCGAATCCTATATTAGTATCTAGAATAAAGTTGTCTCGCGCTTGAGTAGAAACTGGTAATCCTCTGTATTTAGCCATAGATAATGAAGAAACATCCATGCGTATTTACCATCCACAAAACCTATCCTTACATGCTCTATTATGATAGCTTATTTTTATCAAGTATGTATCAGAATGCTTTCCAGTAGCGATTTTCGTTCATTTTTTATGGTAAATGATGAATATTTCTTCACGGATAGTCCATATACACGTTATACGGGTATATTAGAGAGTTATTGTAGTGATTCGTCTATAATAGAATCAATTATAGAGTATGTCATGAATATCTATAAACATGATAATATCTCCATAAATTTAAACGTCGATGGTTACCCGTTTTTCGTCAGTTTACCGAAGCAACATTTACACTATACGTTAAAGGATATCCTATTAAATCCTATACGTTTATTAGGAATACAGTTAAGTGTGAATATGGATAACGAAAATACGGAAAATTTACACAAAAACACCAACATCTTAACGAAAAATCAATACATAAAAATGCTTAAGATTTTACAAGCCAAAATCATTAAATATGCCGTTAAAGGTGCTATTGATGATTATATACGCGCGGACGATCATCTAACCAATCAGATAATGAATGAGATTGCGATGTTCGTTCACCGTAAGGTTTTTAATGAAAGAGACTTGCGGTTAGAAAATGTAATGGACATAATGTTCATTCCTCGGTTATATAGCATAAATGATGAGTATACCATACATATATTCGACGTAAAACATCCAGTAATATTCAATGATAAATTGCACGTTAGTACAGATTTAAGTGGATGTTTTATAAGAAAATCTATATCCGAACTCCATACAGAATTGCTAACTACACTTAACCGACTAGCATTAGATGATCGCGATATAATAATCTCGATAAATGATGAGAATGATTATACATATATCAATCTTTTAATGGATAATTCCGTAAGCATAACATTTAACGTGATATATCATAAAGCGGATAACTTTAAAGATAATTGTATAGAACACTTCATCAATGGTATACAGAACGAATTCGTTAAGGATATTATATATCTACATGATAAGGAATACGGATTAATAAACGATAATTATGATTATCCTCCACATCCTCCTGAATCATTTATTGAAATCCCTAGAAGTATTACACCGTTCTTAAGATATATAGCAAAAAATCGTTAATTTAAAACCTTTAAGCTATTTTTGTTAAGTATATCATTTATGAACCGGTAAATCATTATTACAATACATAGAAAACATGGGAACATCATGTACTTGTAATGCAAGAATATGTAACTATCATAAGTCAGGCGGTTATAGTGTCGACCAAGGTGAAGCGATAGTTACATTGGATAAACAGCGTATGTGGTTGAATGATAAACTTAAAGTGTTTATGGGGGAAAACTCATTGGATTACTTTAAGTCTACCAATTCAACAGCTGCGGTTATGGCATTCAATACATTGCGAGAAAATATAAAAACAGTAACTCCAATAGAGGGCTTAGAGATGCAAACTTTCTGCGTTGATGTAGAGGATTCATATACAAAGTTAAACGCACAAAAGTTCCAGCCGAGCAAAACGATAAAAGAGGGTTATGCACCGATTAATCCACCGACTAGTTCATGTTCTACTATAATATGTATTATCGTAGGTATAATCCTATTCGGGTTAGCCGTATATGCTGTCTACAAGTACATCAACTGTCCATGTAGAAAACGCAATGAAAAAGCCCTCCAGGAGGCATTAGATTCGACGTAAATCCATATAGAACTTATTTTTATTAATCCCTTAACATGTATAGCAATAACCGTACTTTTGGCGCAAATCGTGGACCAGCTACCCGTTTAGGTGGAAAGGTAAATGATACACGCACTATCATCGGCGGTGAAGTTCAATCTAAAGCTCCCGGTAAGGAATTGTTTGTTATAGCCTTAGACTTTAGCGCGCAATATCCTGCACAAACGGAAGCCAATAACATCTCTACTAATACCAGAGTTGATGAGCGTATAGTCCATAATCCGGAACGATACGGATTGGAATGCATAAAGCATAAGCTTATACGTGATTGTTATGATAACCGTGAAGTATATTGGCTAAAGCATTCTCCTTCAAGTCCATCGTATAATGATAAGACAAAGGATATTGTCTATAGGATTGAACAGTTTAACTGTGCCTATAAGAATAACGTTGATGAACTTAAGAAAGCGCTAAATATCATCGAATCATTTGATGTTAGCGAAGAGCGCCTCGATAAAGCGATTCATAAGGTTAAAACCCTTTACCCAGAAGCGATTTGGGATGAATCTAAGAAATGCTTCAAACTGCCTACCGGAAAGAAATTGACGGTTAATAATATACCAGAAACCGTTACAAAGAAAGTTTACTATGTGCAATCCCATAAGGCAGAAAACGGCTGGACTGATCAGCATCTATCCCTTAACGAAGCCATGTTAACTGATTTACGTTTCTCGCGTAACATTGTGAAGAAACAGATGGCGAAAGCTGAAGATGAAGGTCGCGAATTCGACGCTATTAGATTTAACTCTAAACAGCTTGCCATTAAGGTTGTCTGTAACAGTACTTACGGTGCATCAGGTTCGCGTTTCTATGCGTATTACGATCCTGAAATTGGTGCATCAATTACATGGGCGGCAAGGGAAATGATTCATGATTTAACCCGTGTACTGGAATCAGAACGGGTTTACGTTGATCGTGAGTTTCTTGAGCAAAACGCTACACAATATAGTGCTCTACTTAAGTACGGTGTAGTAGAGGAGGTTAAATGTGACCCTTCTATAGATAAGCCCGAAGATATTATCGCATTATCCCTTCGAAGATTATTCGATGAATACTGGGACGTTAAAGATTACTCTTCTATCATCCGACTTAACTTGAAACCCGCAAAGATTATCTATCAGGATACAGACTCAAACTACTACGTTATTCGCTACGTTCAAGAGCTATTTAAGAATAAATACGATCCTGATAGTATCAATGAATGTATGCAGTTAATGAAAAGGCATAATGAGTTCTTCCAATCATTTATGGCGTTCAGCGTATTCCGTCCACCGATTGGCTTAGGATTTGAAGCAGCAAAAATAGTCGCACGATACTTCAATACTAAGAAACGTTATTATGGTATAGAATGGGGTCCGTGGATGACAAGTCGTTTAGCTGATGATGCTTACGAAAACGGTATACTCAAAACGCATTATAATCCATGGTGGAAACCCGGTAAGACAACTTTACCGAGAGAAGACGGTGCATACTTGCATGTCGATCCCGTTAAACTACTCGATGAAGGGTTAGACTTTGTAGCTTATATGCATCACCAAAACTTATCCGTTACGGGAATGCAATTAACGCGTAGAGATTCATACCGTTTTGCGAATTACCTTAACTTACTCGTTTACCGTGAGGACTTAATGGTATCAAAGTATATCGGTAATAATGAATGGGAAACATGCTTAAAGGATTCTCTCGAAGAAGTTATCCATAGCGTTATCAATATGTTCAAGGAGCAAATCAATTATATTGAAACTCTTGTACGTGATGCGTTAAACGATAAAGATAGAGAATATGCATTACCGAACCCATTCTTTAGGCTCAAAGACTATAGCCGTCAAGCGCAATACAAGCCGGACAAGAAAAATGATGTTATGAAAGCTATTCAGGAACGGTATAAAGAAATGGGTCGCAAACCGATTGAAGTATTTGAACGCGTAAACTATGTCGCTATGAATACACCCGAAGCAATAGACGCTCAACGCTTGGGTAAAGCTGATATCGGTAAAGAATCCGATTTAGCTAGAACCATTGACGAACTTATGGATGAATACCATGAAAAACTTCCTAAAGATACATACGAAACGTTTAAGTGTTCAAAGTATATCAGTTATGATGATTTCATTGAATTATACATCATTAGCAACTTATGCTTTAGACATTACATGAAAGCATTATGTTTAACTCTTTCCGCATTCGCTGCTGAATATATGAAGAAAGATGTCATTCAGGATGCCCGCGAGAACGTAATGGATAAGGATGAACGTAAAAAGCTTATTAAGAAATACACTGATGATGCCGGTAAGGAATTGCTTGAAGAATACTATACTTACGGTAAGAACACGTTTAAGGAGTTTGACGATATCAGTAAAGTGCACAGAAAGGCATATGCTATAGGTAAAACCCCTAAGAAACAAACAGCTAAACTCCAACAGAAGATCCTGCAGGAGATTCACTCTATATTCCCTACCCATGCGCACATCATGGACGCACATCGTTTTAAGATGTCCCTTGCGAAGATAGTTCCGGAGTGTGAAGCGCGTTTACGTGCAATTGATGATGCTCGCCGGGCATTCTTAACAAATCACTTCAATAAACCATACTTTGAAGATGAAAGTACAGCGATGTGGTACGAAATCATGCAAAACGGCGGCATGAAGAAGATTCTTAAAGAATATGACCGTATGGAGAAGAGGTTGAATCAGGTTAACTGGATCCTTAGTCAACTCGCTTAATTAAAAACCTTAATGCTATTTTTGCATATGTTAGGTGGAAACGGAGATTCCGGTGATTTTTATCATCATGATAACAATGTCTAACGAAGCCGTTCAAACCATGCGCTTTGCCCAAGAATCTATTGATGAAACCATTAAAGGTTACTTTGATTCCTACTCAACCGAAAGCGATAATCCAACCCCATATGATATCGCTTTAATGACTAGGGATCTACTAAACGAATACGTCAACGGTGATATGGATTCTTCAAGACATGCATTCAACTATTTTGTCGGAACTAGTGTTGAAAATATCCGTCGCCAAGAACAAGTTAAGCGTATTATGTTCATGCTTAAACAACTCAACGAATCCCATAAAAACCTTGCATTAAAGTATAAGGTTTTAAGCGAAAACTATAGGACTCTTCAGGAGGAACACGAAGCTTTAATGGAAGAATATTTAGCGTAAATCCTTTATAAAAATACATAGACTATTTTTGTATTAGAATCCTGACTCACTCAAATCCCTCCGTCAAAAACCCTGAACAATCCTTCCTGGAGGGCGCTTAACGGCCGTACTTGTAAGAGACATCTTAGAGTCTACACCGTAATCGTATAACATAGAATAATCACCGCTTAACGGGTTAGGTTTAGCGGTTACTTTACTTGTCTCCTTTAATCTATCGTCATAGATCTGATAATTATGGACTCGTTGATGTTCTGCTTCGGCTGTATCTGTATTAAACGGAGCCGCTCCAATATAATCGCTCGGAGTGACGCTTTCAACCATCTTGCTTATAACTACCTGCTTACCGTATTGCGGTACAGTAGATGCTCGCTGACTATCATTATAGATTTGCTTATATAAAGTATCGCTTGTACGGTTCTTACTTGGACGCTCACGCTTACCACTAATCCTAGGATCTTCTACTATGCGTTGACGTGCAGCGAAATCTTCATCCCGGTGATTCCTGTAATCTAAATCGCTAAAGAGCATACGGTTAGGCTCACTATTCCAATCGATTTCGCTATGGAGTTTAAACTTCTGGTCCATCATTGTATTGTTATCGCGTCTACCGCTAATCCTTGCGGGAATCTTATGCGGAATCTCTGTCTGGATCGCTAAACCATATTTGTTGAGGAATGTAAGCATAATCTCCTTAATTTCATCGGCTTCTATTGCCCACTTAACTATACCGGTATTAGCAAAGAGATCTTCTGGTGGATTTTCCATATTGGTCTTTCCATAAACAATCACTACTAATAATATATGATAGTTACCGTTTTCGATACCGATTTGACGTTCTATCTTCTGGACTAATTCGTCTTTGTAATTCATCGTATCGGTACGGCAATTTAAGTACATTTCATTGTCCTTATTGAAATAATTGTTAACGGTATTGTGGAATGATCGATCGTCATTATCGAAAATGCGGCCGAAAGAGAATAGCATATAAACGTGTTGGCTAAACCAGATATTATTATAGTTAGCATTAATTATTTTTCTGCCGGTTTCTGGATCATTGATGTCGTTAGATACATCCTTAAGCATTTCAGTTGTAGCATTAGCTATTTCCGTGAATCGTTTATATTTTTCCGCTATGCGTTTATCATTTATCGGGCTATCCATAGATAACATCATGGAATCATTAGTATATGTTCCGAGCGCTTCACGGTTCTGATTATATCTACCGCTAAATGCGTCATGCCTATCAGTGTTCTTATTAATGACTCCATTAACTTCCGCATCAAAGGAGTTTGCGCTTTCCTGAAGTTTCTTTATGTTTAAGTCAGTCATATTCGGTGGAAGGGATGCTTTATAGCTAGTCATTTAGTAGTTGTAAATCATGACTAGCTTTAACGGTTATATTAAAGCCAATGGTGTTTCTAACATGAATCTATAGATATCTTCGTTAAATGTTATATATTTAATCCTATTCTTTACACGGAATAGATCATAATTAAACATTAAACGCATAAACCTTAACGGATCCGTATAACCATGTATAAGTGCGAACAATACATTTAAACGAAAATGATGCATCGTAAAACATTGTAATCCGTGCGTACATATCCACTGTTTTATATCTTCCGGGTTGCGGTTTAAGTGTAATTGTTCCAATAGCGTTTTAATGCTATCTTCTATGTCTTCTTCGTCCATACAATCAAAATCAATAATAGCAGGTTTTCCATCAATGGTGCCGAGATTGGATGGTTTATAATCCGCCCATGCCAAACCGTGTTCGGCTAATGGTAAAACCTTAAGGAATAAGCTATAAAGTTCATCATATGATGGGTGTTCTTTTAGAGATTCTATTAGATCTATTCGATAATATACATATTCATCGGTAATATATGCTTCTGGAGGAACCATGATACCGTAATCCTTTTCGCGAAGTACGTTATACGTTTTTATCATACGCTGAGTTACTTCCGGTAAATAAGCCCGAAAACATATACGGTAATATTGTTCCGGTTGCGTATGGGTTTTAATTATAATGTTAGAATTCCCGTTAGCTATTATAGTGTATTCTATAGGATTATCTTTGGATATTTTCCGCAGCGCGTTATTAAACATGTAATGTGCATTGGATACATCTATTTCCGAAGTTACGCCAGCGCGCCTAATTACACTCGAAAAATCGTTACCCATAAAGGTTTATTTGGTACTGAAAGTTAATGAAAACGGTTAAACTGTGCGATTAAATCACCAGTTAAAATGAGTTCTGTCGTACTTACGGAAAATCAATGCACATATATAGTTAACACTTTACAGTCATACTTTTATGTTCGCATGATAAAGGAAGATAATGAATATATATGGAAAAAGCCTACTTTCATAACAGTACGTGAGGTATTTAACATTATAAGCGACGCCATTGAAGAATCGTATAACGATAACCGTGACGAGTATACAGGATAGATGATTATTTTTAACGGTTTAACGTGTAAATGTCTGCCGAAAAATATAGCACTTATACTGAAGCTTATAGGGAATTCCGTATGAATGTTGCAGAAAACGATTTTCATGATGATTATCCAGAAACTGCAGAGATGACGCTAGCAATTGCTAGCGGACTCAGATATCACTACATTCGCGAATATCGTTCAATGTCAGCCGATCAATCAGTTCAGTTAATAGAAACTTTCGCTAAACGATACGCTAAATTGAATGATTATAAGGATGTATTAAATGAAGATCTTTATAGTCCCATGTCAATGATTACGCATACGCATTGGTTTGACGAATCAAATCCTGATTTCAATGAATGGTTACTATTATGCTATGCATATGGACTGATTACGTTTACATATGAACGACAACGGAATATTTGTATGAACCTCGCGAATAGAAACCGTTGGGTAAAACGCAATACGATTCAGTTGAAGCTACTCGATAAAGATATTAAACGTAGAAACGAACTCCAGCAAAAGCTCATCGATATGGGCAAATTAATTAATAAAATCGATGAATTTAACCACATCTACAAGTACATTAATATACCGTCAATCGATCTAAAGACAGGAGAACAATCGTATAAATACGTTATCGATACATACTATGATGGACACGTTGACGAAAGGCTAGGAACGGATACCATTTATGAATGGATTTTAAAGGATAATATTAATAGATTCCAGCAATGGTATAACGATGGAGGATTGCGGGAATATAATAACGTTCCGCGCGGCAAGGATAAGAATCTAGAATATAGAAAGACTATCGCAGCTCATATCTTAACATCTAACGCGGTAAAGATCATACGGTTCATTATTATGAACGATATTCACGAATTTCTTGGTGATATTGATGGAGAATATGGATTAATTGATCCATGGAGACATCCGGTGAACGACCCCGAATGCTTTAGGTTGTTGCAAGAACATTTTATGAAACATCATGAGAGTATCATAGCTGAAATCGTTGATAGTGAATCCATTGATTATCTCATAGCGAGTCGCGTTTATCGCTACATTCGACCGGAAATCGCTGAAGCCATTTATCATGAAATAACCGAAATATCATCGCGATTATATGGTACCGATGATATACATCTCCGTTTATACGTATCCATTGAGATGGCTAAGTTCGGCCATATCGGTCCAATCGAATTACTTGACTGGGATGCCGTAAGGAAAACTTTAAGCGATGAAAACAGTTACACGCGTAAAAATAAATATGTAATGGCTAAAGTGGCTCAATTAATACGACCAAGATACCCTTTAATAACTGAGCACCGTGACTGTTTACCTTTCGGAATGAACCCATCTACGGCTGTATATATACACAATTTGTTTTCTGAAAACGGTTTAGATGAAATCGATTCAATTGGAATCGGTTTACGTAAGCAGTTGATGGATACATGGGGATTGGAAGATTAAGTAGATATATCGCGCTTATGATAATGAAGATCATCATGATTTAAAAACATTAAGGCTATTTTTGTATGTCGCTATCAAAATCATAGAACTATAGCGTTAAAATGTTAACCGTTTCACGTTCTTTAGGTGAAGCGTTTATAGCATCATTTAATGGACCTGGTAGAAGATTCCTTAAACGATATCAGGAGATGATAGTCAATTACTTTAACTCTCAAGCGTTCCGTGATAAAGTACTCCTTCTACTGTATATGGAAGTGGGAACGGGTAAAACGCTAACATCTCTTGCTTGCGGTATAGAAGGGTTGAAAAGCGGTATGTTTAAGCGAATCATTATATTATCTCCTAAGGCGGTGCAAGATGAATTTGAACGTAATCTGCAGATGTATTATAACATTTCCAAACAACCCGGCTATGAGAAAACCAGAGAGAAAATCGTTATGATACCATATAATGCGGGAAACGCTCAAACACAGTTCAGAAAGCTAGGAAACCTAGAGGATTCGTTGTTCATTATCGATGAAGCGCATCTATTTATGAAAAGCGTTATAAAAGCGGCAATTGAAGATAAAACAAAGAAAGTTAGTAAAAAGAAGACTAAAACGGCTAAACCCTTAAGTGACTACATAAGCGAATCCGTTCTGCGTATAGATATGGAAGATTCTGTTGAAAACTCCGTTAAACGCAGACATAAAACGGGTCGCTTAACGGGCGCAGATAAAGGCGCCAATATCGGTAACGCCAAGCAGATTTACGATATGATAGATCGCTTAAAGCATAAGAAAGTGATATGCTTAACCGGTACACCAGCAAGTAAGCATCCTTTCGAGACAGTACCTATGTTCAACCTAGCCAGATGCGATTTTCCGATGGACTATGAAAAGTTTATCGATCAGTACATAAACGTTAACCAGCACACCATAAAGAATCGTCAGCAGCTAATCAATAAGATAAAAGGATTAGTCGCGTTTGTTAGTGGGGACGCTAAGGCACAGAACCTCAAAGCTACGCCGTTAGAGCAGGTTAATGTAGAGATGTCTGAACCACAATACAAGCAATATCTTATCGATTACGAGAAAGAATTGAATGAGAAAGGCTTTACGAATACCGTTAATGTCTTTGGCTTACCGTTT
>JAEIGA010000028.1_pt1 | contig 174568 bp, 299 predicted proteins | sample 9270691 | NCBI WGS metagenome assembly JAEIGA01 (sample SAMN17057246, study PRJNA624740) | gut metagenome | biome: biome; isolation source: fecal sample | host: Bos grunniens | place: China: Xizang | collected 2019 | reverse complement strand
TCTCGTTTGGTAGCTTGGGAAGGTGAGCGTACTGTTACCTTTACCATGGAAGATGCTTTGATTTCTCCAGAAGGATTCATGATTCTTTCTGGTGCTGGCTTGATCGAGGCTACCAATGATAAGCCTATTTATCAGCATGTTATTGAAAGAACTGATGCCGTTGAGGTTATCAGCGATAAAGAAGTTTATGTTTATGTAAAGAATTTACCTCATATGCCCGCTAATAAAGGCGATAACTTTGCTTACATTATGTTGACTCAAAATGATGACGTTGTAAGTGAGCCTTTTATTCCTGTTCATACTGATGCTGTTGAGCAAGTTGAAGAGGGCGAGTATAAGGGTCTATATAAGATGGTTATCCAGAACCCCTCTAACTGCAATGTTTGCGTTGGTGCAGAGGGTGAAGACGATGATAATGACAGTCTTTACTCTTGGGTTGGTAACTTCAAGAATGCTATTGTAATGGTTGACTATTATGTTGCTAGAAAGCGCAATGCCCAGCAAATCGAGATTACTCCCGATAAGTTCGGTGGTAACTATTATCTTGAGGCTTCTACTCTATTCCGTAATACTGATGGTGTAGACATGCCTGCTGAGTTTGTAATTCCTAACTGCAAGATTCAGTCTAACTTTAACTTTACCATGGCTTCTTCTGGCGATCCTTCTACCTTTACTTTCACTATGGATGCGTTCCCTGATTACACCAGATTCGATCCTACTAAGAAAGTATTGGCTGCTATTCAGATTATTACTGATGAAGGCGCTGATGTCACTGAGCATCGTCATAGCACTCCCAGCGTTCTACCTGGAGATGCTGCCGTTAGCTAATTAACTAAAGGGGATAGATATTAAATATCTATCCCCTTTATTTTTTTTGGATAAAAAGGAGGTCTTGTAATGGCAATTGGTGATTATGTTCATGCATATTATAAAAATTATTTAAAATATGGAATATCACAAAAAGATGAAAAGTAGAAGTCTTAGCCTAGAGAGATTTTTATAAATCATGAAAAAAATATTAAGGCTTCTGCTTCCCATAGAAAATTTCTTTTAGCAATGAACAATATTAATAAAAAAGAAATAGAAAAATAGTTAAATTATTTTTTTGACGCTTAGAAAAAGACTAGGCCATCCAATTTAGGAGAAATTAATTAGAAAGATTTAGAGTTAATGCTTAAAGCTGTTGAGGAGCATTTGTAGGAAAAGTTAAAAAACGTAGACATTGATCCTTCAACTTTAAGTATTACTAATATTACTAATGAAAATGCGGAAAAAGTTATATTGGCGATGGGATAGGAAGCTAGCCAAGAAATAATTGATACTCTTAAAAAATTTTCTACAAATAAAATAGGCGCAGAAAGTAAAGAAAGTGTTTATAAAAGCACAATAGAAGATCGTTTAAAGGTTTTAAGTCAAATTCGTTAGTCTATAACCGGTAAGGAAGGTACCAAAGAATTAGTAAAGAAATTAGAATCTTTAGAAATAAGATGGTATGGAACATAGGAATAGGCTGGTATAAAAGATATGTATGCTGGTGGCTCAAAAATTAATAAAAATATTGGATAGACTTTTATTAATGATTTAAACGCGACTATTTCTAGTTTTTTAAGCGGTAGTCCAACCGCTCATGGAGTTTATGCGGAAGCCATTGTAATTTTAACTAATTATATATTAAATGCTAAAGCTCTTGGAAAAACTAATTTTGTTATAACGGATCTTCTTAAAGCATTAAAAACAAATAGCAAAGGAGCTAAAACAAGTGCTAAAGGTTTAAAAGCAAGCAATTTTAGTAAAAATTTTGTAGATTTAGGATAGGTAACAGGAAAAATTGCAGATGCCAATGGAAATTATTTTTCTATTCGTGAGACTTAGGATAAGGTTGACGTTGAAATAGAAGTAAAAGGTCTTAAAGTTCCAGCTTCTATTAAAAATTATAGCCTTTAGAATACTTATTATAACGAAGGTATACATTTATTGTCTGGTCGTTCTGTTTTAACTTTAGTTTAGGATTATGATGTTTTTTTAAATCATTATCTAAATATAGTTTCTAACCATCCAGATAAAGAACCGGGAGAAATAGATTTAACATAGGCTCATGAGGCTATGAAGTTAACAATTTTATTAAAGGCATTAGAGGGTGGAGTTTTTTCAAATAAGGAATATACGGATAGTGCTGAATTATTTATTGTAAATGATAACTCACGAGGTAAATTTAAAGTTTATTATATTTTTGATATATTAAATGAAATATCTAAAAAATTAAAATATTTAAAAACCGGTGAATATGATAAAGTAAAAAAATTAGATAATGAATGGATTGGAGCTGAAAAAGATTTAGACATGAGTAATGCTAAAATTCGTATTTCTAATTTATTAAGACAATTACATGAAATGACATTAGAGGTTAGTATTTCTAAGCAGATTTTTTTAGATAAAACTTGACAAATAAAAAATTTTATGATATAATTAAACCAAAAGAGAGATGAAGGAGAACAAAGATGGCAAAAATACCTTATAGTAAATTAAATTTAAAAATTAATACAGATGTTTCTACATTTTCTTTTAATGGATTTGAAATTGAAATAAAAGAATATTTACCATTAGAAGAAAAGTTAAATATTATTACTAATATTTTAAATAATTCTGTTAATGATAAAGGCTATTATAATATTGGACAATTGTAGATGTTTACAGAGTTAGAAATAATTTTTAACTATACAAATATTACTTTTACTGAAAAGCAAAAAGAAAATATTACAAAATTATATGATACTTTATCCTCTTCCGGACTCATTGCTATTGTATTGAATAACTTAGAAGCCGAAGAATATACTTTTATTTATAATACTACAAAAGCGCAAATTGAAAATATTTATAAATATCGCAATTCAGTTGTTGGCGTTTTAGACACTATTTCTACCGATTATAGTAATTTAAATTTGAATATTGATGATTTACAAAAGAAATTGGCTAATGGCGAAAATATTGAATTACTTAAAGAAATAATGGACAAATTGGGCTAAACCCATTAATATAAAAAATAAGTATCTACAGAGTAGATACTTAAACCCCTTATGATACTACTTCTATCATAAGGGGTTATTTTTATTTTATAGAGAGAAAGGAGTAATTATATGTCAAAGAATACATCTGTAAGAGTTTCTTTAAATGTTGATGCTAATGTGGATTCTGCTAGAAAAAGTTTAAATAGTTTACAAGATTCTTTAAGAAGAATTTAGACAGAGCGCATTGAAATAATTGATGATATCGCTTTAAAAAATGCTAGTAAAGCAGCGTTAGACTTGCAAAGACACTTACAGGCTTCTGTTAATGTTGATACTGGAAAAATAGATTTAACTAGATTTTCTCAAAGTTTAAAATAGTCTGGTTAGAATCTTGAACATTTTTATAATTCCTTTAAAGCAATGGGGTCTACTGGAGAGTAGGCTTTTTTAAATTTATCAAAAAGTATTGCCTTATCCGATGCAGGTATGATTCGTCTTGGTGGACGCCTAGACGATTTTTTAAAGACTTTAGCTAAAACCGCAAAATGGTAGATTTCTTCAAATATTTTTACCGGTTTTGAAAAAGTTTTATCTTCTGCTTATGGCTATGCAAAAGATTTGAATAGATCTTTAAATGAAATTCGTATTGTTAGTGGCCAAAATACTGATTAGATGGCTAAATTTGCCAAAGAGGCAAATAGAGCTGCAAAGGCATTGAGTTCTTCTACTACAGATTATACTGATGCTGCATTGATTTATTACCAGCAAGGTTTGCAGGAAGAAGAAATTGCTGAGCGTACTGAAGTTACTATTAAAATGGCCAATGCGGCCGGTGAAAGTGCGCAAACAGTTTCCGATCAAATGACCGCTGTTTGGAATAACTTCTATGATGGAAGTAAATCTTTAGAATATTATGCTGATGTTATGACTGCGCTAGGTGCGGCAACTGCTTCTAGTACCGATGAAATTTCAGATGGTCTAGAAAAATTTGCGGCAACCGCTGGAACGGTCGGACTGTCTTATGAATATGCAACTACAGCTCTGGCTACCGTGACCGCCGAAACTCGTCAAAGCGCTGATGTAGTCGGTACCGCATTTAGAACTTTGTTTACTCGTATTCAAGGTTTACAATTAGGTGAAACCGCAGAAGATGGTACTACTTTAAATAAGTATTCTGCCGCTCTTGATGCTGTTGGAGTTAATATTAAAAATGCCAGTGGCGAATTAAAGGGCATGGACCAAATTTTGGCTGAATTGGGCGACCGCTGGGGCAAGTTGTCTCAAGATACTAAAATTGCTTTAGCGCAAACTGTTGGTGGTGCTCGCCAATACACAACTTTAATTTCTTTGATGGACAACTGGGATAAATTCCAAAAAAATCTAGATGTTACAAATACCGCTGAAGGCACTTTACAAGAACAAGCTGATATTTATGCTGAAAGTTGGGAAGCTGCTTCTGAGCGAGTAGGTACGGCCGCTGAAGAAATTTATTCTAAGTTATTAAATGATGAATTTTTCATTGATATATTAAATGGCTTTGAAAAATTCTTAGGTGGAATTAGTGATGTTGTTGATGGTCTTGGCGGAATGAAAGGCATGCTATTGGCGATTAGCACTATTATCATGCGTAGATATGCTAAAGAAATTCCTGGAGTATTAAGCAACATTGGCGCTAACTTAGGTTTAATAACTGGTAAAGCTAGAGAAGAAAGTCAAAAAATATAGAAACAAAATGCTAATCTTTTAACCTAGATGGTTGGTGAAAAAGGGATTAATCGTACTGCGGCGGAAAGAGCAAAGACTCTTGAAGTTGTTAATTCTATTAACATGGAGTTAGCCGCAAAATGGGATTAGTTAACTGAAAAAGAAAGACAATTTTATTAGTAGAAAATTGATCTTGTTTAGGCTATTGGTGAAGAAATTCAAGAAACGGCTAAAGAAATAGTTACATTAGAAAAAACTATTGACAGTCAAAGAATGCAAATTCCTGAGGCTATTAGTAGTAGCGAAATGAGCAGTAGAAAAAAACGTACAGCAAAAACAAAGTTTTAGGCTTTTGAGACAGGTTTAAAAACCTTAGGTACTATTGAAACTTTAAGAACAAGTCTTGGAGGTTAGGTTAAAAGCTGGAGTGACAATCCTATTCTTTCTGGCAAGGAAGGTCAGTAGGAATTTAATAGACGTAAAAAAGTTATGTCTTCTTATTTAGACGGCTTAAAGTCTAAAAAAATTGAAGGTCTTGATGGGGATATACTTGAAGGTTATAAGCGCCAAATCGAGTCTGCCTCTTAGGATAAAATAGAGAAAGTTTGGGAAGAAGTTTCTAGTAAAATTGATAGTGCTTTTGAAAGCGCCATTAAGAAAACTGGTGAAGATGTAGGAAAAAACAAAAAATATTTAAAGAAAATTCCTGGAGTGGCAGAGCAAATAGATGAATTTGCTACTAATGTTATGTATAAAGCTTAGCTAGACACCGCAAACGAAATAAATAGAAATACTTAGGTAGGTCTTAAAGACGAAGATATACCTCATATAACCAAAAACGCAGAGGTTTATTCTTATTATGCTTCTTAGGTAATGTAGGTTGCCTTTAGTTATCAAAGTGCTAGTTAGGCTCTTAAAGTTTGGAAAGATGAAAATGCAAGTCTTTCTGATAAGTTAATTTCTACTGCAACTTCTCTTGGGTCTATAGCTGGTTTTATTGGATAGCTTGGATCTGAAAGTAATATAAAACAATTGGCCAATATGGCTAGTGGATTAGAAAGAGCAGCAAATTTAGCTCCAGATCTTAAATTAGCTTTAAAAGAAATGTCTACAACAGGTGTGAAAACCGCTGGTGGCATGAGCGCTTTGGCAAAAACCTTAGGGCCTTTAGCTTTAAAATTCGTTGGAGTAACTGCAGCAGTGGCTGCTTTAACTGTTGTTGGAATAGGATTATATAATTGGTATAATAAAGATGCTATTCGAGCTAAAAGAGCTAATGAAACATATCAAGAATCTAAACAAATAATTGATGATGTTACTGCTTCTTATGAAAAATTAAATACTACTTTATCTGCTTATAATGAAAATGTAAAAGTTATTGACACCTTGGTAAAAGGAACATCAGAATGGAATTAGAAAGTAAATGAAGTTAATACCAGTGTTCTTGAATTGATGGAAAACTATATTGGTTTATCATCTTATATAAAAAATATTAATGGTGTTTTAACAATTACTAGAGATGGTTTTACATTTTTAGAAGAAGAATAGAAAAAACGATTATAGGTTGCTAATTTAGGTCAAAATTTACTTGGCGCTTATCGAAATAAAACATCTTCTGATGAAAATTTTACAGAAACTGCTAGATCTATTACATATGAATTTGTTGAAGGAAATAGTACTAGAAAAACAATTGATAAAGAGACTTTATCGATTTTAATAGAAAATATAAAAACACAAGGAAGTGGTTTCCTTAGTGATAAAAATGAAATTGCTAAGTTATTACCGGGTTATGGGTCTGATATTAATGAGGCACTTTAGTATTCTCAAGAAAATTTAATTGATGCTATTTATAAAAATTCTTAGGAAATAATTAATTTATCCACTATTTTAGAAGATAATAATAGAAAAGAAAAACTTTATACACAAGAATTAGGTAAAACATTACTTGGTTCAGAGTTAGAAGGAACTTATTCACCTGAAGCTTTTGCTTAGGCTTATGGTGATAAAGCTTATTAGAAGGCTTTAGATTTATATGAAAATGAATATAAAGATAAAGCTGGTGGCTACAGAGATATTAAAATTCAAAAAGCATATGAAAAATTAATAGGAGCCCAAGCTTCCTCTAATGAGAAGGATAATATGGGTAGATATTTCGTTGATGGCGAATGGAAAGATATCAGCGATGATACTGCTCGTTGGGCTTTGGCTATGGATGCTGTTATAAATCCAACAAATGCTTTAGCCGGTGGTGCTCAAGATGCGGCGAATGAATTATAGAATTTCAAAGATATTTTATGGTAGATTAATAATAATGGTGGTATTACTGGTAATAGCGATTTTGATAGTATTTTACTTAGTGGAGATAATAATCTAAATGATGATTAGGATACCTTTGATTTTACTTCATTAACTGAAGATTAGCTTAATAACTATCGAGACAATCCCGCTCTTTATATGAATAATATTGGTTCTATGGACGATGATTATCTAAAAGCAATATGGGGCACTAGTGATACAGAAGTAATTGGTGATAAAATTGCTTTAGCCATAGGAAAAGCAATCGAAGCCAAGGAAACCGCTAAGAATCAACTTCAAACTTCTACTATAGATACCATTAAAGAAAATTATCGTATTGCTAATGCCAATAGTGACAGATATAAAGAGAGTGATTTAAGTGGTATATATAACAATGAAAATCTTTGGAATAGTCCTTATGATAAATCTTCATTAATTTCTAAAATAGATTTTAAAAACGCTAATTTAACAAGTGAAACTTGGTGGAGTGATGCAATAGCATAGGCTGAGCGTTTATTACAAATTGAAGATCGTATAGCTGAAAAAAATATTGAACTAGATGCACAAATAGAAAATTTTGGATTAAATAAAGATGATATATAGGATTATGCTAATCATTTATAGGATGTTGCGGATTCTGCCGAAAATGTTGCCGATTATTTAAAAGAAGATAGTGCTGCAGCAAAAGAAGTTGCTATTTCTGCTACCCGATTGAATAGAGGTTTAGATACACTTCAAGAAAATCTTATTGATTGGGAAAAGGTATTAAATCGAGAAGGATTAGACAAAAGTAGTAAAGATTATGCAGATACTATTATAAAATTAAAAGATGCAACAGCTGATGTACTTAATATTGATTCAAATGAGTTAACAGAAGATTTTGTAGTAAAACATTTTGAAGATATTAAGCTTGCGGCCTAGGGCGATATTGAAGCTATAGAAAAACTTCAACAAGTTTATTCTGAGAGTTATGTTGATTAGTTAAAAACAGTTGTTGGTACTAATGAACAGTTTGCTAAAAATCTAAACGGATTAAGCTCAGAAATAGCTAATTTTGCCAAAGAAAACAATATAGTAGTAGGAGCTTCTATTGATTTAGATGCTACTGGCTTTGTTGAAACTCTAAATACTATAATGGCTGAAGTTCCTGAAGCAAAAGCTATTATTAAAGATTTACTTGAATCTCTGGGATATAGCGTTGTTATAGGTGAAGATGCTATTAGTTCATTGGTTTATTTAGGTAATGTGGCCGATAAAATTAATTATAGTAATACAAAAGCCGGTGGAGCTAAATTAAAGAATTCTGGTGCGGATAAAACCAAGAAGCTTGATGAAGAATTAGATCGTTATCATGAAATTAAAGAAGTTCTTGAAGATATTAATCGTGAACAGGATCGCCTAGGTAAAGCTAAAGATAGAGCTTGGGGCGGCAAACGTATTGCTCTCATTTAGCAAGAGATTGATAAAACAGAAGAAGCTATTGCCGCACAAGAGGAATATATTCGCCAAATTGAAGCGCAGGCTGGCACAAGTAAAGGCGCAATTGCCGCTTATGGAGCTACCTTTGATGAATATGGCCGAATTACTAACTATAGTGAACTGATTGCGCAGCAAGTCGCCATATATAATGCCGCGATTGCTTCTGGTGTAGATAGTCAAATCGAGGCTGCGGAAAAAGCTTATGAAGCTTTTAAAAAAGCTTTAAGTGATTATGAAGAAACCGCAGATTTACTCGAAGAAGAGTATGAAAATCTTATTGATAAACAAAATGAACTTTATGATAAACTGCTTGAAAAAGTTGAATATACCGTAGAAGTTAAACTTGAAGTATCTGGAAGAGACTAGGCTTATTTAGATTATTTAATTGAAAAAGGATCTAGTAATGCATATAATACTGCTGAGAATATTGCGCTAATAGGTGATAAAACTTAGGATTTAATTAATGATGGAAATACCTATAGGCAGGGTATTGAAGATATTTTTGGCAATCATGGTAAAGACGATGATTTTATTTAGCAGTGGTTGGCTGGAAAAATATCTAATGAAGACCTTATTAATCTTGGATTTACAGAACAAGAAATTGCTAAACTACAAGAATATGCTGATGGATTGCTTGAAGTTAATACTAAGTTAATGGAATTAAAAAATACCATTACAGAAATGATTATTTCTGCTTTCCAAGATCTTGCAGAAGAGATGCAAAGAAATATTGATAAAATATCTCACCTAAAAGATATAATGAATAGCTATAAAAATATTATAGATTTGGTAGGTAAACAAAATCTTGGTATTGATAGTAAATTTATGGGAGATATAAATTAGGCAATTTTTGACACTTCTGCTAATAGTTTGCGTGCCAATAAGGCAAAGCTTGACGCTACCAGAGATGCTTATTAGGATGTATATGACATGGCGCAAACCGCAAACGCTAAATGGCAAGAAGCGCAAGCTAATTCTGAAAATTATACTGAAGCAGAGTTAGACGAACTTGAGGCAACTGCAGCTGCATTTAATGATTCTCTTAGTGAAATGGAGACTGAGGTTTAGAATGCAGAATAGGCTTTCTTGACTAGTTGGCAAGATGCTTTATAGGCCGCAGCCGATATGTATAATCAAGCTGTAGAAAATGCTATTTCTGATTTTGAAGATACCATGTCCGCAGGATTTGGTAGTTTAGATAGTTTATTAGAAGTATATGAACAGTCTAAAACTATTTCTTCTCAATATTTAGAAGAATATCAATAGATTTATGAACTTAGTAAGTTAACACGCAATATCAATAATTCAATCGATGATACTGATAATATTGCTGGAAAAGAAAAGTTAAGAGATTTATTATTTGAAATTGAAGAAATGCAAAGAAATGGCGTTGAAATGAGCCAATACGATTTAGAGTATTTGCAAAAACGCTATGACTTGAGACTTGCGGAAATTGCTTTAGAAGATGCGCAAAACGCTAAGAGCCAAGTGCGCATGGTGCGTGACGCAGAAGGCAATTGGAACTATACTTATACCGCCGATGATAGCGCAGTTGATAATGCTCGATAGAATTATGAGGATAAGCTTTATGCACTACAAGAGTTAAGTTCTGAATATCTTGATACTATTGGCCAACAGTGGATTTAGGCTGAAAAAGAATGGGCCTAGGCATTACAGGCAATTTACCTAGATACAACGCTTACTGAAGAAGAGCGCAAAAATAGAATTGAACAAACTAATGAGTTCTATAGATAGAGATTCTAGTATTTTACCGGCGAGATTGAAAAAGCAACTGGAAATAATTAGAAGCTTTATGAAAGAGATTGGATGGCATATTCTGCGAAAACAGGATATCAAATTGCCGATAATGAAAGTTTCCAAACGTCATTTAATGATACTATTTTGGGAACTATTTATGACGGAGTTAATAGCATTGAAGAGCTTCATGGAAATTTAAATACTGCTATGGGTGCTCCTGGAATTGAAGGTTCTTTACTTGGAACTCTTGACTCTAGCTATAAACAATGGTCTGCTAACGTAGATTTGGCGATGGATATGGCTGGTACCTCAGTAGGAGACTTTGCTGGCGCAGTAAAAGGTATGGCTGGTACTGTTGCTACTGACGGTGAGCAAGCTGCGAAAGATGTTGAGGATTAGGGTAAGAGAGTTGGAGATACTTTTAATGGTATTAAAACGGCTGTTGATACCTGGTTAACTGCTTATAGTACAAGTATTGCTTCTGCTATTTCCGAAAATGAAAAGCTTGTAACTTCAATATAGAAGATTGCTGCAGCTTATTTAGCGGCACTTAAAGCCTAGGATAGTTTTAATGGTTCTAATACGGGTGGCGGCAGTAATCCTGACAACAGCACGCCTAAACCTAGCGATCCTCCTTCTTCTGGTGGCGGTGGTAGTTCAAATGATCGTATGTGTCTTTTTACTATTACGGCAATAGACCCTCATGATGCAGCAGTTTATATTGATGGTGAGCTCTCAAATGCCAAAAATGTAAAGTATGGCGAGACGGTACATTGGAGAGTTAGTAAACCAGGATATAAAACTAAATAGGATAGTATAGTAATGACTAAAGATCATTACGAGCGTGTCACTTTGGATAAAAATTCTTTTAATTCTCTTTAGTCAGGAGGATATTACAGAAATGATGAACGAATGCTTGCTTATGACACTGGCGGATATACTGGTGAATGGGGTTCTTCTGGTCGAATTGCTATGCTTCACGAGAAAGAGTTAGTATTGAATCCTCCCGATACTAAGAACATGTTACAAACTATAGGAATAGTTCGTGAAATTGCTAGAAATATTGATTTAAATGCTATTAGTGCTAGTTAGGGATTAGGCGGTTTGATTGCGCAAACCTTGCATTCTAGTAATTAGACTCTAGATCAACAAGTTACAATTTATGCTGAATTCCCCAATGCGGTAGACCATACCGAAATCGAAGAAGCGTTTAATACATTAGTTAATACAGCATCACAATATGCTAATCGTAAACTATAATAAAAATAGGGTAGACTTTTTTAGTCTACCCTATTTTTTTATTGGGCGAATGTAGTAAAATATAATAAAAATAAAATCAAAAATTATTAGAATAATTGGAGAGAAAGGAGTTTCTATATGGCATCAAATCAATATAGTGAAAATTTATTTACAGCTATTGAAGTAATAGCAAATAGTATTGTAAATAAACAAGGGTTTGATAAAACTATTGTATGTACTATTATAAATGATAGTGATCGAAGAGAAGGCAAATATATAGTATCGAATGGTACTACTGAATTTGAAGCTTATAGTGAGATTACATCATATAGAAATAATACATAGGTTTATGTTTTAATTCCTGGTAATGATTTTAAACAGTAGAAAAAAATTACTGGTAAATATATAGATAATAATGATTTATCATATGTACAAACCTCTCCGTTTGATAATATGATAGATATTACAGGAAATATGCTTAGCGGAGTTATTTCTTAGGGATTATTGGCTAATAATCCTGATAAAAAAGAAATTTTATTGCAAGCTATAGTCTGCGGAGATGGGGCCCAAAACTACACAAGGCTAGGTCTTTCCGCAGAATTCGCCACTAGGCTTGATGGATTAAATGTGCGTTCTGGAGAATATGGACTTCGCCTTTAGATAAATGGCGAGTATGTTTCTGGAGAATAGGTTGAAAAGAATTTTTATTTAAAAAGTTCTGATATGTATGGAGATATTTATAATTTTAATAATTATTTTAAACAAGAAATATCTTTTAAAATACCTAATGAATTTAATAAAATAAAAACTATATCTTTATACTTTTATCAAAATAATGATTTTAAAGATCAAAGTGGAAACCTAGTCCCGCATAAAGATTCTTTTGATGGATTATATCTTGATAATCTTTTGGTTAAAGATCCTTATTTGTTTTTTGGATATGCACTTGAGGATGTAAAAGATGGTGGAGTTTTCATATATAGCTTTAATGGAGAATCTTATGTTGAAGGCAATAAAAATAATAAAAAGACAATTTATTTAAGATGGTTGCGCAAAGGTTCTGATAGCACGATTAAATTAATTGATTCATTAGACGGAGGCCAAAGTATTAATTGGTATAGATATACTTTAGAAGAAGGATTGACCGATGATTTAGCCGGTTCATTCTGGAAACAAATTGCTTCCAATACTTTTGAATATTAGTTAGATCCAGATATTAATTTGGCAACTGAGTCTATTAAAGTTATTATAAGAGATGGTGAAGAACTATATTATAGTAATGTATTAGAATTTTATAATGAAAAAGAAGTCCCTAATTAGGCTACTATAGATTTAATTCAAGGTCTTGAAATCCTTTGTGAAGGAGACACATTAGGTGGTGTCTTTAGACTTTATGGCGAAGATGGTGTATTAGTCAATAAAAGTGAAGCTGATAAAAAGAGAAGCTTTAAGGCTAATTATACTCTAGTCGAAGATGGTAAAGGTGATAGTTTTGGAGATGGCGAAAGTATTACTTGGTTTTTTCCGAAGCATAGCACAATGATTTAGACGCCTTTGGCTGGTATAGAATACGATTTAAATAACGGTGATATATTTACAGAAAATGAAACTAAATATGTTATCACTCGATTAAAAAAAGGTGATACTTTAAATGTTGAACAACCTTATAGAATAAATCAATACTTTACACCAAATTATTATAATAATGAAATCAAATGCGCTGTTATGAAAAATAATAGAGAATATAAAGCTTCTAGAACTTTGACATTTGCGCAGACTGGTACTTTTGGAACTGATTATACTTTTGTTCTTTCTTTTTAGAATGGTATTAATGCATTATCTACAAAAAGTAGAACTTCTGTATGTGCTAAATTATATGATGGTAATAATAAAGAGGTTAACTTAGAAGGAAAAGATATTCTCTGGGATTGGTATCTTAATGATGGTCGAATTACTTTAATTAATACTAAAACTTTTTAGTGTGAATTAATTTTTAAAGGAGAAAGTATTGATTCTAAAGGAACTTCTAATATTTTAAAGGCTAGCGTTATTACCAATGATGGAGTAAATTTATCAGCCTTTTTACCAATACCAATTAGTCTTAATCTAGATGAATATCATAGATTAGAGGGACCGGCCACAGTAATTTATAATTACAAAGGCGATGATTGTACCTATATTAGATTACCATATAAATTATATGATAAAGATGGTAAAGAAGTAGTGGGTAAATATACAATAACCGAAGACAAAGACGGTTATTTTCCAATATTAAATGAAAATAATTATTTAATTCCTCAAAATTTATTTATATCTAATAATTCTTATAATATTGTTTTAAATTGTTCAGTTGATAATAAAGTAGTTTGGCAATAGCCAATTTACATAGGCCAAAACAGATATCCTTCACCTATGTTAAATGGTTGGGATGGAAAGTTGACTTTAAACGAAGAAAAAGATACAATATTATCAATGATGGTAGGCGCTGGCCGCAAAGAAACTGATAATAGTTTTTCCGGTGTACTAATGGGAGATATACAAACTAGCACCGAAGGTAGTATAACTGATTCTATTGGATTATATGGATATCATCATGGCGCTTAGAGTTTTGGATTTAAAGTCGATGGTACTGCTTTTATAGGTAAAAGTAATACTGGAAGGATTGAATTTGATGGTACAAAAGGTACTATTACTAGTAGAGAGTATAAAGAAAATGGTAGTGGAACTATTTTAGATTTTGATGATGGTTATTTGCTTTTAAAAGGTAAAGAAATAGGTGGAAAAAGATCATCTGTTAAATTGAGTGAGTCAAGCCCTTATCTTGAGATTAAAGATTAGAAAGAAAAAACTTTAATCAAAATTGATGATGAGGCCAATGGCTATTATTTATAGTCTAGTGATTTTGATGATTCTAAATTTACTGGTACTAAAATAAGTCTTAATAATGGAGAAATTATTAGTTATAATTTTGATTTATAGGCTAAAAATGAAAACGGTGGATTATTTATTAAGAGTATTGATCCTTATTTAGAAATAAAAAATAATAATGGAAATTCATTATTATATATTGGAGAAACAGATTATTATTTACAATCTGGTAATTTTAGTAGTGATAAAAAAAATGGTACTAAAATAGATATAGATGATGGTAAAATAGAAAGTTATAATTTTAATTTATAGACTAGCAATGTAAAAATTAGCAGTAATGAAGAAGCTTATTTTATGATTAATGGTAGTAATGAAAATGATCTTTTAGTAAAAATGGGAAAAAGTGATTTGTTTTTATAGTCAAATGATTTTAGTTCTGCTAATAAAAAAGGAATGAAAATTGATATTTTTAATGGAACTATTCATGCTTATAAAGATTTTGTTCTTGAGGCTACAGGAAGTACTAGTCATATTGCATTAAATCCAAATGCTAGTAATTATGGTATTGAAATATATGACGCTAAAAATAATTTAGGTACACACCTAGGAGTTTCTGGCATTTTAATTGGGGTTGGAGGTACTTCTTTTAGCACTGCACCGATATCTTTGGGCACTAATGGAATTATACATTTAAATACTACATAGGATATTGGTAGTGCGATTATAATCAATGGACAGACCTTAAAAAGTTATATATAGTCTTTAATTCCTGCTATTCCTTCGATGCCAGATTTAAGCTCTTATGTGACAATAACATAGTTACAAAACCATCATCATAGCTTATATGTATAGGCTGGTACAAACAGAGGCGCTACCGATGGAACATATTTAACTTAATTATAAAGAGATAAGGGAGAAAATGTATGTTAAATGATAAAAAAGAATTATTAATTAAAATATTTAATACTCTATCTTCTATTTCTACAAAAGGTGAAGATACTTTAGCTATGGCGGATTGTCTTCGTGCACTTGCGCAACTAGTTAATGAATTAAATAAAGAACAAGGAGAAAAAGAATAATATGATGACGAAATTATATCCTCCGCTAATTGAGGGTACGATTCCGGCATTTTATTCTGAAAAAGGGACTGCGTTTTTAACAGTCCCTTTTTCTATGAATCGAGCTGTTGGACCTACTGATTTTAAAGGATTTAACCTAAAAGTAAAAACTGTCCAAAGTAGTTCTTATATAATTAGTGTTGATTCTTATGATTATGATGGTTATGAAGTTCGGTTTGAGATAAATAGTTTAAATAATTTAAATGTCGGATAGTATTATAAGTTACAAATAGCTTATATTGATAACAATGGAATGCCTGGACATTATTCTACTGTTGGTGTAACTAAATTTACAACTAAACCAAATGTTGGAATTTCAGGTTTAAGCAATACTATTCTTAATACCCATAGATATGATTATATAGGCACATATAGCCAAGAGAATGGTGACATTACTGAGCGAGTATATAAAAGTTGTTTTAAAGTATGGGATAATAATGATAAGTTAATTGCGGAAAGTGATGAAATCCTTCATAATCGTTTAGAAGATACAAATGCTTATGAATCTTTTGATAGATGGAGTTTGAATAAAGAATTAGTAAAAAATAAATCTTATTATATTCAATATATAGTAACTACTTTGAATGGTATGGTAGTTGGTTCGTCCAAATATCGTATTATGCAAAAAAGATCAATAGATTCAGATTTAAAAGCTTCTTTAGACGTATCTTTAAACTTTGATAACGGATATATTGAATTAAATTTAAAGGGACAAGATGATGAATTGGCTACCGGTTCTTTTTTAATTGCAAGAACTAGTAGCAAAAGCAATTTTACTATTTGGGATAAAATATATAACTTTACTTTGCAGGGTGAAAAACCCTCTAGACTACTTTGGAAAGATTTTACTGTAGAACAAGGAGTTAGTTATATTTATTCTTTATAGCAATATAATGATGCGGGCTTGTATTCAGAAAGAATAAAGTCAGAAAAGATTACCGCCGATTTTGAAGATTCTTTTTTGTTTGATGGTAAAAGACAATTAAAAATTCGTTTTAATCCAAAAGTAAGTTCTTTTAAAACAGACATTTTAGAGTCTAAGATTGATACGTTGGGTGGCAAACATCCATTTATTTTTAGAAATGGCCATGTCTCTTATAAGGAATTTCCAATTTCAGGACTAATTTCTTATTAGATGGATGAAGCAAATTTCTTTATTTCTGAGGAAGAGCTTGAACTTAAAGAAAGAACTTAGAATTTAACTGGAAATAATATTTATTCTGAAAGAAATTTTAAATTAGCAGTATTGGATTGGTTAAATGATGGTAAACCTAAAGTATTTCGTTCTCCAGCAGAGGGTAATTATATTGTTCGTTTAATGAATGTAAATCTTTCTCCTAATGAATCTTTAGGTAGAATGTTACATACATTTAATTGTAATGCTTATGAAGTTGCTGAATACAATTATGAAAATTTAAATACGAATAATTTTATTCAATATGATAAGCCTTCGGATAAAAAAATGCGTTGGGAAACAATTGAATTTTCAAAGCTAAATGATGGTATACATAAATATCATTTAGAAGATGAAAAATATGAATTACTATCTAAATATACAGAAAATGGCTCTTTATCCGCAAAGAGAATAGCACAAACTGCCCTATTCAAAGATTTAGTCCCTGGAAGTAGAATAGAGATAAAAATGGAAAATGCTAGAGAATATGAAGTTATTTAGGTTGGTGCAACTGGAAGCTATTAGATTGAAATGGATGTGCCAATTACATCTATTTTACTTCCTAAAGAATTAATTTACGGTGTTGGCAATTTAACTTATAGTTATTATAATATTGCGCAAAATGTTTTTGACCAGATAGCAGATATTGAAGTTAAAGAAGTTCCTCTTGCGCAATTTATAGGTAAACACTCAAATGTAATTTCAGAAATTGAAAATATTAAAGAAAAAGTTATTGGTTTCTTTTATATGAATTTTTCAAAGCGCCCAGTAGAAAAAGCCTATTTAATAAATGGAAAATTTTATCAAGATCAAAATGGCTCTATTCCTTTAAACCCAGATGCTTATTACGTTTATGAAATTCATGACGCTAATACTAAAGCCCCATATTACGCAGATGGAAATAATCTTAGTTCTGTTTCTTTTAATTATTCTGCTAAATTCCGTTTAAATGGAGCAGAAATAGATTTAAATGAAATTAAATCATATCGCTTGGACGGAATTGAAAGTGTTAACTCTTTATCTTTAGATATAGGTGTTATGGCAGAACTCTCTTATCAAGTTTAGGTATTGACTTATAATATTGAAGATAAGAATAATGGAATTATTATTTCCGATGAAATTCTGCTTAAAAAGATGTGGGAAGCTGGAAATATCTGGCAATTAGCAGAATTAAATTATAATAATAATTTAATTAATTATAATAAAGAAGATAATAAGTTAGAGCAATCTAGAATAGAAGCTATTGTTGCATATAAAAATTATATAAGTTTATTGGCTGAGGTAATGAAAAAATATGAGGAGGATAAAGAATTACTATGAGACAGAATCCTCTTTTTGACAAAGATTTTTTATTATAGTTAGATAAAAGAAATGTTAAAGAAAAATTTGCGCGTATAACATCTTTAACATTAGACGAACATCCAATAGAACAAATAGAAGGTAGAATCACGCAAGGCTCTGTCAATATTGACGGAGCTTCTGCGGTTCGCCGATCTTGTTCTTTAACAATGGTTGCTGAAAATTTAGATATTCATGATTTTAATTGGGGATTAAAAACTAAATTTGTTTTAGAGGTAGGATTACGTAATGATTTTAATCCAATTTATCCTGATATTATTTGGTTCCCGCAAGGAATGTATGTGATTTCTTCTTTTAGTGTTTCTAGAAGTGTAAATAATTTTAATATTTCAATTTAGGGTAAAGATAAAATGTGCTTAGTCAATGGCGAAATGGGTGGCCTCGTAACGTCATTAACCATGGATTTCGGCAAATATTATGATTAGGCTACTGGAAAAGATAATAGTTATTTAATTAAAGATATTGTGAAAAGTGCTCTGCACGAATGGTGTTTTGAACCTTTACATAATATTATAATCAATGATTTAGATGAATCTGGGGTTGAACTTTTGGAATATAGAGGCGATAAACCTTTATACTTATTTAGAGATATAAATAGTCCTAATAAAGATTTTACTAACATGACTGTTAATGGTGAAAGCGATAATTGGATATATGAAGGTAAATCTTATACATTAAGTGAATTAAAAAATATTGAAGGCTTTAAGTTTGATAGCTTAACAGAATTTGCCAATGACGCCAGTGTTGTTTAGCGTGGAGGAATTAGTTATAATATAGTTCAAATTAATTATGGCGAAGGGCCTATTGGATATAGAGAAACTGATTTAGTTTATCCAGGTGATTTAATTTTGAATTTAGGCGAAGCTGTTACCAATATGTTAGACAAATTAGTAAAAATGCTTGGCGATTTTGAATATTTTTATGATTTATAGGGTAGATTTATATTTCAAAGAAAGAAAATATATGAAAGTAAATCTTGGAATAATATTATAAATAGTGATAATGATATTTATGTTGAAAATTCTGAATTAACTTCTCCTGTAAGTTATTCTTTTGATAATAAATTATTATTACAATCTATTTCTAATAATCCTTAGTTAAATAATGTAAAGAATGATTTTTCTGTTTGGGGTACGCGTAAAAGCGTAACCGGTAAAGAAATACCTGTTCATATGCGTTATGCGATTGATGTTAAGCCTATATAGTATACTACTTATGACGGTAAAAGTACTTATAATAGTAATGAGGTAAATTGGCGAGAAGTATTATATTAGATGGCTATAGATTATCGAAAAAATCATGATGAAGATGATTTTGAATCTAGACTTGCTATAAATAATATTGATTTTTATCCTACTGGAAAAACTGGATATGAATAGTATTATACTGATATGGAAGGCTTTTGGCGACAAATTTATTATTATTATGATAAAGACGAAGACGCTGAACCTTTATCTTATAGACCAATAAATTACAATGCTATTAAAGGTATTGATAATTATTATGTTAGACCTTTTATATTAAATCAAAATGCTAATACTAAATTAAAAGATATATATAAAATTGAAAACAATAAAGTTTATACCTACTTAGACAAAATAGATTTTAGTTAGGATAAATATTATGTGAAAAAAATAGAAGAAGATAAAGAAACATACACAGAAATTCTTGATACTTTAGATATTAGCGAAAAAGATTTATATGTTTTAGATAATGAAAACTATAAGTCTCTTTGGAGCGCTACAGATATTGAAACTTAGAATAAAATTCATGTTAAAATTGGCGCAAGTTATTTCCCAGTTTGGTATTATTCTAATATCTGGGTTGAATCTGGCTCTGAATAGGTTGTATTTTTTACTAAAGATTCTTCTAATGATTCTTATAGTGAAATTAAAATTTATTATAAAGATAGTGACGGAAATAAAATAGATATTCTTACTATTGATTAGTTTAAGGATAAGGCTATTGAAATTTTGTATGATTCTAATGATAATGAAATAAAAGATATAAATAATATTTACATTTATAAAGAAAGAAGCTTAGAAAATTAGGTTTTATATATTCCCTATAAAGAAGAGGGTTCTGATGAAACTATGAAAAAATATGTTGAAACCCTTGATAATAGCTTTAAAAGATAGCTATATTATAAAGAAGAAGATAAATATTATTCTATATATAATTTATTATCCATGGCAAAAGATACGCTTTATATTTAGAAAGATAATTCTTATGTTTTATTAAGCGATACTACAAGTAAATCTGGATATATTTTATCACCTACCTTGAGTGAATAGAAATACAATGGTGATGAAACAAACTATTATGTTTAGATTGGAAAATTAGAAAGTTCAATAAAGCAGTTATATTAGCTAGAAAGCATAGAATATATAAAAACTGATTATTTAGCCAAAGATAAAGAAGAATCTAAGCAAGAAATTGATACAGTTTTTTATGAAAGCTATACTAATTTCTATGATAAAAATAATGAAAAATATGCTTATTGGAATAAAGATTGTATTTCTAATCCAGAATCTTTACCTTTTTGGATTGACTTTTTAGATGGAGATAATGAATTGTCTCAATTTTCTGTAAAAGTAATAGGCGATAGGACAAAAACCGATAATGACTCAAATATAAAAGCTATTTATTTTAAGGAAATTCCAACTATTTTATTAGTTAACCCTGAATCTTTTAATAAATTAACAGAAAGAAAATCTGGATATACTTATATTCAAATGCCATCCTCAATGAACGGATTATTTAATATAAGTAGCTAGGGTAAATCTGGCCAAGAGGCAATTGCGCAAATGTTATATAATTATGCTTATAGACAAGAATCTATTAATATTAGTGCAATTCCTATTTATTATTTAGAGCCTAATACCAAAATTTATGTAAAAGATGAAGATAATAAAATAGATGGATATTATATAATAAATAAAATTACATTGCCTTTGGGGTATAACGGCATGATGAACATTACCGCCAATAGAGCAATAGAAAAACTTTATTAAGGAGGATAAGGAGAAATGGCAAGATATATTAAACAATTTCGCTACTATAATGAAGATAGTGGCAATAATCAGCCATCTAATATGGTTCATAGAAATTTAGTTTCTGGAAGTATTTTTAGTGGCTATCTTCCAATAGTCCAATTAGGAATTTAGTCCTTGCCCGGAACAAAGTTTTATTTAAATAATAGCAAAGAACCTGTTATTATTGGAAATACAGGTATTTATGAATTAGACTTATAGGGAAAGACTGAAATTACTTCTTTGTCTTTTGATGGCAAATCAATTTCGGCTATCAATACTAATAATAATTCTTATTTGATTATAGATATTATTTATGAGAAACCGGAGGATTAAATATGGGATTTTATGGAAATGTAACTAATACTAGCGGGTCCTAGTTCCAGTTTGATAGAATTTATACTAATCGCTGTGAAATGGAAATAAATGCTAAATTAGATGGCATTTACGCTGGTCGCTATGTATTAATTGAATATGATAATGATTATTATCCAATCGTATATTAGAAAAATGGCGGCATTTATACTAGCCCTAATTACGAAGAAGAAGCTAGAATTAAGATTGCCGAAAAGACTACAAGTTCTACTTCTGTGGTTGCGGGCACTAGAGTTCGTATATATACCGGCAACGCCCAAGAAATTGAGCACGATATAAGAGCCGATGAATATAATATTTATAAGTTAATTGGTTCTGTTGGTTTATATGCGGAATTGGCCGAACTAACCGAATAGGAAAAGAAAGAAGATCCTCATTATTATAATTATAATGTTGATAGAGAATATGCGGCGTCCTTAGGCGAATAGATCGGTAGAGGCTGGGATTCGACGGTTTGGCAAAAAGTTTATACACATGGCGAAGAAAAATATGTTATGATCGCTGAGCTTAATAGCGTAGTTCCTACCTTTGCAGTTAGCGCAGACGCTCCTACTATGGCGCCAATCACACCTCACTTTGATACTAGCAGTACAAATGTTTATTATTTAATGCATCAGCAACCTCACTGGGGTTTTAGGGTCAAGGCCGCGAATGGTGAGTTAAAAGGTCCGGTATTGGATGAAAACGGAAGAGAAGTGTCTGGAAGAATTACTAATTATTCTACTGATACTGAAAATAAATTATCCGATGAAAAAACCACCTGGACAAGAGTTGAGTATGACAAAAATACCGGAACAGAAAAAGTACATTATTATGATGGAACTAAATGGGTAAACGAAAAGGTTAAAGACAAGGTTGATGCTGCTATCTTCTATAACCGAGCCGGTTTTGATGTTACTACTGAATCTAGAGTTGATACTCCTGATGAAATTAGCATTATGCCTACTGGCCAAAGTGGTCATGAATATAATGCACATAAAAAGCCAGGGGAGAAAGAAGTAAGAGAAGATATTCAAGAATTATCTATAATGCTTCCTAGTATTGGTAATAGTATTTCAGAAATGTGGAATATTGTTTATGGCCCGGGTGCAGTAGCTGATAATAAGCGTAACATGGATGTTGAGTGGGGCAGCACTAATGGACATAGAATGTTAAGCCCTCTTTAGGGTGGAGATGGTTATTCTTACGCTCCAGAGCAAACAAAAACCATTGCTGGTGCTATAAACTCTGTACACGATTTAATGGGTATGATTATTAGTACGGACTATAATCCTACTAATGGATTGCCTGATGATATGGGTAAAATTTATCATTATAATAATAAATTTTATCGTAAGGCTAAAACTTATGAATATGATCCTGCTGAATATGAGTTTATTAAAGTAGTTTTAACACAAGATACTTATACTCCAAACTACTATTATTATAAGAGTGGAAGTAGTTATGAACCAGATCTTAATGATTCATTTAAGTCAACTAGAGAATATTACGTTCAAAAGTTAAAAAGAACTGAAAATAAACCATTAGTTACTGGAGAGGAATTATTTGGTTATGTGCCTAATAATTTTTATATTTTGGACGGTAAAGATTATTTGGTAAGTAGAGAGGAAGCTTTTAATAAACATAATACTTATTATCGAATTAAAAATTCCACCGAAAAGAGATTTGATGAAAATTATGAAGCTGGAAAATATTATGCAAAAACCAATACTTCTCCTGTTAGATATGAATTGTTAACTGGTAGCTTTGATGGTTCAAGTTCTCTTTATTCTTTAAATATTGCTGAAGTTAATGATGGCAGCTTGCCATTCGCCGCAGGTAGATATTATACTTCTAAGATAACAGATGAAGGAGAAATCTTTAGTGTCGCATTAACTTATGATAAAACTTTGCAATACTATAGAAGAACCCCAACGCCAGAAGCTCAAGGAAATGAGTATACTATAGTTTAGTTGTTTGATTTAAGCACTGGTAATTATTATACTCAAAATGGTAATGTTTATGAGCAAACTCAAAATTCTGATTTAGAAGTATATTATAAAGTTACTGAAAAGACTGAATATGCCGGCGATGAATTATATATACCAGGGTCTTATTATTATTTAGAAAATGGAAATTATAAATTAGGTATTGGTAATACCGCCCTTAACAATACTATTTACTATGTTATAAATTTCCAAAAGGTAGAATATTTTTATGAGCCAGATAAGTATTTATTTATAGAAAATAATACTTTTATTAAAGATCTTTCACCTGCTATAAATCTAAGTAGACAATATTATCTTCCTATGGATTATTACGTTATGTCTGATTCTTCTGGATTCGCTAATAGATATAGTAAGTGGAATAACAAGGTTGAAAATGTTCCTTGTACTGTGTAGTTAGGTAAAAGACGCGAGTCTTTTAAAATGGTTGAATTAGAAGGATTTGGCAGAACCCTTAATACAATTCATGGCTTAATACTTGAAATTAATCATTTAGTTGAAACAAAGAATTATGAGCATCGTGACAATGAAACTGTTAGAGGTTTAGCTAATCAAATTAAAGATATTATTTTCCAATTTGGTGAATTAAATCCAAAAGACGTAGTAATTGTTGATGATTATGGTCGTATGCATGGCGCAGCAATTAATGGAGATAAATGGATTTCTACTATAGTTGACAGTAATGTATCTAGCGCCAATGTTGACATAAAGCATAATACAGCCACAATTCAAAAGACTACCGATGAAACTTACAATTTTAATACTTCCGGCACTGAATTTACTTTTGGACAAAATGAATATGATGAAGCTGGCCATGCCGCGAAGAGTCATAACGTTAAAGTAACTATGCCAAATGGTATTAGAAAAATTACAGTTAATGCTGATAGTGGTAATTTTAATAAAGAAGCTACTTCCCCTATTGATTCTTGCGCTTTTGGAGTTAAGGGAGATAATAATATTATATCTACTTCTTTTAACGGAAGCGATATGACAATAGCCCATAAAAATGATTATTCAACTAAAACTACAATTAGTCTTAGTCCAGATAATCAGATTTTAAAACCGGAAGAAGAAGTATTAACTGCTTATTCGGTTACAAGAGATACTGCTGGTCATGTTAAAAAGGTTACTGGTACTACCAAAAAGTTACCGGTTTATAGTTTTAATATTCTTAATTCTTCTGAGCTTGAAGGAACGGGTAATGTTCCTGTTGTTTCTGATATCCATTTTAATGAAAAAAATAATACCCAAATGGATGTTAGTTATTATAATTTAAAACCTTTGTGGAATTAGGTTGAGGGTAATACAAACAATATCAGTGGAAATGCGGACAATATAAGTAAAAACACAAGTAACTTAAAAAATCTCGCAGATCGTATGGATATTGCAGAGGAAAATATTTTATCTAGCGGGGCCGCTATCCATGCTATAACCATTGGTAGCAATATGGGAGAAAGTAGTTTTGATTTAAATAATTCAAATACTGATGCAAATTTTAAGCATTAGATTAGTTTAAATAAATTATTTTCTAAAACCAAAGGAGCAGATAGTTCTTTTGCTTTACATCAATCTTCATCAAATGCTGAATTGGTTACTTTACGAATTAAAAAAAGTGGTTTATATGAAATTAGTGGAAGCGTATACTTAAAAACCCCAAAAAATAGTGAGGCAAATGAAATGGTACGTCCCGGTTGTTATATTTAGAAAATCGAGTATTCAGAATCTGAATAGGATTATGTTTATACTGAATTAAATAGTGCAATACTTATGGTTCCTACTGTATGGGATAACGATTTGGTTGTTGCTACAGGAACTAAAGTTGTCTATTTAGATGCAGGAGCGTAGCTTGGTTTGTTTGCTAGAATGGCCAGTTGGTCCTAGGATTTTACTACTGAATGGGTTTGTTATAATAACAATGCCGCTACTTATTTGACCATTAGAGCTTTGGGCGAAAAAGATAGTTCTGATGATCTTAAATACGATAATTAATTTTTTGGGTAAAAGAAATTAATTAAAATTTCAAAACTTCTAAAAAAATTAGAAGGATGATTTTTATAATGGCGAGAACAATATAAAAATTGTTCTCGCCTATTATTTTTTAGAGAAAGGAGATTGTCTAAATGGATAATAATTTGTTTCGTCCTATAGTGACTACCGAAACAAAAATTAAAGCTAAAGGTTATGAGCCTGTTCCTGGTGGACTTTATTTTGCCACCGATACTAAAAAAATATATATAACCGATGGCGAAGATTTATTATCTATGGGTGGAAATTCAAGTATTCATTATGGTGTTATGAAGTGTGCAGCTCCAGATACCGGAGTTACTGAATTTACCTTTACAATAGATGATATTGACGGTAATGCTGCTATAGCTGACACTACAAGAAAAAAGATTCCTTATGTAGATGATTTAATCATAAATGTTCCTGAGTTAGAAGAGGGCGAATATGATTCTAGTGGATTATATAGAGTTCGTTCTATAAATGGCGAGGAAATTGAAACTGTTAGATTGCCTATTGCGGCTTCTGGTGGTGGAGGTGGCGGTACTGGCCCAGGCGGCGGTGGATCTGGTCGTATTATGATTAAAGATCTAGATGGCTCCGCAGTTAAATATTTCTTATCCGATGAAACCGAAGCGAAACTAAGATTTTCTGTTACTAGTAGTAATACTGAAAATAATTATATTGTCAAAATGACATATTAGATTGGTTCTAGTATTACTATTGAAGATATGGAAGAACATGATTTTGGTAATTTTGAATTTGATTTAACCCCGCATCTCTCTAAACTCTCTACAAGCAACCAGGTAACTATGGTGCTTAGGGTTGAAGATGCATATGGTACTTTAAAGAGTTTTAATTATTATATTAATGTTATAGAATTAAGTTTAACTTCTGATATTAAAGATAATATTTTAATTACTGATAACGGAGAGAGAGTTTATTATTGCACTCCAAAAGGTGGTAATAGATTATATAATCGTAAAGTTTTATATAGATTCTTTAATGCCGATGGTGGACATTTACCAAACTTAGATCAAGAAGTTTCCGTAAACACCTCTGGTACTGAAATTACATCTACATTAAAATTTGATGAAATTGGTATTTATAAAATGGAAGTTACTTATACAGGTAGTATTGAAGCTAATGGCGACAGACCTGTAAATAGTAATGTTCTAAGCTATCAATTAATTTATTACGGCGAAGAGCCTATTCTCGGCGCCTATATGCCAAAAGGTTCTATAATGCAATATGATACTTTAAATATTGATTATATTTTGGCTTCTACGCAAGATTCTACTCAATTTTTTAAAGTTACTTTAACCAAAAATGGAGATAAAGTAGACTAGGCTGTTAAATTAAACCAAGCCCAAGTATGGTCAATTTATTTTGATAAAGCCGGTATCTATAGTTTGATGTTAGAAGATACTTTTGGAAATCGACAAGAGTTTAATAACATTATTGTTGATGAATATGAAGGAGAAATGCCTGTTATTGATCCTTCTGAAACAGAGCTGTACTTATCTGCATTAAACCGCAGCAATAATGAAATTAATAAGGATACCTGGAGTTATAATCAATATAATTGTAAATTTGAAAACTTTATTTGGGGTACTGTTAATGGATGGCACTACGATGAAGAAGAAAAATTAAATGCATTACATTTAAGCTCTGGCGCAAAATTGACAGTTGATAATTTCTATCCTTATAAGCAAGACGCAATGAGTGAAAGCTTAGGATAGACTATTGAACTTGATTTTAAAATTAAAGGTACAATAGATTTTGAAAAACCTCTTATTAAGTGTATTTCTAGAGATAATAAAGGTGACATTCAAGTTGGCTTCTGGATTACTGGACAAGAAAGCACAATGAATACAGAACAGATTAAGGCTACTGGTGGTACTATAACCGAAGGTGACGATAACCAAATTTATAACACTGCTATTTAGGGTTTAACATCTAAATTTGTTGAAAATAAACGTATTCATTTAACTTGGGTTGTTGAAAGAAAAAATAAAGAATATCCTTTAATTATTACTTATTTAAATGGTGTTCTTTCTGGTATGACTAAATACGCCAAGAGCGATAAGATGGTTCAAAATATTGCTGATCCAGCAAAAATTATTTTTGATTCAACTTATGCCAATATTGATATTTATAATATTCGTGTTTATAATAAGCCATTGGAAGATAAGGCTGTTTTGGATAATTATATTGCTACATTGGCCACACCTGATGAGCGTGTTAATAAATTCCATGATAACAATGACCTATTGGACAATAATAATAAGATTAGTATTCCCGCAATTGAGGCTGGTGGATATACTTTATCTGTTCCTTATATTAAGATTACCGGCGGCGAAGCATTATCTAAAGATGATGATGGCTATAAATTAAATGCTAATGATACAACTGTTCAACTTCCTGTCGCTAAAAAAGATTATCGTTTAATTAAAACTTATGAATTTGTTGATTAGAATGGTAATCATGATAAGCAGGTTATAGATTATGCCTTTAAAGATAATGGTTATTTAGATAAAGGTGTTGTCATGTATGGCTAGGGTACTTCTTCTATGGAATATCCTGTTAAAAACTTGCGCTTTAAAGCACGCGGTAAAGATGCTAGTGGTAAAAAATATAAGTTTAAAGTTAATAAAGATGATTGTCCTGTAGACTTAGTATGTTTAAAGGCTGACTTTATGGAGTCTTCTGGTTCTCATAATACTGGTACTGGCAATCTAGTACATAGTTTAATGCAACAAAATGGCTCTGACTATTTAAGTCCCGCCCAAAAGCATTATGATGATCTAGGTTATACAGTAGTTACAGCTATTAGAGGTTATCCAATTGCCCTATTTTATCGTAAATCAGAAGAAGACGATTATGAATATGTCGGTAAATATAATTTTAACTTAGATAAAGGAACTCAAGAACCATTTGGTTTCTTCCCAACGCCAGAAGAATGGCCTGAAGATGATGACGGTAATGTTATAATTCCGGATACTCTACCAGAAAATAGTTGGGGATGGGCAAGTCCAGAAGATACAATTACTTCTTTCCCCGAGAACAAATGGATTAATACTATTCACTGTTATGAATTTTTAAATAATGCATCTCCTTTGGCAAATTTCCTATCTGAGGAAGATAGTGTAATTAGTGATGATATTGTTAACAGTGAAGAATTTGGCGGAGACAGATTTAAAGCTAGTTTCTATACTAAAGTTAAAAATGAAGATGGTGATATGGTTCCTAACTGGGCACTATCTTATGAATCTCGTTATCCAGAAGCAGAAGAAGATGATTTTAGTGATGTTGATATTGCATCTTGGTATCGTCTAGTTTCTTGGGTAAATAGCTGTAATGTTAATGATGCTACCGAAGAAGATTTAGAAACGCCATATGTCGCTGGGGGTAAAGAATATACTGTAGATAATGCAGAATATCGTTTAGCTAAATTTAAAAATGAATTTACAGATTATTTTGACATGACATTTACTTCTGTTTATTATGTTTTAACAGATTTCTTATTAATGATTGACTCTCGTGCAAAAAATATGATGATTGCTACATGGGATAATATTCATTGGTATCCTATTTTCTATGATATGGATACTATGTTAGGTTTAAATAACTATGGTTATAATAAATTTAGTTATGACGTAGAAGATACCGATCCTAATATTTATAATGGACAGAATAGCGTATTGTGGAATAATTTTAGAGAATGTTTTTAGAATGAAATTAATTCTGTATATAATACACTAAGAAAAACCGGCTTAAATTATAATAATTTATTAAAAATTTATAATGAAACATAGGCCGATGCAATGAATGAAGTTGCTTTTAATGCTGATGCTCGTTACAAATATATTAGACCATTTACTGAAGGTTATTACAATAGTGTAACCGGCGATTTAGAATGGGTTGAGCCAGGTAGCGTTGATTACCTATATGCTTCTCAGGGTCGCCGCTCTATGCATCGTGAATGGTGGCTAGATAATAGATTAAATTATTCTGATGGTAAGCGTTTGTCTGAAGCTTATCGTGGAGATAGATTTATCATGCGTTTGTATACCCCTCAGCCAGGTGAAAGCATTTATGTGCCGGTAGAAGGTTTGACCGCAGATACTTATGTCCCAGGAAAATATTATGTACAAGATGAAGATTCTGATGGAAAGATTATTTATATAATTGCTAATGGAGATTTTGATTCTGATTTAGTTTATTATGAGCTAAAAGCCGGAGATAAATTAACAGCTAGTATTGAGGCTGTTCCTCCTAATAATAATTTTACTATTACTCCTTTACATAACCAATATATAGCTGTCGCTTATGGTGGTTCGAATGGTGTTACTGTTGGTCCTATATATACCAAGGCAAATGAATCTGCTAAAGTTAAAGCGCCCGGAAAATATAATGATACTGAAACTTATATTTATGGCGGTAGCTAGTTAAAAGATTTAGGAGATTTGTCTTCTCAATACTTAGGACGTTTCTTCTTCCCCGATAAGTCAACTAAGTTAGAAGCATTGCGCTTAGGTAATTAGAATCCTGCTTATTATAATCCTAATTTATCCAGCCTTGAAATAGGTAGTAGCGCTCCTTATTTAAAACTATTAGACATTACTAACTGTAGCGGTTTAGGCCAAAGAGTTTTAAGTATTTCGGAATGCCCAAATCTTGAATATATTCATACTATTGGATCTGGCATTACCGGTATTGAATTGCCTGAACATGGTGTAATTAAAGAACTTTATTTACCTACTTCTATTAATTCTTTAACCATTAACGATTAGACTAGCTTAACAGATGCTGGTTTCCGCATTCGTAGTTCTACAACTAGTACAGAAAATGACTATAGTAAATTGTCTCGTATTAATTTAGAAAAAGTTCCTGGATTAAATAGCTATGAAATTGTCAAGAATGGTACAGCGCTATAGACTTATAGACTTATTGATGTTGATTGGAAAATTACCGATCCTGATGATATTGTTAATAATACCATTCCTGTTCTTGAGAGAATGATTGGCGAATCTGCTACTTTATTACCAGAAGATCCAGAGTCAACTCCCGCTCAAAGTTTAACTGGTACTTTGACTATTGAGTGCGCGGTAGATGATGCTTATGCTATTTGGGAACGCTATTGGCAAACTTTCCCCAATTTGAATTTTGTATTTGCAAATTCTAATATTATTGATGTTAATGTTTATGATGGTAACGGCAATATTTATTGGAATAAAAAATTAAAGAAAAATACTTCTATTACGAGTACTTTCTTTACTGATGAAAATACGGCAATTGGAGAGCTAACAGTACCTTTAAAAACCTCTAGTGTAAGTCATCATTATGATTTTGTTGGTTGGGCCAGTCCTATCAGTACCACTTGCGCACCAGAGGTTCCCGACCTTGCAATTGCGCAAATGGTAAGCTATATTAATAGCAACAATTCTACTGTTGATGAAATTGAATTTAAACCTAAACATAAAGAAAGAATTAGAGTATTTAATATTACTTTCTTAGATGAGGATGGTTCTACCAAGTTAAAAACTTTGGAATTAGAATATAATTCAATTTTAACTCCTCCAAATGACCTCTATCCTTATAAAGATAGTAGTGATTTACCCCTTGAAGAGAAATGGGCTTTTATCGGTTACTTTGATACCATGGGAAGAAAATTAGAAAGTCAATTAATTGTTTCTGATATGGTTTATACGGCTCATTACTCTAAAATGAGTGTATATGATGACATTATTGATGATAAATATATATATTGGAATGGTAATACTTTAATGAACAGATATACAGAAGCTGTTTTGCGTGGTAAAATTACTTTACCATTAAAAGATAATGTACCTGTTCTTATAAACAATGCAATATTCCAGTATCATCATAGCTCAAATGCGGAGACTGGTTTTGCCGGTATTGATACTAGTAAAATTACTCATATTTTCTTTGAAAAAGATAAAACCCCAACTAGCGTTATTATTGGAGATTATGCTTTTAACCACTGTACAGGATTAAAATATATTGAATTACCTAAAAATATTAGTGTAATTTCTCAGTATACTTTTTATGATATTGGAGCCTCTAATATCAAATATATAGGTCCAAAAATTACTGACTCTGATTTTAAATCATTAGGAGCTTTAAAAGTTTGCTTACCTAATACAATTACCTCTATTGGACAGGTTGCTTTTGGTAATACTGCTTCAAATGGAGTTATGAATTTAGGTGATAAAGATAATCCTTGGTCGGTAGAAAACTTAAAGAAAATAGATGTTAATGCTTGTTCTAATAGTCGTTTCCCAGAAGTAAATGTTTATATTAGTTCTGAAGAGGAAATTGATGAACAAACAAAAGTAAATCTAGAATCTGCATTTAACGCATCTATGCTTAATATAATTTAGGTATGATAGAAAGGAGAGAGCTAAATGAAAAAAGAAGTGTTATATACTTATTTAGGTACTAATGGTACTATTACCTCTCCAGTACACTTAGAAGACATTTACTATATTAGAAAAATTCGTTTAATTCCAGAAGAAGGTTGTCTTTTAACTAAGGATGGAGAGAATTTTTATAGTTCTAGAGTAGTGCCCGAGGAAGATGTTGAACTTTGGGAAGAAGTTATTGGACAAGGTTAATTATTAAAGCTTTAAATAAATTTAAATAATTTAGAAAAGATAAGTTCTAAAGGGGGAGAAAACTCCCTTTAGAACATTTATAAGAAAGGATGATAAATAGTGATTACATATGTAAATAGCTCTAATGCTGGACGTTATAGTGCTTTATTTGCCGATGCCACAGCCGCTCTTAGAGAAGCTGGTAAATTAGAAAATAATATTGCTATCACTACTCTTGAATAGTATTTTGCCTATATGGGTGTTTTGCCTCATTTAACTGATGGTGAGGGCAATCCAATTGGTAGAAAATATACAATTCTTCCTTTGGACGAAGAAGTATTTGATATCAATGCTAACAGCAGAATTATTACTGTTCCTAATGCTTTTAAAACTAATGGCATTAGTGTTTAGGGTGATCAGATTGCGGAAATTGTTTATTTTAGAATTGACAGATTCTTTGACGCAACTGATTTAAATGAGATGGATATTTTTATTCAATGGGAAGCTCCTAATGGGGATAAAGGTTTATCCGTTGAATGGGTAAGAGATATCGAAAGTCAACCTGGTAAAATTATTTTTGGCTGGCCTTTATCTCTTGATATTACTGAGTCTCATGGTACTGTTAAGTTCTCTGTTCGTTTCTATAAGACTGGAAAAAATGATAAGAATGAAAATATTCTTACCTATAGCTTTAGCACTTTAACTGCCACTGCAGTTATTAAACCCGCTCAAGATTTTGATGTATTGAGTAATGATTATCAAGTTTGTGATAATAGTGCTTTAATTGCTCAGAGATTTACCAATAGTCAAGTTGTTGGCGGTGACAAGGCTACTGAGCCTAAATTCTTTGTTAATCTATTGCCTCAAGAATATGATTTGAATGAAGATGGAGAATATACCTTTGCAGTTCATGCTTATAGCACTGATGCAGGTTTAATTTCTTATGAATGGTATGAAGGAAATGGACAGGATAAAGCTCATCAAGATGAAACGGTAGCTATTCCTTCTTCTATTGAATATCGCTTAACCGAAGACCGCAGTGCTGTAAAAGGTAAAGTATATTATGTTGAAGATGAAAAGGGTGACTTTGTTCCAGAGTCTAGCGAAATTGCTGATGACCTATTGGATCCAGAGAGTCCCAATTATGTTAGATTCTATGAAAAATTTAGTGTATGTACTGTCGATAAGGTAGGCTCTTATTACGCTAAAGCTACCAATAGACTATTCTTCAATACAGCTGCCACTAATAGTGTAACTGCCGTTGTTCCTGCCCCTGTTGCTCCTGTTACCTCTAATATTTTAGATGAGAATGAGCAAGTAAGAAAGAGTATTATTCTTAAAGAGGATGGCACTAGCGAACCAGTAGAGGTTCATGTTAATGCCTCTAAGAGTACTGAAAAAGGCGTTTTAAGCTATCAGTGGAAGAAAGCCTCTGAGGGAAGCGCTGTCAGTGTAGCTATTCCAGACGCTACTGAAGATTCTTATATTATAGATGATATTGGTATTTATACTGTTGAAGTAAGAAATACTAGAAATAATGAAACTAAAGTGGTTACTCCTCTAGATTCTTGCCGTGTAACTTATGAAGCTACAAAGCCTGTATTAATTGGTATGCGCGATAGATATGTTGTTGGTCAGCAAATTATTTTGACTAGAAATGAAAATATCCAAAGTGAACGCGCTGATGACTTTAAATTTGTTTGGAAGCGTATCTTTATGGAGGATGGAGTAGTAAAAGAAGAAGTAGTTTCTAATACTAATACATTAACTCCAGTATATACAGATGATTATTCCGTATCTATTACAAGTGTTTATAATGGAGACGAGTCTGAGGCTGTTGTACATTCGTTCTCAGTTGGTGTTCCTTCTGTTCAATAATTAATTTCTAAAGGAGCTAAAAATAATGATTACTACACCTAAAGAGTATAATGAAAAACTTTGGCAAATTTAGTCTAAAAATGCTCCTACTTTAGCAATATTGCTACCCAGCACAGAAAAAATTTATGATATTGATTTAAATAAAAGAACTATAGAAGCTCCCGAATTTTTAAGTGTTTCTAAAGACCATAATGCTGAAACTATTTATTTTAAGGTAGATAGATTTTTTGATAATGTAGATTTATCTAATACAGTATGTTTAATTCAATATAAAAATGCTCTTAAAGAGGAACACATTTATGTTGTTCCTTTTTATGACATTGAGACCTTCGGTCGTTATATCGAAGGATATAAGCCAGTTTTTCTTACCGTAGAAACTTATGTTTCAAATAAATATTATATAAATATTAATGAAGGCGAGAATAAACCAGCTGAATATATTTTAGATTCTTCTGAAAAGTTTAATCCATCGACTTTCTATTATGAGAAGACTTATGAAAGTAAAATGCTATTTCCTTGGCGAATCCAAGGAGCTGCTACTGAAGCTGCGGGTACTGTAGAATATTCAATGCGTTTTTATAGAATGAATGAAAATAAAGAAATATTTTATAATTTAAATATTTTGCCCGTAACCAGTAAAGTTTTATATGGTATGGAAGTCCAAAAAGAAGAATATCCTGAAAAATCTGAAGGTGCAACTATGCTAGAGCAAATTGCGCAAAGACTATTAGATTTAGAAAATAGAGAGCGCAGAGAAGGCATTTTTTGGGAAGTTTTATAATATTAACCCCCCTTACTAGAAATAGTAAGGGGGGTTATTTTTTGCTTTATAACGTCATTGGACAAAGTGGGTTAAAGAATCATATTTAAAAATTATTTGTATGTGGGAGAAGGGTAATATTGAAAGGATGATAGCTATCATATGTATCAGCAAAACTACAATTATTATCCACAGCAACAATATATGCAGCGACAAGTGCAAATGGCACTGAAAGGCCGCCCAGTGTCATCGATCGAAGAAGCACGTGCCGCCAGCATAGATTTTGATGGTTCTATTTTTTTCTTTCCCGATTTAGCGGAAAACAGGATTTATACTAAGCAAATAAATCTAGATGGAACTGTTTCACTTAATATGTACGAACTTAAAGAAATACCTTCTCCTGGGGTCGTAAATTCTGTAGACAGTTCGTTATTTATCACTAGAGAGGAGTTTGATCAAGTATTAAACTAGCTAAAAAAGGAATTGAGTTCCACCCCTAATAATAAATTTACTCAATTTTGAAGGAGATAACGAATATGCAGGTTAATCCAGTTCAACTGATAAACATGATAAAAAGTGGTAAGAATCCTTAGCAATTAATGCTAAGCGTTCTTGAAAATCAGATGAAAGGTACTCCAATGGGAGATAATCTTATATATCTCGCAAGGAACAACAGAGGAGCGGACATAGAGCGTATAGCCCGTAATCTTTACGGCCAGCAAGGTCTGGACTTCGATAAAGAATTCTCTGCGTTTAGAAAGACGCTCGGAATTTAAATGGAGGACTTATTTTTATGTTTAACAACAATCCTGGTTATAGTTTATCTGATATCGCTGCGATTTCTGGTCGCAATAATGGTGATGGTATGTTTGGCGATAATGGTTGGTGGATTATTTTATTATTTTTATTTACTGGTTGGGGCCGCAATGGTTTTGGCGGAGGCTATGGAGGCGGAGGCTGTGAAGCACCTTGTGCCACTCAAGCTGACGTTAGAGCGGCAGTAGACCAGCAGACCTTAATTTCTAAGCTAGATCAACAGACTTATGGTTTAGCAGATAGCACCTATGCTTTGAATAGCGCTATTACTACTGGATTCCATGGAGTAGATACCGCTATTTGCAATCTTGGCTATAATCAACAGGCTGGCATTAATCAATTAGCTCATCAGCTAAGTGATTGTTGCTGCGAAAATGGCCGAGCTATTGAACGTGGTTTTGCTGAAGTAAATTATAATATGGCGACCTAGGCTTGCGATACTCGTCGCGCAATTACTGATGGAACTAGAGACATTATTGATAATAATAATGCTGGAATTCGTTCCATTCTTGACTTCTTGACTCAGGATAAGATTTCTAGTCTTCAGGCTGAGAATCAAGAATTGCGTTTGGCTGCATCTCAAGCAAAACAAAATACTTATTTAATTAATGAATTACGTCCTGCTCCAGTGCCGGCTTATACTGTAGCAAATCCTTATTGCTGCAATTATATCTCTAACTGCTGCTAATTTCTTTCTTTAAAAAGTCGGAGGATTCAAACAATATGGAAATTACTGCAAATGCTCTTCAAACTGTAAATGCTAATCAAAATGTTCAATTTACAGATAATGTGACTAATGGCGCTTGCTCTATAGTTCACAGGGATGGAAGTGGTCTAGTAACCCTTCGCGGAAATACTAATCAGTGTAGAGCTAGATTTAGAGTAACTTTTGGTGGGAATATCGCTATTCCGACCGGAGGAACAGTTGGCGCGATAAGTTTAGCAATAGCTATTGGTGGAGAGGCAATTGGACCTACCACTATGACTGTAACACCAGCTGCAGTGGAGCAATTTTTTAATGTTTATAGCAGTGTATTTATCGACGTACCTAAAGGCTGTTGTCTAACTATAGGAGTTGAAAATATTAGTACTTAGCCTGTACTCGTTCAAAATGCAAATTTAATTGCGGAACGAGTAGCCTAAGAAGGGGGTACTGCTATGAATGAACTTAAAAATATGAAAGAATGTTTAATGGGTTATATTTGGCCTCAATTAAAACATTTAGACCAAGTGGATACTAAAGAACTTGGCGAAGCAATTGATATGATTAAAGATTTGGAAGAAGCAATTTATTATTGCACCATTACAAAGGCTATGGAGCAACATCCAGAAGAAGAGAATGGATATCGCAGATACTATGGAGAAGGTAAATGGGATAAAAATTAGCACCATATGCCGCAACACACGAATGAATCTTGGGGAGAAGAATGGGACTGGAGAGAGGGAAAAAGTCCTAAATCGCGTAAAATGTATATGGAAGCAAAATAGATGCATCACGGGAAAGCTTCTTCACTTCATGAATTAGAAAAATATATGAAAGAATTAACTGATGATATAGTTGAAATGATTGAGGATGCAACCCCAGAAGAAAAAGAACTATTGTCTAATAAATTAACTGGCTTAGCTGCTAGAATAGACGCTTGAAAATAAAAATTAATGATGATTATTGGATGATACGAAGAGTTTCTTACGATCATCCAATACTCATTAAACCGGATGGTTCTTTAGCTATTGGGGTATGCGATAAATTAACTTTTAAAATTTACATAAGTGAAAATGTAACAGGTAATTATTTTAAAAAAGTTTTATGCCACGAATTGGTCCATGCAGCTATGTTTAGTTATGATATTATTTTAACAGACTTAGAAGAAGAATTAATTGCAGATATAATTTCTAGTTATGGAGAAGAAATAATAAATACTACTAATACAGTTTTTTCAAGGATTAAAAACAAATAATAGGGGAGTCTTACTTATTTTTTAAGTAAGACTCCCCTTATTTTTATTTGTTATCATTAACAACTTCAAGTGCAGTGGTTTTCTTATAGTATTCAGTAACCTAACCGTTACCACCCAAGTTATGATATAAATTATACATTTCACTTAATTGGACATATTGACTTTTGGTTAAATAGCCTTGTTCCAGATATACTTCACATAATTGTATAATTCTAAAGCGCCAAGATCCTAGAATAAAGCCGATATCTGAGCTTTCTTTTTCCATGGCTTCTTTAATCTAAAATTCAAGCTCACTAATTTTGTCAACAATTGGAGCTATTTTATCATCAATAGTTTTTTCAATATTTTCATTTTCTCGATTAGCTAAAAGTTTTTTATATTCTTTTGCTTGAGCATGAAAAAATTTACAAAAAGCTAATGCTCCGGCCGTGACAAGAGCCATAATAATTTCTATTATGTAAGCGTTCATAACATCCCCCTTTGCATAAAGTTTTCGCTCTATATATAGAGGGATTTTGTTTTGAACACTTTTAATTAATCGGACCAATCAAAGCCCACATTTTTATTTTTATTATTTATAACATACTAACCAATACAAATTGCATCGCACGTATCTTGTGTTGCTTTCAAGTTATATGTTTTCTATACATATAATTGCGCATTTCGTTTTTGCTCAGCTCGCGCCGAACCTTTAATATTTAACTCACTTTTCCAACAGCTAGAATGAACTATTTCACAAGGAATTTTTAATTCTTTTACTAATTCTAATATTACTCCATATACTTCTGATAATACTTTAAATGTCTATACATTATTAGGAACATTACCCTAAAGCTAAATATCTTCAAAAGCTACATAATCTATATTGTTAGAAGTAATTAAAGAAAGAACTTTATTACGAATTTTAACAAGTCTTATTCCAATATCATCATCTTCGAAAGTAAATTTACCACAATCTTTTAATTCGCCATCTATAAAAATTGCATATCCAGAAGTAACCGACGCTTGATCTAAAGCTAATAATCTCATTAATTAGTAGACCCGAATCCGCCAACTCTTTCACCAGAAGCTGCGTCATCATCAGTAGTTAGATATTTTTTAATAATACCTTGGCCAATAACATCGCCCTTTTTTAGTTGAATTGGCATTGCAGAAAGATTAATTAACTGAAAGAAAATTTCTCCCTCATTGTCTGGATTGTTATAATAGTCGGCATCAATAATTCCAACTCCATTAGCTAAAATTAGCCAATATTTTAAGGGAGTAGAGCTACGAACAGAAAGTTCAAGATATGTATCTGGCTCTAGTGCGCACTTAACTCCAGTAGACACGAGAGTTGGTTTTATTTTATGCTCTTTAGTAATAGTGGCAATTTCTTCAAGACTATATACTCTTGGTTCATATTTTTTATTTTCAAGCAAAGATTTAAAAATATCTTTAGCATCAGATAAAGTAAAATTATTTAATTTAGTAAATAAATTATTATAAGGTGGAATTACAATATCTTCAGCCACAGTAAAATCATAACCAGCGGATTGCGCTGTCTTGCGGATCGGCAAGACCGCATCCGGCAGTCTAGACACAGCTTCAAATTTAATCATATTTAATTTACCTCATAATTAATGGCAATAAAACTATTAGGCTCTTTTTCCTCGTTAAAAATCTTTTTAACAGTAACCACTTGCCATTCATCTACAATATCGCCTTTTTGCTTTTGGACTTTAGTCTTATAACTAAATGCCCCAAGTACAAAATGAGGATCGTTTTTTAATTCTTCATGCAGCTTTTCAACTTCGGCGACAGTAGCCACTCTGTAAACATCAGTCTCACTAATTAAATAATTCATATTAATTTACCTCGATTTCAATTAAATTGTTAAAAGTTTTAATACGGTTGATAATCTCTTGCGCAAAAGTATCATTAGTATATAGGTGAATTTTAGCATTCATTCTATTGGCCCAGTATACTAACTTTTCCGGCAAATTTTCTAAAGTAGATTCATCTAAAAAGGTTAAATCTTCTTCAGCCAATGTATGTAAATAGATTTTTTGATTAAGTGAAAATAACTAAATTGGGCAAACAATTACTAACATTCAATTACCCCCTAATCATATCCAAATAAATACATTACATAAGAATCATTCTCTTCTGGAAGAGTAACCCAAATTTCAATAGCAGCTTCATCTTCAGACATATTTATAGACTTTATCGTTCCAAAATTTTGAATACAATCAATAAATTCTTTATCAAACGCTAATAGGTCAGGATTATTTTTTCTTACAAAAACTGTATAATAACTTTTATCTTTGCATAATAGCATATAATAAAAATTTTTAGTATAAGTTAAATAATTATTAAGAATTTCTAAACTGGATTCAAAGTTTTCTAAAGGAGGCTATTGAGTTACAGCCTATTTATTTAAATCATATAAAGTAATTGAACTCTTTACTTTTGGTGACTTATAATTACAATTCATTTTAATTACCTACTTTTTTATTTTAATTTTAGCATATTTTTTTTAAAAAGTCAAATGTATAATTCTTTGATTGTAACTTCCTCGCATTGGTAAGGTTAAGTCTTTTAATTCTTCTATAAAAGGTCCGTCTATCAATACATCTATTAAATCTAAAATTTCTTTCTGTTTAGGTAAATTTAATTCTTCGTAAGTATATCCTGTCCAAACATAAATTTTACACCAGTTATATTTTTGCTTTACTTTTTGAATTAATTCTAATGTCAATTTTACATTTTCTGGGCAGAGAGGCTCTCCGCCCATAATACAAAAATTTCTTTTTATATCATTGGCTATTAATCCTTCTAAAATATTTTGAACAATATCTTCAGAAAAATCTTGTCCGCCATTAAAATCCCAAGTTTCTGGGTTGTGACATCCGCTACATCTGTGCGGGCACCCCTGAGTGAAGAATGTTAAAGACACTCCGGGGGCCGCAGAAAAATCATTATAAATTATTCCGCTGTATTTCATAAAATTTTTCTCCTAATTCTGAAGCCTGGCGTTCAAACCAAATATTATAATATCCTTCTGTTTTCTTTTTTAAGTTGTAATAAGTACATCTAATAAAAGAAGGGATACCTATTACAAAAAGAAATAAAGGCCCAAAGAAAATATTCTGAATAGAATGTCCATATTCATGGGGAATTAATGAGCTATTTTCATCTACAAACATAAATATTCCTAAACTCATTCCGGCTTTTAAAGAATGATCTTTTGGGAAAATTAAAAAATTATTATGAACCTTTTTAACTTGCCATTTTAAGATATATCTACAAAATAAGAAAAATAAACCACCGATAATATTAGATAATAATCCCCAAGAGAATTGAAGAATATAATATAAAATCATTTATGTTTTACTCTCTTTCGTACTTCTTCTTGCTTACCGGCATTAAAAGCTGTGGTATAATTTCCAGTTAAATAGCCGGTCACTCGACGAAGTCTTTGAATATTTTCACTGCCGCACTGAGGACAAGAATTATTTAATTCATCGGTATATCCGCAAGCCATACAAGTATCATTAGGAACATTTATAGCAAAATAGGGAATATCTTTATCCATGGCGTAATTAACTAAAACTTCTAAAGCATCTAAATTATTTTTTACAGTTGAATCTAATTCAACGTAAGTAATACAACCCGCAGAAGAGTAACCTGTTAATTGACTTTCAATATCAATCTTTTCAAAAGGACTCATTTCTTTCCAGACGGGTACGTGCATGCTGTTAGTAAAGAAACTCTTATCACTTACTTTTGGAATTTCACCATATTTTTCTTTAAACTTTTTCATTGCAGTGTAGCAAAGATTTTCGGCTGGAGAATAATAAACACCAAAATTGAGTTTATATTTTTCTTTAAATTCCGCACAGCGATTTTTAAAGAGTTGTTCGATATGTTTTGCTAATTCCATACCTTTTTCTTCAGTATGATCACATCCAATAAGAATTTGAAGTGCCTCTGCAAGACCGAGCTGACCTAGAGCAAGTGTTCCATGGCGAAGCGCACTTCTAATTCCCTCTTCTGGGATATACCCCGCCATAAGTCCATTCTCATACATAAATTTTGCTGAATCTGGAGACTGGCTGCAAATATATTCAAAACGTTCAATTAACATATCTTTTGCTTCATGAATTTTTTCATCAAGCATTTCTAAGAAAACGTCAATGTAATAATCATCATACTTTTCAACACGATTTGTAGCTTCCATAGCTAAGGTAGGAAGAATAATAGTTACAGGACAAATATTTCCTCTTCCATCTTTCTTTTGGCCTAATCCATTAACATCCCAACCATTTGCGGTTCTGCATCCCATTGTGCTGAAGTAAGTGGTCGGATCATTAATATCATATCCCGCATTACCAGACCAATCAACATTAGCGTAATTTGGATAAAGTCTTTGTGCGGTTGATTTTAAAGCAAGTCTAAACAAATCGTAATTTGGATCGCCAGGTGCACGATTAATTCCTTTCGCACATTGAAAAATTCCGCAAGGGAAAATAGATGTTTTGTGAAGCTTTCCAACGCCTTTAATTGAGCCTTCGAGTAAAGCTTTGATTACCATGCGGCCTTCTGGTAAGCTGCAAGTACCATAATTAATAGATGTAAATGGCAGCTAATTTCCCGATCTTGATTGTAAAGTATTAAGATTGTGATACATTCCTTCAACGGCTTGATTTAATTCTTTTGTTGTTTGTTCGATGGCATAATTGTAAGCTTTATAATCATAAGCTTCCCATTCAGAATCTGTAATAGAATATTCTGTAATGTTTTTTAGCATACTTTCAATCTCATAATCGATTTCTTCAATTTCAGAGAAATATTTTATACCATCTTTGTAATGTTTACCAAAGCTTTTTCTTACATAAGGAACCATCGTCCAATCAAGATGTGTGGCGCTTACGCCACCAAATTGCTGTAAACTCTGTAATTGAAAAATAACTGCCACAAGTTGAAAAGCTGTATTTATAGAGCCAGCAGGACGCACATCAGTTTGTCTGGTATTAAATCCTTTGGCCAAAAGGTCATCAAATGGAATAGAAAGACAATTATGTGAACCTACAAAATAAGAATCTAAATCATGAATGTAAATCATATTATTTAAATGATTATTTTTTGCCATAGGAGATACTAAATAATCTAGTGCTAATTTTTTTGTTACAACACTAGAAGCCTCTCCGGTTCGGCCTCCAAAAGAATATTCATCCACATTAGCATTTTGATTCTAAACGTTTGCTGCGGTTAGTTTTTCTTTAATAGCATCAATAAAATCATTGGTGTAATTTCTAGCAACTTCTTTTTTATATCTATATCGAATATAGGCACGAGCCACATCTTTTCGCTCAGAACGCATTAGATATTCTTCAATAGAATTCTAAATATCTTCAACGGATGTAAATTCATTTATACGCTAAGCTATTTCAAAAGCAATATCTTCTGCGGTATCTGTTTCATAAATTTGGCCATCTACCTCTAAAAAAGCACGATTAATAGCATTAATAATTTTATTTTTATCAAAAGGAACTTTTCTTCCATCTCTTTTAATAATATTCATATATATAAACCTCCAAAAACCAAATATGGTGTACAAAAATCGAATCGTACACTATATTTGGTTTTTTATTTATTTCATTTAATGTAAGTTGGCCTTCCGATCGCAGTAGCGCAATCAAATACATCTCCAGATTCATTAATAAGTTCAAAATAAGGAAAATTAATTTTAGAAAATTCTTCTTTATCGGCAATAAACCTACGCACCATTTCTGCCGCATTTTCTTTATCGCGATCTAGCCCACGCATTAAAATTGTATAATCCGAAGCAACAATTCTATAAATTGCAACAAGCTCAATAATTTTATTTTCTGAAGATAACATCCATTCTATTTGTTTTAAATTAAAAACACCAATATTAATTTTATCTTCCAAAAAATCTTTTTTATTATATCCATAAAACCAATTATTGTATTCACTAACCATAATTGATTCTTTTTCCTTTTTATTTGGAATAAAATGATAATTTTCTCCATCAATTTCTTTAGGCCTTTTGGGTCTAGTTGTAAACGGAATAAGTTTATTAAATTTATTACCATAGGCCTCTAAGACCTTGGAAAGGACAGTGTCCTTTCCAGATCCGGATTGACCAATTATTGCTATAACTTTATACATCCTCTTCAATTCCTCCAGAATATCTTTGGCTTTGTAAAGTAATATTTCCTTTTTCGTCAAATTCAGAAATTCTATACAACTGATGGCCGCCCACAGAATTATACTTTTTAGCAATAAAATTATCGCCTTGACGAATTCCTTGAACCATTAACATATTACCTCTGTTAAACCAGCTTTTTTCAATTACGTGTTTAGTGCCATCTGGTAATTTTTCTGAAAGCTGCTTATCAAACATGGCAAAATATTCTTTTCTAAATTTAACATCAACTACACCCGTAGTAGTTAAAATCGTTACGATAGCTTTGCTTTTATCTTTGGCTATACAAGTACCGAAAATTTTATTTAATTTAAAAAGATTAATGGTTTTACCATTTTTCTTAAAGGTATGATCGATTTCGGGTTCTTCTGGTAAAATAAAGAAATTAGATAAACCATATTTATTACAATTTACATGAGCTAATTCATGTTCATGGTAATAAAAACATAATACTTCCATTTCCCAAGCTGATAAACTACCTGTGGCATATTTATCCCAGTCTTCTTTAAAGATTGCCGTATTTAATGCCATTAAGATATTTTCCTTATCAGATGCAATCCAATTGCGAATTATATCCATCTAAGGTTGATATACTTTCTTTTCCCACTCATTTACATTTAACATATAATTATCCCAAACTACTGTAAGTAGACCTTCATGGCCCAACTCCATAATAAAATTAAGGCCTCTTTCATCAAGAGAATAAGTTTTAGGATCATTAGACTTACATATGGCTTTGAGATATCTGTTAAATTCAAAAACCCTCTTTGCCATTACAAGCTTTTCATCTTCATTAGGAATAATATCATATTTAATTAATCCGCTCATATTTTGTAAAGTAATTCTTTTCTTTTTATCGCAAGTTTCCCAAAGATACCAACCCATACAAAGTTTTCTATCAATTAGTTTATCAAAAGCTCCACTTTTAATAAGTGATATCATAGCTTGTTTTTTGGGTTTAGCCTTTAAAAGAAAATCTTTAGGAGAGCTAAAAGGTCTGTTGTTAATTATGTCGGCAATTACTTCTTCGCCAACATTTAAGATACCGGAAAGACCGAAGAAAATACTATTGTTTTTTACATCTGGGGTAAAAGTATAATTAGAATTGTTAATATCAGGAGGCTCAATTTTTATTCCAACTTGAGTCATTTTACCAATAGCCGTAGCAATTTTTTTATAATCAGTAGATTTCGCGCGTTTCTTTTTTATTTTAGTAGTTTTATCTGGAGAATCAATATATTCATAATTTTCAAAATCTTCTGATTCATAAATATCTACAATTTCTTCTACTGGTTCTTCATCATTTTCTTCTGCGCCGCCACTATCTGTAATTAAACAAGCGCAATTCCAAAAGATAATCGGATATTTATAGGCAAGATTCATTTCTTGCAGTGCTACGAGCGAATAAGCTAGTGTATGTGAAGCATTAAATCCATATCCACGGCTTGTTGCCACAAGAACATTCCATACATAATTACAAAGGTTTTTGCTTAGTTCCTTTTCTTCAACTGCTTTAAAATATTCTTTAGTTAATAACTCATAATCTGCGGGATTCTTTTTTGCAATTGATTTTCTAAGTCGATCAGCCCAACCCAGATCAAACCCTCCGCATTCGGGCATCTGGACTAATTCCATAAATTTTTCTTGCGATTCGCAAATACCATAAGCCAATCCTACAACCGGTTTGAGTAATTCTTGTTCTGCTTGGGTAAGACCATAATTACTCATTTCTTTATACCATTCATTTATATCGTTTTTAAATCTGGCATATTTAACCAAAGGCTGTTCAGCTTCTTTATCTTGGGCCATAAGTCGAATGACAGAATTAAGTACTGCTAAGTCATCTACGCTCTCTGGCTTTGTCAAAGCAATACCTTGTATACCACTTTGTTTTTCCATTTGGAATAATGATTGAATTTCATGATTCCAAACCATATTCCACATTTTAGGAGAATTACGCTCTAACGTATAAATACCTAGATATTTATTATAAGTTTCTCTAAGAGTTTCTTGTCTTTCAATGTAATTTTGATCACACAACAAATCTAAACAAATATGGATTTTGTCTAAACACTCTACAGACAACAAATCAATTTTAATAAGACTTGCGTTTTCACAATCATGAAGATCAAATTGTGTTACAATATCTCCATTTGGCACTTTCATTAATGCGGTTGAGTTGGTAAATGGTTCATCGACAAAAATAACTCCTCCAGCATGTTCACCGGTACGGCAAACCAATCCTTCAATTTTTTGAGCTACTCTCCAAATTTCCGGATACTCATTCATTGCCGCCACAAACAAAGGAATAGAAGGAAAATCATTTTCTTTATCACCATAATAACACTGAGATAAAGTTCTGGTTTTACCACGATCGGAAGGAATTAAAGAAGAAATATACAAAGAAATATCATTATCAATTCCTAAACCTCTTGCGGCGGTTTGAATGGCAGATTTACTTCCTTCCGTACCAAAAGTAACAACATTAGCAACTCTATCTGAACCGTAATATTTTCTTAATGCTTGAAGTACTTGCGCACGGCGCCCACCTTCGATATCTGTATCAATATCCAATACTGATACACGATCTGGATTAAGAAATCTCCAGGCCGCAGTTTTAGTAGTTTCCCAAAGAGGATTAATTTGAATAATATCCAATATATAAAGTAATAAAAATCCTACACCAGAACCACGTCCGGGACCTACTAAAGTTCCTGCTTCCCAGCAAATATCTAAGATATGTTGCAGGTTAAGAAAATAAGCACTCCAATGTGCTTTATTAACATTAGAGCTTATCCAAGTCATTTCAAGATTATTGTTTAATTCTTTATACACTTCTGGAGTTTGTAGACGCTTATCGGATTCTAATTTATCTATAATCAGGAGCGTCATCTTTTTATCTCCATCGAAATCAGAGTTATAAAAAGTGTTAAGATAAGGAATCTGAGAAAAATAATATTCATAAACTTCTTTAGTATGATTATTAGGAGTTTTCCATACCAAAGAAGGAATCTTTAACGGCTTTAACAAAGAAAAATCTTTACATAATTCTTTAATTTGTTTTATGTTATTATATGCTTCTTCCAAAATAGATTTATCAAAATACTCAAAAAAAGACTCTAACTCTTCAGATCCCATAAGATAAGTTGTTTCATAAAAAGAACTTACTTCTCTATCTCCCTCTTGGGATTTAAGAAAAGCTTCATGAATAAAAGCATCTTCCTTTTTCAAATAATGACTATCTGTGGTGATAATATAAGGAATATTTAATTCTTTTGCTAATTTATAAAGTATTTTATTGACAATAATTTGCTCTTTAAAATGAGAAGGTTGCATTTCTAGATAAAAATTATTTTTTCCAAATAATTTTTCCATTTGAAGACACCAGTTACTAATACTATTATAAAAATTATCTGATTTGTCTTCACTCCATTGGATTATTTTAGTAGCCAAAAATCCGCCCAAACAAGCAGTGCTGCCAATTACATGACCTTGGTTATTACCAATAATATCAAGTAAATCTTGATAATAGGTTGGTACTCTTCGCATTTTTCCAGTAACATAGGAACGCATCCAAGCGCGAGTAGATAACTCTCTAATTTGCTGATGACCTATTTCGTCTTTCGCTAAAAGAATAAAATGATAATATTGATCTTGGCCTTTAATAAAATTAGTTCCATTTAAATCATCTCGGCAAAGATAAATTTCATTACCTAAAATAACTTTAAAATTTGGATTATCTTTCTTAATTTTATTATAATACTTTTCTACTTTAATAGCATTTGAAATACTATCATGCTCAGTAATAGCTATTACCTCTTGGCCCAACTCAATTGCATAATCTATCAATTCTTCTGCGCGATTAATTGAATCACGTAGACGCAAATTTGAATACTCGGTATGATTATGTAAAGATCCAGGATAATTCATTTTTTCATACCTCACATTTTTTCTTTAATTATATCATTTATTTTAAATAAAATCAACCACATTCGCATTCAGCGTAAGTAATTTTTTCAAAGTTTTCTTTATCTAAAACATTGAGAGAGTAAACGATTTCTTCATTATCCCAAACAATAATGTTTTCGGGAAGGAAAATGACAGGAATCCAAGTATGAAGTTCTTCATCATACTGTCCATATTCAATAGCTTTAATATTATACTTTTTATAAGAGTCAATAAAAGCAAAATAATCTTTTTCTTCTAGAATCTTTTCAATTTTTTCTCTTTCTTCCACAGGCATCATATGGTGATACCAATAATAAATATATTGTTTCATGTTTATCCTTTCTTTACCCAAACTAATTTTTCACTTGCACGAGTTGCTACAGTATATGCCCAACGAGAATGTTCAATTGCTTCAAAGGGGAAACGTTCTTCATATACCATAACTTTATTCCATTCACTACCTTGCGACTTATGACCAGTTATACCATACGCATAAGCAAATTCAAATGGAGGATCAAGTAATTTACTAGATTTTTTCATTAAATATTCTTGTTTACCATTTAAAAATTTTTGACCAGTGGTTAAAGATGTATAATCAATTGGAATATAATGAAATTCATCATTATTTTCATCAATTATATTTGTATATAAAATAGGAATTTTCTTTTCACTAAGCCAATATGGTAATGCTATATCCATTCGGTTAGAACGTTGAATAGTTCCAATAGTGCCGTTTGTTAATGGTGAGGGGTCTGCTTTATTATCAGATAAAAATTCCCATTGATTTCTTAAACTAATAACTTTATCTCCAATTTGGGGTTCATCGCCAAAACCTTTTATTTTTCGCATAAGATTATTAATTTCATTTCTAGTTGCGTTAGTTGAACAAATAATCTAATCTGCCCACTCATACATGCCAGTTGTAACCTAATTAGGCGATATAAGCATTACTTGTTTTTCTGAAACTGGAAATTGTTCAATGGGTTTTCCTTCTCGAATCCACATTGAAAAACGAATAATTTCACTATCATAAGCTTGCCGCATAATTTCATTTAAAAATATGTGCGGTTTTTCTAATACGCAATTATCACTATCTTTATCAATTGGAGGCAGCTAATATGGGTCTCCGCAGGCAATAATATGTACTTTATGAGATAATAGTCTTAACCACATTTCTCTAGGAAGCATAGAAATTTCATCAACCACTATAATTTTATATTCTTCATCAAGAATGGATTTTGGTTCAAATTTATAGTTTCCGTTGGGCATTAATTTAGCCTTATATAAGAGCTTATGTGCGGTAATAGGATTTGGACATCCTTTTTGTTTTAAAATTTGCGCAGCTTTACCTGTATACGCAACATAACAAACATCTTCTGAATTAAGGCCAAGCGCCGCAATTATAAATTTTATAAGAGTTGATTTTCCCGTTCCTGCATAACCTGAAATTGTAGTATAAGCTTCGTGATTTTTATATCGTTCAACAGCAATACGAAGTCCTTCCTCCTACTTATTGGTTAGAATCAAGATTTTTTCTCCTTTTTTTTATTTTAATTATATCATATTTTTATATAAAAATCAATTTATGAAAATTTTAACTAAAAAATTCCCAGAGCTATTTTAGTTTTGGTTTTACGAATTTATCTATTGTCTCCGGGCTGAGCAAAATAATTACGCAGAGGGCTGAGTCCCCTGCGTAAAATAATCATAGGCTATTCTTGCATTTGCTTGACGTTTTGCGGTAGATTGATCGCCGCATCTTTCATAAACTTTTGCAAAAGCATCAGCTGCTTCTTCTGGAGTTTCTAAAAGAAAAAAATCATCAAGAGTAAAACCTTCGTAATAATTTTTACCAAAAATCTTAAATTCTTTTGAAATATTATAATACATAAAATCTAATTGCTCTAGAAGCGAAACTCCAATTACTTCCGGATACCATTTTGGCGACCATTGGCAAATTCCATAATGCCCAATTGAATTATAAATATTCCATTGAATATCTAGAGTTTGTCCGCCTGCTTCTGTCATCATATTTCCAATAATACCAGCGCAAACCGCATCAGACCAATTTTGAGACTTCATATAATCCCAAATATCTTGTGCTACTGGATATTGAACATAAGGAGGCGGCAAAAGTTCAATTTCACATTCTTCTTCTAAATCCAATTTAGTTTCTACATCAACATATACAGTAACTGTTTTTGACTCTACAATAGTTTCCATATTTTTTGCTTCTGCACTACTTCCACGATATATAAATCCTGCTAAAATAGCACCAATAGCACAAATAATTAATATAACTTTTTTTATCATATTTATCCTCTTAAAAATAATAATCTTTTGTATCAGTTATTTCATAATCTTCAATTAAAATTTGTGGATAAGAATTTCCATTAAAATTATTAATATTACAAGTTCCAATTACTGTAATTTCTGTATATCCATTTTGTGAATATAATGTTTCGTATTCTTCTCGACTGCTTTTAAATTTAATTAAAGTAATACCGTTTGATAAAATTATTTTTAAAGTTGTTTCTTTTAAAAGCTAAATATTAGAAGCATTTATTTTAATTTTTTCTATAGCTACATATGGTTCTGCAAAGCCTTGGCCCCAATAATCTTTTAAAGAAGCAATATCGGTAATTTCATAACCTTGTAATTTATTAGGATTAAAAATAAAATCTACATTATAACAAGGGGTAAAATCATAATCTTTTAATTTATTATTAGTATAATTTAAAAAGCTTTCACAATTAATATCCTTTATTCCAAAGCCAAAAGCAGAAGCATGACCTTCCGCATATTCAGTGTATTCACATTCGTTTAAAAATTGCTAAAAGTTTTTAAATGTTGACTTATCATATCCTCGGCCGGAACCTTCCCACCAAATCTCTTCTTTTTCTCTTATGGTTTTATTTAATATTAAAACAGGTCTTTGATATTTACTCATTAACTAATTGCCGATTAAGCCTGTTAAATTTTTATCAATGGGAGTGCGCAAACGCACAAAAAGAATTTTATTTTCTAGCAAATTTTCTTCTTCAATTAATTTTTCCACGATTTCTAAACTTGCCTTGAGAGACTTTGTTTGTCTATTTTTTATATTAGTGCAATTTCGTACAGCTTGTTCTACAACTGTTTCTAGCTGGCCTCGGCATCCTCTTTTTGTTGATAAAATTTGATTGTAAGCCTTAAATGTAAGCATAGATTCAAATAATAATCGTTTTTCGTCTTCTGTACCACTTCTTGTAACTGCGTTAACATAAGGGGCCACATAAAATGCTATTCCAATAGGTGTAGGCTATTCAGTTAACTAAAAAACATTGTGACTTACCATTGTGGCGAAAAAAGGATTCTAGATATTTTTTAAGCCAAGAGTAATAAGATGACGAGTTTCAAAATCTCGCATATCCATCATATCACTAATTAATCCAAGAGAAACTAGATCAATTAAATCATTTGCAGTTTCAGTTTTTAATAAATTATCTATATAACAGCAAAATTTATAAACCATGCCAACGCCAGAAAGAGATTTTGTTGGATAATCGCATAACTAATTATTAATTACACAAGCATATTCAGATATTTTTTCAGCATTATGATGATCAATAACTAAAACGTCTATTCCCTGTTTATACAAAGCTTCATGAATTTCATAATCATTTGAACTAGAATCTGGTGCAATAACTAGCTTAGTTCCTTCTGGAATTAAATCTAAATTAATACCATGGGCCTTGTTAGAATGAAAAGTATAAACAATATTATTTTCTGTCCAAGAGGGAAAATGAATATAAAGATAATTAATTAAAACTGCAGCGCTTGTATAACCATCGCAGTCGCTATCTACCTAGATTAAAACTTTATCATTATTTTTAATATGTTTTACTAACATTTTTACGCCATCTTCAATATGAGCTACTAATGATGGATTTAAAATATCTGTATCTTTAGTATTTAAATAATGATTTATATCTTTAGGCTAAATTCCTCTATTAATTAATATCTATTCAACTATGGAGTTTACTCTTTTTTCGGGATTTATAAGCTAATATTTCAAAAATAATCAAGCCCCTTTCATTTTTATAATACAACCCTTTCTTTAAATAATTTTAAGAATTTATCTGGCCCTTCGTCAATAGGACTTGCTTTATAACTAGTAATTTTATTCTTATCAAAAATAAAAGAAAGTTTTACATAATTTTTATATTTTTCATTAAATTTTTTAAATTTAGTTGTTAATTTTTTACATTCGTCATCGCCAAGTTCTTGAAACTGTCTATCAAAAGCAATTACAATTTCTTTAGCACCAGCCTCTATCAACATTTGAATTTGATAAATTGTTATATTACTACCACAACACGCAACGCTAATATCATTTTCTGCTCCAAAATAAGATTGATACATTAAAGCAGATTTTTCACTTTCAAATACGATTGCTTTTTGAATAATAGCAATATTGCTCTTACTATTATTCAGATTATATAAATTCATTCCAAGAGGATGACTATATAAGATTTTGTTAATTTTTAAAGGACGATACTTACCAAATTTTTCTGCATCTTTGGCACAAATAGTGCGTCCGCGCAAGCCAATAAAATTGCCATCCTTGTCGTAATGAGGAATTGTGATTTGATCTTCTCCTGGATAAAAACCAATACGAGATTTTTTAATTACCTCTCTGGTTATACCTTCTTTAATCCACGGAGAAATAAGTACATTATAATTAAAGCAATTTAAAATGCCTTGGTCATAAGTTTTCAATTTTACACTATAATCTTTATTTACAATCTCTTGGATTTTGGCATAATCTCCAAAAATTTTCCAATCTAATAAAGTTAGGTCTTCAGCATTATTTTCATAAGAAGGCGAAAAACCAAAACGATAAGCAATCCAACAGACTGCATCATTTAGATCATATGTTTTATTACTTTGAATTTTTGCTACTTTAATAGTTAATTCAAAAACATCAAAGCTACTATCACAATCAGTATAGCATTTAAATAAGCCGCTATTTTCATAATAATATAATTTACGACTTCCCTCTCCAGGCAAGTTATGACATATAGTAGTAGAAATAATCCCGAACTGTGTAAGTTCGGGATTACCTCCCCATTCATCTAATAATTCAAAAATATTATCAATAGTTAAACTATCTCTAATTTCTGTTTTATCATATGAAATCACAGTGATCTCAAAACCTTTCTACAAGGCAATCTAAGGCCTAGTTCTTCATTAACGTATTTACACAAAAAATCTTGGTCAGACATTTTTAGGTCATTTCCTTTGCGATTTTTCAAAAGATACTTTGCCATCTCTTCGGACATTTTATATTCAAACATAATCAAAAAGCTCCTTTGTTATAAAGTTAAATTTTTAATATTTATATTTTTTTGCTTATAAGAAATTCTAATTAATGGAATATTATTTTTTAAACAATATTCATTTTTTAAATTGTCACATTCTAACTAATACAAAATTTTTTCTTTTGTATTCCAACCCTATATATAAGCTAAATCATGAGTTTCTCCGTCATATTCAATTAGATACTATAAATTATTTTTATCATCTAAAATGGCAAAATCAAAACGTAAATAACCATTTTTTGAAGATTTTAGATCTTTGAAAACAAATTCTTTTTTATATGGTATATGATTTTCTATCAATAACTATTCTATTTTTTGCTCTCCATGAGAAGTTTTTTTACAGCCACAAGAATAGGTGTTTCCAGAGATTAAATTGTCAGTTCTTACATTTGTAATTTTCCCACAAGAGCATTGACATTCCCATAAGATTCGTCTTTTTGAATCTCTTAATCCACTATCTTTTAAAACTGTTAATTCTCCAAATTTTTTTCCTATAATTTTTGAAGTAGTTTTTTCTTTCTGCAAACACCCGCAAGATTGAGTTAATCCATTTCTTAAATTAGCCCCATTAATCTCTTTTCTTTTTCCACAATCGCATTGACAAAGCCATTTTTTAGTTATTGAATTATACTTTAAAACAGTTAATCTATTAAATTTTTGACCTGTTAAATCTATCATAATAAAAGCACCCTCCCTTTTCAATAAATAATGAAATAAGTGAGGAGCATTTTATAAATTTTTGACCAATCAAAAAGCACTTTCTTCTTCTGTCATAATTTTAATATCGTCAATACTTAAAATTTCATAATTATAGTCAGTGCAAAACATAGGTTTAACTCTACAAGTACCTAAATCTGCTTTACACCAAAGATATACACCTTTGTATCTTCCTCGTCTATTTTTATAGATAGATAATTTAATATTAGGTTTATCAAAAGCATTAGTAGATAAAATTGATTCAAGAGAAGAAATATCTTCTTCTTTTACAGGAAGTAAAATTGATCCATAATCTATTTTATCTGCAATTGCTTTAGCGCCTCTTAACAAATTTTGGTCTGGGGTATCTGCTTCTGTATATTGTCCATTTAACTGAGTAGCTGACATAATAAAAATACTATATTGATTACACAAATCTTTTAATCTAATGGAAAGCATAAATAAAATATTATCTTCTCTTAATTTAACTCCACCAGAACGTCTAGTAATTTCTTCTAGAATTTTAATACTGGTATGTATATAATCATGGAAGACATATTTTACGTCATGGTCTCGAATATTTTTCTTAATTCTATCTTCAATATCCTTTAAAGAAAAATCCGGTAATTCTTCAATATAAATAGGACTTTCTTTTAGAATTCTTGCGGCTTCGCGCACACGAGCTTCTTCATCTCCAACATACTTACCATTAAGAATATGGTCTTCGTTAACATTAGCCAAAAAGGCCAGCATCATGGTTTGTATTTCTTCTTTTTCCTGTTCTGTAGCTATATATAGGACAGGCTCAGCAGTTCCGTTTTTAATCCATCCAAAAATTTCATCATAAATGCGATTGCATCCAATATAACAAGCATCTGCGACCATAGTTCTTGATTTACCCACACCGGTCGGCGCAGACCGCAAATAAAACTTTTTAAGTCTTGCGCCACGTGTAATTGTATTAATTAGTGGTCCATAAAGAGGAACTCCAACTTCTGGATATTCTTTTAGTCTATTAATTAATTCATCTATACCTTCACCAGCTTGGTAGGCATCCCCATAAATATCATCAACATACTGCATACGAATTTTTTCAAGATTTTCATCAACTTTATTAGCAATATCCTCTAGTGATGCGTTATCTAGAAAATCTTCTTGCGCTTGTTTCTTTTTGGTATCGAGAATATTATCGGGATCATAGATATAAGAAACATCTACACCAAAATTATCATAAGCGCGCAATAAAGACATTTTTTTCATTCGATTATAATAATAATCAAATGCATTGGGTACAGCAATTTCAGAGACTTTCAAAAGCCACTCAGCACCTTTTTGCTGTTTGAAAACTGCTTCACTTTTGGGGCGCGTAGATAAAAAATCATAAATATTTTCCAAAGTAATTTTTTCCGCACCCAATTCATAAATTTTAAAAATAGCGCCAAATATAATTTTATGAAATTCTTCATCAAAATCATCATCTGTAATAGAATATTTATCGGTATAATCCAAAAGTTGTGGAGTATTATATACACTACCTATAACTTGCATAATAGAAGTTACATCAACATATTTACTGCTCATTAAATGGAAACCTCTTCTTCATCTAAAAAAGTAAAAATCTTTTTCTTTTTTATTCTTTTTTGTGGAACTGGAATATGAATTTCTATTGTTTTTGGTATATACATATTAATATCTTTTTGTTCATTTTGCTGATTAGAAAGAAATATATTATAATAATAATCAAAAGCTTGTTTATAACAATAAGGAATTATACCTATTCCACCATTGGCTTTTTCTACATTATTGCCTTTAACCTCATAAAAATAAACTAAGGCTTTAAGCATTCCGGAATATGTATAATTATATTCTTCCTTAAAAGATTTAATTTGTTTTTGAATTCGTGGACTAACAAATGTTTCATTAAATAATTTTTTAATATAATTTTCTAAAGCTTCTTGATCTTTTTGGTCTTGCGTTTTATTATTTTCAGCGTTTATTGCGCAATCTAGATGCGCATAACGTCTAGCATTTATCTATTTATAAGGAAGCTTATCTCTATCGAACGTTAGACCACAATAAAGGCATTTTACATTATGAGGAATATTTATACACTCCTTTCTTATAATAATATTATACCATATTTTTATATAAAAGTCAAGCCGAAGCTAAAAGATAGCTTCGGCTCTTTAATTACATTAGCTCTTCTTTAATATCATTAACAATCAAGTGAATAAATTCAGCCTGATCGGGAATAGTTTCAGAAACTTTCTTACCCTTACCAAGATAACGCTCAATAATAGTGGAAATTTTCATACCATTACTCTGATTTTCGGTCATTAGTTCACCGACCAAAGCATTGAACTCAACCATTAGAGCATCATAATTATAAGTTTTAGCAATAGGAGTAATTGTACGTTCCTCAGTCACAAATTTGCCATCGTGCTCAGCAGCTTCCTTATCAATGGCCTCTTGGATTGCTCGAACCAAATTTTGATATCCAGTAGTAATTTCAGTGGGAATGTACTTAAAGCGACAACCGCATTCAATACTTCCATCAGAAGAACGAAGAGTCAATACAGACATTTCGCCCTCTTTCTTTTGGTGCGCATAGCCATAAATATCGGCCATACCAGCAATTACTTCTCTAGTGGAGTTAGATAAAGAAGGACGAGTAATAATGCGTTCTACACCGGTGGCTGGATCGGTAACAGTAACTTCTTTATGGTGTCCGATAAAGAAAACTGCGTAACCTAGCTGAGTCAAGCCACGGAAAATTTCATTAAATTCTTCTTTAAACTTAGTCCAGCCTTTACCGTATCCCAAATCACCTAGATCTTCAATACCATTTTGCTGACAAATATATTTCTTACAACGATCAGCGGCAACGTCAATTGTATCAACAATAACTGCCTTATAAACGGCCTGAACTTCAGGGCGCTTTAGCTCTCTAAATACCTGCTTCATTTCTCCCCATGAAGTAATATCCTAGGCCATAACGCCAGGAAGAGCATTATAACCAGGTTCAAAAGCCAATAGCAGACAACCATCCATCTATGTGGCAAGAGTGGTTTTACCAGTTTTTGGGGCACCATAAATATAAGTGATATATCCACTAAGGTCTTTACTTACCTTATGTGGCTGAATATTCAGCAAATTAATAGCCATGATTTAATTCTCCTTTATATCAAAAATTAAAACCGGTAGAAGATGCAGCGGCTACAGCAGCGGCAGCGGGTTTATTCTTACTTGCCTTATACTCATCTCTACGCTGCTTCAAAGTAGCAAGATAAGTTTCACGATTAGCCATAAGCTCCTTCAACTCATTAGCAGTAATGGTAGATTCGTCATCCCATTCATACACATCGGTAGCAGCCCAGGTAACAACAAAATCCTTACGACTACGCTTTACTTCACGAACACTGGGTTCACCAAACGCAGACTCTTCAGTGATAGTATGAATAATGGTTTCAGAAACCTGACGACCTTTTACATGAACAAAAGCGGGATTAGAAGTAGTAGCTTCAAGGCCCTCAAAATAACTAATAGCGCGAGGATTTACAGCAGAGAAAGTGTAGGGAAGAAGAGCGTTACGGAAGTCAAAAATCCAACCCTTCAAAATAGCCTTTTCGGGCGTACCCTGCTCCTCATCAGCCTCCTTATGAGTAACAGAAGTAATAATCAAATCACAATCAAAAGTATTGCGCTCATTTTCGTCCTTAGTAAAAGCATTGATCGTATGAACAAAGCCACCCTCATTACGCTGAACACTAACAAATTCCTCTTTGCCGTTAGAATCACTATAAAATTCATTTAGAGCCAAAGCGGAATCAATTCGCAACATAGCAGGATTCTCAGACTGACCCATAATGCTACCAAGCTTACCAGATACAATATCCATCAAAGTCACAAAAGTAGCATTGGTCTTACCAGTCTTAGTAGTTGCAGTTACATAAGTAAAATGGACAGGAACAATATTCAGACGATCGTTATCAGTTGCAATTTCAATAGTGCCAGTAATATACTGAGTACCAGGATTTGCGGAAGTTGCGCCACTAGTCTTCAGCTCAAGAGAGTGCTGATACAATACACCTTCTACATAAGTTTTATTATTAAAATTTTTCTTCATTTTATTTTTCTCCTTAATTAATTAATTAATACTATAATTTTTTCCTTTTTCAGTTAAGCTATAAATAACGGGGTCTTGGCCAACTTTTTCACAAAAACCATCATTTACCAGTTTACGAAGCGCGCCGGATACTGCACGAGAAGAAATAAACAATCCCTCAGCAATATCTTTTGCCTTAAGCAAAGTAACTTCTGACTTCTGAAGATAATCCAAAATAAGCTTTCCATTATCAGTTAGCTCAGGTTTTTCTAGCTCTGGATTTGTCATAGCTTCAATATAAGCCTTAATACTATCAGTCATCAACTTTTCTGCTACATCTGGAGCTGCTTCCATTAGAGCATTAAGGAAATGAATAAATTCCTGTTTCATTTGTAACTCGCTTTCTTTTTTTTTTATTTATTTTCTATAATAATATTATATCAAAATTTTATTAAAAAATCAATCATTGTCGTTAGCAGGTAAAGAAAGAAAATCTTTCATGTAAGGAAGATTTTCAATTATATTAATCATATTATTTAATTCAGCATCTCTTTTTCCAGACCACTCATTAAGTTTATGAAATTCTCTTTGGTGATACATACTGAACGCATTCTCATAATTCATAGTTACTGTTCTTGTCTGTAGCCAAGATTCGGGCAACCAGCGTATTAATTCTTTCCAGGCTTTGTAGGCATTTTCGCTATCTCCCATATTTTTTAAGGTTAGATAATAATTGCGCAAATGTTCCAAATAAGGAATTAAACTTTTTTCTACAAAATTAGTTCCATCTGCGCTAATTGGAAAATAGTCATCTGTCTCAAAACAATCAAATATAATAGGTTTTTTCTCTATAGTATGCATTGTACTAGTGCTATTGGCGACAGTACCAACTTTATAAGTATCATATTCCTTCCCAATGTGGACTATCTTTTACTTTTTTAAAAAAGGATACCATTTCGGTTTTCACGCACTTCGTTTCCTAAAATGCGGCCGCGTATCAATTAGCGACCCTACTTCCCCGCCCAGAAGGCATAGGGAATAGTCTCTACAGGTTCTTAAATTAAATCTTCAATTGTAAAATTTTGGTCATATTTTATAATTTTTAAATCAATACCATTTTTTTTGCAATATTCTTGTTTTCTTTTATCGTGTTCAATAAGAGTTTGCCACTCTTTTCCCCATTTTCCTTCGGGTTGTTGATAATGTTGTAACCCATTAAATTCAATAAGTTTATTAAGTTTTCCATTTAAAAATATTGCAAAATCAAATCTTAATCTTTTTCCTCCAACGCCAATTAAATCTGGAAATGTATATTGCGTCGAAAATTCACATCCCTTATTAATTAGCATTTCTGTAATTTTTTGTTCTCCTAAAGAACGAATACATCCGCAAGACTTAATTTCATCAGCTCGGATATTTACACCTTTTGTTGAAAATATATTTCCGCAGTGTTTACAAATACATTTCCATTTGGCAGTACCACTATTAGATGAGCCATCTCTTTCTAGAACTTTAAAATTATCATCTTCATAGCCAGTCATATCAATTGTATTTTTTGATGCTTTTTCTTTTTGTAAACATCCACAAGATTGAGTATGACCAGAATTAAGATTCCTAGTATCTATATTTAATTCTTTTCCACAATCACATATACAATGCCATTTTCCACCCTTTATATAATATTGTGGAGTTAAACGACCAAATTTTTTATTTGTTAAATCAATTCTTGGTTTTGATTGTCTAATTTGTTTTTCCATAACAGAACCTCCTATAAATTTTCTACTATATCTAAAAAGTATCGAAGTCTGTTTAACCAAGTTTGACCCGAATAATTTAAGTTTCCCACGGGATTCTCTGGGTAAGTTCCCCGTTAGCCATATATTAATATGACCCCCTTTGATCAAAGGGAAAAGTATTTCATTGGCAGAAAGAATTTTACCAATACAAAGGAGCAGTAATATCAATACTTACAAAAATTTGACGTAAAAATTTACGATGTTCAGAACCACCATTAATTAATGCTTTAGCAAGCGCCATGTCTTTTGGTCCAATAGAAGCAAATTCGCAAATATCACCATCTTTATAAAGAATTTCATAAGGCTAATTATGCGTTCGACGTAAAATCTCTTCTGGATCATTAAATGCTAAACCAAAATAACTGTCAGAAAGATGCCAACTATTTTTAGGATTGCGCATACCTCTGAGAGCATTTTCAAAATTCATTGTTCTAATATTTTCAAATTTCATTTTTAATCCTCTGCCGTAATTGTAAATCCTTTAAAGGTGCCTTTAAGACTAGAAGAATGAGCAAGATAACGAATAAAATCTTCTAATTCGTCAATATAATAATCTCCAATTTCTTTTGGATCGCAATGATTAGCAAATTGTTCATAGCTCATAAAATCTAGTCCAATAATACCATAGCTATAAGATTTTTCTTTCATGGCGTTTGGATTTGCGCAAACAATAGTGCTTATGTCACTGGACTTAGCGTCTAGCATAAGTTTATAAGTTTTCTTACTACCTCGTTTATCAATAATTCTATTCATAATTAACTCCTTATTTTATACTATATCCAAATTCTTTGGCTTTATAATAATTTTGCCAATAATCTTCTTTATCATTTAACTCAGCCTTTGAGCATTCTTCAACAACTTCAAAAGTAAAATTTTCTACTCCAAAAGTTTGCATTGCAGGATACAATTTATTTTTAGTTGGGGCTTCTGCACCCAATCCGCGTTTAATGTGCTAACGCCAACGATCGGCAATATCAACAGCCTATCCGACATAACACATTTGATTTTCTATATTAGTAATCTTATAAATACCAGTTTTTATTTTATGACCAATAATTCTACCAATTAGGTCAGTATATGGTTTTTCATAATAAACTTTCCAAATAACCTTATTTAATGGTTCTGGATTGCGTAAATATTTCTCTATATCCTTTAAGTGAGAAATCTCTTCTAAGTCCTATTCGCTTAAATTTAATCTATAGAAATTTTCCTTTTCTTTTATTTCCTAAAGCCTTTTATTAGATTCAACAATAGAAGCCATAGCTTTTTCAGATTTGGAAATATTTTCGTTTAAATTAGCTAAAAACTATTCACGCTCAGCAATAATTTGATTAAAATTACAAACATAGTCATATAAAGTTGATAAATATTCTTCTTCATATTTATCTTTATTATGCTAAAACTCATTACTTAATTCTTTAGCCGCCTAAGATAATTTTTCCTACATTAATTCCATATTTTTTTTATACAGAACTGTTGCGGATTCTTCGGCTTGCTAAGATAAGCTAAATATAGAATTTTTTAGCTCATTTTTTTGTGTATTTAATTCTGTTAATTCAATTTTTAAGCTTTGATTCTGAGTAATTAAATTTTGATTTTCTGTTGTATATTCTTTGTTCTTTTTTATTATTTCTTTATCTATTTCCTAAATTCTTATAGTTTTTGGATAAAGAATAACAAATAATAAAAAAGAACCTATTGCAATGCCAATAAATAATTCAAGCATATTTTAAAATAGGGGGTAGAATATTAAATTCTACCCCCTGGATATTACTCTTCAACAACAGCTTCAGGATCAAAGCTCATGCCTTCATCGGTAAGACGAAGGAACTTAACAGCCTTATGGTTGCCATCCTCTAGCTCAATTTCAGCGGGAACGCGCACACCATAACCCTTACGCTGAATAGCGGAAGTAAAGATGCCATCAACCTGACGCTTCTCTAGGCCTAGAGCCTCAGCGACATCAGCAGCGGTAACATTGTCACCATTCACTTCCTTCAAATAATTAAAAACTTTCTTAGAATTATCTTTCATAGCCATAATAAATATTCTCCTTTTAATCTTTTTTTATTTTATTTTTAGCTTTATTAGCTTATATAAACATTATATCAAAAATTTTTATGAAAGTCAAGTATTTTCTGAAATTATTTCTTGAATAAGATCATCTAATTCAATCATTTCTTCAATACTGGATACCTTACTAGAAAGATCCATAATTTCTTGCTGCGCTCTATTTACCTCAGCAACATCCGATGAATTTTGTACAATTAATTCAGCCTTAGCGATCTTTTTAGCTAGATTTTTAAGTTCTTTTCTTTTCATAACCATTTCTTTCCTTAATCTTTATGATTAATTATATCATATATTTTTTAAAAAATCAAATTTTTCTAAAAATTCTTTTTCAGAAATTATTTCTATTCCGAGCTTTTGCGCAGATAAATTTTTAGAAGAACTAGATTCTTTATCGTTGTTAATTAAATATGAGGTATTCTTACTGACAGAAGAAGTAACCTTTCCGCCAGCATTTTCAATTAATTTTTGTAATTCAGTTCTATTTTTAAAATTCTTTAATGAACCAGTAATTACGAAAGTTAAATTTTCTAAAGTTTTAATTGCTATTTCTTCTTTTGGTTCCGCCAAATTTAAATAATTTATAATTAAATTGTCCGCTTCGCTATAATCAAAATTTATTAAAGATTTATTCAGTTCTGGTCCGAATCCATTTAAATATAAAAAATCTTTACCTTGTTCTATATGATTTTTAAAATTCTCATAAGTTTTAAATTCTTTAACCAAATCTTTTGCAGTATTAATGCCAATCATAGGAATACCAATAGATGAAATAAAAGCTTCTAAATTACAATCCTTAGCTTTTTCAATAGCTTCAAGAATATTATTTACTGATTTTTCACCAAATCCCGGTTTTTTAATCCAATCTTTATGATACTTTTTTAATTCAAAGATATCAAGATAATTAGACACCCAATTCCAAGAGATAAGCTTTTCTAAAGTTGCTTTTGATAAACCTCTAATATCAAGACCCTTTTTCCCACAAAAATGATCCAAACGGTTGATTAATTTTCCTTGGCAACTAGGATTATCACAAAATAATTGTTCAACATTATCATTCTCAATAATTTTAACAGGACCGCCGCAGATTGGACAAGTTTTAGGAATATGAATTAATTTTGCGCCTTTTGGAACAACATATTCGGCAGAGCCAGAAACAATTTGTGGGATTATAGCGTTAGATTTAAACACTTCAATTTTTTGTCCCACAAAAGATCCACCATTTAAAGTTTCACGCATTACACTAATATTGTGTAAATTGGCTCTTTCTACGGTTGTACCATCTATTTCTACTGGTTCAAATATAGCTACAGGAGTTAGCACACCGGTTCTGCCCATAGTAAATTCAATATCTAACATTTTTGTAGAATAGGTTTCATCATAAAATTTATATGCTATAGCATTTTTAAAATGATGGGCAGTTTCCCCTAAGCTTTTACCATATTTAATATTATTAAATTTAAATACTATTCCGTCAATAGGAAGTATATTATTAGTAATTTCACGAATAGAATTTACATCTTGTGTAATATTTTGCACAATAGTATAAGGAACTACAATAAATCCAAAACCTTTTAACTCATTTAATTTATCACTTAATTTTTTATATTCTTCAAATCCTTCAATTACTTCCCAAGCAATAAAGGTTAATTTTCTTTTTTTACATTCTTCTGAATCTAGTAAACGAATACTTCCAGCTGCAAAATTTCTAGAATTTTTATATTCATCTGCATAGGAATGAAAATTAGGTAGAGTACAAATAACCTCACCATCAATTACTACTCTACTCGAGACGCAATTTAATGTTTTGGGTACTGACGGCATATGAATAATATTATGAAGAATATCTTCTCCAACTAAACCATTACCTCTAGTTTCTGCTCTAACTAATTTTCCATTTTCATAAGTTAAAGAACAGGTTAACCCATCCAATTTGGCCATGGCCAAAGCTTCTTTATTATCAATAAATTCTTCTACCTCATTAAGATCTTTAGTTTTATCCAAAGAGAGCATTTTATGATTATGTTCAACTTTATTTAATTGATTTACAACTTCATAAGGAATAGAATTTGTAGGAGAGTTTGCAAGTCTAATACCTGTTTTTTGTTCCAACTCTTTTAAATAGAAATATTTTTCATCCCATTCTTTATCGCTCATGTATGGAAGACCAATATCATAACATAAAGTAGCCTGATTTAATTCATTAACTAAGATTTGTATTAGTTCAAAATCATCCATATTTTTTCCTTTTTTATTTATATTATACCTTATTTTTTTTATAAAATCAAATAATGGGGAAAGATTTTAAAATCTTTCCCCAAATATTTTAATTTACTTTACTGACAGATAAAATATTATTGTTTTTAATAATTAAATTACCAATAGCCGGTCGTCCTTGTAATGGAATTTCATTTGCGGAAATACAAATAGAATTAGTATTACCACATACTAAAATAGTATCATCTTTTCCAACCAGGCTCGCGCAAGTTAGATATCCATTAACATCACTGGTTTTAAAACAGATAAGACCTTTGCCGCCTCGTTTCTGCATAATTAAATCAGATAATACTAATTGTTTACCATATCCCTTGCTGCTAAAAATAGCTAAATTATCATTTATATCTCTAATGGGTAGGGCCGCAATCACTTCATCTTTTTCATCTAAATTGATACCTTTAACTCCAGAAGTTGCTCTAGACGTTGCGGTAATTTCATTAGAATTAAATTTAATTCCCATACCATTCTTAGTTAAAATTATAATAGGTTCATCTTTAATTAAAGTAACGGCTGCCAAACTATCTCCATCTTTTAAAGAAATTGCAGCAATACCATTTTTCTTTTTAGTTTTAACATATTCATCCAAAGAGGTTTTCTTTACGATACCATTCTTTGTTGCAAATAAAATATATTTAGCATCAGTATCCCTATAAATAGAATAAATGATTGAAGGTTCTTCTCCTGCGCCCATTTCGACTAAGGATTTAAGGGATTGACCTTTGGTAACATTAGTTCCTACTGGAATATCATTTACTAATAATCTATACATTTTTCCCAAATTCGTAAATACCATAAGTGAATCAATAGTATTAGTACGAATTATGCAATTAGTAATATCATCTTGCGTCTTTACGCCTTTACCATTGCGCTTTTGGGTTTTAAAAGAAGTGCTAGGAACTCTTTTAATTAAGCCGCCCTCTGTCATAACTACAACGCACTTTTCGGGTTCAACAAACTCAATTTCTTTTTCTTCTTTATCAACAGATAAGTTATCAAGTTTAGTACGACGCTCGTCTCCATAAGTATCTCTTAAAGAAGAAATATTTTTAATCATAATCGTATCTCTATAATCTTTTTCGCTAATAATACGATTACATTCAGCAATAAAAATTTCTTTTTCTTCTTTCTCTTGGATTAATTCATTTTTATCAATTCTTGTCAATTTAGCTAATTTCATATCAAGAATTGCATCAGCTTGAATTTCATCAACATTTAAAAGAGACATTAAACCAATTCGTGCGGCGATTTTATTTTCAGAAGTTTTAATTAAATTAATTGCTTCATCAATTTTGTCAATAGCAATAATTAAACCTTTTAAAATATGCAAACGCTTTTCTGCTTTATCCTTATCAAATTTAGTAGCATTAAGAAGAACATTCTCTTGATGCTGAATATAATATTTAATTAAATCATAAAGAGAACAAAGCTTTGGGGTTCCGTTCACAATAAAGTTCATATTATAAGACAATGAAGTTTGAAGATCGGTCAAAGCAAATAATTTTGTTAAAGCTATCTGAATACAGCCTTCATCTTTTACTGTAAATACTAATCTATTTTGTCCTACTCCAGATTCATCATCAAAATCCACAATAGATTTCTCAAGCTCTTCAATGTTATTATTAATTTGTTCTTTAATTTTATTTCTATAAGCTCGATATGGAATAGAGGTAAAAATAATTTTTTTACCTTCAATCTCATAGTCTCCCCGAACCTTTAAGGAAACATTTGATTTACCAGTAGCATAAGCTGTTTTTACATCTTTAATATTAATAACTTGGCCGCCAAGCGGAAAGTCTGGCCCTGGAATATCTTTCATCAATTCGTCAAGAGTAATATTGCCATGCTTTTCAATAAAATGAATTGCAGCATTACATACTTCTGTCAAATTATTTGGAAGTGAATTATGGGCCATAGAAATACCAATAGCTTGTCTTCCATTGCATAAAGCATTAGGAAAATGACCCGGCAAAACTACAGGTTCCATAAATTCTCCATTATATGTTTCTTTTTCTGGAATAACCTTCTTTTTATAATCTGTCATCATCAAATCAGTATACTTTGAGGGTTTAGCTTCTGTATAACGACTTGAAGCAACCATATCGTTAGATTCCTGAGTACCTAAAGAACCTTGTCCAGAAATCAAAGGATATCTCATAAGAAATTCTTGAGACATTTTACAAAGTACACCATAGCAACTAGCATCACCGTGAAAATAGCTTGTTGCTAGGGTGCTGCCCACAATAGCATTACACTTTTTAGTTTTACTTTTAGAATTCATTTTAAGATAATCTTCCATTGTCCAAAGAATTTTTCTTTGGGCACTAAGAAGACCATCTTCAACGGCCGGAATTGCTCTATCAGTAAGAACTTCTTCTGCATATGTTAAAAAACAATCTTTTGACTCTTCTAGTATATCAATTTCAGTAATAAAATTTTCTTTATTCATTATTTACTCCTTAATCAAAGTTAAATCCTAACTGATTAGCATTTTCATAAATAAATTTCTTACGAGGTTCTACCGATTGTCCCTGAAGAACTTCAAGAAGCTTAGTTGTTTCTTCAGCATCTGAAATAGTAATACGCTTAAATCTTTCATTTTCAAAACAGACCTTGCGCAAATCGGCAGGATTCAATTCTCCCAAACCTTTAGCTCTTAGAATATCGTAAGTTCCTTTAGCGGTTTTCTTCCAGTCTTCAAGTTCTTTATCACTATAGAAATAAAGTTCTTCTTTGGCAGTTCTAACAATATACAAAGGAGTTACTGCGCGGTACAACATACCAGCCTCTACGAGCGGCCGCATATAAGTATAAAAGAATGTGATAAGAAGTAACTCAATATCGGCTCCATCACTATCTTGGTCACTTGTAATAACTATTTTATTAAATTGACACTTAGAAATATTAAAATCTTTTCCAAAACCCGCGCCAATTACTTTAATAATATCAGACATTTCTTGGTTTGCTAGAATTTTATCAACTGCGGTTTTAAGAGGAGAAACAATTTTACCACGAAGCATATAAATGCAATCTGTTTTTACGTTTCTAGCTTCAACTGCAGAACTACCTGCGGACAGACCCTCAACCAAAAGAAGATTACGCTCTTTTGGATTCTTATTTACACAATCAATAAATTTATTACTGATTTGCATTTTGGCCTTTAGCCCCTTAGGGCCTGCACTTTTTTCTCTAACAGCATCTCTTGCCTTTTTTGCGGCTTCTCTAGCCTTTCTGGCGTTTATAGCTTTGTCCGCAATCATTTTTACTTCTTTTTCATTTCTTTCTAACCAAGATCGAATTTCTTCGGCTAGTGTAGAAGTAAAAGGCGTCATATCTAATTTTACAATTCTAGACTTAGTTTGTGCGTCATAAGACACACCAGGAGCAGTAATATTAAATACTAAATACAAACCTTCTTGGCAATCTTCACCTGTTAGATTATCTTCTTTTTCTTTTAACCACTTTTTATCTCTAAAAAATTTATTCATTTCACGAGTTAAAATGGTTTTAATTTGAGTAATATGGGGTCCAGAATCTGTAAGACCAGTATTTACATAAGGAATAATTGTAGAGGAATATGCATTTGTATAAGTAAGAATTAAATCTAATTTATTTTTTCCACTAACGCTTTGAATATTAAGCCTATTTTTAAGAACTTCTTTATCCTTAACCGCATCATTTACAAGATCGGTTAATCCATTTTTAGAATAATAAACAATAGCTTCATTATCTTGTTCTTTTAATATAATAGTTAAACCAGCGCAAAGAGAAGTTAAAATTTTAAATAGATTTTTAATCGTGTTAATTTCTACTTCTGGATTGGTAAAAAACTCTTCACTGGCTTGCCATTCTACAATAGTACCAGAAGGTTTAGATTTATCGGTCCAAGTACCAATATTTCTTTTTTCAAATTCTCCTTCTTTAAAATGTACAGTTTCAAATTTTCCGTCGCGCCAAGAAGTTACTGTTAATTTATGAGATAGATAAGTTGCTAACTTACTACCAATACCATTTAAGCCTAGCGCCGTTCCTTCATAAACACCATCTTCGCTATATTTACCAGAAGTATTTAAAACACTAAATGCTGCTTCCAAGATAGTTTTTCCATCTTCACGCTTAGCGTTAGGAATAAAACCTTGACCATTATCTTCTACTATAATTACATTATCTTTTAAAATATTTACTTTTATACAGTCTCCATGCCCAGCTTTATATTCATCAATAGCATTAGATACAATTTCGATTAAAAGCTGAGTAGAATATTCGGTTGATCCAACATAAACGCCCGGCCGCAATCGAGTAAACGCCAGCGGAGACAAACTTTGAATACTTTTTTCATCGTATAAATTATTTTTACTCATTACATACTCCTGTTATTTTTCCTGTGGCCAAAGCATCAGCCAATTCATTATATTTATTTCCTTGATGTCCTTTTATTTTTTTTAAATTTATTCTATATCCTTTTTCATACCAATCGTAATAAGTTTTAATTAAATCAAGATTTTTAGGTATTTGATTGTCACCTTTTAACCAATTATTTTTTTTCCATGTAAACATCCAATCATTGAAAATATTTACACAATAAGAAGAATCACTATATACAATTGGAGGATTTGATTTAGAACCAAAATTCAACATTGTATATAAAATGGCTTTTATTTCCATTTCATTATTAGTAACTTCATTATTATACTGTTTACTTCTAGTAAATATAATATTATCATTTTCTACGCCAACAATTCCATAACCTCCCGGACCAGGATTTGGATGAGCGCTACCATCTGTATAAATTTCCATTCTATTCCTCCTTTATATATAATTATATCATAATTTTTTGTGAAAATCAACAAAAAAAATAAGAGGCTCTCATTAACGAGAGCCTCTTATTTTAACCAATTCCACCATCTTGAGGTGGTTCTAATTCAGACATTACAGTTTCAAATTTAATACCATCTTTAGTATTTTCAGCCATTGCTTTTTTATAATAACAAGCCTAACTAACGCCATAAGCGCCCCAAGGCAAACCAACTAAAACCGTTAGCCAAGGCAATTCTCCAAAATACTAAAATCTTAAACAAAGAAAAGCAAAAAATAATACTACAAGAGTTACAATCCAAATTAAAATAGATTCTTGAACAAGTAAACTTTTAGAAAATTCAATTTTATTTTTTTTCTTCTTCATTCTTTCTCTTCCACTCTTTCAGTATATTTTAAATTAATCCAACCAGCGCCGGAATCTAGTTGGCCCCAACCATTACTCTCAGCTTTAATATGGAAATTATAATTATGCTTTACTGTAGTGGTGATTGGATAATTTACTCCAGGGCCAGAGCGCACGTTGAGTAAATTAGCAGTAATTTTAACTAAATAATTTACATCTTTTTCATTTTCTGCTTCTGGTCCATCATAATTCATTAAATTATTTTCCTTTGTAACGCCGGTGATAGCGCCACTCTTTAAAGTAGAAAATACGATATTATCTCCATTAATATCACGGACATAAAGTTTACTATTAATAACCCAAGTAGGAATGGCTTTTCCATTAGTATAAGTAGAATTTGGTTTTAATCGAATAGCTTCTCCAACAGAAAACTTAGAAGTTATAACTTCTTTTTTAGGTTCTTCTTTTGGTTCTACTTTTGCATTATATTTATCTAAATCCCATTTTTCAATAAGGTTGCATAAGCTAGAAACATAAGTTGGGGAAGTAGCATAACCACCATCTTTAATGATTTGCGCAGCGACTTTATAATTTTGTTCATTTTTAAGATTTTGATATCTTAAATTGGCGCCTTTTTTAGCTCCTAATAAATAGGCAGAATGATCCGCAATAGAATCTTCAATATTTTCATATTCTCTAAATTCTGCGGTAATAGTCTTATAAGCACCATTTTCAAATTCTTGAGTTTGTTTAGAATAAACTTTTCCGTTCCAAGTGGAGTTTTCCCAGGTGTTTCCAGAAAGCATTTTCTTCATACCAAAACAGTTATTGGCCTTTTGGGCTAATTCAGACTGGCCGTATGCGGATTCTAGTAAGAACTATGCAAAAGATACACAGGCTAAAACACCGGTTTTCTCTTGGTCTTTGGTGAATAATGGACCTACTTTTTCTATTACTTTTTCTTGACTTAAATTAAGTAATTCTGTAGCCTATAAACCATTAGGAACTACATTAGTACAAGAGTATACAACTTTGCCTTCGCTATCAAAAACATTATAGCCACTACCAGCAGATTTACAAGCGTTGATAGCATTATTAAGATTTGAATATGCGCCCTTTTGGGAAGCAATATCACTCCAAGCAGTACGAACTCTATACATTTCTACCTTTTGAGATGGAGCGGGTGTAATAGTTTTCATTAAAGCTGCTACATCTCTTCTAACGGTATCCATATTTTTTCCATGTTTAGGAAACCAATGAAGAACATCAGCATGATTACCGCCCAAACCTAATTTATAACTATCTTGATGGCACAAAATTACAGGAACATTTACACCTTTATGAGTAGCTGTTCCAAGAGGATCAAGATTATAAATAGCGCAAAGATAAGCTGTTAATTCACAAGCTTCTTTATAAACTTGATTAAAATAATTAGGATCAGTTAAACCATCTTCACAAATCTCAAACTAAATCCAACCATCATTACATGAGCCTTTACTGCCCGTTCCACAACCCCATGGCTTAAAGTTCCAAGGCATTGTCTATACTGCGGCAACAGTTCCGTCGGCCAATTTTCCAATCCAAGCATTCATACCAGCATATCTAGTAATACTGTTCCAGTCATTATTATAAGCGTTTTTGCCTAAAAGCTTTAATAATCTATTATAGTCTGGGTCATTGCGGCTAGGTTGAACATATCTTTTTAAAGTTGGATTATTGGCTCCTGTACTGTGCCAAAGAACTCCTTTAATTTTGGGCAAAACAGTTGTACCTTTATAACAAGTACTATTGGTTTGCATACATACTAGAGGAGTATTTTTTGAATTATATTTCATATGCTTTTTCCTCCTTTTGTTCAAAAAATAAAAAGCTATGAATATTACTCATAGCTTTTTCTTATAATTATTAATTTTTATTATTTTCTAGTTGTTCTAATTTGGCCTCAACGCGCCTCTTGCTGCGAATTAACTGGTAAAAATCTTCTTTCTTTTTTATAAAGGCGGTCAATTTTTCTTGTTCTGCAACTATCATTTCTTGAACTGTAGCTAAATCCAAAGTTTTCAGATTAATCTGTCTTTGCAGCATTTTGTTTTCGTAGGAATTTGGATTAAAAGATTTACTTTGATTCATTGAATAATATAGTTGCTTTAAAGCAGCAAGCGCAGGTTTTAATTCATTATCTCTTAAACTTCTATAATAATCTATATTAGCTCTAGACAGCGCGATTTCGCATCCAGTTTTTTCACTCATCATATCTTTATCATCAGGATGGCATGTCGCAAATCCTACATAAACTTTTTTATTAGTGTCTGTTAAAATACAAGTTGCTGTTCCATGTTCTTCATTCCAATCAAATTCTGGGACATTTTTCATATTAAATATACTTCCTTTTTTTGTTTAATTTTACCATATTTTTTGCGCTAAATCAAGTTTTTGGTAAAAAAATTCCATAGCGTGATTTATTTCCAAATTACGTCCGTTAAGTTAGATAACAAAAATAGAGGAAACTAATTAGTTAGTTTCCTCTATTGCTTTAGCTTTCATTAAGTTGATTGCGTCATCCAGGAGAACAGGAGTACAATTATTAGAATCCAGACCGGCGTGAAACATAAAGAAATTCTGTTCATAAAAGTTTTCTGTTTGATGAGTATGTCCATATAAATTAATTAGGCGTTCGCGCAAATAATGTGTTTTTTCTTGATTAGAAGTAATAGTGGGATGATGACTAAGCAAAAAATGATATTTCTTATATTTGATAAGATATGACAAAGGTAAAACTTCAATATTTTCAAGAGTACTATAAAGCTTAAGTCTAGTATTAGTGTCATGATTGCCGGGAATAATTTTAATTTGGCCATTAAGCTGGCACAAACAATTCATCCCATATTCATTATCATTTAGCATAACATCTCCTAAATGATAAACTATATCTGAATTATCTACAGTTTCATTCCATCTTTTTATTACCTCTTGGTCATGTTCTTGAATTGTCGCAAAACCTCTAGGACCATAAAGAAAATCTCTATTATGTCCAAAATGAGTATCTGATGTTATATAAATTTGATTCATTAAAAAGCACCACCTTCGGCAAATTTTAACTGAAATTCTCTAGCTTCGAATTCACTCTTTATTTCAATATGATTAACTTCTTCTTTACAATACAAACAATAAAGTTTCTTTTTATGAAATTTTTCCTTTTTTAAGCTATCTCTTCTGGCGATCGGTAAACCCTTTTTACCGCACTTGGAGCAATAAAAATCATGTACTTCAAAATTTTTAATATATTTTCCCATATCTTAATCCTTTACCTCGAACAAATGCTCTTCAAAAGTATCTAAATTTAAAAGACAACAATAATTAGGAAACTCATAAGTACCACAATCAATATCAATTTTATGTCCGTCACAATAAAAATAAGCGCCAGGGATATTAGTATGATAAATGACTGGGGTATGGCCATGAACAATTATCATATCATCATCGGTATATTCTGGCCAATAATTATCTTTAATGTGTTTTCTATCCCAAAGTAAATCTTTACCAAGCATTATATTATTGCCTCGGTGGGGAGTAAAACCAGCATGACAAAGAATTATTTTTTTATTATTAGTATTTATATACGTTTCACTAAAAGGAAGTTTATTTAAATATTTTAGCCACCCTGTCTGAAGGCCATATTCTTTTTGCCATTCATGTACGGTAGCTAAAGTTCCATTAACCATGCAATTCTTATAAAGAACAATATCTTCTTTTTGTTCAATAATATCTTCCATCATATTGGCTAAAAGTTGTTCATGATTTCCTCTAATATAAATAAATTGAGGGTCTGCGGCAATAGCTTTTACCGTTTCCCAGCTCTGGGGACCTCGATCGCAAGCGTCACCCAAAAAATATACAATATCTTCTGGCTTTAAAAAATTTTTAATTTGTTTGTATAAGTCAAGATATCCATGCAAATCAGAAACTGCATATACACTCATTTAATCCAACTCCCGCAAATAATAAAGATAATGTTCGATTTTAGCTTCTTCAAAAATTTTTTCTGCTTCTTCGCTACTATTTACAATAATACCTTCTGGAAGAATACCTCGATTACCATCTTTCATAACAAAGCCAACAACTTCATACATAATATTTTACTTCCTTTTTAATTCTTTTAATTTCATATTCGGTCAAATCTGTTAAATCATATTCTTCACAAAGAAAAGAGAAGTCTTCACCTTGTTTAAGATCTTGAATTAGATTATTAATTCGACTTTCTCTAGTATCTAATTCTCCTTCTTGTTCCATTGCATAAAGTAAAAAGGGTATCATATACATTTTTTCCTTTTCTATTTTTCTATAAATATATTATAACATAAAATTATAAAAAAAGCAAATTCTCTATAAAGTAGAGAATTTGCTTTTTATTAATAAGTAGAGTGATAATCGGCTTTAGTAGCACAAAGGGACGTATAACTGGAGCTAAGGGCATTAAGAGTGCAAAGCGCTGTATCTTTTTTATAGCTAGGAATATTAACGCTGCAACGTTTATGGTTACTTTTCTTTTGCATCGAAAGAATTTTCTGTTTAGAAGTAAAATTAATTTCTTTACCGTCCAAATAATTATCTAGTTCTTTATAGGTAAATCCAAAAACTTCTTCATCAGTTAGACCCGTCATACCATCTTCAGGAGCCTTATAAATAAATTCATTAGGCAATTCAAGCTTTCTGCCAAGCTCAACTACTTCCGTAGCGGTCAGATCAAGAAGAGGTGCAAAATCGCCTACATTATCTCCCCATTTAGTAGAATATCCAATAGCAGATTCAGATTTATTATCTGTACATACAACTCTACCATTATTAACGGCAGCGACTGCATATAGAATACTCATGCGAATTCGGGCCGGAGTATTAGTCTTTACGATATGATTATTTTTAATTGCATCTCCAACACTTTCATAAAAAGTATCGGTAATATCTTTAATATTAATATATTTGGTTTGAATCTTCAAATATTCACAAACCTTTTTGGCTACATCAATGTCGTGCTGTTCTCCATTAGGCATAAGAACACCAATAACACGATCGGGACCTAATGCTTTTGCGCAAAGGGCAGCCGCAACTGTACTATCTTTTCCGCCGCTAATTCCAATTACAGCTTTAGTATTAGCATCTCCATTTTCAAGAAAATAATCTTGAATCCATGTAATAATATTTTTCATAGTTTTTTCACTCCAAATAACAAAAAATTATATCATAATTTTCGCTCAATACTTGAACAATCATTTGAAAAATTACTTGCCAATTTGCGCCGCCTAGTCCGCAGCCAATTTTATATGGAAAGGCAATGGTAGAACAAATTGGAACAGACTCTTTAATTCGCTGTAGACATTCCCAAAAGGCATCATAAGAGGTATATCTTTCTCCATCATATCCATAACTAGATTGCGCAAACATATTGATAATCTTCTGTCCATCTTCCACTTCTATCTCTTGGATAGTACCAAGCAAAGGTGTAGACAAAGTTGTCGAGACAATATTTCGATATTCCTCATAAACCTTTGGCCATTTTTCTCTAACAGCTTTAGCTACTCCAGATCCCATTTTACCCAAACAATTTACTTGATGACAAATATAATCTGCCTTAATATTCACGATATCTTGATGATAGTAGAAAATAGCCATATTAGAATCCCTCCGGATATAAAATATTGCGAACTTCTGCGAGAGTAGTCTCTTGGGTCATTTTACCATTCAAAAAAATCATTTCAAGAAGATTATCATTATTGACATGAGCTTCTTCAAAGGTCCAACCATCAGTATAGCTTTCTCCATCAAGCCCAACTTTTACACAACCCTTTTGGCTCTTTTTCCAACTTAATGCTTTAGGGTTTTTATAAATCATAATAGGATTATTATCTTTATCTTCACCATAAGTAGCTTTAATTGCAATACCAAAAGTATCTCTTGTATAAGGATTATATTTAATATTACCCTCATCATCAGTAGTTTCTAGACACATAAAACTAAAAGACCCAACCCCTAAGGAGACATTATTGATAGCATATCCCTTATTCATTAAGCGCCGATAAATTTCTTCACAACGCTGAGGTGTAATAGAGTCACCATATAGAGCTTTAATATAAGGCGGTAAAACCTTATAGCCTTTAGAATTAATTGTATGTCCAAAAATTTGGTCAAGTGCCCATACCGTACCCATTAACATGGCATTAGGTTTAACTTCATGATAGTCAATGCTATAATCCTCAACATAAAAATATTTATCATCAGTCCAAGCACCGCGTTCACTAGTCCAAACAGGATAAATATTTACTTCATAAATATTCTCATTGAAATGAAAATATTTTACACGATCTTCTTCAATGTTATTATCTCGACAGTAATCATAAAGCCAGTTTTTGGTATATTTATTATCTTGGAATAGGTTTTCTGCCTCTTCGTCGTCATAAGGAATTACATATTCAATTTCTTTTCCCGCAATAATTTCAACAGGATCGCCAGAGTCTCCCCGAATTGCAAGATATCCTTTATGTTCTTCAATTTCTTTTTTACATTGTGGAAGAATATTAGTTACTAGATTCCAGTAGTCGTAGCTATCAGAAACCATAGAAAAACTAGAATTAGGATAAATTTCAGTCAGCAATCTTTTAATATGGGTAATTTCATCACCATCAACCGCAAAATTAGAACACATAACAGAATGCTCAGTAGAAATGGCGCCAAAGCCTACCTCTTCTTTAGTAATATCGCAATTATAAAAATCTTCCATACCCATAATTGCGGGAACTGTTGCGGTATTTAGGAACGACAAAAGCCAGCCCATAGAAGATTTCATGGCAGACTCGGGAGAGTGTTGACCTCGCATAGAAAAGTCACCAAGCAGTCTCGCCACTCGAACATCTTTATCACAAGTTAAATCTTTATATTTTTGAACAATTTGACGATATCTATATCCAACTTCTGCAGAGATTTGAATATGCCACATAAAGCTAGAATAAGCCGTCTCTAGAGTGTTGGTTAGCCAAGCAAAATCTGGATGTGTATTGACAAAAACGGATTGCGGAACTCCGATCTTTGTTCTAGTGCCTTCCGGTACAGTAAACATGGCAATCGGCAAATATCCAAGTTTATGCAGCTTGCGCACTTTTTCTGAATTGTAGCTATTGGGACCGAGTGTATAGGTTAATACACGATTATATTCTTCAATCACCTCTTCTTCTGGACGATTGAAAAAATATTTATTAAAAGTATCAATCAAATAATGTTTAGCAAACATCTGTCCACCAAAATAAATTACGTGGTCAGTATCATTAAGCCTAGTCATTCTTGGCGTATATGGGGAATAAATCATTGTAATATCTTTTGGATACTGTTCAGAATGAACGGCTTTATAAAAGTCAATAATTAAAAGTGGATTATAATTCATTTATTTTTCCTCTATTTGTATTTCAATATCGTTAGGCATACCTAATGAATTTACAGTTTCTTCAAATACTCTATTTAAATATCCGTTGATTGCGCATTCAAATTCTTTATTGGTACAACCTTCAGAAATTCCAACTTCTGTTGGGTCAAAAGTGAATAAATAAGTAACAGATACTTGAGCTTCTTTAGTCACAATAACATCCATACCCTACAGTTTCAAAACCATTACAAGTCCAGTTGCAAATCATAGGAATGTCGTCCTTAGAATCAAGGCGAGTGATTTCTGCGCCCTGCCAGTTCAGAAGCCAAATGAAAGCGTCCATAATGAATTCAATGCCCAAGAATGGACGATTGTCGATCGCAAGTACTTCATCAATGGAGTTACAATTGGACCAATCATTCCAATCTTCAGTTTCCCACATTCTCTCTATTGGATAATTAGAATCCTTGAGAGCCTGCCATATATCTTTACTGAAATAAGGCTTTGCATATTGGTCAGCCATTCCTTCAAAGAAATACTCACCATAAATAGCTTTAATCTTCTTTTGTGCGTTGAGTAGATGCTCCATTGAAGGAGCATCAATCAATAGCTTATCCCACTTGCTATGTCCATCATCGGACCAATCGCCAAAAGGCAGATACATTTTCATATTATTCCTCCTCTGGCTGAATTAGGTCTTCGATGTACGCACGACCTTCGCCTTTGAAAATAGGGATTTCTTTATCAATAACCCACTCAAAATGTCCCTTACTGTTAAGCTTACGCACAACGCAAGTTCCTCTCTTTTGGTGAGTTGGAAAATCATTCCAGTTAATACCCCTTTCTTCATGGAGCATATCCTGAATCATGTTACAGTTCTTATTCTGCAATTCTTTGTGAGAGAAGTTAGCCTGACCGACCATCTGGATACTGTTACGGGTTGCATCCAACTGACGCCAATAGATAAGATTAGTTACTTCTTCTCTTGGAATATTGAAGCAACGAGCATCAAACATTGCACCTTTATTAATAGCTCTGTTATAAATAGTCCATAAGTTGTATTCACGGTTGTCAAGATAACCGTTGTCATCATAGTTCATATAATTTCTAAAATCATGAACTTCTTCTGCGAAAAATCTATTAAAAGCCATAGTAGCCATAGACGCAGAAATAGAACACAGCTTTTGAATTTCATAGTCAAACCATGCAGAACTGTTGAGATACTTGTAGTCAACGAGAATTAGAGTAATTTCGTCAGACTGTTGAAAACCTAGAACACATCCCTGAATGTTTTCGCACAAATACTTCATTGTTGCTCTCATAGAGCGCCCTAAAACTTCATCAAAAGGTTTTTCAAAACCTTTTGTGAATGTATGAAAAGACTTGCCGTCTAGCCTAATAGCGACGGGAACTCGCCTCATTAAGCGGGTTTTAGGAATAGCTTCATAATAGCTTTTCATCCTCATACCAAGATCATCATGTACTGGCATATAGAACCTCCTTATACGAGCATAGAACCGATAACTCTGTTAGCGATAGCCATATCTACCTTACCTTTAAGAACAGGCATAATAATCTTCATAATCTGACCGCGATTCTTCTTCTCAAGAGTATATTCGTTATTCAAAACATCGAGAATCATACCCTTAATTTCATTTTCATCAGTGATGAGCTGAGGAGCGTACTCCTTAACAATTGTCATAGCGGCAGTATATTCATTCAGCTTGTCGGTACGATCTGCGGGACAAGTATCAATCATTTCCTGAATCATTTTCTGATATTTAATCAGAGTTTCATCAACAAGCTGTTCAGTGATTTCGATCCTACCCTTTGCAGTAATAGAAGCCTTCTAAATCATGTCAATCATCTCAGAAAGGACAGCCTTACGTTTTTCATCCTTATTCTTCATTGCATTGACTTTTTCTTTTTGCAAATTTTCCAATTTCATTTTTTTATTCCTCATAGCACATGAATTTTATCACAGTATTTCCAATTTGTATAAATAGATTCTGTAGTATAAATTTTATCAATCAACCCAGAAGAGAACATTTCGCCATCAAATACTGTTTTTTCAAGATGTGTAACATAAAGAGAAATGTTTTTTGCACCTGCTTCTTTCAAGGCTTTAGCAGCATAAAAGAAAGTGCCACCACGAGAACAAATATCATCCACAATCAAAACATCTTTATTAACAATATTTTCGGAATTAATAATATCTAAACTTAAAATCTTACCAGTTTCCCAATCTCGTTTTTTCATTCCAAATGCATAAGGTTTATAAGCGCCTTCAAAATAACGCTTCATAGCACCTTCATCGGGGAAAAACAAGGCTTCTGCGTTTGATAGCTCTAGGGCTTTTGCGATATAATAATCCACATCATTATTAACTACATTATTCAAGAGCGCCAGACTAACATTACTATGCGCGTCGCGCACAAATACTTGATTAAAATTTAAAGAGTTAATAATTTCACAAAAATATTTTAGAGTAAAAACATCTTCAGCGCTCTTGGTTCTATCCATTCGCGCATTTGGAATATATGGCATTTCGAGACAAAAAGTATTATAAAATTGATCTAAGTGGCGTTTCAAGCAAACCAAAGCAAAAATTTCACTATCATCTTCATAAAGCCAAGTAATATGCAAGGGGTGAAATTTACTAAAATGATATATATTGTTTGGCTTCATTAAAAGTGTTCCATCTGGAAATTTATTTTTTTCAATTAAAATATCATTTACAAGAATCATTGTCTGTTACCTTATCATAGAATTAAATAATATTGATCTGACATGATTTCATAGTTTTCAAAGCCGCCTCGTGATTTTCAATAGTAGTGCCAGCGCAAAGATTACTTACAACAGATACTTCTGCTTCTGGACAAAAAGCTTTAATCATCAAAGCATTAGAAACAACGCAAATATCTGTACATACACCAACAATTTCAATTTCGAGAGCTTGATCAAATTCAAAAGCTTCCATGTGTTTATAGATTTTTTCAATCTCAAAGGCTAGGCCAGTAGAGCCGAAGGTATATTTATCAAAGACATTATTTTCACGAACAAATTCCGCGAGTTCTGGAATAACTTCCCAACCACTGGTCATCCACATGCAATGATCTACCGGAAGATTCTTGCCTTCATTTGAAAACATATAAGTATCAATATAGTGAGTATCTCTTGTAAAATAAATTTTTTTATTTTTGTTAGATTCCAAGTATTCTTTTACTTTAGGAACAATTGCGCGAGCCTCTTTTGTGCCAAGAGAGCCAGAGATAAAATCATTCTGCATATCAACAACTACAATAATTTTCATTGCTCATTCATATCCTTTCTTTCTTTTCTTTATTATATTATACCATATTTTTTTAAAAAAAGCAAAAAAAGAGATAACTATTAAATAGTTATCTCTTTTTATTTTAAGGCTGAGGAATATTAACCATTACACCATCAGCGCCATAGATATAGGGCAATACGCCATTCCACTTCTCATAGTACATTTTTTCCAGAATATTACCAGTAAGAGAATCGGCCAGTTTGCGGTTTGCTTCAGCCTGTGCCTCCGCCGCAATAACAATAGCTTCGGCCTCTGCCTGCGCTTTAGCAATGTTAGCCTCATTCTTATTCTGCTGGATAATCAATTCCTGCTCAGACTCAAAACGCTTATCGAGCGCAGTCTGAATTGCGGGATTCTCAAAAGAAATACCTTCCTTTAGACCCAAAACAGTAATAGTAATGCCATAGTCTTTAAAATAGTCTACCACATAATTTTTTACTTTTTCCATGATTTCACCCTTGGTTACGCCAATATCACTGGAAGAACATTTTGCAGTTTCGATATTAAATCGATCCTCAACCATTTTCTTAATATCAGTATCAATAATGGTTTCCAAAGGTGTGTTATTATAGCGATACAAGAACTTAACCGCATCTTTCTCTTCAATCATAGCAGTACAGTTCATACCAACATAAAGTCCAACGTTGTCAGAGGTTTCACCAAAAATTGCGCGATTAGAAGAATCGGCTGCAGTATCGCCCGATTCCCAAGAGCGAGATACAGGTTTACGCTCTACTACAATTAGGGTAGCGGCAGGGCGATATTCGCCAATCCAGTTCTGGCGACCAGTTTGTACCCAGCGATGAGGAATCTGAACTTCTTTAGTAGCAACCTTGGTTTCAAGAAGCAACTCCTCAGAGTCAAAAGCTGCCTGAGAGCCAACATCACCGATCAGGGGTACTAGGAAAGCGGTCTGAGAAGCTTCAATAGTAACAAACTCCGGTTTATCATAAGGTTTAATACAACCGGTCATAGTAGCCATACAAAGAATAACAACCAACAGAATGGTAATAATTCGCTTAAACATTTTATTCTCCTTTAGTAGTAATATATTCAATGATTTTAATTAATGAAACAATACCGATACAGCTTATAAAAGTTTTTAGAATAGGAATATAACTCATAAAAGTTGATGTAATAGCATTATTCTCCATTTGGAGAAGTGCCATTTCTACTGTAAAAACTGGAATATCAGTTAGAAGAAAATATCCAATCAAACAACTAATAAAAAGAACAGAATAAAAAATCAATTTATGCATCTATACTCTCCGCCTCTTCCATATCGGGTACTTCAGCCTCAACCTTAACAATACCCTCCAAAGCTTTGAAAGACCAGTTCTTATGCTTGTATGCACAGAACTTAGGACGATTCAGAATGCGCACTACCACGCCCTCGCGTACATGAGTCTTACCAATGGGATCGGGACCATCATAGTAGTATTCTGCCTGGGTCTTCACCCAATCGCCAGGAGTTTGTTCTGCTAGGTTGAGAGCGGGAATTACACCCTTCCACATAACAGGCACTGTCTTAACACCCATCTGCTCACAACGATAACGCATGAAATCAGGAGTATACTCAACCACATCGCCATCTTCATTAGTCATAGTCATGCGGTAAACATAAATATCAGATTGGGGCTTATCCAAAACCGCAGGAACGCAACCGGGTGCAATATTTTCTCTTACGCCATTTGGATCACAACTGTAGGAGAAAGTAGTGGTCTTACCATATTGCTTAACAAATTCTTTATCGTTTAACTTCTTATTATCTGCATCCGCCATAATAGGAGCACCAGTATGGGTAAAACCAACTACCTCATAGTAAACTTCTTCACCCTTCCATAGCTTGCCCTCAAAGAACTTAGAGTGCTGCTCACGGAACTCATTAGAACCATAGTAGCCGCCATCATAATTCTCAAGAACAGTACGGCGAGTGCCGGATACATAACCCCAGTCATAAATAGGAGTTCCCTCTTTGCGGAAAAGCTTATCCCATAGAGTGCGCTTATATCCCTTAAATACCGGCAAACGTCCAGTGCGTTGAGAAGTACCATGCATCTTTAGGGTAATCTCGATTTCATCACCAGATTTAAATGCACCGAGATTATAAGCCAACTGTTCAGTATCTGCGTGCTCAATAAAGAGGGGCGCAACATCAATTTTCTTTTTGCGGGTTTTATTACCTTCAGAGACATGGCCTTTGTGCACATTACGCTTAGGAACATACTTACAACAAATTTCATGACCATTAAAGGTAGAAATAGTATCTCCAACCTTTAGCTTAGTAATATCTCCAAAAGAAGCAAGACATTCCAAAGGCAAAAAGATACCATCAGATTTTTCTCCACGCAATTTAATTGCGGTTACATTGCGCTTATCTGGATCCATATATCCGCCAATATTATTACCATTTTCATCTTTCTTGCGCAAAAGGTTATTAGCTTCCGCAAATTCTACAGATAGCTGTCCATCAGACGGAAAATAAACGCCAATTTGATTTTCTACATAATCCATATTTACACAAACAGTATTGCCGAAACATTCACCTAGCTGCAAACGATCGGCATTAGGGTGCTTGCGCAAATTTTTAATATTAATTACATAAGCATTATAAGCCATTATTCATTCACTCCTTTTACTACATAATTTTCAGAAAGCTGAGAACAATCACCATAAATTTTCCATTTCCATTGGCCATAATCTTTTTTCGTGCTGCTAGAATGGCGTATGCGTTTAGCTACATTTTTAGGTTCTGTCATATCACGTTGGTTCACAGGAAGCTGATTAATAAACCAGGTAACTGCTTCATCCATACTCATATAAACTTCAACTACTTGATTTTTATGAATTCTAGCAATATAAGGAACGTGGGTAGGTTCTTCAACTTTAGGCTGAATCGGTTTTACAACAGTCTTTTTTTGATAGTTAGGAAAGGGACAATCCTCAATTTCGCCTTCTGCTTGAATATGCTCATACACCTCTTTAAGGAATTTGGCATCTTCAAAAGCGCTATGGGTTTGTTCAATAGATTCTACTCCGCGATAATAAGCAAGTACTTTAACGAGTCCAATGTCTTTAATGAGACCAAAATGACGCTTAACCTCAAAGCCATAATTATTAAGAGCCATGGCAATTATAGAGAGTGCCGCTTGAGCTTCAAAGTCACTTGTTTTACTAAGATTTTTTCTAATAAATGTAATATCGGAAGTACCGTAGCAATAAAACTCAATATTTGTATCGTTTTTAATCCACTGATAAAAATTTCTAAATACTTCATCAGAAGAAGGTGCTGCATCGATAATTTCTTGAGTGATGCCGGTAAGATTCTTAATTAATGGGGTAAGATTTCTTTTTGCATTTACGTATGAACGAAATCCTACTCCGTCTTCTCTTACGCATCCGACTTCAATAATTTCATTAGTATATTGCGTTGCCTCAAAATCGATGAAGTATTTCATGGTTTATAAATCCCTTTCTCATTTCTTTATATATATTATAACATATTTTTTAAAAAAAATCAAAAAAGATCTTTTTTGTATTCTTCAAGTTCTTTTTTGATTGAAACAATATCATAGGCTAGATACATAGAAACAGGAATAACCATGAAAGTTAAAACAATCCAAAAGGGAAGTGAAGCAATCAAATAAATTAATGTGATTCCAAGGCTAATTACAATAACCCAATAGATAAAATAAAGTAAAAAATCTTTAATCATAGCTTACTTAAATAAAACCCCAAAAACATTAAATAAATTCCATATAAAGCTGGCGCGGTTATCCAGAGCCATTCATACCCGCGTTCTAACGCCATACCCAAAAGTAGCATTAATACAATTATCAACTATAACATTCCTCCAAAATTCTGCGGCGGACGGGATTGCGCAATTTGCGCAAAGCCTTATTTTCAATTTGGCGAATGCGCTCCCTCGTGAGCTTATACATCTTGCCTACTTCTTCCATTGTTTTAGCTTTGCCGTCCATAAGGCCAAAGCGCAATTTCAAAATATCTTTTTCTCTTGGATCAAGAGTATCCAAAACAGATTCAATAATTTCTTTATTAGCCTGTTCATCCAAAGCTTTTTCAGGAGTGTAAAAGCCAGTGTCAGGAATAATTTCACCCAGAGTGTCTTCCTCTTCATCACCGATCGGATTATCAAGAGAAATAGGCTCACGAATTAAATTAAAGATTTCATTCACCTTTTTAACAGAAATTTTCATTTCCTCTGCTATCTCTTCTGGAGTAGGTTCTCTATTCAGTATTGCGCTAAGTTTATTATAAGCTTTTTTTACTTTTGCGCCGTGCTCAATCATATGCACCGGAATGCGAATGGTTCTACTTTGATTAGAAAGAGCGCGAGTAATATATTGCCGAATCCACCAGGTGGCATAAGTGGACAGACGATACCCTTTAGAAATGTCAAACTGCTTAACAGCATACATTAGGCCCATATTTCCTTCTTGAATCAAATCCATAAAAGGTACACCCTTACGCGCATATTTTTTAGCAATGTTGATTACAAGACGAAGGTTAGCCTCAATAAGAGCTTTATAATTATGAGCTTCAGCATAAGCGATCTCTTCTTCTGGAGTCAGCAGAGGAATATTTCCCACTTGCCGCATATAAATCTTTACACTATCTTCTGCGGGAGTTTTATCGCCAAGGTCCTCTTCGTATTCTGCAACAATACAGATACCTTTTTCTTTACAATATTCATAGGCTTCTTGAAAAGGATATTCGCTCAAATCAAATTCAGAAATGGTATTATTATTTTCTTTAGCCTTTTTCAGCAGCTCTTCAAAAATCATTGTACATCTCCTTCATTCCAAAAATTTACGATATCTTCCAGCTTTTTACATTTATAATAAAAAAGATTAACATGAGGAAGAATTATCCGATCATCATGGTAATGACCAAAAAGCCAATAATTCCAATTGATTTTGTCTTTAAAAGATTCCATCCAAGTTTCCATACTGTTGTCTACTTCTAATTGCTTTGTAGTGGACAAGAACAAGTCCCGAGGTTGCCAGGATAGAGGGCAGGTATGGGAGAGAACAAAGTCAAAATCTTTTCCGGCGCATTCTTTTTCAATCTGCATCATCTCTTCCGTAGAAAGCTGTTCATTTTCATACCAAGTCCAATGATTCGCAATCCGATATGCTTTATCTACGCTATAGGCTCCACCAAGAACTAAAGCGGTATAACCATTAAAGTTATAAACAAGTCCATCGATAAGATAGAAGATATTGGGAAATTCATCTTCCATATAGACAAAGTTTTGAATATCTTCTTTATATACTTTTTTCATAGAGTCAAGATTTTCCGGCCGGGCATCGTGGTTGCCCCGAACGCAATAAGTAATAAAACCTGATTCATTAACCCGGTTTTTTAAAATCATATCTTTTATATTTAGATAAAAATTAAAACCAGAATCTCCCAAAAGAATAATAGCGTCTCCAGGAGAATGATTACGTGTAGCAAATGAATAATTCTCAAAATTGCCATGAATATCACCTGTTACATAATAATTCATTTCTTTTTTCTTTTCCCCTTTCTTTCAGTTGCTTTATCAATGGTTTTTCTATGAAGAGATTCAATTTTAGAAAAATGTCCTTCTTTAAGCCATTTATTAAAATGAATTGGTTTAAATCCAATAGTATTAGAGCACACATTAAAATGATTTTTATCATTTTTGGCTCTTGGGTCATGCACATGGCCATGAATATTTACTGCCCAATCTAGATTTGGAATTGGCTCATGAGAAAGAATTAACTTATCGCCAATGATAAGAGGACCGGTATATACTTCATTAAAAACTTCTTTATAAATAGTTGCGCCAGAATCGTGGTTGCCGCAAATAAGAATTTTATAGCCTTTTAACTTTTTTGCGCTTTCGAGATTTCCTACATCGCCCAAAAGGATTAGAGTGTCTTTGCGGCCTACACATGAATTAATTGCGGTAATTTGCTCTTCATCGTTAGGCCAATCTTTGATAGAAGTATTGCCAAAATGGGGGTCAGAATAAATCCATACAGTTTGTTTACTCCAATGTTGAAAAATATCATAAATTCCAGACAATGCCATATTTTCTGACCCCCTTATTTTTAATCAAAAACTCTCGGTTCTTCACCCCAGTTTTCACACCACTCTACATATTCTTCATAAGATGCAATTTTCCAAGTGAAATTAACATAATTTTCAAGATAATATTCATAATCTTCATCGGTGTAATCTTCGCCCCAACCAAAATGTACATATGCATAAGATTCTGCGTTATCACACGCCCAAGCATAAACATCTTCGTCGATATCAAGATCTTTGGTACCATCTTCAAAAAAGAAAGCTTCCTCGGAATCACAACCGCAATAACCATTGCCGCATTCAGCCAAAACGATAATCATATTTTATTCCTCACTTTTATTTTTTTTCTTATTGTCTATAAATATTATAACATAAAATTTTATAAAAAACAAAAAAGAAGAATTTTATTTAAAGTTCTCCAATTTCTTTTTTAATAGAAATTTTCATAATGCGGCAACATACATCTTCCAATAACCAGCGTGTCTTAGCATCTTCTTCCGCTTCTTTGCCAGAACAAAATCTTGCTTCCAAAGCATCTATCCAATCGAGATATCTAGAAGCTTCTTCTCTAGCTTCTTCAATAGGGATAAGTTGCGCTTTATAATCTAGAATGCGCTGGCGTATATGAGCGGACGGCCGCAAACAAGATTCATAACTTTCTCCATCAATATATCTGCTTAAATAATCATAAACGCGCAGAAGATGACTAACTTGTTTACCATCATAACCATATTTTTGAATAATTTCAATTTTGCTAGGATAAGGATGTTCCATGGCGTGAAATTTTTCATGGGCGATACCCTTCATAGATTTAACCGCACGAACGGGATTCATATGCGCAATAACCTCTCGGTTATCAATTAGATGTTGCCATTCTTCCTTATAAAGAGGATTAATATATTTATAGGGGGTGAACAGAATTTCAAGAAAGTTGAGATTCTGTTTATAAAAAGTTTCAATATAAAGTCGGATATCCTTTAGATCAAGATGTTCATTATTATCCAACACATGAGTTGTGCTAATGGGTTTTTTATTTAGTGCAATATCATTAAAAGTAGGCACAAGAATACATTTTGTATCTACATCAGAATCTTTAGTACTTAGACCATAATTTTGGCTTCCCTGCAAAAATACTCCGACAATTCTAGATTCGGGAAACATTGAAGTTGCTTCTGCGATATGTTTTTCAATCATTTTATTTCTCCTAAAATCATATTTATTGCTTCTTTAATTCCTTCTGTCTGCGCAATAACTACAAGATATTCCAGTTCTTGTTTAAGACACGTCATAAAAAGCTTATCGACTTTTATTACTTTTTGTACAAAATCAAGAATATCTTTGATTTTCTCTTCAGAATTCATCTCTTACCCCCTTAAGCTCTTTTAAAATATCTTTAAGAACAAAATAACTAAATAATTGTGCAATAGCAATAATAAGCACGCCCGTTCCAATCCAACCAAGCGCAAATTCCATATAATTTTACCTCACTCTTCTTCTACCGGGACCCCAAGTATCCAAATAGCGAAAATACCGTTTACGAGAAACCAAACCATTCCAATAAATATCAATACTGCTAGAAATCCTTTTGCATTAATTAAAAATTTATATAAAGGAAATTGAATTACAAAGCACATAATTGCGCCTAAAGACCAGACAACAATTTGGAGCCCATTCCAAAATGTTTTAATAAAATCTTTCATAGCTTTACCCTTTAAAATACTGCATACTTAATAAATTCAAACAGGGAAATTGGCTCGATATATGTATTCTCTTTATCTTCAACGCAATCAATTAATCCAATCAATCCTGCATATCCGTTTTTACTTACAACAACAGTATATTTTCCATCTGGAAACTTAATCTTAAAAAACTTATTCATAAAATCACTCTTTTATTGCCTTAACAACAATCTTATACTTTGTGTTATCGTTTCTGTTTTCCGCGATAATATATCCTTTTTTATGGTTAGTTTCTACAACTCTGTACAAACCATAATCTTCATCATCACTATACAGGCTTTTAGAAATATTATTAATGATATAATCCATAGTTTTACCTCATAAAATCGTCATTTTATTCCAATCGCGGCTCATTCCATAACTTATCACCGCAATACGGGCAAAAATTCCAATTAACAATATCATCGTATTCTTTTGTTAGATTGCCGTCATAAATAATTTCTATGCTACCCAAATACTTTTCACAGCATCCACATATATATTCACCATACTTATATTTATCAGTAAAAGAAGTATATCCGTATTTAACCATAATATTACCTTACAGCTCATCTAGCATTGATTGCAAATCATTTTTAACTTCTGTTAACGCACGAATTCTACCATCTATAATAGACACGGAACGCGCTTCACTATATACATATATATGTTCTTTAAGCCAATAAAGACATCTATTAATTTCATTGTCTAATTCGGTAATATACTCTTCAATTTTTTCTTTCATGCTATACACCACTCTTAATCATGACATCTATATACGCAAAACTTTCTTTCGCTTGCTTGATAATCTCCTTTGCGTACATAATATTCTACATCATCTAATATATTAAAATAGTCAATCATATGTTGTGCTTCTTTTGTGTACTCTGTTTGATTTTCGGTATGAAATTTAATCCATTCTTTAATCTCTTTACCCTTGAATCTTGTATAAGAAGAATAGCTTAATATATTTCTCATATTCTTACCTCATTTCTTTAGCAGTTCCGAAAGGTCACATCCGTTTCCATAAGGAACAACTGTGGTCAAATAAAATTCATCATCTTTTGGGGGATTATAGTCATCATACCAAGTGATATTTCCATTACTATCACGATAGCCAAAACCATCAAACACACATTCAAGAAGTCCATTTTCGTAATAGCTAGTTGTTCCATATACGTTTACTGGTTGTTTCATTTAATTATTACTTCCTTTTTAGATTCATAGAAAGCTTACTTCTTTCGTACAGTAACTTCAATATCAAAGTCTTTTAAGTTTTCAAAATAACAGCTAGGCTCTAGTCCGGATGTTTCATGAATCCAGATGACTCCGCGATTATCTCTGAGTTCATTTAATTCAAGATATTCTTTATACTCTTTGCTATTGGCAATAACCTCTTCTTTACTTTTGGCGATATAAAAGAAATGCGGTAAACTGCCACTATGCCAATCGCCGTCATTATATGTTACTTCAAAAATTTTATACATATCTTCTACCTCATTTATTTCGGCTTAAATTCCGTTGGATATCCTTTTAATCTTTCTTTTTAATAATGATTTCAAACTCTTGGCCGCAAGGATAAATCGTCAAACCACATTCACCGGTTTCAGTATGCCAATCAACATAATTAATTCCAAGCTTGGGGTTGTTCCATATGGCATAAACAATCCACTCACGAATTTTTTCTGCTGTAATCATAGTTGACCTCCATCCTTTTAATATGCTTTACTTCTATATGAATTTATTGTTTTTTGCTCTTGTTCTTTGTTTGCTTTACAAATAATTACTAAATAGTCACTGTCATGATAATAATGTTCCACTTCAAAATCCAAGTAATTTTGATTGCTGCTCAAAGACACAGAGATTTCTCCTTGATATCTTTTAACAAGTTCTTTGCAACTATCAATTTCTTTTATAGGTACTTGATATACTTTAATTTCACACTCTGTTTTATTGCTTAACAATTTTTTTATTGTCATAACAACTATTACCTCGTAAAATATTTACTCCCAAATTTATTTTCTAAATACCTAATGCCTTTGCTGTGGTAGTTATCAAACCAGAACAGAATATCATTTATACAAGTTTCTTTACTAAAACCATTCCATTCTTCTGCAAGATATTCCCTATTATCTTCTCCTAATATCATAGGAACATTTTGAAATTCTACCCATAGATTTTCAATCTCTTTATCCATTTTACACTACCTAAAATCATCATTTTATATCTTCAATTTCTTTTACCTTTGCAATCATATAGTCATAAAGTTTATCAATGGTTTCGATAAAATTTTCTTTATTTCCACAAGTTTTTGCAAGATGTACTGCGTGTTCTTTTTGCGCTCCAAGTCCGTCTCTTAATAGAAAGAGTTGATACTTAATCTCTGCTAACTGTTTCTTTTTTGTTTTATTAAAAAGCATTCTTTTTGTGCTCCTTCATTATTTCAAGTGCCTTTGCAAGTATTATTTTATACCATAACGTTAAATTCGTATTCAACAAGCGTTACTTTTTCATAACTATCAATACAAGCAAAATGTCCATTATTCAAATAAACAGCATTAAAAGGAGCAGTAAATCTATCCATTCCTTCAGTAGTTTTTATGAAATATTGATTACCAAAAGTAAATACTTCTCCGATTTTAACTTCGTCAAATGTTTTTACATTCATATTTTCTTTATGTGTAATTTTCATTTCACTTTACCTCGCCAGTCAACTCGACAATCTTTTCTCTGCATTCCATCATTTTCTCAATACGAAATGCATCAATATGTCCATATTGAACCAAATCACTGAGCATCATAAATTTATCATACATTCCATAAAAGGTTATGTTTTTCTTGTGGTCAGTATTTTCGGTCATCGCATAAAAAATATTGCAAAGAGTAACCAATTCGCCTGCGTCAAGTGTAATATTTGCTTCTTTTTTCAATTTAGAAATTTCAAGAATATCCATTTATTTTACCTCAGCTTCAACATTTTAGACATTAAATCGCCAAACATCATACTTTGAGAATCCCAATCAATTTCACCAGTTTTACAAGCGGCGGTCAAAATTCCCCATGCTTCGGCAGCTTTTATTTCGATTGAATGACATGTGTCTTTGAGCAAGTCGCACTCAAGGTCGAAATAATATTGCATAATTTTCTTATCGTTTTCCATCTTTTACCACCATAAAATAATCATCGCCTTTTGGTATAAACTTATAATCTGGACTAATCACTACAGGCAAAATCTCAAAATTTGAATACTTGTACCCGTTTCTAATATATTTTGAATGAAGTATTTTTCTTATATGACTTTTTGCCTTGTTTTTGGATTTGAAACAGTATGAGTTTAGAAAGAAATTATGCTTGGTACAGCCTACCATTGTTGAACCTGCGGTAATATATGCCCAGTCATCGCGCTTCTTGTCAGTGAATTTAATGATGTACATTATTTTACCTCCGTCCAACCATTTTTTTTAATGATTGACTGCATTCTTGCTCTTGCTACAGGATTGGCAGAATGAATACGAATAGGAATATTGTAACCAGTAGCTTCTAACCAGTCCAAAAGTTTATATCCTTCGGAAAGACCTTCACCGAGGTCATTATCACAAGAAATCTCTTCGATATTGGAAATATTGAAGAGGTTTTCAAACGACTCTCGCTCTATACAGCCCATGATATACCCCTTCCAGAGAAAATCAGTTGCTGTCTTACAGCGGATAATTTCGCAAATGGCACCATCAACATCATAAACTCGAATATATCCATCAGGAGCGGGACGCACATCATCCATCCAAATCTTTATAAGTCATTCCTCCTCTATCAAAAATTTCTCTTTAAAAATATCTTTCTTTTTTTTCTATAAATATTATAACATAATTTTTTAAAAAATACAAAAAAAAATACAAAAAAAATAAGGGGATTGTGTAAAATACACAATCCCCTTAGAATTAAGCCTCTTCGACAGAGGCACCGCCGCAGTTAAAGATAAACGTTAAGCTGCGATCAATATCAATATGTTTGTTGTTAGTAACCTTTAGACCAGCACCTTCGGTAGTGGTGATAGCCACAGCATTAATTGCGCTAGTAAGCTCTGTTCCATTTATAAACTCAGCATCAGCCTCGCCTTTAGTATAAACCTCAGACTTTAGATAGTGAGCATTAGCTGCGGCAGTGGCTGCAGCAGAGATAGCCTCACTCTTGGCAGTGGCGATATTACCATTAAGTGTAGTACCTAGAGCGGTAACAGATTCAGCAGAAGCGTAATAGCTAGCTTCCTGGCCACCTAATTTAGTAGCATTAGCAGCATTAGTAGCGTTAACAGCGTTAGTGGCATTATCAGCATTAGTAGCATGATCAGCTTCTTCGGCGTGATCGGCCTCTTCAGCATGAGCTACACTACCATTTTCACTTAGAAGAGCATCTAATTTACCTTCGATTCTTGCCTCTTCACCAGTAGCACGAGTAACTTCATCAGAAATGGCTTTAGTATTGTTTCCAATTGCAGTATTCATTTCTGCAGCGTCTTCAGGATGCTGTTCTAACCAAGCGGCTAAGTCTTGAAGAGTCTTGAAGTTGTCTACTGCGCCATTCTCATGAAGAAGCTGAGCAGCTAACTCTTCATTAGCAATTGTTCTAGCAGATTTGCCAGCGTCGCTACCAATCAAAGTAGAAACTTTACCGTCTAAAGTATTAAAAGCAGATAGATCAGCCTTTAGATTTAATCCAGCGGTTACATCTTCCGTTTTAGCATAATCACTTTCGATAGTGCCTAAACGAGCTAAAACACTCTTTGCGCCAGAAGCTAGTTCAGTTCCACCAACCAAAGCCTGTAATTTAGTAATGTTGTTAGCATTAGTAGTTACATCGCCATCTTTAAGAGCCTTTACTTGCTTTTCAGTCTCAGTCTTAGCATCGGCAATAGCTTCAGATTTAGCTGTACCAATAGCGGTAGTATTAGCGGTTTTGAAAGTGTCAAAAGCAGTATTATCGACTTTCTTAGCCAATTCGGTATCAACATCGGCTTTGTTAGCCTTTAGAGCAATAGCCTCATTGATAGTTTTAACAGCAGCAGCTAGTTCTGCGTCAGTAGCATAAGTGTCTTCAATGGTTTTTACACGAGTTTGTAAACCAGTGAAAGCCTCGCTAGTAGCCATAGAAGCAGTAGTAAATTTTAAACCTTTAGAAGCGGCGTCCCAAACAATACCAGTAACAACATTATCGCCATCTTTACCATCTTTGGTAATAGGTAAAGAGGCCTGTTTAGCCCAAGCGTATACATCAGCGGCAAGAGCACTAGACCAAGTTAACTCACTAAACTTATGAGTACCGTCGCCTACCTTCATTAGAAGAGGATGCTGAGCACCACTATCAGGAGTTACAGCGCCAGTATCTTTAGCGGGGCCAGTGGTAACAAGGGCAATTTCGCCGGCTTTTAAAACAGGATCAGCAGTAGTCCAATTAGCAAGACTATCATATCTTAAAAGAATTCTAGTTTTAATTTCATTTTCTTTAGTCATCAAAGCCATATTTTATTTCTCCTTTTCTATAAGAAAAGGGAGAGAAATTTTTCTCTCCCTTATTATTTATTTTAGTTAGAGCCTTCAGTGGCAGAACCACCATTAAGAATAAGTTCATTAATACCCTGAACTAGTTGATCAGTAGAAACTTCCTTAACAGAAATGACACCCTCGTTAGCTTGAATGGTTTTATTATCAACCTTAACCAAACCAAGAGTCTCTGCGGAAGCAGCGGGAATAGCGTTAATAGCAGCGGTCAATCTGGATTCAGCAGCTTCGATTTCCTCTTTAGCCTGAGCCAAAATACCAGATTCAGCATTGTTGATTGCGCTGATTGCCTGCTCGTTAGCAGCAACACGGTTTACTAGAGAAGTAGCACCAGATTCATCGCTACTAATCCACTTGGCGATTTCTTCCAAGGTGTCTAGAGCATCAGGAGCCTCACCAACTAGTAAAGCAACTTCGGCTTTAGCAGCGGCCGCAGCTTCATACTTAACAGAACCAACAGTATCAACAGCGCCGTTCAACTTATTAATAGATTCAGTATTAGTGCTAATTAAAGCTTTAATAGCAGAATCATCATAAGTAGCCTCAGATTTAGCGTCAGCGATCATCTGAACCAAAGTCTTATCGGCAGGAACCTCACCGGTCAATGCATTAATTTCGTCTTTAGTATAGACTTTATCAGCATCAGCCTTTTTATTCAAAGCAGCTGTAGTAGCAGCGCCATCGGCTTTCTTACCAATAGCCTCTTCAAGAGCTGGAATAGTGGTATTATTTAGAGTATTAATTGCGGTAGTGTGTCCAGCGATATCAGCAAGAGCGCCGTTTAGAGCTTCTTGGCTAGCCTTACCAGCAATATCAGTAGTATGACCACTAACAATGTTACTTAGAGCAGTATACTCGGCAGCATGCGCCGCATCGGCATTCTCCAAAGCGATAATACGAGCGCTATGGTCATCTAAAGTGGCCAATTTAGTAGTATGTCCACCGACGACTGTCTCTAGATCATCAACTTCAGATTGAGCCTGCTCGGCAGCAGCCTTAGCCTCACCAGCTAAAGTATGAGCAGCATCGGCTCTATTCTGAGCAGCAGTAATACGAGCGTCAAAACCGCTATTATCATTCAAGTCAGAGAAATTGACAGGAACAGAAATATTAACGGCTCTATTCTCATCGGGGGTTAAAGCGTTACCATTGACTTTTACGCTTTCGATAATGTTAACTTCAGCGTTCTCTTCAACAGTATCTAATTTCTCTTTAAGATCGGCAACGGCAGTAGTATTGGCATTTACCTTAGCGTCATTTTCAGACTTATAGGTATCCAACTGGGCTTTAACCTCAGCGGCGCTTTCACCAGTACCACCGGTAGCTTGACTTAGAGTTTCTTCAGCCTTTTTGTTGATATAAGCTACGATATTGTTCTGGGTGTATCCCTCGGGGATAGCGCCAACGTAAGCAGAAGTAGCGTAACCTTTACCTTCAACAAATTCAGACATCTCTTCTGGAGTAACAGCGGCATCAGCAACATTGCTAACAGCGGTTAAGGCAGAAGTGGTAGCGTATTTAGTAGCGGCGTCATCAATAGCGGCCTGCTTAGCAGCATTAATAGCAGCTTGGACACCGGCTAGCTTCAAGCCATTCTCGCCAACAGACAAGAACTCTTCACTCTCAGAATCAAGAGCGATAGCAAATTCATTGCCGCTTAGGTCTAAACCGTTGCCGGCGGTATAAGGCTCGATAATATCAGAAAGAATAACTGTATCTTCGGTAAAACCAGAAGCAGTATTCCATTTAAAGGTTAGAGTGTTATTTGCGGGATTGTAGCTTACATCCTCTAACATACCATCCTTGATAAAAGGAGTAGCGTCTACAGAACCAAGATCGGCATTATCAATACCGTATAATTTAATAGCCTTAGCCTCTTTGTCATAAGACATAGAGATGGTAGCGGCTAAAAGTTGACCTTCGGCAGAAACAGAAAGAATTTTATCGCCTGCGGCGACGCCCTTAACAGGAAGAGCATTCTGAGCAGCAGTTAATTCTTCTTTAGTAGCTAGATTTAGACCAGCGACATAACCTTCCATTTCGCTCTGATCAACGAAGTCAATAGCGTCAACCTTGGCGTCTAGAGCCTCTTCGGCAGCCTTTGCGCGAGCTACTTCGTCCTCGATAGCTTTGTGCAAGCCAGTTGCGGCGACCGCATCATCAGCGCCTTCCGCAGACTCGGGTTTAGAAGCAACGCCAACGGCCTCTTGTAGAGCCTCAATTTCATCATCATGATCGTCAACACGAGTGGTTAAAGCGGTAATTAAATCGTTTAGACCCTCAACAGTTGTGCTACTGGGCTTAACCCAAGTTAGCTTACCGTCAACCAAAACGGCATTATAAGTGCCTTTGGCTTCAGCATCGGTAATGTTAGCAAGAGTAATCTTACCATCTTCACCAATAGCAACAGTAGTACCATCGGCAACAGGTTTAGAGCCAAGCTCTTTTAGAGTACCGACAGTATCTTCAACACTATAATGGGTTACTACACCGTTCTCAATAACTACGATCTTTTGGCCGATGTAGGCTTGAGCGGTAGCGGCATATTCTTCAGCGGCAGTTTTACTATAGTAAACTTCGCTGGCATCCAAAGGCTGACCATTAGCACGAGCAAATGATTTGTCAAGTGTTAACAGTGTCTTTGCATCAATTTCACCATATAATTTTGCCATTATTCATTTTCTCCTTTCGATTATTTAAACCAAACACGGAATTTGGTTGATTCAGCCTGGAGAGGAGTATCAGGCTCCCAGGAGTAAAGCTTGTAAGCGGTAGCGCCCTGTAGGTTGCCCTCAGTATCAGCGCCACGAGCGTCTGCAACCTGAACATTAGTTCTAGCAACAAAACCAGTAGTCTCGCCCCAAGCTAGACCAAACATCTCGAAGTAAGGAGTTCCAGTCCAAGTAGAAGGATAAGCGAAGAAGATTTTGGTAGAACCGGCAGCGGCAGTAAATTCTAAAGCCTCGCTTTGGCTATCCATGCTAGCTTTAGAAGTCTTTGTAGCGGTCATAGAACGGATAGTCTTAGAATCAAGAGCTGCAGCATTAGTGCCACCAGCAAAAGCCTTGCGGTATCCGGTATAGGTTACAGTAGCGTCAGCGATCTCTACATCGCCCTCAGGAATCTTGGCGGCAGCATACTCATTACCAAGGTTGGTAACAGGAGTCTTTGTGCCAGCTAAATAATGGGCAGTGCCAGAGAAAGTATAAGATTTTGCGGTGTCGGCATAAAGAGTAGCCGCAGAATCAGTAGCAGTTAAAGTAATAGTGCTATCTTTAGCCATTACTGCACTATTGGTCTTGTAGTTAGTAGCGGTAGCAGGATCAGCGCCCTGAGCTAGTTTGACAGAACCGATGGCAAAAGTAATGCCAGTCTCTTTATCACCGTACTCATAAGAACCAACGTCAGTAATTTTCAAAGTAGCAGTAGGTAGAGTAAAAGAAGAACCAACCTCACCACTATAAGATGTTTTATTTAAAGAAATAGAAGCATTAGGCTTATCATCAGCGGTAGGATATAGCTCCTCTTGGAGAATTCCACTTAGGATACTCTCAAGAGAGGTACCAGCAGCAATAGTTTTTCCCTTACTATAGTTACCGACTTTATCAAAGTTGCCGGCTAGGGTGATGTTGCTCTTTAGGAAGACGTTACTAGCACTGTAGTTGCCGTCCATGGCACTCCAACCATGGGTAGAGTCTTCGCCCTCAACATCTAGGGCAGATTCGTAAACATAAGAAGTGTAGGAGTATTTTTCATTGGCGATTTCAGCTTTTACAATAGCGACGTCGCCATCTTGTTTTTCAGCGCCCTCTTCTTCGACTTTAGCCTCGATTGCGGCAATGTCGTCAAGATTCTCGCCGGTAACTTCGACCTGGAATACATTGGCGGCCTTTACATCGCTGCCGATATAGGATAGAGCGCCCCAAAGATGCTCACCATCACCGGCTTTGATTTTAACAGAACCATCAACAAGATATTCTAGACCCATTTCGCCGGACTTTAAGACAACTGTAGAGTCATTCCACTCCGCAGTAGTGCCTTGGCGCAATAGAATTGTGGTTTTTATTTCAGCCATTAAGCATTACCTCCATTTATAATAGTTATATTATCAATACCTGTGCCATCGCTGAGTTTTTCATACCTCATAGTATTAGCATTGAACTGGTAAAGACTTTGTTCTTTTTTGGCCTTATAGATAATAGATTCATCACCTATTTTAGGAAATTCTTCAACGTAATTGAAACTTGAAACTTCTCTCTTACCATCAATATAAGGGAGGTCGTTCCAAGGGGTTCTTCCATCACCAATCTTTAAGCGATTTGTGTCGTAGACATAACCCGGCTCTCCTTGTTCCAAAATAGGATTTACTTCTGCCCATCTGGCAGCAGTACCTCTTTTTAATTTAAAAGTGGTATTAACAACGGTTGCCAACAGACAAACCTCCTTTCACAAAATTTCCTATCCAAATATTTATTAAATTTAACGCAAAGGGAATGAATTAGTTTTGTCCTAAAAATTTTTTAATGACGTTTACTTACCGCTAATAGGGCCATTAAAAAGGCCCCTAGCGTAGCGGATAGTGGAGCGATCCAAAGTAAATGTAATGCGTTGATCATATTAAGTCTCCATTATAAATTAAATTTTATATAATTATATTACGCTGTTACTATTTCAACATATAACCCAATCAAATCGGTTAATGCATTATAAACAGGATTTACAGTGTCACGAGTGCAAAGATAAACAATATCATTTTGTATATAATACTTGCTATTTTCCAAAGCCATATTTCCATTATAAGGAATAGGATCTATTTTTGTGCCAGCATGAGTTTCGTCAATTCTAATATACATTGACTCAGTACCATTATCAGGAATCCAATGAGCTGCAAAAGCAGTATTAGCATTAATAGTTTTATATAAATTAGAGCCATATCTAAATTTAAAATCAGACTTTTCTGCCACGAAAGCATTTGCAACTAGTTCAGACCATTCTGGATACAAAACTTTAGCAGTTAGCGCAATTTGGTCATCAAGTGACTATGCGGCATTTTCAATAGCAGAACGCAGTGCAACAGCTTCTTTGCGCGTTTTTGGAGCTGCTAAAACAGGAATTTCAAGAAGCTCTTCGTCTGTATATCTGCCCATTTTAACAGTAATTGTGCCGTCTCTATTATCTGTAATTGGACCAGCTATAGCATATTCAGACATGTCTGTTTCGGTTATTGTAGAATTTCCATTAATAGTATTTTGAGAAATTTTAACGGACCAAATTGCGTCATTTACAAATAAATTTTTTGCTTCTTCATAAGTTGAGGTAAAGGTAATTGCCTTACTTTCTCTACCATCCCATGCGTTATCATTAAGTCTAGTTTGAATAACCGCATTAAATTCTAAATCGTTAATTTTTACAAAAGTCATATAAAAACCCTTCTTTCTTTATTAAATTATTTCTTCATTTTTGGTAACAATCATTTCTTGTCCAATATATCCAGCGCTTATACGAATGTATTTAAATGAAACATTCGTATTATAACGAATATTCACTGTTGTAACTCCATTAGAATCCGTTTTTATATTATGAACTTGAGAGTTATTATTCTCAACTACATCTACCTTTTCATGAGCTCCTGTGTATCCTCTATCATTAGGTGCACTTCCAGAATGATAAGCGCTTCCAAGATAAACAAAATTTTCATCATAAAAACAAATATAATATACAGAATTCGCAGGGGGATTCATCCAGTCGATGCCAGACATCTTAATTATATCAGTATTTTTTGCAGAAATATATCCGGTAGTAATAGTATCTGATTGTTGTGTTAATGTTCCTTCTTCAGATAATGTATATCCAGTTATATATCCACATTCATTATAAATATTACCGTCGATATCTATTGATGTAGAAACTAAATTTACTAAGGCTCTTTTCCAATTGTAAAATTTAATATCTGTAATACTAGTTGCAACAATCATGTTAGAGCCTTGACCATAAGCATTTATTCTAAAATAAGCAATATTTGAAGAACTTGTATTAAACAATATTTTAATTGTTGTAATACCATATTTATCACAAGAAACTATTGAGTTATTTATATTGACCGTAGGGCTTCCAGAGGTAGCTGCTACATAGCCTCCAGCGGGACTAAAATCTAATTGATAATATCCCAATTTGGTAAAATTTTTATCATAAAACATTATATAATGATAATAAGTTACATTTGGAAATCTTTTTAAAAGAAAATCAGTACCTATTATTGTAATTATACAGTTTTGGGTATAGGGAATAAAACCAGTTGTTATAGTACCACTTTGTGTTTTTAACGCTCCAGAGCTTGACAATCGATAGTCATCTACATATCCGCATCCATTGAAAATGCTATTGTCAGTATCTATTGATGTAGGAACTAAATTATTATATTGTCCTATAATTAGTTTCTTTAAATCAATACCTTCAATATTTAATTTTTTAAGTTTTGAAAAATCTAAGCTCACTCTTGACTCACCCCATATATTGTCCAAGTATAAACTATATCATTTTCATCAATACCGGTCATAGTTAAAGTAGGCAAATCAGCTATATTAAGTGCATTAATATTTTGTCTTGCCTACGTTTTTTGTGCTTCGGTAAGAGCCTATTCGCTATACAAAACAACCTGTTTAGAAGAGGCATCTGCTTTTGTTTCATAGGTATCCGCAATCACATTACCATTTGCGTCTTGCATTGCTTTTGTGGCAGTACCGGTTAAATCACCACTAAATCCTTGCGCTGAATATAGCTGATTGCTAGTGTTTATATAAACATTACTATTAGTATAAGTTGTTACGCCACTACTGCTTTGAGAAGCGCCGCCAACAAGGAATAGTTTTGTTCCAGTCTTATTGGAAGTGCCAGCGGTATTCTTTGTATTAGCATCATAATCCGCAGTCTTCCAATAAGCTGTGCCGTTACTATCTACTGTATAAGTTAAAAGAAGTATACCATCAACAGGGCAAGCAGTTGAAATACCAGTTGTTGCATTTCTAACAACAGTAACCGCACCCAAATTGTTGATATTTAAAGTTGTAGTTGTAGAACCAGCAGTTACAACTTTATACAAAATAGTTAATCCGCTAAAATATTCGGTAATTTTATCATGAGAGCCAATCCAAGTGGCTACTTTGTTGGTGGTATCAGTAGTACTACTACTATCACCCTCAATATAGAAGATTCCTTGAGAATTGTTGGCATCTGGGAGTGCATTGGCTTGGTCAATTAGACTTTGGAGGTCTATATTATTTGAACTTAAAGATTCGTTATTTGATTGTAAAGAAGTTTTATAATCTGACATTCTTTCAACCTCCTTTTATTAATTATTTTCGATTTCCTCTTCAGTTTCCTCATAGGTATATCTACAAGGAACAACATCAATAGGGTCGGAATACTTCACACCAGTTTCGACCTATAGAAGCATAACGCCCTTGTCACTGTAGTGCTTAATTAAGGTACCGTTATTTAAATATTCAGTTAAAATCATACCATTTCCTCCACTTGTTTAATCCATTCATTGAAGGTAAGAGTTTCAAGTACCATACCTTCGGCATACATGCGGTTCTTGATACCCATAATAATCTGGGCTTTGATATCCTGCGGAATAGAGTCATGCAGCATCTTGTATTTTAGCCAGTATTCCTTGAATCTGCGCTCGGTAGCATAACGATAATCTTTGTTCTCTTGGTTCAACCACTCATCTTTGTTCATGGTGAAATAGGCATCATAAATCATATTGACCGCATAGAACTGTGCATCCTGAACTCTGCCACGCTGAATAAATTGTTCAACTAGCGCGGTATTGCTATCGAGCATATTGTTGTAAGTCTTCAAAATATACTTTGGATCATGGCGGCACACAGATGCGTCACGCCAACGCCACAGATAGAAAGAAGTCTGTGAATACTTTAGTTCCTTAGCAAGTCTCTGACATAGACAGTTGAAGTAACTATCTTCGTGAATAGTTAGACTGTCATTCCAACGAATATTATTGTCGATTAAGAACTTGCGGCTATGTACCTTACCATGTACAAAAGTGCTATCCATATCATGATTGATGTAAATAGGCTCCTTTGTAGCAAAGTCACGAGATTCTTCAATAAAGGCGGAAACTAAACTATCAAAGCCGCCATTTTCGATTTCACGGAAGATGATGTACAAGCCGCAAGCATTGTAAAACATATCGTCTGCATCGCAGAACATTACATAGTCTGCGGTTGCGTAGTCTAAGCAAGCGTTGCGTGTCGCAGATACACCTTTATGCTCATTCAAATGATACTCGATAGGGAATGAGTAGTGTTTGAAGAAGTCTTCTGATAAGTGTACATCTGTGCCGTCGTTTACAATGATTACGCCGACTTCGCTAGTTAGGTCTACATTCTGCTGGACTTCGATTGAGTCCAGCAGAGGTTTAATGATAGATTCGTCCTCTTTGTATTGAGGGACAAGAATTTGTAGTTTTAGATTATTCATTTCCTTTTACTCCTTTTATTGGTTTTACTCTTTTGATATAACAATTACCTAACTAAATAATCGTATCCATCAATTATCATTGGATTTTTTATTAAAAGTGTGCCATTTTGGTCAGTTACAAGTGTCCAATCTACCTCTTCAAACACACCATCTGCTGTATCGAACATCCAATTGCCAGTATTATATTCGCTATCTACCCATTCGCTCCAAGTCATGCCTTCCTCAGCTTGATATTCAGTTCCGTCAATTGTAAAGGTAATAAGATTAGCAGCGTCAAATGCAACAAATCTACTACTAAAATATTTCCAGTTAGTTGCGGTTTTATATGCGTCTATTAAAGAAGCTGGGACATATATGCTTCCATAAGTTCCTGCTGATGCTGAATAGCCACCAATTGGAGTTGATGAAAAAGCGTTAGAATAGGCTAATCCGCATACAGATGAACCAGTTAAATATAAGGATTTTAAATTATAACAATTTTGGAAGGCACTTTGAAAAATATATTCGCCCGCGGGAAAACTTATTGTTGTTAAATTAGAACAATAACGAAATGCATAACTACCAATAGTTTTACATGCAGGAAGATTAACTGTTGTTAAATTATAACAATTGTAAAATGCATCCGCATTAATAGCTGAACATACAGGAAAAATTGCTGTTGTTAGCCTAGAACAACTATAAAATGCACTACCACTAACGTAAATACATTCAGGAAAATTAATTGTTGTTAATTTAGAACAATTATAAAATGCATTAGCACTAATATGTGTACACATCGGAAAACTTACTGTTGTTAAATTATAGCAACCATAAAATGCATTAGCACTAATATGTGTACACATCGGAAAGCTTACTGTTGTTAAATTAATACATTTATAAAATGCGCTATATTCAATACTTGTGCATACTGAGAAATTTATAGTTGTTAATTTAGAACAATTATAAAATGCATTACCGCTAATAGTTTTACATGAAGGAAAATTAATTGTTGTTAATTTAGAACAATTATAAAATGCATTACTCCCAATATTTGTACACATTGGAAAATTTACTTCTGCTAAATAAGAACAATTATAAAATGCGCTATCATTAATTTTTGTACACATTGGAAAACTTACTGTTGTTAATTTATAACAATTCTAAAATGCATTAGGGCCAATATCTATACATGCAGGAAAATTTGCTGTCGTTAAATCATGACAGCTATAAAATGCAGTATTGCCAATATTTGTACACATAGGAAAACTTACTTCTGTTAAATCATTGCAATTATAAAATGCGCTATATTCAATACTTGTGCATACTGGGAAATTTATAGTTGTTAATTTAGAACAACCATAAAATGCAGTAGCACCAATATTTATACATGCAGGAAAATCTGCTGTCGAGAACTTATAACAATTATAAAATGCATTACTTCCAATATTTGTACACATTGGAAAATTTGCTTCTGTTAAATTATAACAGCTATAAAATGCGCTATCATTAATTTTTGTGCACATTGGAAAACTTACAGTTGTTAATTTAGTATAATTATAAAATGCATAACTACCAATGGATTTTGCTCTGCTGTTTGCGTAAACGCTACTAGCTCTAGCTACTAATTCATCTTCTGCGTCACTGCTGCCTCCAGCCTTACCACTCAAAATTTCAGCCAATTCCGCAATCTTAGCGTCTTGCTCTGAAATTAAAGTAGTTTGTGTTGAAATTTCTGAATCCAGATTTTCTGCTTCTGGCAAAGCGTTGACCGTATTAAGGAGGTCTTGTAATAAATTTGTGTTATTTAAAATGCTCATTTTATTTGATTCCTCCTTTAATTAATCAATTGTAAAACCATTTGCAATTGGTAGTGCAACATCAACTTCGGCACATATATTTTCTATTTTGATTCCATAAGAATTTACAGGTGCTTCAGTATAGCCATGATATATAGTGATTAAAGTATGAGCGGCAACTGTAATTGTTGCTTCTTCACGCGGCGGTACTTTTATATGGCGTAAAGATAATGTTTCATCAATATAATAAACATAAACATTTGGCATATCGCCCAATCCAGTTGACCCATAAACTGTTCCTGTCCACGCTTCAATGCTTCCACCAGAACCGCCGGCCTTACCTTCTAGTGCGCTAGTAATCTGAGCAATCAAATCAGCTTGTGTATTAATCTCAGTATTAGCCTCACTAAGCTTACCATCCATTTGCGCAGTAGTCATAGTTCCCTCAGTACCGCTTAAAACGCGAATTTTATCAGCGATTTCAGTTAATGTTTCAGCTTGAATTAAATAAGTCATTAGAAATTCGCCCCCTCTGCTCTAGGAAGTAACGCAATAATTTCGGCAATTAAATCTGCCTTGGATAATTTAACGAAGGTTGTGCCATTATACATTAGCAGGTCTCCTGAGTATATATCATTTGGAGCGGCTACTAATTTTTTACTGCCTTCATCTTTGTTGGTACCGGATATAGAGCCTACATATACGTCACCTGCAAACCAGGCGTTGCCTGACCAGTCGATGGTGTGGGCATTAGAACGAGCGTCTTCTGCTTCGCCATTGCCCACTATATGAGCATATTTCCCTCGAATACTATTGTCGTTAACATTATAATTAGGGTCGATAATATTAAATTCACCTTGTGTATGTTGAGAACGACCAGCAGCGATAGTGCCATCACCTTCAGAGTGAGACTTATCACCAAGAGCAAGCCCAGCGACATAGACTTCAACATATTCGTTAGATAAAGCCGTGTCATCTGATAGAGTTCTGTTTACAGTGATAGTCAAATTATTTGCGTCAATAGCAATTATTTTAGCAGTGTTATATGTACCATTATTTATGGCGTAGGTAACACTTGCGCCAACAATTAAGCCAGATACAGATGAAACAGTATATACAGTAGCATTAGCATCGCCAGCAATAGTTATATGCCGCACATAACCTTCACCCTCTGCATGGGAACTACAGCCCTCTGCATGGGAATTACAACCCTCTGCATGGGAGCCATCACCCTCTGCATGAGAACCCCATCCCTCTGCATGGGATCCTTCACCCTCTGCATGAGAATATTCTCCCTCTGCATGAGAACAATAACCTTCTGCATGGGAACTACAACCCTCTGCATGAGAACTCCATTCCTCTGCATGAGAATATTCTCCCTCTGCATGGGAATTACAACCCTCTGCATGGGAACTCCATCCCTCTGCATGGGAACCATCACCTTCTGCATGAGAACCATCACCTTCTGCATGAGAACCCCATCCCTCTGCATGGGAGAAGCTGCCCTCTGCATGGGAACAATTACCACTCGCTTTATTGGATGGATGATTAAATACTTCTGCGTTTGCACCAGTTCCTGGTTTACCAATAATTTTTATAGCACTCCAACCGTCTTTATAGGAATACAGTACACCTTCTAAGAGCAGATAAACTGGATCGATTTCGGAAGCATCCTCAATAGATGTAACTACTCCGCCGTATATGTATCCCAGCGCAGGAAATAATGCATCAACAGGATGCCAACCGACGGCAACATCCAAAAGAGAACTCGAATTGCTATCAACATATCCATAACAAATGCCATCTGATACGTTATAATAAGTAGTAATTATAGTCATATCGGTTGTAACTGGTTCGCCTACCTCTGGCAATATCTCCACCATATGACATATCAAATCATTTTGAACAAATTGTTCCCATAACCATGTGCCAGTCAATAACCGATATATTGCCTTCTCGTTGATATTTTCCGTAGGCAATTCCACCACGTCAATAATTGGCTCACCTGCGCCAATATTCGTTCTAGCTTGCGCTTTTTGTTCATCGGTAAGAGTTTGAACAGTAGTTTTAACAACCTCAGAGGTTGGGATTGCGGCAATTTGATTATCTACATAATCAGTAGTAGCTAAAATTTTGGCATTCTCATCATTTTGATCGGTACCACCAATCTTAATATTACCGGCAAACCAAGCGTTGCCTGCCCAGTCTAGAGTGTGGGCGTTTGAGCGTGCGCTGTCAGATGAACCATTACCTACAATATGAGCGTATATTGAAGTATTATCTTGTTTATTATATTTACCTTGAACATGCTGGTAATCTCCAGATGCAATTGTACGCGAACCTTCTGCATGAGAACGTTCACCAGAAGCTAATGTATCCCAACCTTCTGCGTGAGAATAATTACCAAATACAGCTGTACTATAACCCTCTGCGTGAGAATAATCACCATAGGCTTTTGTATCAGTACCTTCTGCATGAGAGTTACTACCAGAAGCAATTGTACTATAACCCTCTGCGTGAGAGTATTCGCCATACGCAAGAGTATTATACCCTTCTGCGTGGGAGGCTTGTCCAAAAGCAAGAGTGAAATAATTACCATTTTTTCTTTCCTCTAAAATTTCTTCTAGAGTTGTTTCTGTAGTTATATTATCTTGAATATTATAATCAGAATAACCTTCTGCATAAGAACATTCACCAAGCGCCATAGTTTGATAACCAATAGCAGTAGCCATTGAACCTATTGCACCCATTGTAAATGTTCCTCTAATAGAACCATTATCGCCATCTTTAATATTAAGCATACCAATTTCTGGTAATAAATCTTTATTCATCTTATGAACAATTTTACCAGAAATTGAAAGCGCAACTTCGGTAGAACCATCTAGAGCCATTAAAAGACCATAAGCGCTAAATTGTGACTATAAGGCTTCAGAAAGATATAAAATAATAAAAGGTTCATCGGTGGGTTCTCCGCTTCCATCTAAAGCTGCTATATTTCCTAGAGCTATAGTTTCTAGAACATCACCTAACGTAAAATCTTTTGCAATACAACTATATTCTACCCCATTCCAATTAACGGTATAGGATTCGTCTTTAATAAGATTGAATTTTTCTGTTATAAATCCTTCTCCACTTTCTTCATCAATAGCGACAGTTTCTTCAACAATAATACCACTACTAATATAAGGATAACCATCGGGCAGACATTTTTCATTTAATTTTTGAATTTTATTTTCATATATTTCAAGATAAACGCTTGAACTTTCAGATAAATTAAGAATGGCAATCATTTGCTCAAAATTTGAAATCATTAAAGCAAAAGGTTCACCAGTATCTGGTCCGCCAATTACAGAGAAATTACCCATTACCACAGCATCAGAGGCAAGGCCAAGTTCTGTTGGAGCTGGCTTACATTCACATTCATAAGGAACCCCATTAAAATTAATAACATAACGTTTTCCAACAATAGGCTGAATTTTTTTTCTAATAATATACGAATTGTCCCAACCAGAACCTTCAAATACTTCCGCGACAGTATTTTCTAATAAAACTATTTTTTCTGCAACTGGAACACTATTGGGAAGATATTTGGTATCAATTTTATGGATTATTTCATCTTGTAAAATAATTATAGTATATGGATCATTAGAAGCCTATATAATCTCTGCAATAATATTTTCTGATCCGGAATAATTTATTAATGCAAATGGTTCTCCAGTTGGAGAGGTTCCGTATTCCCCTTGAGAATAAGTATAAATATCTCCTAAGTATTGTGCAGTAATTTCATTATTAAATATTGCAATTCCAGGCTTACACTTATATTCATCACCATTCCAAATTACTTTATAAGTTATTGTTGGATCTAAATTTAAAGGACTATCTCCATATACAAATGATACTATACTATCACCCGAATATTCAAGAAGAATTTTGCTTTCTTCAGTATAATACATATCTGGAATAATATTTGTTTTTATCTACTGCTCATAAATTTTTATTTTTACAGAATTAGATTCAATTAAATCTAAAACTAAAATATTAGTATTTAATTCTGAAAATAACATAACAAAAGGTTCACCTGTATCTGGTCTGCCAATTACAGAAAAATTACCCATTATTACAGCATCTGGATCATTTACTATTCCTACAGGAGCTATTTCACAAGTGCAATTATATGGAATATCATTATATACAATAATATAACTTTTTCCTACGGTGGGATATTTTACGTTATTCCCCTAATAAACCCATCCTTCTCCAAATTGTTCATCATAAGCTTTTTGAAACTATGCTTCTTCAAAGAATATTTTTTCTTCCAAAAAATTAGGTTTATTTAAAATATAACCTGATTCACCGCCTACAGCGTTCCAGTTTGGCTCATTAAAAGGTAATTCATTTACATTTCTAACACCATCACCTATTTTAAAACGCTCATAACTATGATTGTCATCAACGTCATAAACAATCATTTCGCCGATCATTGGGATAAAATTAGTAGTATTTTTCCAAACCTATTCGGTTTCATGTTTTAATTGAATTCTAGCTTTTATTTCCTAAGCCATTTAATTAATCTCTCCTTTCTAAAAAATATCCCTATATTTATTTTTTCTTTTTTCTTATTTAAATAATGATTTTTGTCCAAAAAAAATCCCCTCTCTTTTTCAAAAGAGAGGGGCAAAAATTTATTTAATTACAGAATATCTATCGGAATCAAGCTTATCCATCATAAGATCCCAAGCACTCTTTCCCTTCATAATCTGCTCGAAAATGGTGGGAGAGAAGCCAGAAACATAAGTCACATGGGGAGTGTCTCGCATCGGAATGTTATTCTGTCTAGCCTGAACGTTCCAGAACACCAAATGCGGCATCTTATAACCAGCATTGTTCCAACGCTTTTTAATGGTTTCAAACAGAGTCTCTGTTGCGCCCCGATAATTATCATTAGTAACACAATGATTAAACTCCATATCGCTGATAACAATCAGATTTTCCGGAATCTCTTCCTGTGAGCAATTGTGCTGCAGAGCGGTGGTAAGCATCAAGTCAAAGGCGCTTTCTACATTAGTGCTTTGGCCCCATTCGGCGTTGCGCATACGATGAATCTTATCCCAAAAGTCTGCGCCTTCGACTCTTACAAACTTGGGCCGAGAGCTAAAGGTCATAAAGTGTCCTGCGAAAGGACCCTTAGCCTTTTCAGCACAATACATACCAAGAGACACAGCCACATTCAGAGGAGCAGACTCGCTAGAACCCCACATAGACCCAGAAGTATCGACAATGGCCATACCATTAAAGGTTGCGCCCTTGAAATAGTCAGCCAGATTATCCCAATACTTTTCCAGCATCAGACGACCGGTTTCATCGTTATGTCTAGTGTTATAGCCCTTGGCTACGCACTCATAAGGATAAAGCACAGAGGCATTTACCTTAGTATTGACGTCCCGGGCGAAGTCAGCGTAAGTCTGGGCCTGCGCGTTCCGTGCCCTCTCGACGTCATGCCGCGCAAATGCATTACGATAGATAATACCGGCACGAGAAGGAATCTTATCAAACTCAATCTCATCCCAACGCTTCTGAGACATCAGTCTCTCCAGAACGTTAATGCGGGCGCGCAGATTAGACAGAATCTTGCGGTACTGCTTAGAAGTAAGACCCAGATAGCTTCGAGTCAGCTTACCCAACTCACGGGATTCCTTGGAGCTAGTGTTCTCGGACTTCAGCCACTTCGCCAGCAAAGAAGGAGTCTTACACTCAACATCCAGAGCCAGCTGGTGCTTAATCATCTGGAACATTTCATTCTCCAGAGGGGTACCAACAAAGGCATACAGGTCATCCCAACGGCGGAACTCAGGCACATGGGGCAGGTTGCGTCTCATAACGTCAGTATGATTCTTTGCCAGCCACTTTGCGCACACTCGGAAAAAGCGTCGCTCACCCTGGCCCCCACGCGCGTCGCCCAGATAAAACAGGCACTTCAGCGCATAGGTAGGATTCTCTTCATAGGCATTTTTAAACAACAGAATACAATCATCATCGCTTCTGGTACGATAAGCGCCGCCAAGCGCAAACATATCATAGAGCTTAGACCCCGTAGTAGAACGCGCAATTGCACCATTCTCAGTACGGATAAAATCATTGGTAGCATTCAAACCATCAAGAAATTTATTAGCCATCTTGTAATCTCCTTTTTCTCTTGGCCTTTTTCAAGGCTGTAAATTGGTGGGCCAGGTAGGACTTGAACCTACAACCGCATTAAGCACTTGTTTTACAGACAAGGGTGATACCAGTTACACTGTACTGACCCGTATAATGGTGCGCAAAGTGGGAGTCGAACCCACAAAACTTCGGGTTTGAGCCGAATATGTCTGCCAATTCCATCATTCGCGCATAAATGGCCTAAAATTAGGCCAGAACTCGATAATCGTTAATAAAGGAAGGGAAATTGCCGTCATCCGAATCATTGACCAGATACATAGAATCGGAATAGTCTGCGCAAGCATAAATAACGCCAAGCAGGGATCGCGCATTTACTCTATGCTTGCCATCTTTGTTTTCAATAACAAAACTATTAGTGCTACCGTCAGAATTGAGCTTACTTACAAATTCTGCGGCTTCGGTGGGGTTATTAACACGAATATGTGCTCTAATATAACTCATTTTTTTCTCCTCTTTTTTTTGGTTTAATTTGGTGCACCAGCCGGGATTCGAACCCGAAACATTCACATTAAAAGTGTGATGCGCTACCGTTGCGCCACTGGTGCATATACTGGAGCGGGCGACGAGACTCGAACTCGCAATATCCTCCTTGGAAGGGAGGCGCGTTAGCCATTACGCTACGCCCGCAAAAAGATTGGGTCCGTTTAATAACGGTTTCCTTAAAAGTTGGTGCCCATGGCCGGACTCGAACCGGCACGCTGTCTCCAGCAAGGGATTTTCTTACTACTCTATGTCACCATAGCCGCATTACTGCGTTGTAGTCTGGACTATGTCTTCACCATATCTTATTCAGACTTAGGCGGTTGGTATATAGTCTCTACACATTTATTGTAATACAAAGTATTACAAACTTAGCTCGGCGTTATCTTTTAAAGACTTTCGCCGAATTAGCCAACATTCACTCAAGGAGTTTCCTACCTTGGTGCTCTCGCCGATCTATTGATCTAGCTCGAAAGTCCCTGGTGTCTGCCATTCCACCACATGGGCATATTAATTATCAAGGCTCATCTTCTTCTATTAATCATATAATTAATTCATATTTTTGCTGTGAGAGCCTTTTTCTTATATAAATATTATATCATATTTTTTTTAAAAAATCAATTTTTGGCGTCAGGGGTGGGATTCGAACCCACGGAGGTTTTGCCCTCGCCAGTTTTCAAGACTGGTGCAATAAACCAAACTCTGCCACCCTGACATAAGAGGACTTCTGCCCTCACATAGAGAGCAGAAGCTTATTCAATTCATCTTCCGCCTCGTTCAGCTCTACCTTAGCATCATGATTATAAGATACCATATTAGAGTAATGAACGCTTGCGGCCTTTACTGCGTTTGCAGCATCTTCGACCTTCATAGCAGAACGCTTTGCCCGCTTCAGCGCAACCTTATAATTGCATCGAGCCGCAGCCAGCTTCTTACCATTTTCCAAATCAAACTCATCCTTGGGATCACACTTCGCAATACCTCGCACAGTATGACCGGCATAGGTAGAAAGCGCAATAACCTTATTATCACTTACGACATAATGATACTTATCCAGAGAAAAATTCATAATTAACACACCTTCATTAAATATTTTTTATTTATCTTACATATATATTATAACATATTTTTTATAAAAAATCAAATTCGATCGGAGGGATAGGATTTTTCTTTTTTTCTCTCTTTTATTGTATATATATTATATCATAATTTTTTTAAAAAATCAATTTTCTGCGGAAAGAAGGTCTTTCTTGGCCTCTTTTAACAAACCTTCAATTAAATCGCTAATTTCTTCTTCATCAAAGGTGAATCCCCATTTAGCAATTCTATTTTTAACTGCCTCAAGAACATAAGCTTTTTTAGCCTCTTGAGCAGAACACTCTACATCTTTAAAGAATCCATTAGCTTCAAGTTGTTCCGCAGAACGAATTAAAGTAAAGATATAACTCTTCACGGTTTCAACTTGTTCGGCATTAAATTTAGATTTAACCCAAGGAATTAAATAAGTCTTAACGGCCCAAGTGAGACAAAGACCAAGAGCAGAGAAAACTAATCTAATTAAAAGATTTAAAATTTCAGTAATATCAATCATTTTTATTTCTCCTTTTAGTTACAAGTAATTAATATAACATTACTACCCATGATCAAATCATCGGTAGAACCAGAAAATGCAAGCTATGATAAATCATTAACTTTATTACTAATTGCGGTAACTGCCGCATCATTAGAAGTTTTATAACTGTTTAATTCATTTCTAACCTTTTGGGCTTCACCCTTGGCTTCATAGGTCTACGCAAGATTTAAACCATTTACATAATTTTTAATCTAATCATTTACCGAGGTACTACCAACTAAATTATTTAAAGTCTAAATTGCGGTTTGGGCTGCCGTGATGTCATCTCCCACAACAGAAGATACAAAATCAATTAAACCCTATTCAGTTTTACAGGCCTCAATGACATCAAAAGCCTAGGCACTTGCCCAAGGGAGACTATTGAAGTCAGTCACTCCGTCTCCTATCTTCATGAGGAGAGCGGGATGCGCAACAGTATGCCCATCTACCGCAATATTAGCGGTGGTATGCGCAATTGCAATTTCTCCCTCGAATAGAACAGGATTAACATTAGCCCAATTTTCGTAGGTATCATATCTATTTCTAATTCTTGTTTTTATTACTTCAGCATTTTGAATAGCCATATATCCATTTTTTCCTTTACTTTTTATTAAAGGTTCATAATCTACATAAGAAATATTTAAATCAACATTTCCTTCTATTCCGGCTACAGAACCTTGTGAACTATACTGCCAAATAGTGTATTTGCCTTTATAGTCTACTGGAGCGTCATAATCCGCAATCCAAACATCATAATCAGATAGCTCGCTCATATTTAAATAAGTATTGGCAAAATAAGAATAAGTATATACAGCTGCATAATATCCTTCGGCTTCTAAACGAGCACATAGATATTTAACTGTATTAGTAATTACTTCTTTGGTACAATTCTAATATAAAAGCGGATCTTCTACATCAATAAAAATAGGATATTCAAACTATTTATTAGCAAGAGCACTAAGTAAATATCCTAATTCTATTTCCGCCTCTTCGTTATTAAAAGCATAAGTGTATAAATAAGCTCCAACTTTTAAGCCATTTTCTTTACATTTGGCGTAGTTATATTCCCAATAGGTCTAGATATAAGGACCGTCCGCAGTTGATCCAACAGCCTTTAAAATAGCAAATTTATTATCAGTTGCGGCGACCTGTACCCAGTCAATAACGCCCTAATGATCGCTAACATCAACGCCATACTCACTAAATACAGATGGGTCTTCTGATTGGTTTGGATATGCTTCTTCTTCTGGGATAAGCGTCCAGATTGCGCCGGTCGCATCCCAAATGGCGTCATTATCTGAAACATTAAGATATTTATTATGAGAAGACATTTTAATTTTATAAGAATTATCACTTACTTGTTGTAATTCGATAACAGAATCGGCGTCATTACCTTCAGCTGTATAAATACTGCAATTATTATCTACAGTATAAATGTTTAGAGCGAAAGATTCATTTATTTTTGTAAATAATTTAAGGCCTGCCGCAGTCTGTTTAAAAACCCATCTCTGCGCAAGAACATCTTCTTTTTCATAAACATTAACATTTCTTTCATTATCCGCAATATCGTTACCATGAACATTAAGATAAAGCTCAGTATCATTTGCACGAAGAAAAAATGTATGATTTAAAATATCTGGTTCAATATAATCATATAATTCAATTCTATCAGACAGGTCTACCATATAATAAGTTTTATTATCGTCATAAACAAAAGCTATAAAATTATATGGAGAACTTTCAACATATCCTAAAGCTTGATAATCTTTACCTTTTTCAAGCTTTCCCACAACATTATTAACATCGGGGGAACTAAAATATTCTACATTGCCCGAATAGGAAGTTAAAATTTTTACTCTTTTGTTAGTGGTATAAAGAATATATGGATCAATTTCATAGGTTTCACACCGATCGGCGATATTCGCCATCCAATATTCTTTATCTTCTAAGATAAACTTTGTATAAGTTAGGCCGTAAGAGTCTGCGCTTGAAGTATATCCGAGCGCTTTATATGTTGAACCTGCTGGAAGATAGTTGCCAGCTATGTCATCGGCATTTGGGGTATTAAAATATTGTACGTTTACGCCGGCCGCCGCAATAATTCTAATACCCATATTTTTATTATATTCGATATAATTGTCGGTTAGAATTTTCCAATTATATCCCATATCATTTACCACATTCGTTTCACTTGTTAGATAGAAAATATCGCTTGGAATTAATTTATTATTAATAATCCAAACATTATTACCTCTATCGTCAATATAGGAGCTTTTAAACCAGCCAGTCCCTGTAAAAGGAGCAAGACCAACTTCTAAATGACAATGATTGGCGACTCCGCCTCCAGTACCTTCTTTATAAAAAGGTTGACCTTGCGCAAAGACCTTTCCAACCGTTATACCTAGTTCTGATATTGTTGCACTATTGGCATGAAGTAACATAAAAACTAGCTCTCTAATTTGTCCGTCGGCGCACATAACTGGAGCGATTGTCTAGTACCATACGGCATTATATCCAGAACCGACATAATGGCGAACTACCTTTACGTCACAAGGAGCATATAGATACTCAGCTCCACCGTCCGCACCACCAAGGTCAAGCGCATAAGCTCCAGTGTGAGAATAGGTGCCGACCGCGCCTACCCCATCTACTGGAAGGCCATAGCCCTAAGTGATTCGAAGTGTTGACATAGGAAATTTTACATATTGCATATTAAAATCTCCTTTTAAACTATTTTAATATTATTAACAGTAAAAGCAGATGTTTGAGCATCATATCCGGCTAATAATAATCCAAAATAATAATTACCTGTTAAATTTATAGTAGTGCTTTTAGTTCCGGCCGCGATACTGCCAGAAGTAGCATCTGGTCCATAAGTTTTATAAGCATTAACCATTCGATATTCATTTAAGTTTGTAGCCCAAGTAATAGTATCAATAGTTCCTTTATCCAAAGTAATTTTAGAGGTAGAAAATACTGCATAAATTCTTACGCCCCAGGTTGCTCCAATCGCTAAATTTGTATCCCATAGTGAATAGGAGCATTTAGTCATATCAAAAGACAAAGTATGAGAACCATTTAATGTAATTGGTGAAGCACAACTAGCTAATGAGCCATAAAAAGAACCATTTGTCATAGCTGGATAAGAAATTGTACTACCTATTGTTGGCTTTGTACCTAAATAAGCATTATACCCAGTCCAAGTACCACTATCAGTAGTTGCTCCATTAGAAAATAGAGTAATATCGGAAGCATAGATTAAATTACTAGTTGTTCCATTATTATCATATACCTTACCGATTTGGTAAGCAGAAGTGCCATCGCTATCAAATAATTTATTAATTTGATATGTGGAAGTACCATCGCTATCATAAATAGGCATTTAATCACTTCCTCTACATAATAATATATTGAGTAGATACGTTAGCCGTGCCTCCACTGTTTTGTACAAGGATGTTTCTACCACATCCACCAGCATAGCTCTGATTTGCTAGTGTCACAACACCGGTAAACGTACCACCTGATATAGGCATAGTATTAGCGCTAGTCGCATATTCTTGCCAATCACGCCAAGTACCAGAAGAATTACAAGAACGCAAATACATTCTACCATTTAAGGTCATAATAAATTGCGTTTTAGAACCTCCGGATGTTCTTACTAAAACATACATACAAAAGTTTGTTGATGTTGGACAATTAGTTAATCCTTGCGCTCCGGATTCAGAACCAATAAAGTATTTACCTGGAGTAGTATAAGTATTTAGATCAGCACCAGTTGTAATAGCGGTACCTTGATTAAACCAATCTATAGCAGATATTTTATTATCAATTTCAGCCTCGGTATAATAACGAGTATCATGAGAGTGAGAATCATCGTTAACAGTAATTGTGCCGTCCGAAATAGTAACATCGCCGCCGGATTTAACCAAACCTAATGAAGAACCGGCAGCACCATAGGTTGTATCTGTAAATTTAGCATTACTTGGAACAGAAGCGCCAAGAGTATATGTAGTTTTTTGAATTGTACCAGTTGAATCAATATATACGGGATTTGTGGCAGAGCCTATTGCGGCCGTACTTGCGGCAGTTTTATTAAAGGTAAATTTGGAACGAGGTTCAATATACCAATCGCCGTAGACCCAGTTGGCGGCGCCAGCCGGTTCACCTATATAGCAATATTGTTTATACTACATTCCTGTATTATATTGGGTAATTACTCTAATTCTATATCTCCATGTACCCGTAGTTTCATCGTCAAATGTTGGAAGTAATGGAGAATATACCTACATCATAAATGCAAGTCCTGATGTGCCTGCACCGCTACTATTATAAATAGTAAGAGGACAATTTTTTAATGTTTTTACTGTAGCGTTAGCGCTGCAATAAAAATTACCTACTTTTAAATAATTAACAGTATTTAAATCAGCATTTTCTGGAATTGCAGTACCATAAGGAATAAGAGTGCTATAAATACGAGGCCATACCTTTTCACTATTAGAATAAAGATATCCATCAGTATCAACATATGCAGTATCATGAGAATAGGTTTGTGGATTTGCGGCCTAAGAAGTTGCGCCTACTAAGAAAATTTTACTACTTGTATTTGTAGAGCCAGCCGTATTTTTAGTATCAACATTATTATCTTTCGCGACTCCAATAAGCTCCCATTGAGCGCCATTATATATAAAATCAAGAACAGCGCCAGCTTGCCAATACTGATCAGAGGCAAGAGCTGCGCCATGCCAATAAATGGCTTTTGCACCGGTACTATTAACATTTAAAGTAGGAGATGCAACAGTATTAGCATAAGTAAATTTAACCGCGATTCGGGCGCCAGGTTCTAGTACAAAGTTCGTTGCAGTAGCCACTTTGGCGGCAGTACCCTCGGCGGTCGCGCAAGTTCCATAAGGCAAAGTAAAAATGCCTTCTGTAACTCCATCAAAATTTAATGAATCAATTACATTTGCCATTTAATCATCATCCTTTCTTTCCAGTTTTTAGTCCAGTAATTTTAGTTCCGGTAAATGTATGAGTATGTTCTATAGCGTCTCCAGAGAATGTACTAGACACAGAGCCTTTTGCGGTGACTGTATGAGTATGATCTGCGGAGTTAACATCGACTTTAGAGGTAGTAGCAGTAGCGTCTACAGATCCAGCAATTCCAGTAAAAGTAGGCTTAGATACTGTACCTTCTGGAGTATAGGTGTGTGTATGTTCAGAAGAGGGTAAAGTAACTTCTGCGCGAGTTGGAACTGTATTTGCGGTCCAACTTAAAGTCATTTTCTTATTAGTAATTGCCGCGGATAGACTTGCGGCAGACCCAACTCCTGTAATAGAGTAGGCTTTTGTGGTAGCGCTAGGAGCTCCAGTGCTTTTCTATGTACCAGTAAAAGTTGGCTGAGATACAGTACCAGCTGGGGTGTATGCATGCACGTGGTCGCCCTTTGTCACCAACACTTTAGAAGTTGAAGCAGCTGTTGTTGCAGAAGAACCAGTAAATGTACTTGAAACACTACCAGTCTACGTCACTGTAGCTTTGGCGATTGTGCCGGCCGGAGTGAATTCATTAACGGGATGAATATGATCTGTATAATTGTTATTTAAAGCTGTAACAGTTTCAGATAATCCATCCATATCATATAAATGTGCCCAGTCAGACCAAGAAGTTCCATTATATTGACGGAAATATATATTAGCAGTATTTGTTGTAGCAATTTGAGTTAATCTATTGGCTATATATCCACCAAATGTTGTGCATTTAAAACCAGCACTAGTGATTGGCGCATTTGCAACTCCTGACGCTATGGCGCTATTTCCCGCGATATAATTACCGGGGGTTGTGCAGCTATTCAGATCGTCGCCGGCCGCAAGCTTTACGCCATCAGTTAAAGTAAGATAATTATCTGTAATAAAAGGTAAATCATTTACATTATCAGAGTTATTACCAATTTTTATTCTAGGATAATCATCCATGTCATAAATAATAATTTCTCCTTCTTTTGGAGTAAAATTTGTTGCTTTTTTCCAGTTAGCTTCTGTGTCATGTTTTAATAAAATTCTAGAATAAAATTCAGTTGCCATTTATTAGACCACTCCTAATCTATGTAGTTGTTCTTCAATATAAGTACGTTTACCTAATTTAAATATAATACGATCTTCATAGCGAGCAGGGGTGTCTAAAGTTTCTGCTTCAACTAAATAATTCTGTAATCCAACAGAAAGTTTTAGAACATATCCCTCATGGATATTGGTAATATCGTTATCAACGTTATAAAGAACTATAGAAGCAAGATTTTCTTCAGTTAATAAACTGTTAAGCTCATCTAAACTAATTGCGCCAGCTGCGCAGTTAAAAGTTAGAGTGCGACGACTCGCGCCATTGAAATATTCTTCTGTCTCAATAGCATTTAAATATTCAAATTCTTTATCAGCAATTTTAATTAAAAGCATAGGTTATATCCTCCTTAAAAAATATATAAAAAAAATAGGGGAAATTATATTATTTAAAATATAATTTCCCCTAATTCCAATAAGATTTATCTTCCTCAATTTATCATTTTCAAAATCTTATTGGAAGAAATTATATTTTAAGTTATCGTTTTCAAACTTAAATTACTTTTGAAGCAGTTCCGCAGTTAAAAATAACATAAGTACTTTCAGTATTTTCGCCAACCTGATCAAGAGTTAATGTGCCCTTGGTAACAGTGATTTTACCTGCCTCTTGAGTTACACCAGTTACTACTGGACCAGAACCTGAAATGGTATTAGCATTAATAGCGTTTATCGCAGTAGTAACATCTGTTTTTAAAGCATAATTTGCTGCAGCTACATTGTTTAATTTATTAGCATTATCAATAGTTGTTGGTAAGTTTGCTGCAGTAGCCGTAATTTTGCCATCTACTTGTTTTATTGTACTAATAAAAGTTGTACTTGTGCCAGAGGCGGTTGGGTTGTCAGCCTTTAATCCATCAATTCGACTGTCAACGCTATTTATTCTTACATTTAAAGCTTTACCCTATTTTGCGGTTAAAGCTTCAGTATCTAAATCGCTAGTTAAAGTATCATTTAATTTAACAATACCCGCTGTTGCTATAGACGCAGTTGGTAATTTAGCTTTGCTTGCGCTAATTTGACCATTGGCTTGCGATACCGTGGTGACGAAAGCAGTAGCTGTATCGTTACTATCATTAGGACCGGTATATGTCAATCCTTTAATGGTATTGTCAACGCCATTTATTTTATTATCAAGATTATCAATTGCTGTTGTTACTGATAATTCTCCAGCTGTAATACTAGTGCCATCATCTGAAATATTTACATAATCATCACCTAAGGCTGTAGCTAATGCACCAATATTAGAATTCATTGTGGTTACATCATCAGGGTGTCCAGCAATCCAATCCGACATTTCTTTTAAGGTGTCAAAATCTTCATCAGCGTCTGTTAAAGCATGAGCTATGGCTTCGGTAGCAATCTTTTTAATTGAACCCTCATCGTCATAATCCCCATTTAATGTGGTAAATTTATTATTAATACCTTGTATTTTTGTATCAATTTCAGTCTCAGTATAATAACGACCATCGTGAGTATGAGAGTCATCTTTAACAGTAATTATGCCGCCTGAAATAGTAACATTGCCACCGGATTTAACTAAACCAAGATCTTCACCCGCGCTAGGCTAAGAAGCGTCAAAATCAAGAGAGTTTTTTCCATCACCTTTTGTTAAAGTAAGTATTTTCCCATTTACTGATGCTGTAGTATAAACTGTATTTTTTAAAACTGTAAGTTCTGCATCAGTAGCAAATGTTGTACTTGCGCTATTAGCCAACCAGTTAAGAAAACTAGTTTCATCTTGTTTTGCCCAACTGTAAACATCAGCGGCTTTTGCGCTTAACCAAGGAAGACTTCCAAATACTGTTGCGCCATCGCCTATTTTAATTAATATTGCGGATTCATCATTAGCGTTATTTTCCTAAGATAAATCTTTTGTAGCAGGAACATCAACAATAGCGATCTCGCCCTTTAATAGCTTAAGTGTATCTTTTTTGGCGTCCCAGTTTTCCCAGGTATCATATTTTAGTTGTATTCTTGTAAAAAATTCTGTATTTGTATTTGTATCTGCCATATATTAAACAATGCCTCCATCATAAACGATATCTTCGGGCAACTCAGTTCCGCCTCCACCACCGGAGCCGGAACTTAGAGTTACCTTTTTCCACTAACCCTAATGATTTAACATATAGTAGGTAGAGGAGTCAATAACAAAAGCTAGACTACCAGGAGCCGCATCTCTAGTGGGCAATTCCAAAATTTCGGAAGCAGTATCGACAATATATTTTTTTGTGCCGTGTGAAACCTTGCCGCTATTTGAATTTATTGTATACATATTAATTTCTCCTTTCTATAACTTTTCTTATCTAATATACTATAAAAAAACCTTAATCTAATCTAAAAAGTTTTGTCCAAAAAAATCCCAAAGGATTTTAAAAATCGCGCTTTTCGGTTCCGGACCTCCAAACGCGGCAAAATAAAACAAAAAAAATAGGTTAGTGAATTTCTTCACTAACCTATTTGGTGGAGCCAGAGAGAATCGAACTCTCGACCTTCTGCTTTACTCGACAATGCTTATAAGATTTTTAAAACCTCCTCATCTACAAAATCTTTTAAGAAATTAATTCCTTTTATTTGACCGTTTTTGGGGGATTTTAAACGAAGTCTTTTTTCATTAGAACATTCATCTACTGGAACTAAATAACATTTTCCATTCCAAAAAGTTACAAAAAAATCACAATCCTAAGAAGTATATTGATGCCTTTTAGAAGGATTATTTCTAGTATAACCAGTTTGCCAAACTGTTTTAATAGAAATAAAATCAATTTCTCCTTTTTCATCCTTATGAAGACTTGCGTGTTTACATTGTAAACGATATAATTTACCTTTTACATCAAGTATAAAATCATATTTTTCACTATCTCCATATGGAATTGATACTGGATATCCTAATTCATAAAATCGTGTTATACATTGTAATTCTGTTAAATTTCCAACATATTTTGTATTTTCCATATTATCTTTTTCTTATAAGTCTATCAAGCAAAACAGACGTTCTACCAACTGAACTATGACCCCATATGGCCCGAGTGGTGTGATTCGAACACACGACCCTTTGTTCCCAAAACAAATGCGCTAACCAGCTGCGCTACACCCGGATAATTGGCACCCCCAGTAGGACTCAAACCTACGACCCACAGCTTAGAAGGCTGTTGCGCTATTCATCTGCGCCATGGGGGCAAGTGTAAGAGGGCCTTCCCCATGCCGAGAAAGGAAGGCCCCCTAAATGAAAGAGGTTTTGTACATAACATATCCAAGAAGTAAAGTGGAGCTGGAGGTGGGATTCGAACCCACGCGTGCTCGCGCAGCCGCCTTACAAGGGCGGTCCAATCGGCCACTATGGGACTCCAGCAATTAATAAGAACTAGACACATACTTTTAAATCCTCAGATTTACAGTCTGATAAGTAAATTTTGCTGTTTGTGTCTAATGGTTGCTACGCCTCAGAATCGAACTGAGTTAAGGTGGCTTATGAGGCCTCCCAAGATTCCAACCTTCCGCCAGCTATATAATGGTACGCCCCCAGTGAGTCGAACACTGAAATCCCGAAGATTACCGCCGGATATAAGCCGGGTACACTAACCGTTGTGTGAGGGGCGCAAATACTAGAGGCAGTTTAAAGTCTTGCCCAGGACTGTGTCCGCTCGGGCGGACTATCCTCCAAGTTAGAAAAAACCATAATGTAATTCCTCCTTTACAGGACATTAGAGAATTTCTTCTCTTGGTTGGGTAGGCTGGATTCGAACCAGCGGAATAACGGAGTCATGAACGTCGCGGATGGTACTGCCCCATCTTTACATCAAAGTGCGTTTTTCTTTTAAACTACACGGCGAAGTCCGTTGCCTTACCACTTGGCCACTACCCAATATTTACTAGACATAGTAATTATTAATAAATAGAATTGAAGTTAATTCAATGATAAAAAGAGTTTGCTGTATATGTCTATGGGGTGAATGATGAGATTCGAACTCATGATCTCCAGAGCCACAATCTGGCGCTTTAACCAGCTAAGCTACATCCACCATGTCACGGCGCGTTTAGTCTTTTGCCCTACCTATTGGGCGATTCTCGAAGTTAATGGCTCGAAAAATGGGACTTGAACCCATAATATAAAGATTTAATCTTTGTTTGCAGTATGCGCCGTTATTATTTATTTTTTATTAAATGTTACCATACATCCTCTGAGAATAGCTGTGTCACAACTTTATCTTTATATTCTTCCTTTGCTTCGGGCAACAGTTGATCTACCGCACGAGCTATCTCAAAAGCTTCATATCTATCCACAAAGGTATTGTTATCGGTTAAAAAACCTTGAACCGAAGTTTTCTTATCGTATTCGATATGAAGATTATACATTTTTTCCAACACATTACAATGTCGCTTGCCACTCATAATAGTTGGATAAGTGTCACCAATTATATAGAATTTGATGGCAGCCGATACAACTTTCATATGGCCCACTCCTTTTCTATTGGTGATGGTGCGGAATGACGGACTCGAACCGCCAACTTACAGCTTGTAAGGCTATCACTCTCCCAGTTGAGTTAATCCCGCATATTCAAGACCCAAGAGATTATTATAAATTTTGGCGCCTAAATTAGGCAATAAAAGAATTTGCTGTTTTGGGTCTTTTTTTACAATATACAATCTCGCCAAATTCGATCGTACCAACCTGGTTCTTGCTTTTCCAAATCTGAAAACAAAAAGGGAATTTCTTCTAATTCTACCAAACCGGTCCAATCATAATAATTTTCACCATCGCCGCAAACAAAATGCCCATCAATCGGTAAATAATATATTTCTAAAAAGGGGAATCTTGTTTGAAGTATTCGCGCAAACCAATAACAGTTACCGCTAATCCAATCAGCGTCTTTTTGCCAACGTCGGCTTATAAAATTAAGAATTTCATTCATTTTCTAGACTCTATCCTTTTTTAAACATACAAGTTTTATAAATTGGCTGTTAGAGTCTAATGGCGGAGCGGAGAGGATTCGAACCTCCGAACCCCGGTTAAGGAGTTAATGTCTTAGCAGGACACCGCCATCGACCTTACTCGGCCACCGCTCCATGTTTATCTTTTCTTTTATAGGAACCTTTACCTTTTTTAGGAGGTACTTTAAAACCTCGACGTTTAAATTGAAGATATTCTCGCAACTCTTGCGGACTCTTTTTAAACATTCTTTTGTCTTTCATATAATATACTCCTTATGGTGGAAGCAGATAGAATCGAACTATCATGACCGCCTTATCAGAGCGGCATACTAACCGTTGTATTATGCTTCCGTAAATCAAGACCCTTATAAAAATTAAATATAAGTGCTTTATCCTCTAAGCTACCTGGCAAGTGCCCGGATGGGATTCGAACCCATGTCTCTGCTTTAAAATAGCTTTTTCAATTATTATAAAATATATTGCTGCGAGGGTCTTTCTGGTGACGTCATAGAGATTCGAACTCTAGTTACTGGATTGAGAATCCGGCTTCCTTACCACTAGAAGATGACGCCATATATTGTGCAAGGGTATCTACCTGACGCCATTCATCAGGCTCTTCCCAAAGATCGTCAAGATAACGCTGATACTCTTCCCAAGAGGTTGCAAATTCATCGGACTGAATAAATTCATCAAACATTAACTTTCCCTCTCTTTCTTAACCTTACATATATATTATATCATATTTTTATAAAAAATTCAAAAAAAGATCGGAATAAGTCTAAGGTTAGGTCCTCAGCTGCCCGCACATCGAGGTTTGTTAACCACTTATGGTAGTGGCCAACCGCATGTCGCGGCCTCCTATTTGCTACACTTCCGCGCCTTGGTGTCGTCTGAGAGACTCAAACTCCCGGCCTCTTGATTCGTAGTCAAGCGCTCTATTCAACTGAGCTAAAACGACATATGCGGCCGATCGAGACTATCCAATCCTTTAAGCTGGCCGCCACACTTATTCAACATACTTCCAAATAAAGCCCTCAGCAGTTTTACGAGTACCTTTTAATACTCTGCCAATATTGGTAGTAATGGTTGTAATACTGCCATTATGGCCTTGAGCAATCAAATATCTCGCAGCATCTCGCTGTGATTTAAATGTTTGAATAAAATTCCCTTGTTTATCATATTGATTTACTTGAGTCTTAGATCGATTTCTAGCATTAGTATGACCATCAATACCATTTAATTGTAATGCTTTAGTTACAGTGCCAGGATCACAACCGTATTTATTAGCAATTTCCATTACTAACATACCGCTTTGATAATCTTCAACGAATAAGGCATAATCATATAATATTTTGCCATCGCCGCCTTTAGTTGCATTATATCCGCTATAATAACTATCATAGAAATCAATCCAATGTTGCTCTTTACTTTCCAATTCAGTCAATTCACACTCTTCTATTAATGATATAGAAAAATGTTGATGTCCATACAATCTCATAGCATTATATAAAGGACGCTTTTCTCTATTTGGTTTATAGCTATCCTTACAATGTTCTTGAAATCTTTGTTCAATAGTTGGATAAGTAGTTTTGCCAATATATAGTTTATCATTTATATCATTTGAGATACAATAAATTTTACCAGTCATTATATAATGACCTCCTTTCATTATATCTCAATTTTATGGCGACTCAATTTATTAAAGTCGCCCAAGAGGCATTCAGTATTCTTTAAAAGAACAGAGCCATTCTCACCACGTGGAGGAACCTCATTGAGAACGCGACGCCACGGGGAATTGAACCCCGATCTCTAGATAGACAGTCTAGCATAATAACCATTATACCATGGCGCCATATATAAAATACTATAGACTAAGCGGATACATTTTTCAATATCACCTTTACTGCCGTAGGCATTTTACAGGGGAGTGTACCTCTATTTTCGTAGGATGTCCTTATGCTTTCCATAAGTAAGCCCCAAACCAACCTCATTTACCTCAGCATCTTAGTCGGGCGATTGGACCTGACCCGTTTCAGTATTTATTTATGAAAGATTACTTTGCTTCTTTATTTTTTATACAGGCGTTTACCACAAGCCACATATCAGATAGCTGTCTTTCAACTTTCTTTAAATGTAAAGAACCTATCTGCCGGTGGTAGTTTATCTTTCTTAATCCATGTTAACCCCTGTGTGTGAGTTATTTTTTCAGCCGCTGTGCGGCCAAAAAATCTCTGGTAGCGCGTAGGGGGATCGAACCCCTAACCTCCGGCTTGAAGGGCCAGCGTCTTAGCCAATTCGACCAACGCGCCATATAAGCTTCTTACTTAGAAGAAGCAAGATTGCGGAGCTGACGCTCCAATTTGCGGATAATACGTGCATTGGCAACAGGATCACGATTAGTGAGCAGTTCAATGCGACCACGAATATAAGTTTCATCTCTAGTAAACATTGGCGGATACCTACCTTTACTTAATTTAATGGTGCGGCTAGGGGGATTCGAACCCTCAAAACTTTGCTTCTAAGGCAAATATGTATGCCAATTCCATCATAGCCGCATAAGATGCACCCGCTTATATTTGATAACCGGAGAAACGGTATGCTAAAACCTCCGGAGATGTTTACTGATAGAGTCATCTAGCTCTTGGCGGGAGAGGAGGGACTCGAACCCACGACCCACAGATTAACAGTCTGTTGCGCTAACCAACTACGCTACACTCCCATAAACAAGATGGATTATTCGCTAAACTTTCGCTCTACCACCTGAGCTATACCCTCATGGCGAGGGTAATGAGAATCGAACTCATGACACAAAGCTCCCACAAGCATTTTATTGCTGTTACCATCTTTATATATATATTATATCATATTTTTTTTAAAAAACCAAGAATTGATCTTTTGACTTAGATCCACCCACTCTACAAAAGTCTCAAGGATTTCTACCTCAGCCAAATCAATCAGACCGCCGCAGCAGGCGCAAATAACCCAATCATGAAAGGCGATACCAGCCAAATACTCTTCCTCACCATAGGAGAAAATAACTTGAACCGGATTCTTATAATAATTTTTCATATTTTCTTTTCCTTTCATGTATATATTATATCATATTTTTTTATAAAAATCAAAAAAATTTTTAATCTTGGAACAAAAACTCACAAATGGGACACATACTAAAGTCATGATTGACCCAATCTTCAGCAAGAATCGGTTCATCACATTCCGGGCAAATGAAATAATTTTCTTCCCAGTTAACATAGACACCATAAACATCTTCGCAAAGACTAGCAACTTCTTCCCAATCCATAATTATTTCCTTTCCTTAACTTTCTATAAATATTATATCATATTTTTTTATAAAAATCAAGAAATTTTTTAATGGCGATAGGGTTGGATTTGACACCAACATCATTCGTTAGCTTTTCACCCTCACAAAGAACTACTTGTCTAACTTAATTCCACCTTGAAACAACGGTGGTGGTTTTCTTTAAACTACCTACCATATAGCCAAGATGGTTTTTTATACCCTGTTCCCAAAGCTAACAATTTAAATTGCTGTAACCATCTTTATTATATAAATATTATATCATATTTTTTTTAAAAAATCAATTAAAGCCCCAATGCTTCCATCAATTTATGAACTTCTTCTAGTTCTTTTTCAGCAATTTCATTAGTAGAAATAGAAGTCGGTGTAGTAAATTCAAAATTCATTCCACCGTCATTGCCTACTACCGGAGCAGATTCACCGATAAAAGTTTTAGGACAAGTCATAGAAAGCGCAATTTGTACGCGCTCGCCACCGTCATCTGCCCAAATATATATTTTTTTATCAAATTCTCCTACATAATCCTGCCCAAAAGTTTGAGCAATTTTTTCACAAATTTTTTGTTTTGCTATTGCGCCTCGTGCTGCCATTAATAATACCCCCTAGTTTCTGTATAACAACTACTACAAAGAATGGCATCTCCATTCTCTGTTACAATTAAATCATCGGTTAATTCAATACGTCCGCATTCTGAACACACAGAATAATATTTACTTAAACAATCATGGCAATAAAAATTTTCTGAATAATCATCAAAAATACCTTGTTCTTCTTCAAAATATTCTCCACAACATGAGCAAATACAGTTACACATAGAATTATCTCCGTATTCACTAAGACACGCCTCACAAAGAAAAGTGTCTGAATCTGCGGTCGGATGTTTTCCGCAAACAATACAAGGTGTTCTTTCTCCAATTTCTATTTTAGGAATTTGATCTCTTTCCCATACTGCGCAATCACCATAATATTTATACTTTTTCCACATATATCTTGGTGTATAACAGCTAGAATACAGCAAATCATTGTAATGACAAGATTTATCTGCATTTTTTATAATACTATGGATAGGGTATATGGTTCTACTGGCTAAAATATGTTTTTGATCTAAATTTATACCTTTAAAATCTTCAATAATTTCATTAGACCATTGAGAAAATTTTTCGCCATTTCTATCAAAATTAAATTCTAAAACATCTAAAATTATATCTCTAACCATATCAAGAAGGTTCTGGCTAAAGAATGGATATTGCCGACCGGCGAAAAAGATATTGTTACACTCATCGGTAAACATCAGCATTCGCCATTTCTTAGAATTCCAAGGTACTGTAGCAGGAAAATTAGGAAGTACCTCATCATTCTCACTTTTGAGATAGCAAATAAAACTAGTTTTGTCCAAAAGATAGGAAAGATTGCCTGATCGATAATCTCCCCGCAGACTATGGCAAGAACGCCATTTATAGTTATTTTCGCTCAAAGAAAGAAAATCAAGAGGATGTACAGAAAAACACAAAGTTCCTTCAATCTTATCCTCTTGGATAATCATACTGGCTTGAGTTTGTAAATCTGCTAATTCTTTTGGATCTTTTACAAAATACTTAAAAGATTTTACAATTTTACTTCCCTTTGGAATAATTTTTGTAGAAGTTCTATAGGTTTCTTTTACCTTATTATCAAAGAAATTATTTTCATTAAATTTTAAGAAATTTGCAAGGTCTGTGTTTTGATATTCAGTAACAACATGACGTCTAAAACTAACAAATCTCTCTTTTTTCTCTTCTGGACTAAGGTTAGCACGAACCTTTCCATATTCAAAAATAGTTTTTCCGCCAAAAGCTTTAATAAAAGCTGCTTTGTTTTTTTCCCAAGTTTTTAGAATATTTGTAGTATTAATCAATTCATAATCAATGTCCTGCGAATAAGAAAGGACCTGATTAACCTGTTCCATCATTTCCATTATTTTATCCTTTCTTTTTCACAAATTGGACAAATGTTTAATTGCGCGGGACTATTATTTTTTTGTTTGGGCTCATATGGATGATTACATAAAGCACACCAATTAACGTTATTAACTATGCAGCTTCCGCAAATATTATCAATTTGGCCATTTTTTCTAATGAATGGAATTAAATCATTTGTAAAAAATCCTTTATTGCAAATTCCGCATATTGATCCTTTTGGAAATTCTGTATAATCAAACTTAGGAATTACTTTTTCTGTAAGCATTTTCTTAACTTTATCGACAGTTTTTGAAAATGCATTTAAAGAAAATGTTTCCATAAAGGTATGCTCACTAATATATCCAATAGACAAATTAGTTCCCGCAACTCCAAAAGCAGGACAAAGAATACTAATATCGGTAAATGTGCCATAAGCTTCTACAAATCCAAAAGACTCTACATATTCTATAAATTCAATATTATTGCAATTATAGAATACACAATCATTACTGCCTTTTCGATCCAGTTGAATTATATATCGCAAGTCTTTAAATGGATTGCCGTTTTTGCTTAGAAGACCGGCGCCAATGGCTCCAACTTCTTCATCGGTGGTTAGAATAATATGCGGCCGCAGACCGGATTGAATAATTTGAATAATTGCGAAAACACCTGCGCGATCATCTGTTCCTAGACCCTGCGGACTCCACATTACCTGTTGCTCTTGGTCATAAAAAATATTTTTTGGAGGAGAACTAAATACTGTATCTAAATGCGCTACTAAAGCGATCGGAATAGTGCCCTCCGCGCAAATATAAGCATTATGGTTAATTATATTTTTATATTTCTTTTTCAAGAACTTATACATTTCATTTTTAAGTTGATTTTGATCAAGCTCTAGAATTTGTTTAAGAGTATGAAAATCATTATTTTTCATATTTATCATCCATTTCATCTTTGTTTCATAATATAATTATACCATAAAATAATTAAAAAATCAATTTTCGCTTCTTGCGGCCAAATATTCTTTAATTACTTCTGGATTGGCAAGCCCAAAAGCTCTATCACAGCTTCTACACTTAAATCCGTTAATTGCGCAATGGTGCTTACAATTAAGTCTTCTATAGGTTAATTCTATTGGAAGCATTGAACTACGAACATCTTCTTCAATTTTATTTTTTCGCCATAACAAACTTAATGGGCCATCCCATTTTTGTTCATTATGGTAAATTCTAAATAAAGCCTGTTCTTGTTTTGTGTCTTCAAAATCAAATTCAAAAACATCAATATATTTTTCATAAACTTCTACGTCTTCTGGACGAATCCATGTACCATGGCTAGAAACTATAGGAAAGTCTTCTGTCGTAACGCGATTAGGCACAGCGCGCACAGGTACATTAAAGTTTTTTACAATATCAAGATCAAAAAATAGAGGAGCTTCTAAAATAATATATTTTGCGCCAAGATTTTTTAAAGATTGTAAAGTTGAATAATTATATACAGGGAAACCATAGAAAAAGGCTATATTCAAGTTTTTACAGTCTTTTATAACGTCAAAGGACGGAACGCGGCAAATTAATTTATATTTACAAATAATATTTAACTCTCTAATCTTATTTATATCATATTCTTCTTTTGGCGCAATCTCAAGAATAATAGTTTTATCTGGATATTTTTCCACTAAATCATAGATAATATCTTTATCTTTATATAAAACATTAATTTCATCACATAAGCGCAAATATTCAGGGGACTAATGACTACTTAAACAATATTTCACTATTTATAACCTCCTTTATATTAAAATTATAGCAAAAAAATTATTGAAAGTCAAAAAAATACTCTATCAACAAAGTTGATAGAGTATTTTTAAATTACTCGGCCAGAGCGTAGGCCTTAACCTTGCGTGCTCTCTGGCCCTCGCCACCGGGAATAGTGACTTCGGTCTTAACAACCTGGCCATCCTTCTCCAGCTGGGTCAGACGGTAACGAACCTTGGCGATGGTGCAATCCTCAGAATTCATTGCGGCAACTACATCCTCAATGGTCTGGGGCTCGTTGGTCAGTGCGGCCAGAGTAGCTTCCATCATGGGGTCAGCAGCCTCACGCTTTGCAGCGGCGGTTTCGCGAGCTTTGGCAGCGCGCTTATCCAGCATTTCAATCTGGTGCTTGCAGAACTCAACCAGATCATCAGAATCAGGGACATCGTTCAGAATGGACAGGATACGCTCAAAATGGTTACGAGAGGTAATCTTTTCGGTAGTCATAATTTTATTTTCCTTTCAAATATCTTTTATTATTTATCTTACATATATATTATAACATATTTTTTTTAAAAAATAAAGAAATTTATTAATATCTAATATTAATTTTCAATATCTGCTTTATATTGTGCTTCACGTGCAGCTTTATCTTTAAGAACTTTTTGATTAAATGCGTCCAACTCTTTGGAAACTTCATAATCGCTTTTGGCAAGTAAATAACTTATAATAACAATAGCAAGCAGAACACCTATAAAAACAAGCCAAGGAAAAGAAAAACACAAAAGAATAAATATGGTTGCAATAGCAATACCACCGATGCCGGCACCCAACACTTTAAGACTTGCGAGCATATAATTCCAAAAGTATTTCCACATAATTATTTATTCTCCATATCGTCAAGAACTTTATTAACAAAATAAAGCATCCAACGCTCACCTTCGGGATCGCTTTTACCATTAACAATGCAAGAAACAAGCTCATTAGCATCATCATGCCAACAAATATCTGCAGGAGGATGTTCGCGCAAAAATATACAAGCTTTTTTAAAGGCGCATAAAAGCAGTTCGGTTTCTTCCATCCTTTTTATTCCTTTCTTATTTTCTATATATATTATAACATATTTTTTTTAAAAAATCAAAAGTTTTACTCTTGCATAGTTAGTAAGGTTATTATAATCTACAAAAGGTGAGCCCATGTTTACTTCTTCGGGATGATAAAACCAAAGATTTTTATCATACCAGGCAACATATGAAAATGCTATATTAATAGTTGCAATTTTTTCTCCATTTTTATGGACTGGCAGTGTTGTTACTCTATTGGAATTATAAAATACGCCACCGGAAATGTCACATTTAGTAAGATTGGCATTATCATAACAATCTGCGCAGATATAATGATAGTCTCTGGTTGTATAATAACTATCGTTATTAATTCTTGAAACCCTGGTTCCGCACTCGTCACAATACAAAGGATCACAGCAGTCTTCACAAACTACTTTATTTTCTGAATCAATTATACTAGTACAGCCGCAAAAAATACACATATCCGGACCAGAATAATAAATATGCTTACTAGAATTGTTACAAACACAGCGGTAAGTATTTTCGTCGTCTCTATCAAAATCATTATACATAAAGTTAGTTCCAAAAGAGAATTTCTCAAAAGGAATATCACAAATAGAATTGTTTGAATAGGTCCAACCAAGATTTTTTTCAGCAAGTTCGTGCAGCTTTGTAATAATGGTATCGGTAAGCGCATTATTTTCATAGGGATAAGCACGCACATTGCAAATAATATCTTTATCAACAATGAAGAGTTCACGCCATTGTTTATTTGACCAGGGATTGCCGTTAGGGAGAGTTATGTCGTTAGGGTTGCGTAAATAAGCTACTAGAACTGTTGGAGAGTTCATCATTTCAATGGTACCTTGGCGGTATTCACCTTCATGGTGGCGCCAGCTCATACAAGAGTCCCAGCCGCAATCATTATCACTCATGGTGAGATAATCGAGAGGATGGATAGAGAGTACGAGTTCTCCGGTAATTTCTTTTGTGTTAAGAATTTGTGAATGCTTAATGCGGAATTCCTCATATTCTTTTTCCAAACCGATCTCTTTGGCGATACGCCCCAGAATACGAGAAACTTTACAATTTTTTTCCACTTTAATCTTTTTTGGTACCATAGGGGGATTAATATAAAAAGTAGGGTATGGATAAATATTTTTCGTTAAGACAGGAGAAAAAAAGAGGCATGAAATATCAGAAGTTATTGGGCCATAATAACCCTCTTTTGCGCAAAAATATTCAATAATAGACTCTCGAAAAGAAGATTCGGAGCAAAGGTTGGCCATATGCTGGTGAAGTTTATTGGTAGGTGCTTTATAGGTAAGGTTTTCTTTATACATCAATTGATTGCCGAGAAGTTTATAGAGATGAGCAGACTTTGCTTCACTCCAAGGCCCAAGAATTTCTGGCACGGAAACCATGTTATCGACATTATCACAATAACTATAATGGCATCGCCAACTATGAATATTATCATAATCAACAGAAGTTAATGGAATCATTTTGCGCACCTCGTTAAAACGGTTTGTTTAATATTTTTATAAATTTTATGTTCTTTTACAGTTCCTTTAATGATTGCGCTTTCTCCTTCGGAAAACTTTTTAGAAGAAGTAGTCCAGGTATAGATATTGTCATTGAGGTCGCGCATTTCAAAAAGATATTTGGGGCCGTAAGCAGTTTCTTTCAATTCTATGGCCTTGGTGACGGTGATCGAAATTTGAATCCGTTGGCCAACAGTGCCGACAAATTGAGAAGGTGAATCATCACATAAAAGTGCTTCTACGGCTTTAATTACTTGATCTTCTGGATTTAGTTTTGTATTGTTTCCAACCGAATTCCAAGAAAGTTCGAAGGGGGTAATACCCTCGGGAAATACGTCGGGAAGGGGAATCGTCGAAGGAAAATACCAACCCCACCAACGCGTATATCTGGCGCCTCGATCGGAAAGCCAATTGCTCCAGGGTTCTGTATTACCTTTAAAAATTGTAATAAATCCTTCGTCAAAACCAAGAGCTTGCCTTTGAGACCAAAGGGAAGTGGAAGTAGATTCCGGATAAAGTTTGGCGAATTCCGCTTCTGTATACCAGCGCACTTGTTTGGTTGCTCCACTTTTGGTTTTGATTTTAATGTATAATCGTTTATCAATTTCGTAGGGTTCACCGATTTGCGGAAGCCCCATATAACTTTTTGCTACTGGCATATATTTCCTCTCTTTCTTATTTTCTATAAATATTATAACATATTTTTTTATAAAAAACAAAAAGGCCCCTTAACGTCTAATGACGATAAGGGGTAAAGGTTAAATTTTTGCAATGATATTATCTTTGAAAGGTTTCATAACAAAAATTAGATTCAAAAGAGGATGAATTGAGCTATAATAGGTATAAGAAATTTCTTTTTCTGTATTTCCAAAAGAAATATGAGAGCAATCTTCGAGGTTAAAGTAATGAGAATTGCGCTTGCCGGTTTCTGGATTAGAGGTAAAACAGATAAGTTCATCGTCAATTACTTCTGCAAAGGTGATGTCTTTGATTGTGATTTTATCGGTGTAAGTGGGGAAATTGCGCACGATAATATGGCCGATCGCATAGGAAAAGCAATAACCTAGAATTGCGGTAGAGGGAAGTAGGATGAAATGGATAAGAAGAGACTCGTTCGCCAGGAGAAGAAGCGAATGACAAATAGAGATGAAGACAACTGTAAAAATCATTTACTTGATTTCCTTTCTATTTTATGATATAATTTAATTAAGAAATTGAAATATGATTGCCGACTTCGGTAACTACTATAGAATTGGGGGATGTATCAAGATGAAGAATATCAAAAAGTTTATTTACTGCCTCTTGGGTTTCTTGCGCTTCGATGTAGCCGGAATGGAGTTTTTCTTCAAGCATGCCGGTGGTAATTCTGTAATAATAAATCATATTAAGCCTCCCAGATTGGTTTGTAATTGCGGCAGAACTGGAATTGTTGTTTCGCACAACCAAGACTACTGTCGTAACATAGGCACGCGTTCGCGCACGTTTTAGAGATACGTTCGGGGTTCGCCTCTTCGATTATTTGAGTAAATGGACCGGATTGGACTTGTTTGCGGAAAGTCTTGGGGGTAGGATCGGGATCATCATGAAATGCGCATTTGTCTTGATTGATACAGGTATTACATTTTGATAGGAGAGAAGCGCATCTTGGGCAAAGTGGATGCGGAGTTCCGTCTGTGAGATCGATTAATTTGGCTTTGAGGAGCGGTTGACCGCAACTTGCGCAGACTTCAACGGGGGTATTTTTCATTTTTGCTTTTTTCCTTTCTATAGATATTATAACATATTTTTTTATAATTTGCAAAAGATTGGTTATGGTGAATGAAAATGGTCATTTTTTTCTAATGAATGGTCAAAATTTTCTATATTTTTGTCCGTTTTTTTCTATATTTTTGTCCGTTTTTTTCTATATTTTTGGGCGCGAATGATTAGTTGGGACCAAAGAAAAGAGAATATAGATAGAAGGGAGGTGAACAAAATGGAAATTAAAAAGAATTCTAGATAGATGCCGGCTGCTAAAATGATTGTCAAGGAAAAGGATTATTGTGATTTATTGTATGCGTGGATTCAGTGTAATTCAGAAAGAGAAAGTTTAGTTAGTAATAGAAGAAGAATTGAGAAGAAGAATGTAAAATGGATTCTAATTGAGCGGGCGTTTACTAGAATATTGAGTGATGGAACTGAAGAGAAAGTAATGTCTAGAAAAACCATTTCAAAATATTTTAATCATTTATTGGAGAAGGGTTTGATTGTTGATGAGGGAGACGAGTATTATTATATAACGGTACTTGGCGCTTCTGAAGCTAATTTAATTGAGTATATTACTTTATCGAAGTTAATGAATGTGTTGTAGAAGAATAGTATTAGTATATATATTTATTTGTTTAATAGGTATTGCGCGAATGGATATTAGCCGTTTGTGGCTACTATTAAGCAGATAAAAGATTTTATAGGGATAGCTACTTCGACGACTTCTAATAATGTTATTATTGATGATACTGTTGATATTTTGAAACGATTGGGGTTACTTGACGTGAGGATGTTAACGGGGGAAGACAATAGGACGTATTTAGAATTTTTATGGGTGAAAAACGAATTACCTAAATAAAAGTGGTCAAAATTTTCTATACTTTTGTCCGTTTTTTAGAAACCATATAAATAGAGAATAGAGAGCGGTTACTAAGTATCCCTTCGGGCTACTTAGTAACCTTTAGAGAAACTTTCGCTTCGCGAAAGTTTCTCTAAGAACTTTTTTCATTAGGATTAAAGAAGAGGTAATAGAGGAGTGGGGGAGAAAAGAGGAGAGGTATATATAGAAAATATATATATAAGTGTTGAAAAGTGTTGAGAAGTATTAAAAAATGTTGGAAAATGCCAGAAAATGTCGAGGGGAGGTGGCCGATCTTAAAACCTAAATTTTCCGGCCCTTTATATTTTAATCGTTATCCTTATCCTTATCCTGACAAATAAAAAAAGTGAGTAAGTTAAAAACTTACTCACATGATAGTTCTCAGAAAATCTTTAATAATCTTGTCATCAGATACCAAATGGCTACTACACTTTTGCACTTTGGAGATTAGTTCAAATCCGTTTAGCAGCTCTTCTGCCCAGCTCTTCCGCTCGGCTTTAGACATGGATACAGAGTAATATTTTTCACAGAATGAAGCTAGTGCCTCTATAATATTAGAGATTTCATTCCGTTTCTCTTGATCTTCTTTGTCCTTGCGCAGCTCTTCCGATCTTTTCTTGCTAGCCTCATTGAGCGCTTTAGTGAATTCCGCAGCCAGCTCTTCCGCGCTACGACCCTGCTCCGCAAGAGCTGCGTACAGTTCATCAGTATTAAACATTTCGTTCTTTCCTACCTTTCTTTTGGTTTCTATATATATTATATCATATTTTTTTTATAATGTCAACTTTTGGGAATGGGGTAGATCATACCGGCCGGTCCACTTTCAATTAAAAAATTGCCATATGTAGGTAATCCGATCTGCAGCGTTCGTTTTCGGGAAAAAGGGGATTGAGCTAGAGCGTTGCACTTTCAATTGGAAAATTGCCATATGATGTCTAGGGTGGAAGTTCGGCCCTAGGCAATCCTTGCCGGGCCGCCGCAAATTCCTATGGTTCCTAGGGGTATTACCCCCTAGGACTCCACATATCATATTTTTCACAGACGTTACAGCAACCCACGCTTGTATAATCTTCCTGGGTAGAATGGGCGCAGTTTGCGCAAGAAATATTTTCATGTACACTTTCAATGGTAGTAAGTGGATAACGGTCCATAAACCATTCTTCTGCTTGCCATCTGGCTTCATCTTCACTTTCAGCGCAGATTTCATAATGCGTTTCCGAAATACAATGAACGATATATTTATTCATATTTATCATCCCCCATAATGGCATAAAAATCATCACAATCAGTCATAGGGTCATCCAACCAGCAAACCCCATTTTCATCACAGTAAGGGCACTCAAAATCATTCAAAGGGCAATTCCACATTTTCTTACTCTCCTTCATAATCCCATTCATGCATTACTTCCCAGTTGCAGTTCATAGCCTCTTCCAAGAGACTAAGAGCGTTATGATACGTCCATGTGGTATCAAAGTTGCGTGTGGAGCTATTTGCCCGGTCACCCAAAATCTTCATGGCGTACTTTACGCATTCAACGATTTCGCTATCTTTTGGCATCTCGCTTAACCCCTTTCCTTTGGCTGTGTATATATTATATACCTTTTTGGGAAAAAAGTAAATTGGTATATTGCACAAAGTTTTGAATTAAAAATTGTACAAGTTGCCTATTGTTTCTAATTCCTCCCATTGGCGAACGTCAATGGGAGGTCAATAGAGTTGCCCTGTTATACAAGGGCAACTCTGTAGGTCTTCCGGATTGTTACCTCTACGAAATCGGGTTTGCGCTCACAGCAAAACCGATCGTTGCGCACAAACTCGCCATAGTTTGCAATTTTCCACTTCTCACGGTTACTATCTTCATACCGCAAGGTATTATATTTAGATAAAGGAATAGACCAGTCATAGATAAAGGTAGCGCCCGCAGGCATTGTATAGTGGGGAGAAAGTTTATAGTTGCGTGTATGCTCTTTGGCTCTGCGCTTAAGGTTATTAGTAGTGCCGATTTTCAGAATGTAATTGTTATTAATATCAACATAGTGGCCAATGTACAGAAATTCTTTATCCATTTTCATCCATTTCCTTTAGATATAGGGGGCGATATACGCCCCCTTTTTATTTACTTTTTGGGCTTGCGCTTTTGGACCAGCGTAAACTCATAATCTTCCGAACCGATAGAGAAAGCAATCTGGCGTTCCTTGTTGGTGATTTGGACGTTTTCGCCAAGATTTTCGAGGAATTTTGCCACTTCCGAAATGACATTCGCTTTTGTAAAATTCTCTTTACGCTTGCGCTCTACGGGTTCACTAGCGGTTTTGCGTGTGCCCACGTTGGCCATTTTTTTGGCTTCCTTTTCAGCTTCCGGGGACAAGTCAAAGTCCATGCGCTCGCCACGGTCAATGGCTTTGTCCTCTGCCAAAATGGTTTTGGCTTCCGCTTCGGTCACGCCCAGACTGCGCATAATGCGCTCAACCTGTGTATCTGCCATTTTCACTCACTCCTTTTTCATATAGGGGTGGGGGGACTTGCCCCCCACTATGTCAGTCAGCAAGGGTGAAATAAGTCTTGCGCTTATCCTCACTCTTGACAACCTTACCCTCAAGCGTCAGCTGACGCAACAGGGCGGTAGCTTTCTGAACCTGATACCCATCCAGTTCGGGCACGAGCTTCAACAGCTCGCTTGCCGTATAGGCAACACCATGCTCCATGGCGTTCAGCATGGCTTCCTTGATACCCATGTTAGCGGTCTGCGTAGCGGTAGGCTTGCGCTCACCGGTACCGGCATTCTTCTTCGCCAACAGCTCCAGCTCATGACGCATAGCTTCGGCCAGTACAGAGGCAGGGATACCGCCAACTTCAACTTCCGAACCCATGGATTCCATATAGGAAGCAATGGCTTCAAACTTCTGGGACTTGGTCAGACGAGCAACAGCATTAGTGGTAGTCATAGTATCATTCTCCATTCTCGCTATTAGGTTGCGACCCTTACTTTTTGTGTTCCCCTTTGGAACATCTTTATTATACCATACTTAGAGCGATTTGTCAAGAGGTTTTTTAACTTTTTTTCAAGTTTTTTTGTGGGGGTCTCTTGCGTTCTCTCTTTGGTACGTACTTATTATACCACAGGGGAAATGGAAAGTCAACACTTTTGGGAAAAAATTTTTTTAAAAAATTTTTCAAAAAACCCTTGACAAAAATTGCGAAATGTGGTATAATGGAGAATTCGGGCCGGTTACATTAGTAAGCGGCCCGCTGAAAAGCGCGGGCCTTATGCTTACATATAATCAAATCGTTTTGCGACATTACCCCAAAAGTTGACCTTGGCCATTACCTCAGAATAGTCAAACCAACAACCTTTGCCTTCTTCAAAGGTAACAAAAATATATGCTCCATACTCTGCGCAGGGAAACTCAAAAAGGTAATCTTCATCCCACAATTCCTGCAGGCGGTCATATGCTTCAAAGCTTTCCCAGACTACACCAAAAGCTTCCTGCGAACGAGAATACATTTCTTCGTTGGGAATACGCTTGCCGTCTTTGGCATACATACGCAAAGTGTTGTCATTAAAAACTCTCTCTTCATACTGAACACAGGCATCGGCGGTATCAAACTCTTTGCCGTCCATGGACACATACTTTTCGATGACTTTCATAGCTTTTCTCCCTTTATTTTTTTTCTTTATTATATTATAACATATTTTTTAAAAAAAGTCAATACCCGATTTTTGATTTTAGAGGGTCTTGCTTTCACTCACAAAGTATTTGCCGTTATATTTTTGCACAATATCTTTGACAATCGCACTCTGTCTTTGATTTTCAGCGTAGAAGTTAAAGATAACTTTATTGCCGATATCAATATAACTATGCGATATTCCAATAGAGCTATTGATTACGTCAAGATATTCTTTGTCAAAAGTTGCTTCAATTTTCCACAGCTTATCTTTGCGTGCTTTCTCTTCGCACAGCTTTACAACGTATACGCCTACAAGATTACAGAGGGCAACAATAATTGCTTTCGATGCAAGGGGCAGTTCACAAAGCATATATACAGTTACGATTGTATACAAACCAAAAGCAATAGCGTTTGTAAGTGCGGCAATGCCCTTTCCGCACTTAACAGTTGCAATGGATTTAACAGTCTGAATGATAACATTTGCGATATTTAAAGCGATAAAAGTAATAAGCAGGTTAGTATTCATAGTATTTTCTTCCTTTCTTCTGGTGCATATATAGTATATCATATTATGGGAAATATGTCAATACAAAAATAAAGCAGCTTTTTGAATTAAAAATTGTACAAATTGACTAAAAAACGAAAAAAGTTCCGGGGGCGCACGCCCTCGGAACTTTGGAAAAGTAAAGGGGATGCCACTTTTGCGGCATCCCCTTTTGATTACTCGGCGAGGGCGAAAACAGGCTTGCGCTTGTTCTCTCCCTTTACCAGCTTGCCCTCAAGCACCAGCTGGCGAGCCAGTGCCGAAGATTTCTGCACCTGATAGCCATCCAGAGAGGGCACCAGTTTCAGCAGGTCGGAAGCAGTGTACCAGACACCCGGCTCCATGTAGGCAACGATATCATCTTTGATAGAGGCATTGGCAACCTGCGTAGCAGTGGGCTTCTTAACCGCACTGTTCTTGCGCTCAAGCAGCTGCAGCTCATGTGCGATGAACTCCTGCACCGCATCAGCCTTGGGGTGGTCAGTGGGGAAGGTCTCGGCCAGCAGGTTGAAATAATCACGCTTGGTCATACGCTCAGCAGTAGTGGTAGTCATAGTATCATTCTCCATTCTTATTTTTTATTTTGTAAGAGGTCTTGTCCTCTTTACATACTTATTATAGCATATCTTGGGTGAGTTGTCAAGAGTTTTCCCACAACTTTTTTCGCATTTTTTTGTGCTGTCGCACGCAGTATGCGAGAATTTCCGCTTCGATTAGCACATCTTCCAAACCAGTATGCTCTTCTTTAAACTCTTCGTCCTTGGAAATAAAGCGGTAAAGGATTTCTGCGGTTTTGCGCAGTTTGCCGGATGCCGTCAGATAGCCATTTTCAACGCAGAATTTTTGATATGTGGGCATTTTGCAGATTACGTCCTGCGCCATCTTCATGGTATCCCAAATCTCAATGTTATAAGGGAAAAACCATCTGTACTTGCTTTTGGTTGTCCATCGCTGGATGTTGTTGCAAGCAGTAACGTCAAAGCGGGCGTTGTGGGCGCAGATGAAAGTGCATCCATACTCTTGGATTTTATCCATCATAGCTTTTCGGATTTCATAGGTGTTAGCCATTTTGCGCTGACCCGTTTGCAGGTCCTCAAGATACAGGGGAATTTTATTGGCGTAGTAGGCGGATTGCATCAGCTCACGCTCATGGACAAAAATGTCCGAATTTACAAAGGAAAAGGTTTCATATACTCGGCCATGGGAATCGATTACCGCAAACCCAAAGTCATAAGGCAGAACGCAGGACATATCCATTTTCCCATCATCCTGCAGGGTATTGGCGGTTTCGGTATCAAGCATGATGCCGTAGCGGTGGCGGTGGTCGATATTCATTGGTGTGTACTCCTGTTCTTTAGTGTACCTATATTATATCATAGGTTTGCGGATTTGTCAATAGTTTTTGCCACGATTTTTTAAATTTTTTTCTTAAAGTGAAACGATATTCACTTGACTACCTTACTATTATACTACAGTTCACAGCAAAAAGCTAGTGGCATAATGCTGAATTCGGGAAGGATCCGGCGCAAAAGTTTGTGCAAAATGCGAATTGAAAAATCACGAAAGGGTGTTAAAATCTAAATACCTTTCCTGGGCGAGCGTCCAGGAAAGGCTAAAAAAAGTAGAGGAGTTTTATTCCTCCTCTACTTCAAGGGAAAGTTCTTCCCATCCCGATTCCCAGTCTTTCAGGGCTTCTTCGATAAGCTCTTTTGCATAGTCCTGCCAGATTTTTTCCTTTTCTTCTTCAGACATATTCCAGATTTCAAGGGCGGTATAGCGATAGTTCATATCGTAAAAGAAGTCGGTTTCTTCGGGTGAGATGTCAGAAAACTCTTCTAAGATTTCTTCTTCTCTTTCATCGCGCTTTTTGAGATATGCCCCTTCGGTAATCACAACATCGGGATTGTCATCATGTCGATATACTAACATTTTCATTCTCCTTTTGGTCATATATTGCGGAGCTTAGAGCAAGCTCCGCAGATATTCCACAATGTCACAGGCGGTGGGGTCAACCGCTTCACCCATGTGCCAACCGCTACGCACTTTTGCATTGTCATCAAACAGGATTGCTTCCATATCTTCGGGAAGATACCGGCGGATGCTATCGGCTTTAGTTGCGCCGTAGCGCACGCCATGGAAATGGTCAATCGGGAAGCCATACTGTGCAAGCCAGTTGCGCTTTGCTTCACGCACCGCCTCATCATACTCGGTGCAGGTTTCTTTGCTCAGCCAAGTGATGACTACCACCAGATGCCCCTGCGCTTTCAACTCATTCAGAGCCATACAGAGAGCTTCCATGTCCCACATGGGATTGGCCATCTCATAGGGGGTGGGGTCAAACGCACGGAGTTTCTCCAGCCAGCCATTGACCGCATACAGGTCAGCGATAGTGCCATCCATATCAAAGCAGAACATTTTCTTTTCCATTTTAGTATCTCCTTATCTCTTTTCTGTATCTATATTATAGCATACTTTTATGGAGTTGTCAAGGGGTATTTTAATGCAGAGGAGGAGTTGCCACGCTTGCGTGGGAGTTGCTCTTGCTATCTCCCCTTGACTGTATTTATTATACCATAGGACACTTAAAAAGTCAATACTAATTTTGGGAAAATAAATTATTTATTTTTTGTGCAATTTTTCTATTGACAAAATCAGCGAAGTATGGTATAATTGAAATTCGCCCCGGCAACATTTGTCGGCGGGGCGCTGAAAAAAGCCATGCAAGCATGGCTTTTGGTACTTAATTCCTTTCTTTTTTTTGTATCTATATTATAACACAGAATGGGGGTTTTGTCAACCTCTTTTTTTATTTTTTATGGCTTCTCTAGCACTACAGTAATTTGCGGGGAAATAATCACACGGCCATCCATGCAGTACGCATAAATACTACCATAAGAAGTTAAATACTTGTAAATATCTGCGTGTTCATCACCATCTGCATGAGGAATGATAACATAACCAATGTACTCAGCTTTTTCAGGGACTTCGTAGGCAGCTACGCAGGAGCACAAACTGCACATCATAACCAGAATCAATATTACACAAATAATCTTTTTCATTTTAATTAATTCCTTTCCTTTTGGATGTATTAATTATAGCATACTTAAGAGGTTTTGTCAACCCCCTTTTTCAATCATTCTGAAACAAACTTCAGTCCAACCGTCGTAAGTATCGCCAACTTCTTTTGTGAAGCCTTCAAGCTCAAACTTCTCAATCAAATAGGCTCTCACTTTGCCACCACAACCGCAAGAGTACTTTCTCCACCAGGCTCTGTCTTTCAGCTTGATTTTCTTCTGGTGGCACTTCATTCCCCAACCCATTCCGTTGTCTGCGAAGTAGAAAGTCTTGTCTTCGTTGTTCCATTCACTCTTGCGAGGAACGTAATAGGAAAGGATTTCATTTGCTCTTTCTTCACTCCACTCAAGACGCTTGTATCTGTAGTCGTGGATTTTGTTCTTTGCGCAAATACCCCACCAGATAGGGAAGAGAATAACTCTCATTACCTTGTAGCCATTCTTGTTCCACCATTTACGGATTTCATCCATTTTGGTTTCTTTCTTGTTCATCGCCTTGATTACTTCTGCGTTCATTGTGTTTACCTCATTTCCTTTTGTTGTACTTATTATAACATACCTTATTTGATTTGTCAATAGGAAATTCGAAGATTTTCGATTTTCCCTCTGACTTCTTCATACAGCGCTGTAATAACTTCAAAAGAGAGAAAATCATCACCGCACATATCTGCGAATTGAGCAACGCCCAAGCATCGCTGAATAGCATTGTCGCAAGCCTCATTTACATTCAACCATGCGGGATTACGCTCAAGCGTGTTAAGAAGCCGATTGTACTCGACGTTAAAGTAGTTCTTTACATACTGTTCCATAGGTCATTAACATCCTTTCTTCTCTTGGCTGTATACATATTATAACAGATTTTAGGATAAATGTCAAGCCAAAAGTGGCGCAAGATTTTGATTAATTTTTGTGCAAAGTGCCTATTGATTCTAAATTCCGCTCGCTGCGCCCATCAGCGAGCGGCCAAAAAATAAATGCCTCCTACGGGTCTGCCCGCAGGAGGTCTTTCTAATTTTTAAATTTGCGCCGGTGGTTTTGAGCCAGTCCACTCAACCTGCCGGTACTCAGAAGCGTTTCTGTAGGTAGCTCCATCACCTTTACTCTAGTGCATTGGACTCATCCCCTTTCTGTGTCTATATTATATCATACTTTGGTGCGTTTGTCAAGGGTTTATTTTACATTAATTTCTACATCAACGCATTGAACAGTTTCGGTTTGATGCATACCGCTATGGATGCGGCCGGTGTGCAGACTGAGAGCAAAATCTTTATTGCTGTCAATGTCTTTAGCTTTCATAAAGAGCTTGCCATTGTAGATAAAACACTCACCAATGGGAACATACATAAAAGGCTTGGAAGCACTAGGCTTCATATTAACAGTTGTGGCCATTTTTTTCTTCTCCTTTTTATTTCAAAGTCTGCTTAAATTTTTGCCGAAATTTTGATGCCCAGAACTTTAACGAGGTAGGACTAGCGACATAACTCCAATGAGAAAGGAAGGCTTCATGGTAGGCCGGGGGAAGGGACCTGAATTGCCGAGCAATCCAACGATAATAGAGGTTTTTCATTACATCTCCTCCATCTCTTCGGGCGTAAAACCGAGCTTATCAAGGGAGCGTCCAACCAGCTCAGATACCAAGCCCATTGCGCAGATAGCGCCAAGGATTACAACTACTTCAAACATACGGTTTCTTCCTTTCTAACATTAAGGATTTTGGATAGCCAGCGCATACGCCAAACCCATTACACAGATGGTGCCGAGAATTATGACTACTCCAAACATACGGATTCTTCCTTTCTAATATCGCTAATGTTAGGGGTTTTGGACAGCCAGCGCATACAGCTTTCTGCGCATTCTTCATTGTAGCACCGGATAGAATAACTCTTTCCGTTTGCGCTTGTCCAACTAATAAGCCATTCTTTTCTCACAGAACACCCAACCTTTCCATGATAGTGATATAACGCACAGTGCGCTTATCTTCAAAACCATAGCGCACAATCAGCTTAGTGGCGATACGTTCCGCAAATTCATACAACATTTTTCTTTCCTCACTTCTTTTGGTGTACCTAAATTATATCATATATTTATAAATATGTCAATAGGTTTTGGGGAAAAATATTTATTCATTTTTCTTGCATAAAAATTCATTCAAAATTTGCATAAAGTATTCAATATTCAAAATCGCGTCGCCTAGGCCCCTGGGCGACGCGCTCAAACTTCTATTACTTGCGCGAAGCCCTCGAAAATATGAGGGGGTGTCAAATTTTTAGCCATACGCTGAATAACATTTTCCGGCACTACCCTAGGACGGTTTGCATTTCTGCGCAAGCACTCTTCAAGCGGGGTATTAACCCAAACTGCTACGGTCTCCGCACCTGGCCATTGCGCAAATTGCTTTCTCGTTTTTTGAGTTAAATTAGTTGCGTCACAGATGCAATCTTGGCCAGCGCGCAAATCATGGGCAATGCGCTTGCGCAAGATAGAGAATACTTTTTCGCCATCTCCTTGAATAGCTTCATCCCCGTATAACTCTTTGCGGATACCATCCGAAGAATGTACCGGAAGTCCTTTCTGGCTTGCCCAAGTAGATTTTCCTGACCCGGGCAAGCCGACCATCACATACAATTTAGCCATTTTTATTTCCTCTTTTTTCTTTTATTATATCATATTTTGATAAAAAAGTCAAGAGGAATAATAATTATCAAATGATTCACGGTGATAGCCTGCAAAGTCCAACAGAACAGGGCGATTGTTGAGATATCCGGTATTGCCGGGGTGCAGGTCATTGATGCCATAAGTATTGGTCAGTTCCGCAAACTTCTGCATAAACTTTTTGCCATAGATTTGATACGCTCTAGCAGTCCACAAATCATCACGAGGGGGAGATTTCATTTCATACAGAATCTCTCGAACTTTTGGTTTATTATTTTTTTTATTCGCTTTTTCTTTTAAGCGGGCCTTTGCTTCATAGCTTAACCCGCAGGAACTTGTATCTATTTTCTCTTGGATGTAAAATTTGATACCAGCTTGATTGACATAAAAAAGAGTTGTAAAAAGGAAGATGCGTTCAATCCCTTGTTTTTTAGCGGCCTCATAAATCATTGCCTCTTGGGCGGCCTCATCCCATTCATCCTCAGTTGGAAATACAAACTTAATCGCATAGGGAAAACCGTTTATAAGAAAACATTCTTTGCAAGCACCGCTATGATATTCCCAACCATTTGTTCTAGCGAATTTACGACAAAGGGTATACAAATCGATTTCTTCAAGTTTTTCACAAATTTCTTTTTTAGTCATTTTATTCACACTTTCTTTTTTTATTCGAGTTCTTTGAATGGAGTGCGCTTTCTCCACCCAAAGAACCTTAGATAATTCTTATTGGTTTCTTTCTTACAATTAGCGGTCATTCGTAGAAACAAAAGTATTATCAAGAAAACTAATCAGAATGCTTAGTAGCGGTCACGCCACAGTCATAAAACATCACTCCAATTTAATTTATTGAGCAAGCTTGCTGGCTTTTGGGTACATATTTATTGTACCACATATCACTAAGTTTGTCAAGGGGATTTCGCAACTTTTTCTCCATACTGTTACTTTTTCTTTTGGCGACTCTGCAGACCTATTGGGGTACTCGCCTGGAAGTTGTTACCTCTCCCCTTGACTGTATTTATTATATCATAAATCATATCAAAAGTCAATACCTAATTTTGGGAAAAAATTTTTTGAATTTTTATGCAAATTTTCTATTGACAAAATTTGCTATATATGGTATAATATTAAATTCGCGCCGCTATCAAACGAGAGCGGCGCGCTGAAAAGCTAATAGGGTCCCAAGGGCGGGAGTCGAACCCGCAACATATAGCCAAGTAATGGCTACTGCTCTAACCAATTGAGCTACCTAGGGACCCTGACGCTTATAGGTCTAGTTTTGTTTTGCGCGCTAGGGAAAAACTAGAAAAGTCCTTTTGGAATAGGGTTTTTGAAAGGATGCCCTTTAAAACCTTTTTGGGGGTAATGGGTAGGCTCGTCCCCCCAAGCCAAGAGTTAGGATGGAGTTGAACCATCTTGCCGCCTTTCCCAAGCCGCTTGCCGCGCCTATCCCTCTTGACTGTATTTATTATATCACATTTAGGTTGATTTGTCAAGCATTTATTTTAATTTTTATTGCTTTAAATTCAACCTCAAACTCACATCCACAACCGCAAACATATTCTTTAGTCTGTTTTATACTGTAATGATTATTTTCATCCCAGACCAATTCGACTTGCGCAGTCGAGCCACAATTTGGGCATTTAATTCTATCCATTATTTTCACCTCACAATAGCCTTTTCCAGCAGGAAGGCATAGTTCAGTCCAAGGTATGCGCAAAGGTCTTTAAGGGTATTGGCGCAATATTCCTTTTCGGCGAAGGTGGGTTCTTTGCCCTCGTACTCAAAATCGGTGATAATCTGGCACATGGCACGATAGGGGGTATGCCCATCAATCTCATAACCAACAGCGTCAGCTTTGGTTTCAATAGCCTTTACCACGTAATCGATAGCCTTAATCATCATAATTTTTTACCTCTCTTTCTCTCTTGTCTTCTTATATATTACCACTTTTTGGGCTTTTTGTCAATACCTTTTAACGTACTTTTAGGAAAAAATTTAAAAAAAATGCCCTTCCACTTTCTTCCAGCGAAAATTGCTGTATATGCTTCAACTATAAATTCCGGTCGCCTGCACCGTAGGCGACCGGTCAAAAAGAAGAGGCGAGGCTTTACTCCTCGCGCTCTTCCCACCAACCGCCAAGCCACAGTGCGTGAAGAAGGCCCTTGGCGCGCAGGATATCTCCGGACTCGATAACCTCTCCGGTTTCAATGTTTTCAATCTCGGAACAGAGCTCTTCATCCAGCTCTTCCAAGAGGATTTGCACAGCGTTCAGCGCTTTCAGCTCTTCCTGATTGAAAGTGATGTTATGCAAGGTTTTGGAATTGATATTCATTTTTTTATCCCCCTTTATTTCTTATAGACTGTGACGTTGGTGCAGCCTTCGCAACGCATAGCGCCGGCGATACGCTTTGCCCTTTCGGGGTCGGCGCTCTGGGTGTTGTAGGTGCGGGGAACATTAAAGCGGGTGACGTAATCGATGTAGTAGCTCATGGTGTTATCTCCTTTTCTCTTTCTGTGTCTATATTATAACATACTTTATTTGGTTTGTCAATAGGTTTTTCTAAAAAATTATTAAATTTTGTTGCGTGACGTGTACTACATTATGTTTTACTAACTGCCAGATTTCGCAAGGCACACGCTCATCGCAGTAAATCCAACGCACTTGTTCTTTATTGCCAACGTATGCGGTGATTAAAAATTCTTCTTCTACATCCTTTACCAGTATCACGCCAGTAGAGGTTAAGCAGATTCTGCGTGTATCGGTAACACGTTCCCTAATTACTTGCCCAAAACCTACCGTCATAGCGATATAGGTCAAGCGGTTTTCACGCTCAATTTTTGCGTGCTTGCTGAGTGTCATGCGCATTTTCTTTATCCCCTTTCTATTTCATAGGTTTCCGTCATTCCGTCATACCATACACGTTTGATTTGAGTGCCGTCCGCATTGATATATTCAGTATATCCCATGCCCATGACCTCTACTTGCTCTATTGGTTTCCATTCCATTTGCGCAATCTCCTTTACTGCCTCTTTATTATATCATAAAAGGTTGAGTGTGTCAACCCTTTATTTACTCTTTCCACGAAACAATTTTTTCAGAAACAAGCTGATGCTTTTTGTTGTACTCTTCAATGCGGTCCTCTCGGATGTAAGCCACGCACACACCATAGCAGTTGAAACCCCAAACCTTTTTCATTTTTATTACCTTTTCCTTTCCTTTACTGTGTCTATATTATATCATATAAAAACGTTGATGTCAATACCTTTTTTGAAAAAAAATAAAAAAAATTTATTGTTAAAAATTTAACAAAGTAGCTACAAAAGGAAAAGAGCCTTTCGGCTCAATTCCACTGTTGGCTAATTCTGTAATCATGGTATGCGCTAAATATAGTATCAAAACTGCTGTTCATAGGTTCGCAAGCACCATGCGAATCACCTTGCCATTGTCTTGCGGTGGTGATGGGTTTGGTTCTGTTGGCAAGTGCTCTTTCTTTTCTTATTGTGGCGTTGATTTCGTCCATATAACTATAGCTCATTTTTTATTCCCCCACCTGTACAATCATTTGATACTCAGCTTTTACCACTCGGCCGTCAGCCAGTCGCAGCATAGCGCGCCGACCACTCGGATACACTTTGGTAAACTCTTCAGCAACCAGAGTCCATTGTTCAATCTTCTGGCCCGGATTGTAAAAGCGGTTTTCGTAAGACTTAGCGTAGAACATTTTGTTTACCTCTCTCTCTTTACTGTGTCTTTATTATATCACATAAATGTTTTTGTGTCAATAGTTTTTTAAAAAATTTTTTTTAAAATGGGCTATTTTAATAGCCCATTTTTTCAACCTCCTTGCGAAAAATATCTTCTTGCACATCGACTTCAACCCATTCCCTTTTGTAAATATCGTCAATATAAATATACGGCTCACCGTGGGGAACCATATCTTTAATCTTTTCGTACAGCTCAAGGGAAAAACTAAAACTTGTAAGCATTTTGTGTACCTCTCTTTCTGTTGTGTCTATATTATATCACATAAACGTTTTTGTGTCAATACTTTTTTGAAAAAAATAAAAAAAATTTTTTTTAGAAAAAAGTATTGACAAAGAGCTGCTTTTGTGATATAATAAAGACACAGAAAAGGAAAGGAAAGGTAAAACAAGATGACTGATAGCTACAAAGGAAAGAATATCGCCGAGATTATGCAAAGCGTGCTGACACGCAAGGATATTGCCCGAATTGATGTCAATTATGTTGCGGACGGCGAAAACAGCTCTGGAGAAATTCAACTGATAGAAAATAATGGCAATTGGTGGACAATAACGATTGGTAACAACGGCATTTGTACCATGGTTGACTGCATGGATTAAGTGAGACACAGTCTCACTTTTTCTTTTGGTCACTTTGTTAAATTTTTAACAAAGTAGCTACATATAAAAGAAAGAGCCTTTCGGCTCTTCTTTTAGTTGTTGTTAAACCAGATAAGGCCAGCGATACCGGCAATTACTACGGTAACTACAAGGCCAACCAGACCCCAAGCCAACCAAACAGGACAAGTAACACCAGCATAAACCAACTCGTTCATCCAATAAGCACTCATTTTTTTTACCTCTCTCTCTTTACTGTATCTATATTATAGCACACAAATGCTTTGGTGTCAATAGTTTTTTGCAAAAAAAATAAAAAAATTTTTTTAATAAAAAGTATTGACAAACTAGATAAATCATGGTATAATAAAAAAAGACCTTATTTTAGAACGTTAAATTTTTAACAAAGAACGTGCAGCTCTTTTGTTAAATTTTTAACAAAGTAGCTACTAGATTGTTAAAAATTTAACAAAAGAGCTGCACAAAAAAAGAGCGCCTTTAAGCGCTCTTTTTGCTGAACTTAACCGCTTGATTGTAAAGGCTTTCAACGTAGGCTTTACTGTGGCGCATCAGGTAGTTGTAATCGAAGTCAACAACCATACCAGTCTTTTCGATGAAGTCAACCATTTCTTTCTTAGTCATTTTTATTTACCTTTCCTTTCCTTTTCTGTGTCTTTATTATATCACATAAATGATTTGATGTCAATAGTTTTTTGCAAAAAAATAAAAAAAAATTTTTTTTACAGGTTGTTAAATTTTTAACAAAGAGCTGCTAAACAGAAAAACTTTCTAATTGACCTGTTAAAAATTTAACAAACTAATTAATAAGATTTTACAATTAGTTTGTTAAATTTTTAACAAAAGAGCTGCGTCACTTTACCATGCTAAAGTGTTCGTTAAATTTTTAACAAAAGAGTTGCATCGCTTTAACACTTTACTACACTAAAGTGTTTGTTAAATTTTTAACAAACACTTTAACACTTTACCATGCTAAAGCATTCGTTAAATTTTTAACAAATGTCTACTTGTTAAATTTTTAACAAAGTCGTTAAAAAATTTTACCGATTAATGACTTTGTTAAAAATTTAACAAAAGAGCTGCATCGCTTTAACACTTTAGCGTACTAAAGTGCTCGTTAAAAATTTAACAAAAGAGCTGCGTCGCTTTAGCGCTTTAGTGTACTAAAGTGCACTTCGAGGAATTCAGTGACTCAACGGCTGAGCCGCATTCGCTAACAAAAAATTCGTCAGTTTCACTAAATAGCAAATACCGGCCCTCTCATGCGTTGAGGGCCGGTTGATGATAGTTTATGTCTGCAACGTTTTGAAACATTACAAGTATAGGGGGGTATTTTTTGGGATAAAATTTTTTTAAATGCATAAAAACGATTTGCTCTGGCACAAAAAATTCCCTGTGAGAACTTTAAAACTAAAATACGAAAAAGTCAAAAAATTCCCTGTGAGAATTTTGAATTAGAAAAACGAAAAAAATCCCTGTGAGAATTTTAAAACTAAAAAGTCAAAAATTCCCTGTAATTCTCTTTGCCTCAATTAAATTTTCCAAAAGCGCACATCTAGTTAGTAATCCTACCCCACCCGGAACAGGAGTTACATCTTTCCCTTCAGTATTATAACAATCTCCAACCAATTTTCCATTTTCATCAAAATTAATTCCAACATCAATTACAATACCATTCAATTCACTACAATCCAAAAATCGCTTTTTTCCAACAGCACATACAATGATATCTGCGTTCCGCAGATATCTTTTTAAATCTTTGGTCTTGCTATGACAAACCGTTACAGTGGCATTAGCCTCCAAAAGATATTGCGCCATAGGCTTGCCCACAATATCACTGCGCCCAATCACTACCGCATTCGCGCCTTCAAGTTCAACTCCACGCCATTTTAAATATCCCATAATACCCTTCGGCGTACAGCACTTAAAATAACTATCTTTGCGCATTCCGTCAACATCTTTTTCCCTGTCAATAAATTGCGCCAAATAATCTTTATTCAAATGCGCCGGTAGCGGTAACTAAATCATAACCGCATCATAATGCGCATTTAGCTCTTTAATCTCCCAAACTAAATCTTCAGAAGTAATATCTTCATCAAAATTATATGCGTGCGCAACTACACCAATTTCTTCACAATCTCTAACCTTATTGCGCACATACCTATTAGAAGCTTCGTTATTACCAACCTGCACAATGGCGAAACCCAGCCTCTGCGATCCTAAAATCTAGCGCAATTCCTCCTTGCGCTGCCGCACATATTCTTTAATCATTCCAAGTCACCCTCCAAAAATTTTTCAATTTTTTCCTTGCAGTCCACGCAATAAATCCTATCTTCTTCTTCTGTTGGTACAAAATTTATATTGGCATTAAGCTAATCGATACTACGATAATAAAAGTCTGTGGAATATGTTTTTTTATTATAGCTATTGATATTAATTTTATAATAATAATCAGAGTTAATAAGATGGCCGCATCTATCACAAATATATTTAATCATATTTTACCTCATTTCTTCTCAAATTTATTTACCATATACAATCCAACAAGGCCTCACCGCAAGCACGGCCGCAAGCTCATACTTATCAATTTCATTTTCTCCATACCACAAAGGATGAAATACTTCCCAGCCCAGCATTACAGTTCCATCATTATCCGGAGCCTCTCCCGCAAGTCTTGAAATATCTTCATCCGAAAGATTATTAATATATTGATTTATATGTTCTACCAAAACTGGAACCGTTGCCTCAAATGGATATTCTGTAGAACCACTACACTTATAGCTACATAACACCAAGCCATTTTTATCTTCATAAAAAGCTTTAATGCCCTTCCAGCCGCAAAGATCTAATGCTAATTGTAAAACCTTTTCTAATGCTTTATTATTATAACCATTAATTGTAAAAGTTTGTTCACTACTAAACATATTATTTCCTTCCCACTGTACAAATTTTATAAATCCAATAGAATATTGCGGCACTTGGAAGCATAAGATTAAAAACTATAGCCAAAAGCCAGGCGCCAAACCAATTAACTTTTATATTATTATAAAGTACGATAGGATTAAAAAAGCTAAGACCTAGACTGACGAAACAAGCACTGATGAAAAAAACAAGCCAAAATATAACATTTATTGCTATCCATAAGCCCAATACTTCCATGTTTCTTACCTCGCAAATCCCATTCGAACTACAGATAATATACTTTTTCCATACCAATCTGCATTACACTATTCTATTGCGTCAATTATATTATCTGCTTTTGCAATCTCCGTAGTACCATCATCAAAAATAATCATATAACTATAATATTGCATATTTTACTCCTTTTTTATCCAATTGCAAAATTTGTAAAATGTTTTACACATTCTGGCTCTTCGATTTCAAAATATCCACGCTTTTCTTTATTCCATTTAAACCATTGGCTTTTTTCAACACATGCTGAAATACCATAGCCAATTTTTTCAATAAGAGCATATTCATAGCATCCTTCATGCATATCAGTTTTGTTTTCATATAAAGCATTTACTGCCTATTCATATTCTGGATAATAACCCCAAACTCTTTTGCTTTCGAATTCTATATCATTAGGTTCAACTGTTTCAAAAACTGTGATAAAATACATACCTCATACCTCTTAAAACATAAATTTTAATAATTCAAAAGTCTTTTTCCAGTTACGCTTATATTTTTTACAACCACCAAAGCATTCTGATTCGCATCCTCTTTTGTACCATGCATCTTCGCTATCATCTACGAACTTACAAGTATAGCACTTTCCAAGCTTCCAGCGCTTACAAATATCATCTTTTGGAGGACAATATCTATGCCTATAATAACAACTGTGGCAGCTACCTTTGATTATTTTGTACATACGCACCTCAATTTTCAGTATTTAAACCACAATATTTAAGAATTGCTTTTGCTTCTTCAACAGAAAAAACAGCATATTCAGTCCATCCTTTACCGTTGCATGCTGCGCAAACAATTTCTTCTTTTTCCATAGTGCCAAAAGTATCATCCATATCAACTAATTTCCAATTATAATTCTTACCAATTCCTGCGCAGCTTCCACAAGGTATTTGCATTACATTCATAATTTTACCCCTTAAAAGTTTGTTTTTTAAATATTCCCATCATTAATCACTTTGCAACTTTTATCTAAATATTCTGAAAGTCTTTCCATTCTGCACTTAACACATTTTTGTCTGCTTCTGTACACAGGAAAACCCGAACTAATATAATTTATGTAATCTCCATAAAAGTTTGATATTGTAATAAACTCATGATTACATTTAAATCTCTTCAAAATTTTTAACATTCTCATAATATCACCACTTAAAATATAATTTTTATGTGTTATTTTTTAACTTATTTAAGTCTTCAATATAATCTCGTTTATTTACATTTAAAATATCACTTGATGCATAATAGTCTACATTCTTTTGTGTTTTTACAGTATTATACCATTCGGCACATGCCTTTGCTTGCTCAATATCATCAAAAACACCTGCAACCCAAGTATCCGTATCTCCACTTTCATCTATAGTTCCATAAACTAAATACAAATTTTTGACTTCTTTTTCTTCATAACAATCAAACCAATACTCTCTTTTGAAATATTGGTCAAATGTACTCACTCGGTACATATCTCTGTCTTTATCATAATCAACAAAGAAATCTTCACTTTCACAGATTCTAATCAAACTCATAATTTACCTCATTTAATAGAATTAATATATTCTCTGAATTCGTCAAATTCATCTTTGGTCATAATGATTTCGGAATAATAGAAATCTTTGTTTCTGATAATTGCCCAAATCTTTTTTAGTTTATACCATATTGTTGTGTTTTGCTCGCTATAAAAGTTACCGTTTGTATAGGTCATACAACAATAGTAATCAAAGTCACTCATTTTATCAATCTTAAATCTAATACCCTCATCACAACCGCAACAACAGTCTACATAAAGTTCTTTGCCGTTTTTATTCTTTAATACTGCCATATCTATACCCCTTAAAAGTATATTTTTATTAGTCTATAATAACTACTTGTTTATCTGGTTTATTATATGGAAAATTAGCGTGCGTCCAAGTCTGTTCATAAACATGTTCTATATTCATATAATTAGCATCCATAACTTCCATATCCTCAGGAAATTGTTTTAATCTGTCAATTAATTCTTTTACCATCATATTTCATTTTATTTGTCTAAAAGTTCATCAATACATTGATTCCATCCAAGTTCATAGTCTCCATCATCATCAAAGTTTTGTGTAATTGCGGTATTTATATCATATTTCTTTGGTACTGGCTTTAAAGGACACCAATCTGGTCTATCCAATGTCCATATATAGTTATCGGTAATACGACAATAATCTCTGTATGTCATATGGTCCTCCCCACATAAAGGACATTCTCTACAACCATCTGGTGTATTTATTACTAAAATAGATTTATTCATATCCTACCTCTTAAAAGTATATTTTTATGTATTCAAAAAACTGATTATGATACTACCAACAAGATTGCCTACAATTGCTAGTAAAATAGAACTATTAAAAATTCCTGCAATTCCAAGTACGATAATATTGGCTATACAGTGCTGAAAACCGCAAAGGATAAATAATGGAACTCCGAAGAAAATACCCATAAGGCTACCCTTTTTGTATATATCAACAGCTATATACATAATCATTCCACAAAAAATAGACTGAATAAAAAATTGTAATGAAAACGTCCAAGAAACAATTTTAGAAATCGCCAAAGATATCAGGTTTGGAAAACCAATACTAATAATCATACCAAATAAATAACCAACCAGAAGATTAATCAAAAGAATTTTAATTAATTCTATTGGTTGAGTACGCCACATGTATCCTGCCTTGCCAGTAAATAAATCTGCGCCAAGCATACATACACCTAACAAACCAAAAGAAAATAATATCGCACCAAGCGGCGCTCCCAATGTTAAATTAACTACTACTCCAAATCCAATTAAAATTGGAGATAAAATGCTTTTACATAAACTCATTTAAACCTCACCATTTAAAATTTCATTTTTATTCAAAATACTTGCACATAGTGCAACACCATTCATGGCAGTTCTTACACGCCAAATACTTTTCAATAACTTTATCTGAAAGATATTTTTCTACGTTCTCATAAATATCTATATGTTTATATCTTGATTTACCTTCATCTCTTGTTCTGAAACAATAAACCTCGTTACCAGAAACAATTCCATTTTTAATGGGGAATATCATCGTCTCAAACAATTTCATTTTTTCTATGAATACAGTTGATAATTGGTATTCTTTTTTATTGTATTGAATAATATCCTTAACCACAATTACCTCATAAAAGTTTGTTTTTATTATATTAAAAAGATTCATCTTCTGGATTATACTTATTCTGTAACATCTTAAAATGAGTTTTACAATTTTTTAATGCTTCAGCTTCCGTATTCCCATAGCCAAATACAGATGCGAAAATACCGTCATATCCAATAACATAATATTTGCATTTCCAAATAGGTTCGTTTTCATCCATTTTCGTATAAGCATCTTTGCAATTAAGCTTTATTTCATAAGTTTCATTCACTTGTGACCACGGACTATTAACGCAAACGGCCCACTCATTTAAATCTTCATTGCTAAGTTCTTCATCATTATCTTTGTAAAAAGTTTCGAAGTCGTCTGTATAATAGTTAAATTCATTTTCTTTGTTGAACCAAAGATAACCAGCTTTATACTTTTTCATACGCGCCCTCCTTTGCTTCTCCAATAGGCAAACACCATTTAATCCATGAATGAGGTACAATTATTAATCCTTCACGGTCTTTTGGTTCAAAATATAAAGCACTACCAGTAGTATTTACTAAGTAGCCAATAAATCTATGGTTTTTAAAATTAGAATAAAAAACTTGCGGTTTGTCGTCCAAGTATCTATAATTATATAAGACATTTTCGTCAAGTTGTACAATATGCTCTTTCATTTAAATTCCTTTCTTCTATTCCAAAGACCAATCATATATGCTTTATATCCGCTTTTAATAACATCTTTAGGAGAACAAAATCCTTTTGCTGCTGGAATAGTAGCAAAACATTCTGTACAATACGGAGCCATTTTTTTCTCATTCCATTTTGCTTCTCCGCCACAGAATGGACAGTTGTTTATCTCTTGCATTTTCATTTTAAATCCCTTTTTAATTCCAAGCATATCCAATATTTCATCTGTTGATTTATTATAAGAAATTCTAATCCATTTATCTATTGTTAGATATACTCCAGTATTTACCCATTTAACAAGCTCAACACCACCATATTCGCCAACTCCATATTCAGTTTTACTGCCAAAAGTCGATGCTCGTCCCAATACTCTTTTTGGATTTTTTTCTACAAGTAGACCAATATCCAAATAACTTTTTGTGCAAACAACTTCATATACCATTATAATTTACTCCTTAGGGTTAGCAACTTTTTAAAAAAGTTAATGACTCTATATTTTCTGCATGTACCGCCATAAACTTTACAAATGTCGTTATTGCATTTAATACATAATTTACTCATAATTTATCTCATAGGATTCTTCATAGGCTTGCCGCAAAATGGGCACCATTTTCCAGCGTCATGCACATATACTCCTCGACCGCAATTAGAACAATGAGGATAAATGCGCTCGCCCTATCCATTCTCAAAGTCATCTAATGTCATTACCCATTCAGCGCTTGTCTCATGCTCTTTTTGAAAATCGCCTTTATTTACTAATTTATTTTTTAAATATTCATCAAAAGTCATTATACTTCACTTCCTACAAAATATTTATAATTATTATACGGACCGCATTCTCTACATTGTGGCATATCCCAATTATGGTGATAACATTTTACACAAGGTTTGTCTAAGTACTCACCTAAATCTTTTAAAACATTATAAATATTACGATAATGTCCATATTCTGATACAACTTCTACTCCGAATCCTTCTAAAAAATTTATTGCTAACTCTAGTTTGCGCTTTTCTTCCATTTCTTCTTCATGGGTTTTATTATATATAAGATCTAATTTATATTCTTTGGCCGGATATGCATTGCTTGAAATACTAGTCATATCTTTATTACCTCTTAAAAATTTGTTTTTATGTATTAATCTTCAACTTGACAAAATTTCCATTCAGAAACATATTTTCTTTCTCGTTCTTTTTTAGCTTCTTTTGATTCTTCAAAATAATCATTGAAGTAGCATCCTTTCGGCAACCAAACCACATATCTATCATAAATAGGATTCTCTCGCATATATCTAATTTCGTCTTTGCATTTTTTGCAATAGTGTCTTGCAACTGCGTTTGGATTTGGATATTGATGATATGATTCATAGTGCTCACATTTCTCGCATTTTAAAATTTGATATGTAACCATAAATTACCTCTTAAAACATAATGTAATATACCCATATAGGATTTACTTCAATGTTTTTAATTCCAAGCTTTCGTCTAATTCTCTTATGTCTTTTAACATTTTTAGGAACATACTGTCCATTTAGATTCCTGAACCCTCTTTTTATATCGTGAAATGCTTCATAAACAGGTGAATATACTTGATCTATTATATAGCCACATCTTGCGCAATACCCATGTTGCTCAATTATACCATAAGGGTCTTCTGGATAGGACACATACTCAAATGTTTTTGAATGGCAAATTGGGCATTCTATAATATTCATAACATTTTTTCCTTTAATTTTTTTAATACGCTTATTGCTTTTTCAATAGCCTGTAAATAAACCTCAGCATCTTCATCGCTTGTTGCAATTCTATTAATATTATTACTAATATGGAACAACAAATTAATTGCTTGCTCATTTGGCATTTCATCATCTAGTTTATGCTTTTTAAACCAACACATTTATATCCCTCCTTTTCATTTAATCATTTATTTCAAGCACGCGCACATTAGATGCTGTGCAGTTACAATCATTAAAAATCTCGTGCATTATGTATGATATCTAATCATCAGTAAGAATGCGATCATCATCCATCTAAAAGTCTAACTATATTGTATATGTCATATTAATCCTTTATATCATAAACTTTTTTAACAGCTCTATTAAAGCCAGCTTGAAGACCACTGTTATAATATTCATTAATTAAATCAACAATATCGCCTTCAAGTGCCCATTCTGGTTGGTCGCTCGCCCACAATAGCAACTTAATTGCCATTTCAAGAGATTTTGTTGCTTTAGGCAATTTTGAGCTATCTGTTAAATCATATATTGCCATTAGGTCCTCTATATGGTAAGCTGCTTCCTTAAATGTCATTTTAATACCTCACTTTATGAATGGCAGAATCAATTTCGTTCTTGACCATATCATGTATTTGATTATAGTAACTATATTCTTTAGTAAATAATGTGGATTCTATTCTTGAAAATAAAATAGAAGTAAATACACTAGGAATCATTTTAAGCATGGTTTCTCTCATTGCGTCTTCGTTATATTCATTTGTAAAAATTTCTTCTATTATATTTTTAGTACGATTTTCAATTTCTGTTTTTGTCATACTTTGAATTAAATTTCTGCCTTCAGATGTTGCACCGCTCCAATATCTTTCAAGATATGAATTATATGATTCATCAACTTCTTGTTTTATAAGATTAGTAATCTTATTATTAATTTTTGATTCAACATCGTACATTTCTTTGATATCTAATGCTGCAATTTTTTCTGAAATTTGTTTATTAATTGCATCATAATCAATCTTGTTAAGGTCTAATTCAATTTCTAATTTCATATTTTTACCTCTTAACTAACTAAATCATAAATACCCAATTTTTCTTTAAGTCTAAAAAGGGTATTACACAAATCTACGTCACAGTAATGATAATATCGCTGTATTTCAATTATTTCTTCGACCGATTTAAATGCCATTTTAAGTAGCATTATTTCGTCATCAGTTAGATCTTCTATATTAATCATATATTTTTACCTATTAAAATTAAACTTTTATATTCTTCTTGCATTCATTGCACATAAATTCCGCTTTATGATATAATGCAACACGACCTTCCGCACATGGGAAATTGCCATTCTCTGCTTTATCCATTTCTTTGCCGCATTCCTTACACACAAATTTTACTTTAAGTTTTCCTGTGCTTGCGTCTTCGAGATATAATCTAATATTATCAAAAAACATAATTCACCTTATTAAAAATTTTTTTTATTTTAAAATTGATTCATACATAATCGGTTCACAAACCATTGCGCATAATTCGCAAGCAGCCTTTACAGCTTCCTTTGCGCCAGCCCCCATGTAGAGCGCGCCATTTGCATAATCTTGTCCTGCACCAATAGCATAGTAATCATCAATTGGAAATACCAGCATTCCTTCGATCGCAAAAGCTTTTCCTTTATATGCAATTATATAAGGATTAACAAAAGACCCATCACCTGTTAGTTCTGTTTTCCAACGTTTAAACTCAATAGCAAAATCCAATACATTTTTTTCGTCCATATCTTCAATGGTATGCGTTTTCATATAATGAAAAAATAGACTAATTTCATCGGCATGGCCACATCCGCCAATAATCATTTCATTATACTTCATCATTTTTACCACTTTATTAGGGGCGTTATTAAGCTTTGACCATCCTTGTACCACAATAGAGTCAGAAGCCATTTCAATTTTATCTTTGTTAACTTTACATACTACTACACTCATAATCTTTATCCTCTTTTTTATAATTTTTCTATTATTATTATATCATAAAAATTTGATTTTGTCAAAAAAATTTGCTATAATATTAGCATGGAGGTGGAACATTGACTAAATTAGATTATTCTATTACATCTCCTATCGAAAGAAAAGAATTAGTTGAAAAGATTTTAGAAGAAAATTCTGAACCAAATGATAAATATTTGGAAGTTTTGGCTGATTATTTAGTCTTAGGTATGGAGAAACAAGAAAAAAAAGAAAAGAAAATTCTTACTGAAAATCGGTTATCTACAATTAATAAAAGAGAAGTTTCTTTTGAAGGACTTGTTTCCCAATTTGAAAATGGCGAAGATGGCGTTTATAATTTAATGGCAGAAGAAGATAAAAATGTAATATTTAAACCAAAAATTACTATTACTAAAAAAGACTTAGAAGAGATTCCAGAATTAAGACAATTGCGCGAAGCTATTTCAGTATGGGAAAACAGACTTAAAACCGCTACAGGTAAGGATGTTTATATAATAAAAAAGACTCTTATCGAAATGCGAAGAGAATAGTATACAATTAAAAATGCATTTCGCGCACCCGTTGTATTAAAACAAACGCCAAAATCTAAATTTCATATTCCCTTAAATGAATCGGTTACTCTTGATGAGCAAGGATATTGTATACCACATGGAGTTTCTTTAATAAATCCTCAAGTGGTTTGCGCTGTTCTTTGTAATTATACTAAATTAAAAAATAAAAGCCATGGCGTTTTTGATGGCGACACTTGGTATTTTATGTTTGATTTTGATAATCTTTTTGAAAAAGCTTTATCTAATTATCCTTTGTATAAGCGTTTAGCTGAAAGTAAAATTGAAGGATATCAAAATATTGAAATTCAAGAAATTTTAGAGGAAGAATTTGGAGTTAAGCATAGTTTAGAATATATTTCTAGTTTATGGCGTAAAAAAATTCCAAATTTAATTGCTTCAGAAGCAGAAGATTAGTATTTAGATTGGTATTTTTTAAATATTGAAAAAGGTCAATATAAAAAATGTAGCCGCTGTGGACAAATTAAATTAGCTCATAATAAATATTTTAGTAAAAATAAGACAAGCCGTGATGGTTTTTATAGTATATGCAAGGCTTGTAGAAATCAAAAAACTAAATAAGAGGTGATTTAAAATGCCAGATCAATATTATTGTGAAAAATGTAATCGTACTATGGCAGAAGATAATTTTTATCTTTCAAATAATTTTGAAAAATACCCAGAAGGTCGATTAACACAGTGCAAAAAATGCTTAACCGCCCATGTTGATAATTGGGATCCAGATACTTATCTATGGATTTTACAAGAAATTGATGTGCCATATGTTCCCGATGAATGGCATAAGGTATTAGCTACTTGGGGAAAAGATAAGAAAAAAGTTACTGGTACAACAATTTTGGGTCGTTATCTTTCAAAAATGAAATTAAAACAATGGAAGGATTTTCGTTGGAAAGATAATGATTTTTTGCAAGAAATGGCTAATGCAAAAATTAAAGCCGCAATGGAGCGTAGTGGATATGAAGCCGCGCAAATAGCTGAAGCGGTTGATAAAGCAACATTTTCTATGCCAAAAGAACCATTGGAGATTCCGCAATATGCGGATCCTGGTCCTGAGGAACAGCAAACCGAGGATTATTTTGCTACATAGTCAGAAGCTATTGAAGACGATTTAGATTTAACCGAAGAGGATAGAACCTATCTTAGATTAAAATGGGGTAAGGTTTATAAACCAGAAGAGTGGGTTAGATTAGAATAGCTTTATGATGAAATGATGGGGTCTTATGATATATAGACCGCCGGCCATATCGATACTTTAAAATTAATTTGTAAAACTTCTTTGAAAGCAAATTAGTTAATCGACATTGGGGATATTGATGGATTCCAAAAAATGAGTAGAGTTTATGATAGCTTAATGAAAAGCGGTAAATTTACGGCTGCTCAAAATAAAGCTGAATCTGGAGAATACGTAGATTCTGTTTCTGAGTTAGTAGCGGTTTGCGAAAAAGATGGATTTATTCCACGATATTATATTGATGAACCAAAAGATAAAGTAGATAGGGTAATTTAGGACCTACAAGATTATACAAGAAATCTTATTACTGAGGAAATGCATCTTGGCGCCTTGATTGAAAAGGCTGTTAAATCTATTGAGGAAGATAGATTGAAAGATCTTGAAGAAGAAATAGATGGTGAAACTGAGGATGAAGCCTTTGAAAGAGAGCTATTTAATCCAACTTCATCTAATTACACAACCGATTAGGATTTTATAGACTTTAAAGAATTTGAAGAAAATAGTGCTGAAATTGACGAGGATTATCTTTAGACGCTATTGGATAATGAGGATTAAACACTATGGCGCTACAAGATTTATTAAATATTAGTAAAAATAAAGAAAAGAAAATAGGTATATCAGAAGAGCGTGTTGAAGCCATTAAACCCGCTCTTAGATAGTATATTGCCTTCTGGAGAGAATATCCAGATATTTTTGTTGATTTTATGCAGACTGGTGGTGACCCCGATCGTAAAAAAGGATTAAATTTCTTTTTTTATTAGAGAGTATTTTTGCGTATTGCCGTTAGGTACCGCCAGGTTTATGCGGTTTTTCCTCGTGGGTAGATTTTGACTGCCCCAAAAAGTTTTATTAAAACTTTGGACAAATTCCTCTAATTGCGGGAACCCTAATTTTAAATTTATTGAGAGTGTGGAAAAATTTAATTATGGGAATCTGCAGGTAATTTAAATATTTTAATAGAGGAGAAAATTTAAATATGAAAAAAAGAATTCCTAATTATGAGAATTATATTATTTATGATACTGGAGAATTATTTAATGAAACTACAGGTAAAATGCTTAATGGTTCAGTTCGTTTAAGTGGTTATAAATAGTATCGTTTATCAAAAAATAATGAAAAAGTTAGTTTTTATGCTCATAGATTAGTAGCGGAAACATTTTTACCTAACCCTAATAATTTACCTATTGTAAATCATAAAGATGGTAATAAATTAAATAATAGTATTGAAAATTTAGAATGGGTAAATTATAGTGAAAATTGTGAACACGCTCATCGTTTAGGCTTAATCGCTGAAAGAAAAAAGCCTGAATTTTACGATGAAGATTTACCTAATGAATAGTGGGTTGGAAAAGTTGGTTTTCCCACTTATTTAATTTCTAATTATGGTCGCATTAGAAATTGTAAAACGGGAAGAATTTTAAAACCAAGTATTGCTTGTGGTTATTATAAAGTTCGTCTAAGTAATAATGGTAACAGTCAAGATTTTATAGTTCATAGATTAGTTTATGAATTATTTTCTGGTTTAAGAATTTCTGAATCGTGTGTTATTGATCATATTGATGGTAATAAATTAAATAATCATATTAATAATTTAAGATGTATTACTAATAGCGAAAATGTACTGGCTGCTTTGTACGAAACAAAAACTAACGCAACAGCAAAAGGTATTGATTAGTATTCTTTAAGTGGAGAATATATATAGTCTTTTAGGTCTGTTCGTGAGGCAGCAAAACAATTAGGACTTGATAGTAGTACCATTTCTAAGGTATGCCGAGGAAAGAATAAGACACACGGCGGTTTCATATTTAAATATTCTGAAAATTAAATAAATATTTAACAACTTCAACGACTATCCTGAAATAGCTTCCGAGGATTAATAAATAGAAGCAATAGGAGTAGGGCCCAAGCTAATGGGGTGGGTGAGAATCCCTTAAATCGAAATGGGGAAAACTATTAATTTTAATGGTTGTGATATAGTCTTATCTTATAGGAAACTATAAGCAGTTTATAAACGGACAAAGTTTTGCGAACTTTGTTGAAAATAATGATTCAAAATCTTTTTTGGCAGTTCTTAGTTTAATGATTCGATGCATTTTATATCCAGGATCTAAATTATTTACCTCTGCCGGTGGTAAGAGTCAGTCTGCTAGTATTTTAAAAGAAAAAGTTGATGAAATTTGTCGAATGGTTCCTGCTTTTGAAAGAGAAATAGATAGACGTCCGGGTAAAACCTCAGAAGGTAAAGACAAGTGCGTATACCGTTTTAAAAATGGTTCTTATTTTGATAACGTAGCAGCTAATGAAAAAGCTCGTGGTGGTAGAAGACATGCTGGCGTTCTAGAAGAATGCGTAGGTATTGATGGTAAAATACTTCAAGAGGTTTTAATTCCTATGATGTCAATTTCTAGACGTTGTTTAGATGGTACAACTCAAAAAGATGAAACTTTAAATAAGTCTTAGTTATATATAACAACTGCTGGTTATAAAAATTCATTCCCTTATAGTAAATTAATCTAGACTTTAGTAAAAATGATAGTAGAACCTGGAACCGCATTTGTTTTAGGTGGAACATATAAAATTCCAGTATTAACTGGATAGTATGAAAAAACTTTTGTACAAGACCAAAAAAGAGATGAAACCTTTAATGAAGCAGCTTTTGGACGAGAGTATGAAAGTAAATGGTCTGGATCAGTTGAAGATGCTTTCTTTAATGGAGAAGCATTTGATAGAAATAGAATTTTATAGAAACCAGAATATGAACACTCTGGCCGATCTAGCTTATCAAGCTATTATATTTTATCTGTTGACGTCGGCAGAAAAGGTTGTGACTCTGTAGTTTGTGTAATTAAAGTTGTACCTTAGAATGTTGGCCCTGCTGTTAAATCATTGGTTAATATTTATACATTTGCCGATGAGCATTTTGAGGATTAGGCGATTAGACTAAAACGCTTATTTTATAAATATAAAGCTAGAAGATTAGTTATAGACGCTAATGGTTTAGGTATTGGATTAGTAGACTACATGGTTAAGTCACAAACCGATCCTTTAACCGGAGACGTATATGCGGATTTTGGCGTATATAACGACGATGAAGGTTATTATAAAAAGTATAAAACTAATAATACCGAACAAGAGGCTATGTATTTAATTAAAGCTAACGCGCCCATTAATACTGAGGCACACGCTAATGTTTAGGCTCAATTACTAGCCGGAAAATTAAAATTTTTAATTGACGATAGGGCAGCAAAAGATAAATTATTAAATACAAAAGTTGGATAGAATATGAAGCCAGAAGAGAGGGCAAATTATTTAAAACCTTTTAATTTAACTTCTATTTTAAAAGAAGAAATGTTAAATCTTCGAGAAGAGACCGAAGGCGTTAATATTATTTTAAAATAGGCTAATAAAGGTATTAAAAAAGATAAATTTTCTTCCTTTGAGTATGGTTTATATTATATAAAGCAAGAAGAAGATAAGAAAAAGAAAAAGAAACGATTTAATGCTGGAGATTGGAAATTTTTTAATTAATCGGTGGGCAAAAGTTGTTTAAGGAATTAAATATTAAATAATAATTGAGAAAGGAGTGATTTTTAAATGCGAGCCTCAAGAGCGGAATGTAAAATAGAAGAAATTTTAAAAAATGCTGGCTTAACTTTTAAAATGGAATACATTTTTCCTGATCTAAGAAGTCCAAATGGAAGACCACTCCGTTTTGATTTTGTTATATTTGATGATGATGGTAAAATTGATTTTATTATTGAATACTAGGGTAAACAGCATTATGAACCCAGTTAGAAATTTGGTGGTAAAAGAGGATTCTATCAGCAACAATTTAATGATAATCAAAAAAGACGATTTTGTGCTTTACATGAATTTACATTAATAGAAATTCCATATACAGAAGAAAATTTAATTTCTTATGATTATATCATGGCTAAAGCCGGTTACTAAAGGAGGTCAATCTTTAAATGGATGAAAGATAGCAAGAAATCCGTAATAAAGGATTTGACATGGGAACCTATGGTAAAATGAAAGTGGGAACAAAGATTTTAGATGACGCTATTTTAAACCTAGGGTCTTTAAAATCTATTAATTCATATTATAGCGATAAAAAAATAATATTATAGGCTTTAGCCTCTAGAGATATAGATACTTTAAGAGATATTTCAGATTATTTTTATAGAACTAACGGCATTTATCAAAGAGCTTGTAATTATTTCGCTACTATGTATAGATATGATTGGTATATAGTTCCTGAAATTTATGATGATAATTTAAAAGAAGAAAAAATTGTTAAAGAGTTTAATAAAATTTTAAATTATTTAGATAATTCTTATATTAAAAAAGTTTGCGGAGATATTGCTTTAAACGTTATTAAAGATGGCGTATATTATGGTTATGTATCAGAGGGCACCGATAGTATTGTTTTACAATAGCTGCCGGTTAAATACTGTCGTTCTAGATACTTTATCGGCAATACTCCAGCAGTAGAATTTGATATGCGTTTTTTTGATGAAAAATTTCCAGATTTAAATTATCGTATGCGCGTTTTAAAAATGTTTCCAAAAGAATTTGCCAAAGGTTATGTTCTATACAAATAGAATAAATTAAAATCTGATTATATAGGAGATACAGCGGGCAGCTGGTATTTGCTTGAACCAGAATCAACTGTTAAATTTAATTTTACAAATGGTGAATTACCTTTGTTTATTAACTCTATCCCGGCCATTCTAGACCTTGATGCTGCACAGGATCTGGATCGCCGCAAATAGATGTAGAAATTATTAAAGATAATAGTTCAGAAATTACCATTAGATAAAAATGGTGATTTAATTTTCGATATTGATGAAGCTAGAGATATTCATAACAATGCCGTTGAAATGCTCAGTCGTGCTATTGGTGTTGATGTTTTAACAACTTTCACAGATGTTGAATCAATAGATATGTCTGATAGAGCGACTGCAACAACTACTGATGATTTATCAAAAGTAGAACGTGCGGTTTATAATGCTATGGGTATTTCTTAGAAAATGTTTAATACCGATGGAAATATTGCATTAACTAACTCTATTCTTAACGATGAGGGTAGTGTTAGACCTTTATTATTATAGTTTAACACTTTTTTTGATCGTTTAACTCAAAAAAGAAATAGTAATAAAAAGAAATGTAATTTTAGATTATATATGTTGGAAACAACACAATATAACTATAAAGAACTATCTAAAATGTACAAAGAGCAAGTTTAGATTGGATATTCAAAAATGCTACCTTAGATTGCTCTTGGACATTCGCAAAGTTCAATCATTAATACCGCCTATTTTGAAAATGATGTATTGCATTTGAGTGAGATTATGATTCCGCCTCTTATGTCTTCTACTTTAAGTGGAGAGGATATTTTGGGCGCAAAAGAAAAATCTTCATCTTCTAAAACCCAAAAAAATACAGAAAGTGCTTCTGCTGGACGTCCAGAAAAACCGGATGATCAAAAGAGCGAGAAGACTATTCAAAATAAAGAATCTATGAATTAAAGGAGAATATTAAAAAATGCATAATAGTGTACCAGTTGATATGCCTATTGAATTGATTAATGTAACGCCTTTAAATCCATTGATTTCCAAATGCCAAATTAAGGTTTGCTACGTTGGAGATGAGCCAAATCGCAATAGAAGTATTATTACAAAAGATACAGCTAGAGATTTGGCGAATTCCCTACCGGGCAGCCCAATCGTTGGCTATTACAATGAAGAAGAACAAGATTTTGAGGAACATAATCGAGCCTTAGAAATTAAAAATGGACAATTATTTTTGCGTGATATGACACGTCCTTATGGATTTGTTGATTTGAATGCAAAAGTATGGTTTCAAAAATTTTTGGACAATGGTGTTGAACATGAATATCTTGTAACTGAAGGATATTTGTGGACTGGACAATATCCAGAAGCTCGTAGGGTTATTGAAAAAGGTAATAATCAATCTATGGAGCTGGATGAAAAAAATATTAATGCCCATTGGACAAAAGATAAAAATGGGAAATAGCAATTTTTCATTATAAATGAGGCGATTATTTCAAAACTTTGTATTTTAGGAGAAAATGAAGAACCTTGTTTTGAAGGTGCTTCTATCCGCAAAGCACAATTCTCATTTGAAGGCAGCCTTAAAGAGCAGCTCTTCTCAATGATGAATGAAATTAAAAATATTCTTGAAGAAGGAGGAACATCGATGGATTTAGACAATAAACCAGCCGAAGTGGTTGAAACTCCTGTGGAAGAAGTAGTTGAAGAAACTGCTGTCGAAGAGGCACCTGCCACTGTTGAAGCTCCCGTCGAAGAGCCAGTGGTAGAAACTCCAGTAGAAGAGCCTGCCGCAGAAGAACCTGCGACTCAAGAAGAGGTTGTCGCATACAACCTAGAAGAAATTCCTGAGTACGTAGAATTAAATACCAAATATGCTTCTTTGGTAGAAGATTATAATTCTATTATGGCCGAAATTACTAGCCTAAGAGAATTTAAGCGTCAAATTGAAAGAAAAGATAAAGAAGCCATGATTGCGCAATTCTATATGCTTTCTGACGAAGATAAGAAAGACGTTAGAGAGAATATTGATACTTATTCAATTGACGATATTGAAGCAAAACTTTCTGTTATTTGTGTTCGTAACAAAGTAAAATTCGATTTAGATGATGAAGAGCCTGTAGTAGAACAGCCTACTACTTATAACTTAGATTCTGAGGTAATTGAAGATTCAGTTCCGGCATGGATAAAAGCCGTAAAGCAAACTGTTGCGAAAAAATAAAAATAAAAAATTTTTAGGAGGACTATGACTAATGCTTAAAGATATGTTAAAGAATTTAAGCGGTGCAGGATACGTTGAGTATGGTTATGGCCAGGTTGAGCCTAATCATCTTTCCGCACAGAGAACTGGACAGATTTATGCTCAATTGCCTGCTAATGCTGAAATCGAAAAATTGGAACAAGGTCAGTTCGTTAAATATGACTATTTGAACCATGAGGTTAACTTCACTGGCGCTGGCGAGTGGATGTTGGTTTACAATGAGATTAAGCTATATCGCGACCATCAGATTGATGCTGAGTTCGCTATGCTTAAAGACAACTATGTGGCTCGTGTTTACAGCCCTGTTGATGATTCTACTTTGAATTGGGATGCTCAGTCTCGTTTCTACGGCGGCAAAGATGCCGAGGGTAAAGATATCGAGAAAGTTACTACTGCTCCCGATATGTATGAGTTGCACTACAATGAGGATCCTTTCCATATTGAGTCTCAGGTAAAGCCTATGCTTATGCCCAAAGACACTACTATGGTTCCTCGTGTATTTAAGACTAATGTTGGCGATATTTTTACTACCAACTGTGTTGCTGATGCTGAGTTAAGTCTTGGCGATATTTTAGCTCCTAATGATCAGGGTTATCTTTCTACTTCTGGCCATGTCGATGAGATGAAGTGGCAGGTTGTTAAAGTTTATACTATGCCCGATCGCCAGAGAGCTGTTAAAATCATGCGTGTAGCGTAAGAAAGGAGTGTAAATAGATATGTTAGATAGAAATAATTTAGCTCAATTGATGAAAGTTGTTGCTAAAGCCGATCGTACCGCTCCTGTTTCTTACAGCTTTAATGGTGAGAGCTTTAGCTATGACGCTTTGAATGATACTCTACGTACTGAGTTGAATGCTTATGCTGATACTTATGCTAAGTATCGTGAAAATAAAAATATGATTTTCTCTTTGATTGAGGAGACTCTTGATGATGTTCTTCCTAAGAGAGTTTCTGCTGCTTATGATCAGTTTGCCGAGACTAAGACTTTTGCTCAGGGTGACAAACCTATCTTTAAGAGAAAGACCAATTCTCGCACCCGTGCTAAGCAGTTTATTACTCGTGTTGGTCTAGCTGGCATTTATGAAGTGTTTAAGCTAGGTGCTAACGAAGAGAGCTTTGAGGTTCGTACCAGTGCTATCGGCGGAGCTGCTCAGATCGGCTTCGAAGAGTTCCTTGATGGTCGCGTTGACTTCGCTGAAGTTTTGGCCATTGTTATGGAAGGCATGGACGAGCTAGTTTATCATGAGGTTGGTGAGGCTCTAAAGGCTTCTGTAAATCAGCTTCCTGCTGCTAATCGTGTTGCTACCAATGGCTTTGATGAGGCTGCTTTTGACCGTCTACTCACTGTTGCTGCTGCTTATGGTGATCCTACCATCTACTGCACATATGAGTTCGCTGTTAGAATGATTCCTCAAGAGGCTTGGAGATATACCGAGGCTATGAAGGATGAACTTTGGAGAACTGGCCGTCTTGCTAACTACAAAGGCAAGAATGTTGTTATTCTTCCTCAGGGCTTTACTGATGAGACCAACACTACTAAAGTAATCGATCCAGGTTACTGCTACATTCTTCCTACTGGCGCTGACAGCAAGCCTGTTAAGATTGCCTTTGAGGGTTCTACTATTGTTGATGAGTATATAAATAGAGATCGTAGCCGTGAGGTTCAGGTTTACAAGAAAGTTGGCGTTGTGGCTATGGTTGCTAACAATGTTTGCATTTATGTTGACACTGAGCTTGAAGGCGAAATGACTACTTGGTACTTAAATGATACTGTGAAAAACGTTGTAAACGTAGCACAGTAATAAAATAATTATGCAGGGAGAGAATAAATCTCTCCCTGCTAATTTAGAGTAAAAGGAGATAAAATATGAGTATTGATAAAAATTTATTTTTTAATGTAAAGAATAGAAGTGCTGGAATGGTTCTTTATAAGATTCCAGAAATGAATATTCGTAGAGAATTTGCGCCAGGTGAGGTTAAAAGAGCCTCTTATGATGAATTAGAAAAACTTTCTTTTCAGTCTGGCGGAAGAGCTTTAATGAATAGATATTTACAAATTACTAACGCAGAAGTTATTAATGAGTTAAATTTAACCGCAGAACCTGAATATTATATGAGTGAACAACAAATTATGGATTTGTTGAAGAGTGGATCTTTAGATGCATTTTTGGATTGTTTAGATTTTGCTCCAGAAGGAGTTATAGATTTGATTAAACAATATGCTGTAAGTTTACCTTTAAATGATATTGAAAAGCGAAATGCAATTAAAGAAAAAACCGGATTTGATGTTGATAAGGCCGTTGCCAATAATATTCAAGATAAGGCTGTTGAAACTGCTGAAAAGCCTGCGCGTAGAGTCCAATCAGCTGCCGAAACCGGTCGCCGCACTTCTACTGATTATAAAATTGTTAGCATTGAAAACTAATAGAAAGGAGCAGTCATTATGGGAACTAAGTTTACCGATGTATATGACCGCTTCCTTGGTAAAATCACGGATGATATGTATATGGAGTTAACTCCTACTGATACTATTCGAGATTTATAGAATTTATTAATAGACGCTATTCCCGGTTTTGAATTTCCTAGAAAAAATATTTCTGATTATGTCTTTAAAGTGGAAAATATTCCAACAGAAGAAGTTACATCAGACGATTTTGTTCTATTGGAGAGTGATTCTACTAGTACTGTAGAACACTCTTCTTTTAATGTAGAACTATCTAGTGAAGAAATTAATATTCTTGCTATTTTAATGATGACAGCTTGGCTATAGCGCCAAATTTCATCTATTGAATTGACGAGAATGAAATATAGTGGAACCGATTTTAAAATGACTTCATAGGCTAATCATTTGGCAAAATTGCTTAATTTATTGGCCGAGTCTTAGCGTTAGTCTCATCATATGCAAAGATTATATAAAAGAAGAAAAACTGATAGCTCAGGAAATATTTCTTCTAATTGGTCTGTTTTGCGCGAGGTGAGTACTTTTGATTACTAAGTATGGTTTTGAAGTTGATAATGATTTTTTAAAGACTAATGTTAATAGATTAACCAATCAATTATGGAAATTAATACCTATGAGAGAGAATGAAGAAAATTGGCTGAGTTAGTTAAATACAGTTATCATTGAACTTGTTGGGTTAGAAGAAGTCTTGAACATAAATGGAAAATTTATGGTATTATTATCCAAGTTAGAGGGTTTATCTAAAGTAGATACAGACTTTTTATTGTATCGTAAAACAGTCTTTGAATCGATTTCTTTATTAAGGGAGATTAAATATGAATAATCTACGTAATATGGGAATTCGTTTAAACTACCATGGAGGCGTAGAATAGTAGGATAGAATGATAAAAGATAAACGTTGGACGTTAGATCATGCTGTTAACTATTCTTACCAAGGAGCTAAGGTGCGCGATCTCGAGACCGGAGTCACCGCAAAAGCTTTAATTAATCCTAATAAAATAAAATAGGACTATGATGATAAGATTATTTCTATTGGTTTTGAGCATAATTTTACAACTGGCACGATTTTTGAATGGATAAATACAGAAACAAAATGGTTAATTTATTTATAGGATTTAACTGAATTAGCTTATTTTAAAGGAGACATTCGTCGCTGTAATTATACAATTTCATGGGAAGATGAAAATAATAATGTTTATACCACTTATGCCGCAATACGTGGCCCGGTTGAAACAAGAATTGATAGTCTTGCTAGATTTAATACCAGTTTTGACGTGCCAAATCATTCTCTTAATATTTTATTACCTTTAACCGATTAGATTGTACAGTATTTTAAAAGATATTCTAAGTTTTATTTATAGGGCTTAAAAGAAACCGATCCAATGAAAAAAACTTGTTGGAGGGTAGAAGCACAGGACTCAATTAGCACTCCTGGAATACTAGAACTCACAGCTGTTGAGTATTATTCAAATAAATTTGAAGATGATGTTGAAAATGGGATTGCGGGAGGCCTTATTGTTGAACCAGTAGAGGTTAAAAGCTTAATTACTGGTGAACAATTTATTAAGCCAAAAAGAGCTTATACATATGTATATACTGGCAATGAAGAAAGTGAATGGAAATTTGACTCTAATTTACCAATAGAAACTAAAATTGAAGGAAAATCTATTACTATAAAGTGGATTTAGACGTACCGTGGAGAAATATCTTTACAATATGGTGATACTAAGTTAAATATAGTTGTGGAATCCTTGTTTGGGTAAAAGGAGTTAAAATGAAAATAGAAAGTTATAAAACACCAAAATCTAGCTTTTTATCTATTGAAAAAGATACTTCAATAATAATTGATTGGGTGTTAAAAAATAAAAATTTAAAAAAGCTTCTCTATTATACAACTAGAGATGCTTTGGATAGACCGTCTCTAAATGATGAGGAAACATTTTCATTAATTGAAAAAAATATTAAAAACGTTCCAAAAATTAAAATTAATGATGAAACTTTAATTTATCTTTGTATTAATTTTGATGATTTTGTTCCTAATGGAGAAAATCCAGAATTTAGAAATAATACAATTGATTTTAATATTATTTGTCCTTATGAATGTTGGAACTTAAAAGATTTTTAGTTGAGACCATTTAGAATAGCGGCCGAAATTGACTCAATGTTTAATAATAAACATTTAAGTGGTATTGGAACTCTAGAATTTCGTTATTGTGGACATATAAGCATAAATGACGGTAATTATGGCGGTATTACGTTGTCTTATCATGCTATTCATGGTGAAGATGACAAAAAATACACTTTAAATCCTATTGACCAAGCGCAGTTAGAAAATAATTTTAACGAGTTATTTAATGATTGATTTGAGATTACCTTTAATTACCGGCAATGATATTCCTATCCCCGAGTATTAGCTTACTCTTCATTAGCCAACTATAAAAGAAATTTCAATGATTGGTGAACAGGAATTTTTTAAAGCAGCTCAATGCTTAACCATTAATAAAACTATGTACATCAAGGACGAAAGTCTTCTAGAAAACACCAATAATTTTTAGATATTTATGACGATAATGAATGATAAAGAATCTCAAGATAAAAAGATTGCGGTTCGTTCATTACTTTATATATTATTTCCATCTTTTGATAGTATAATGTTTACCCCAAGGGCAGTAATGTTAAATTCACCCAAGGGAGAAGTTATAATAGATGAAAGTAATTTTGAAGGTTTACAGCCAATATTTTAGCGTATTTTTTGTTTAGAAAATGAAGGGCAATAGTCCTTTAACCCAGCTAATAAAGCCGCAAAAGATATAGCTGAAAAGATTATGAGGGCTCGCCAAAGAGTGGCTGCGCAAAAAGAAAATGATAATTCTAGTATATTAAGTTAGTATGCTTCTATTTTAGCTGTTGGATTACAACTGTCTCTACTAGAGACAGTAAAATTAACTATTTTTTAGTTATACGATTAGATAGAAAGATATACTTTATTTATTAAATGGGATTTGGATGCGCGCACTAGATTGGCTGGCGGTAAACCGGATTCAGAGCCTGAAAATTGGATGAAAAATATTCACTAAGGAGGAAAACACCTATGCGTTTTGGCGTTCGCGAAATTTGCGATGTTGTATTAAAAGCAAAAGCAAAAACTCAGATTGGTAATAAGGTTTTTTATAAGAACGAGCCTGTTCTATACTTTGATAGCTTGAAGACTTCTGGTATGGAAGGCGCTGCTACTACTGTTTATGCACAGGGTGGCCGTGGTAACTCTCGTTTGGTAGCTTGGGAAGGTGAGCGTACTGTTACCTTTACCATGGAAGATGCTTTGATTTCTCCAGAAGGATTCATGATTCTTTCTGGTGCTGGCTTGATCGAGGCTACCAATGATAAGCCTATTTATCAGCATGTT